>Ga0307513_10004985_pt1 | contig 17598 bp, 19 predicted proteins | sample 15_EM_MG_FD_202174 | JGI IMG/M metagenome (GOLD analysis project Ga0307513, IMG submission 202174) | Populus trichocarpa ectomycorrhiza microbial communities from riparian zone in the Pacific Northwest, United States - 15_EM | ecosystem: Host-associated > Plants > Roots > Unclassified | place... | reverse complement strand
AAATATTGAAGATGATTTCTGTTGTGATAGATTCTAATACATCGGTGATAAATACAAATTCACAAGCTAGGACCTGTGTTAAGGAACAATCGCAAGCATCAGCCAAATTCTGGTTCAAGATAAGCTCTCTTTCGTGATCAAAGAGATATAATAAACAATGAAATGATCAGCTGAAGGTGCAGGTGGGTATCAAGAGTTGTTGTCCAGGTTCACTAGCCACACCGCATGGAACTATGCCGGCAGGAGAGATGGTAAAGGGGAACTTCTAAGGAAGGAGCGGTCCCTTTTGTGGTGTGGGTCCTATTGAGCTAGAATTGGCCAGAGATTGTATACCAAAGTAGGCATTCTTCTCAGTATATCCAGGAGGGTCGTAGGTTAATTTGCTCATTGTTTTGTGTTTTGGGGGAGCAGGTTCGGGGGGTAATTTGGCCAGAAGCGGTGCGGTACACTGTGACTTGCCTTTTCTCGAGTTCTTCTTGAAGCAGCACCACAGGATACCGGCGATTGCAAGAATGAAAACCGTGACGCCTGACACGATTTCACCGACTAAGAGTCTCAGGGGTGGACGGGGCGGGCTGGAAAGATATTATTAGGGGATGAACGAGGTAAGATATATACTTACCTAGGAGCACTGCCTATTAGGGCTGTGGAAGTTGTATTTGTACTCGAAGACACCACCGTAGTGACGCCGATTGTGTCTGTGCTGTTGGTCGAACCGATGGGATCCTCGTTTTCATAAACCAAGAAGTCAAACTAAGCACCACATGACAGTCAGTTTTGTGGAGTACTACAAGCTGGGTATGGTGAGCGTACCGAAAGGGTTGATCCCTTGAACAAATTCACCCCGAGTGTATGGCCCTCGTTTAAGAGTATTTTAACTTCAAATGAACGCGAATAGTACATGGATGGGGGTTCGGAGTCTTGGAGGTGTGGCACAGGTTTGTATTTTTCCTTGTCGACCGAAATTTTGATGAACTTATTCTCTTCCCGATCGGCGTCCTCAGGGGCGAGAATGAACCACAGTCTGACGGAAGTCCCTAGGTTGGGTCATATTGTGGCCTCTGTGAAGACTAGGAAGAATGCTGACCAGTGAATGTGAAATTGAAGTTCAAATCCCCATCGAAACCTGGAACTTCCGTCCCACTGCCTCAAAGTGGTTAATATTTGCCATTTGGAGGTGGCATCTCACACGCACGTATGCCAAGTGCCATTCTTTGCATCTGGTTGTCCACCGTTACACAGAGATGCGGTACTGGGACATTGGACCCATCCGCCTGAGTAAGTGATTTGGGTCACGTCCGCATCATCAACGGTCTTCCCTGCAATGGCGACGCCCAGGATGTGAGCCCAGAGTAGCCAGCCTAATAATGATTTAGCAGGCGCCGAAAAGAAACTCCGCAACATGGCGTTTCAGCGCCTGATTCGAATAATTGACTGGAAAGTATCGACCTTCGAAGGCCTCCGTCGGCGACAAGTGACCAAAGGACCGGAGGCTGATGGGAAATGGGGACACAAATGGGAAGTCTGAAGATACCAGGTTCGTCTTATCCTTCGTGGAGATGGACCGTATGCTTCCGGTCGCACCGTAATCGGTTGCCTCCCTGTGCTTCGGACAACCTCTGGCCTACTCGCTCTTTGACTTGTCCTGTGCAGTCACAGAGTATATATTTAGGAGAGAGACGTCTCCTACACGTTCTTATACATCGGAGGCGCCTTTTCTCGCGATCGCGGCGTCCGGAGCTTCTGAAACTTGGCAATCCCGTATCCACCCCGCCGTTTCTTCCGCCGTTTCTTCTGAGCATCGATTCGCGACGTTTCTTGTGAACATTGATTGGTGATGCAATGCAGCAAGAGAAGTATTGAATGGGGTGGTGTGACCAGAGGTTTGGTCTGTTGCGCGTCAATCTGAATCATCCACCACTCACGACCTTCATCTGTACCCGGGCGAAACCGCCTCGGATGTCCCTCCTAAATGAAAACAGTATCCCTCTCTATATCACTGCGCTACACTTCCTGCCCCTCTCGTCTCCCCGCAGCACCGTCCTGTGCATGTGGCGTCCAGCCTTGTCGGAGAATCCTTCTTTTTACCTCTCAAAGAACACCACACATTCTCTTGAGTTCGCGAAGATCGAGAGAACGTCCTAAAGGCTCATAGCCCCATGTCTCGTCCAGATCCTGTCCCCGCGCTCGACCCCGACCACTGGCTGTCCGTGTCCTCAACAGGTTGAACTGATGCCTGCTAATGCTATTTCCCTGAACAATGCATTCAGTGGGGTCAGCACTCGCAAGGGGCAGTCTGTCTCATTCAAGTGCTATTCCCCGTCCACACACTTTTTCCTAGCACTGCTTGTCGCACTGCTTTTCGGGTCCCGCGGAGAAGCGAAGGTGGTCATTGTAGATGATGCCAACATGAGGATACAATACTCCGCTGGGTGGAATACAGATATTGACCATCTTGACCTCGACAAGACCAAAGTGCTCGACGGAACCTTGCATGTGTACGGGTGTAGCCCCATTACTCATAATGGCAGACTCACGTTAGTTGTTTAGCAATATTGAGAATACGACTACCCTGGATGGGTTTATTTTCAAGTTTACTGGTCAGTTCAATCTGTCTCCTCATCGCCTAGTCCGAATGACAAATTGTCGCACACAGGTACTTCGATTGAACTTCGCTATGTAGCGTACGGAGCCGCGGAGAAGTTGGCTGGGACAGTCGACTATACGATTGACGGGATTCGATACGGGATTGAGGCGCAGCACCAGTCCAACCAGACTGGCGATACCTACAACCAATCGCTATTCAACGTCACTGGGCTAGCGAATGTGGGACACACCCTGCACGTGAACGTGGTCCAATCCAGTTTGTTGGTGCGTTCCGTTCTTCTTTTGTCCAAAGAAAACCTCACACAATCACCATTGGATAGTTCGACTACCTAAAATACGAAGAGGTAGATATCATCGCACCCAATCCCATCCGGTGAGCTCGACACTCATTGCTCTATTTCCCGTTCACTGATGCATGACGTGCTCTGCTCCCGTGATGGCTCGACTCTGGATTTGGGGCGTTGGTCTTCATTAGTGGGCCTTTTTTCAATTTCAGTTGGCAATTAGCCGGAGGGGTTGTAGCCATTCTCATCCTTATCGTAGCCCTCTGCTCCTTCTTAAAATATCGTAGCAGATGCATGGGGCTGTACCGGGTGGTAGCTCCATATCTGGCCGACGAATCTTTGCGAGGGGTCACACCAACAGTCCACGGCTCCACCGGGCCTCACACTTTGAGTGAAATAGTGAACAAAACGCAAGCGCCCTTGCCAGGTGAGCCTGTGGAAGCGGGTTGGATGTCGAGGCGCAAGGTGCCAGAGCTCAATGTCTTAGGCTGGAGCTAGCCCGGTGTAACCAGGGCTTCTAGTCGGAGAAACCTCATGACTGAATGAATATCGCCTAGACTTTTTGTGGACACTATTCTTCTTTTTTGGTGGCTCTTCTTCAGGTTGACCTTGTATTTATCTTGTTGGTCGGGTATTAGTTATATCCCGTATGAAATGTTCCTTTCCGAACAGCTTCACGGGTCCATTGATATCGGTGCTGGTTGTTTACAGAGTCATATTCTTCTTCGTAGCGCAGATTCCTCCACTCCGGTCCACATCAAGCGGTTATCTCCATCCAGAACTATTACCAGCGTTAATATCTGCCTTTGGGTTATTGTGGGGACGACTAAAGGCTCGTCCCGTTTGCCCATAGGAGTACAAATGACACGCACCATGTCACCAATGTAAAACCTTAACCTGAACTTTGATCGATGTCGTCACCTTTATCAAGCCGTTTGTATGTGGTTTGTATGTGGTTCCTACGGCGGTTGCCTTCCTTCCTGATGAAACAGGGTATTTGCCGCCCCTACATGGACCCGAGTTAGTCTCGGAGGCAAGCGAGAAAGCGCCCAATGCCCCGGATATTGAGCAAGCGTGATCACGGTAAGCATGGACAAGTCACAAGGCTAGCCTTGTGGTCCTCAGCGGATCTACAAATGCAGAGCAGCGATGCGTGAGTGTGCTGCTGGACGCACGCAGCGGCGAGCATAAAGGGGTTGTCTACGAGTCGGCAGATGTGCTAAGGCACCGGCCACAGGTTGGTACCTCGACTCGCTCGCGGTTTCTCATGTCAGGCTGACAGGCGGTCAGGCGGTCACCGTCGCCTCGCCCTTGAATTTCAGGTTTCAGGCTTCAGGATGTTCAGTCTATCATCACGGTCGCCTTTAAACCCGCGGCGAAATCAAGGTTCTTGTGGAGAGCAAAGCCTCCGTCCCCCGACCCCCTTCCCCTCTTTCAACCTCGTCACTCTTTCAACCTAGTCGCTCTTTAAACCCCCGTATTTCTACGGCCTATCACATCGTCTGACGACGTCCTCCACTCCTTCGAGTCAGCTTGTATGTGCTCGCACCTTCGATGCAGCGAGAGCGAGCTACACTAATTTCGGCATTCTTTCTACCAGGCTCGATCAACCAATCACTTCAAGGCCACTCCATTGGAACACGTCCTTAAACCAGATCGAGAATGCCTCGTCTCACGACTACCCTCTCTCTCCTGTTAGGAGCCGCAGCTGCCCTCGCCGCTCCTACTGAAAAGCAAAAGCGCGGCCTTGCTCAGGTCATCAGCCAATGCAATCACGGATTCGCATACACCTGGGATGATGGCCCGTGGGTCTACAATACCGGTATCGTCGACAAGTTCTCCAGCCGCAACGGTCACACTTCCTTCTGTGAGTACTTGTGTTCCGTATTCTGATTCATGCGACCTATCGTATCTTTTCGTGGTTCTGGACTCCCACCTGCTCACTCCAGTTCGGCCTTCGCCCTGTACTGACTACCTTTCATCAGTCATAAACGGAGACAACTGGTCATGCATCTATGATGAGGCCAATGTTCAACATCTTCGTTATGCCTATGAGCACGGAATGCAAATTGGTACATTTTTTTCAAAGCGACCTTGTCACTGTTCACTCATCGCCCAACTCCTCAGCCTCTCATACCTGGAGTCACGCCAACCTCCAGTCTATCAGCTTTGCTCAGATCGACTACGAAATTCAGCGACTTGACGAGGCATTTGTAAAGATCCTAGGTGTCCGGCCTAAGTTTCTCCGGTACGCACAGGTGATCATCGGTTCAAATGATCAGACTTCCTGATCGTATTCTACAGTCCGCCTTACGGTAGCATCAACGAAGACGTTGCCAACTACATCCAGCAAAAGCATGGAAAGACGATCGTCCTTTGGGACCTTGATTCTGGTGATTCTCAAGGCGGAACTGAGCAAGACTCCATCGACTTCTACTATCGTCTCGCCAATGAGCCCAACACCAACCCCCATCTCACGCTCTCCCACGAGACGGCCGACTGGGCGGCCAATGCTGCCCTCCGCGATGGAACCGTCGACGTTCTCGCCGACCGGGGTTTCCCTCTCCTCACTGTCGCTGAGTGCACCGACCTTCCTGCCTACGAGGCTGTTGGCGGTTATGGCATACGCGACAGCTCCTGGTACTGCGGCGGCTCGTGGACGCCTAGTACGACACCGCCCACAACACCTACTTGCAAGTCTACATACACCTCCAAGGTTGGGGATACTTGCACCTCTATCGAGAACCAGTTCAACCTTCAAGCGGGAACCATTTTTGCCGCTAACGCCTTCCTCAACTGCAACGACATCTGGACTAATACTCCCATCTGCGTTCCTGACGGTCCTTATAAGCCTACCCCGCCGTCTAGTACCAGTTCAAGCTCGAGCACGACCCCTACGCCGACTCCATCCTGCAAGTCGACCTACATCTCCAAGCCTAACGATACTTGCGACTCCATCGAAAACGCCTTTAACCTTGTTGCGGGTACTATCAAGGCGTCCAATTCGTTCCTTACTTGCAACGACATCTGGACGAACACGCCGGTCTGCGTCCCTGACGGGCCTTACAAGACTCCCCAGACTCCCCAAGGGGATCCTGGATGCACGACGCAGACCTACCGCAACTCCGCCGGTGAGACATGGTAAGTTTCTTTCCACGGTCCGCGCTGTGTCCTCATCATTGATCGTGCCCTTTCAGCTCGTCCATCGAGGCCAAGTTCGCTCTTCCCTCTGGTCAAGTCAAGCAACTCAATAGCTACGTGACCTGCACGGATATTTGGGCTGGCACGCCACTCAACATTTGTGTCCCATCGTTGAGGCCCTCCGACCCACATACTTGCACGCAGACCTACACTAGCAAGCCCAACGACACCTGTGAGAGCATCGCGGCCGCTTTTGGCACGACTGCGCAGTGGATCAAAGCGTGGAACTCGTTCCTTACCTGTACGGACATCTGGACCAATACCCCTGTCTGTGTAAAACATTAAAGGGACACACTCTCCTCATAGTCATTCGTTGCCTCGGTTGGGAGCATCTCTTGGACTTTGAGCAGTGGGCGGTCCCGTTCGCTTTTGGTTTCGTCTTCAGCGCCTTGCATCTCGAGGTTAATGATCAATTGGCCGTCCTTCACGTTCATAACTACCGTTGCTACGGACCTCGCGAATCTTGTCGCATCCCCCTTTTGGGTCTTGCCCTGTCACGGACACAATTCACCCTGTACCTCTAATTCATTTTTGGTCTGTACGCCACTGACAGCCCCTTCCCGTCACTCTTTGGGTGTTGTGTTGTTCATGCGTTCTGCTTCTTCATTTCTTAATGGAGAGAGAGTGTTGAAATGAGAAGCAGCCTATAATTCTTTGCGTCCCTACGTCTACCTGGTGGCAGATCTTCTCCATTTTTTGAGTGACCCAAGATTATGCCAATGTTGGAAGCCTACCTTACCACCCTTTGGAAACCGACTGACGAGCGAGCCCTTCCTAGTCCCACTGAGAAGGACAGGACTTGCTCAATCATCTATGAGCTACAACGAGAGCTTGACTCTGAGAACGCAGTCATAGAGCTCATCTCGAACGTGCTCGCCAAACATCAACGGCGCGCCCGAATCCTTGAGGAAGAGCTCCAGAAGCGCAAATTATACATAGCGCCCATTCGGAAGGTACCTGACGATGTACTTGTCGAAATCATCAATATTGCACGGAGAGGCGATCCATGGGAGATCTGGAGGTTCTCGCACGTTTGTCGACGGTGGCGTCAGCTATGCCACTCATATCCGTGGCTATGGTCCCATATAGAAGTAGACCTCTCTGTGGATCGCCCATATGTCGGCCTCGTACAGATCTGGCGAACGCGGGCCTGGGCAACGAAGCAAACCATTGTCCTCCGACTTCATCTGTCGCAATTTGGGGCACTCAGGGAGATGCTGAAAGGTGGTTTGAAATATATCACTCATCTGAGACTCAGTATTCCCGCTGCGACAATTGCCCCTCCCCAATTCGAGCTTCCTCCTGCTCTACCTTGCCTTCGGCATTTAGCCCTCATTAATGGTGATGGTCACTATCCTTTAAACTACATCGAGGCGAAGGGCTACATTACATCTCTCTGCCACCGGCTCTTCACACGCAGGCAAACTAGACGCAGAGCTTCCGTCGCTCGTTTTCATCTCGAGTTTCACAACCTCGCCTTCAATGATTTCCACCGTGTAATGAATCGAGTCCAGACGGTGGTTTTCAGCGAATGTACCTTTACAGGGCCTTCGCAGATATTTCAGTTCCTGGAAGCGGCAACGTCCACCTTGAAACATTTAAAGTATACAAACTGCTGGGTAGAGTCCTCAGAACTACTATCGCATATCCGACCTCTCACCTTTCCCTTGCTCTTGACGCTTACACACAGTGCGGCAACATCTAGCCACCAATTTCCCATTCTCTCTATTCTCTCTTGTCCCACACTAACGACACTCATAGTCAATACCACTGAAGTCGCACTTTGCACAGTTGCCCGGTACCCTGCTTTGAAGGAGCTCTCTGTGACCGGACTGTTTTGCGACCATGGAAAGCACACCTATGCCCCGTTTGTGAAGGATTTTAGACAATTAGAAACCCTCACAATATGTATTACAAATGCATACTTCTCCGTTTCGTCAACAAGCGCTTCGCACCTGCTGCGTTACTTCAACCCCGACACCTATACGCCGTCACTACGTCGCATTAGACTACACTTTCACATGATTCATGGTGTAGTCGAGGAGCTCGACTTCGTATGCCAGGCCGCAGCGGGTGCCTTTGCTACGCATGGACGGGATCTCGAGTTTGTGTTAGTCAACCAGGTCTCTCGCACCATTGAGTACTCTTCTGGACTGTGTCTCGTTTAATGGAGCCCATGTACTATTTAACAGTCATCTTATAGGCTTCCTGTACAATGTCATCTTGCTAATGCACTCCTTGGCCGAATTGTGGCACCTCTTCTCGACAATCTGCTTTTTTTTCTCATACACGGCTTATTTCTGTCCGCACACCTTCAATCGCTCGACCACCAGGAATGACCGTGATGGGGCGATAAGAACACAGGCGGGTCAGCAATTTTGCTGTTGTGTTCACGTTTATTGTGTTCACCCCCAAGTCCTGGACATACGACACTTTGCACGACCGTACATAATTGCTAACAGATCCTTGCAAGCAGATTATCGCGATTCGCGAAGACGGAGCTGGCGCCTGCAAGAGTGACGGCGTGATGACATTAATCCGGGAACAAAGTCTGTCTACAAATAAAGAGGCAGAATCCATAATAAGGAACTGCGTGCTCTACAAATACTTCAAGAATACAAGAACAGCACTCGCCTGCGGCTCGCCTAATCCGCCCCCTATTGCCTGCACTCCAAATGACCATCGAGCATTGAGATGGTAGCACCAAGACACCATCCAAGCTCGGTATGGTGTACCTGCTTTTCGATCCTCACCTCCCGATTATCCTCAAATTCATACCCAAGTCGGAGGAGTGCATGTTGAAAGGTAAGATCGAGGCAATATTCTGGTCGGTCTTCGAGTTCAAACATAGCATCTTTATCCTGGCCCCAGTGCTCTTCCCACGCCTCGCGTCCAGAACAGACACGGCGGGCTGTGGTCGCGATATCCGCGATAGTGAGCTTGTTTTTGGAGGGCATGAGCGGATGAAGGCGGTCGTAGAAGTAGGAGAGAAGCAGAATCGGTCCAGTAGGGAAGGTTTGCATCAGCGAGGGTTGGTAGACGCCGTTGAAAGAGCACGGCTTGACTTGGCAGATTCTACAAGGGGCGAGTAAGTCTCTGTACAGTAATGAATGATGAGTAGGCTTACGCATCCTTCGCCATGACGAGCTCCATAACCCGGTTGCATGCCTCGAACCCGCCAACATCAGCGCCGGTCATCGTATAATTTCGCTTAACGGTATTCTCCCCGCGGCCGATATCTACCTCGACGGTCCTTCGCATACCACGGCTTAAGCAAGGATTCGGAATCTCATGGCCTTCTTCCAGGTCCTCTCCGTAGCTGACCATGAACTCTACCAAGCGATGGACGCTCGTCCGAGCGCGCATTAGCCCGTAGCCAAGGTACGAATGCTGGTATAGGACGTGGTCCTTGCCGGCGAATTGAAGGTCATACTTGTGCTCGCCGTCTTCGAGCTTCGTCTCCTCGTCTTCGAAAATTGGCTCAAAGACAATCTGAGTTGAGGCACCACCAAGATCGAGGACGGCGTAAGGAGGGTTCTTGGATGACGCGCGGATGGTGTCAAGAAGGTAGTTGGCGGTGATCCAGGCGTAGACACCCTCCTCACGCCCGTCCATGATAGCCACTCCGTCATTGTCGATGAGTTTGAACGGATACTTCTCCAATATTCGTTCCTTGACCGCCTCCAAGATCTCCTCCGACTGTTCATGACCAAGTAGACGCAGTCCGGCCGTGGCTTTGACTGCGACTGGTGTGCATCTCCGTAGAGATTCGGGGACAACTCGCACAGCCTCGTCAAACAACTCATCAAGACTCTGTGCTGCGTCGCGGGGCTTTCCGGCGAAGCTCGATAAGCCCGGTCGGGTCATTTTGAAGACCTCGTACTCATACACCGGTGAAGGGCCACAGTGGTTGAACTTGTAGGCATGAATGCGCGAGCCAGTAGAGCCAGCATCGATCATCAGAGCCCACTGGACGATAGGCTTTCCTGGGTGAGGCGACGAGCAGTGCGTGGTTCCGGCCGGATCCGGATCCGTGGCGAAAGAAAGAAGCTCCGTAGTAGTAGATTCTAGATCATCAGAGTGTTCTGGTGGTGGGACTGGCTTTGGAGGGGGTTTGTAGGTGTGGATAGGTTCTTCTGGCCTTGGTCTCGAGAGGTGCTCCTCGTAATCGGGGGTAGGTACATCTAAGGGTACAGTCAGCATGTAGATAGTAGGGGCTTTGATCCAATGTAGTTATTTGAAGGCATGCGGTCAAAGAAACCCGCTTGGCCTTTCTGCACAACTATCAAGAAGCCCGTCTAGTCATTGACCAGAACAACTGCATAGGACTATTTGTACGTTTTTTGTGCATATATTCTTGCATAAAAACGGACATTTGAAGGGCAAAGAATTCTCAGCCGCGCATCGTACTACTGGCCCCAGACTGTATCAAAGCACCCTACTTACCATCAGTCATGTCTCGGTATCGCGGACCTGAGCTTACTACCCAGAAGAGGAGAACAAGAAGCGTAGACCCGAGAGCCACCCGCTTCCACGTCCAGTATCCGCGCCATTTGCTCTGGGTGCCGCCAAGCGGTTCGTATGGGTACTGTGCTATTCTAGGTAGTATAGTAGGCTTATTAGGGCCTCTCATTGTAATCGTCGAGCCGCTATGGTTAAGGCTGAGCGCGGTCGAGTGGGCTTCAGGCTCTGGACTGGGCGACGCGCTGGCCGGTGGGGAAAAAAAAGGCGAAGAGAGCCTAGAACTTGCTGGCTCCGTTGTTGCTGGAATTATGGAGAATTTTAGGAAAAGAAAGGTAGGAGTTCAAGTGGTTGTATTTGGTCTGGTGTTTGGAAATGATGCGGGAACCCCAAAAGAACGTACGTACACGGGTCTGGACTGATGTAGGTACAATGTAATCGCAAAGTAACAGGGTCCCAGACCCAGAAGACCGAGATAATATATATGGATACCGAATCATCCGCGCCTGTCACGCATGGTAGGTATGATACAAACTTGATGGGAGCTGCGAGACACAATCAACTAGGCCTCAACTCAGGTAAATGGCTTACACGATATCCCGATGGAACTGTCAAATACGTCCGGCCGCCGCGCGTTGGTAACTCTAGAGCGCAGTTTTCGAGGGGCAAACTGGCGTTCGAGAGTGCAGCATACTCAGGGGGAGAAGAGTCTTTGGAAAATAGCAGATTAAGGTATGTGCTCTTCTCCAGATGGTCCAGCTGTTCAGACTCCAACACACTCGTTCCTGACTTGCATTCTAGGGGAGGCCGCGAGAGTGATGGTTTTCGAACATGGCAGGCAATGGAACCGCCTTCAAATTTCCTCTCCCGTCGTCTGAGGGTGCACCAGATCAGGGCAGCTGTGATGGAGAACACGAGGACAGCGGAGGAAATCGCTACTCCAATGATTGTGCCAGCACCTGCATTTCTGCGTCTCATGGTGAGGGTTTATACTAATTGAAATAGTTGTCGTATGTACCTTGGTGGTGCGGAGCCGTGATTAAAATTCCGGCCTGTGGGGGTGGGACTGGGATGAAGATCAGCAGGCACGCCAGCAAACCGAGTTACAAGCTTCTCACCAATAGATGACTTGAGGGCCATCGCCGTCGCTGATCAAAAGAAGGGTGGCATCGTTCGCAGTTTTGCAGGCCTCGTTGTCCTCGCTTTCGTAAGCTAAATAATCAAACTAATATAGCCTTCAGCCTACTACTATCAGTCCAGTTAAGTTGCCATACACACCAGCAACACGGACTGCCTTTGAAGCTTAACTTGAAGCATATGTTCTGTGTTTTCCAGCTCTGAGATGCGGAAAAGGGTTTGATTGTAGAAGTAATCCCTTTCACCCATCGGGTCCCGGCTTGTGCTAGCAGTTCGGACTCCGTCGATCGAATATTCGACGCTGGTATTTGTGGTCCAGGATGAAACCGAATCTATTGCAATATAATAAACTTCGACGGCAGTTCCTGGATCATTTTTGAATAAATCGCCAACTGCAGAACAGAGAAGGCTCGGGAACTGACCAGTAAAGTTGAAAGTGAAATAGACATCGTCAGAATCACTCATCGCTCTATACACAACTATGAGCCAAGAGCAGTACAGTAAAGTACCCGGTGAACTCACTCATGCCATGTCCGCCTATATGCCTGAGTGGGATTGGGACTGGTATAACAGTCCCTGCACGCATTCCCCACATTCCATGCATTTGAAGAGTAATGAATACGATCCGTCTCCGAATCATCGACGATAAACCTCTTCGCATTGACAACACCGGAGCGGCTCGTGAGGAGCGTTACAAGGGCTGCACGCAGTGCGAGCCCAACGAAGTGAAGTACCGACATAGGAGGGGCGAATACCGGGGATTGTTGACGAGGTAGGTGCCCTCAATCTTCGATATTCTGGCAATTCGCTGGCCTTTTTCGGAGGGTGGGGGGGAGAAGGTAAGATGCTCAAATATGAGTGGGACTGGCCGTAGCTCCGTTCGTGAGGATAGTCAAATTTGGTTTGACGCGCCTATATAAAAACGGTCAGCGCCAGGTGATACTCTCAGCCCCGATACGCTCTCTTCAAACATTTATGCACATGCCCGAGGTGTCAGAGACATGCACTGGGTAGACAGTGGCGGCGTCTTGGAGCATGGGAACTTCGACGCCTTCCGAGCGGATCAATTCGAATCGGACACCTGCAAGCGAGGGTTGGAAAGGGAAACTGGCCCCCTGTATAGTGACTCCTCTGAACGAGAACCGCCGTTTCGAGGGAATTTGTATGCAACGGCGGTGTGGGATTTGGCACAGGGAGCCCGGGTAGTTCGGTTCTAATCGATCTCCGGGGCATGAGCAATATACCCTTCGTGGTCAGCCCTTCCAGGCTGTTAGGAAGGGGCCCGGCACTCGGAGTAGTCATAGGGCGTATGCCTCCTTGGCCGCTGATCTGCAGGGCCGGTTTAAAAGATCGTGGACGTCTCCACGGAGTTGACGTTGAGGGTGTTTAGGCGGACGAAGCGCACACTACCCGAGTCGTTCGTCGACGGGTTCATGACGGACACATTTACGCCATCCCCCCTCGCACACGTCATTGACGTGGGTTTGATGCTGTCAGAATGGTCGGAAATATACGGGACTTTGACGGAAGGGGACGGAGTAATGGTGTCCTTTTTTATAGCGAAGCTCGGGGGAGTGAGAATGGCAGTGTCGTCTTCAGACACCAGAACGCGGCCCTTCCACTTCAACGTTTGACCTGTGAATATGTGCCACAGTAAGACAACTAAATTAGGATAAGAGTAGCACAGCGAAATGCCAGCGCTGACGGTTGCTGCCAGTAATGCGAAGATGGTTCACTTAGTTTGGAATAGGGTGCCTTTGGTCGAAGAGATACGATAGAGAGGAAGTGGTACAACACGGAGAGGTGTTTGGGGATTGTAATTTGATCTTCATCCCGGCATCAAGCGTGGAAAGACCTTCGTTAAGGTACAGCCCACAACTCTGGGCAGGTGAACTTGCGTGGTAACGATATCGGGAGAGTAAAGAAGTTGAGAAACAAAGATATTGTGCAAGTTGGCGGCGCATATAGGGGCTTTCGGAGCGTTTGCTGGTTATAAGTGCAAGGCAAAGTGGCGATGAGTCCGGTGAAAGGTGCGACTAAATGGGACAAATGCAAAGACCCGCTAATTTAGTAGTTTCAGTTCACAGGGAGAGGGGGACTGGGTGCTAAATACACTCATGCCCATCCATGACTCATGACACATGCCCATGGATGGTCAAAACGTCTGCTTTGTCTTCCCGTCTGCCCTCTCGGCCACTCTCCTAATTGTAAATTGTCATCATATTCTTGTATTTAATTCTCTTTTATTCCGTAGCATGTATGAGCATCATGTGGAGACCCTTCTGTCGCCCGTTGCGTCACACCCCGATGGAGGACTCATCTGTGGTCTTCTCAACAGATTGGATAATTCACTTTTAAGCAGTTTGGGAGGCGAAGAGGGTCACACCCTCTCTGTGGTATCTCATTGGAACCCTCGTTGACACCTGACCCAGCCTGCGGTTTGTAGTGGGTCATATACTGCGATTCCCCAATGGTATTAATTAGATAATTTGATACCACCTCTTATCAGAAATGCACATTGTTTAATGAGCACGATGATAAGCCCATGCAAGTGCAACGCGTTGTGACCGGCTGCATGATAGCGACTGACGAGATGTAGGAGTGAGAGAGAGCTTCAAATTTTATTAAGAGCCGCGAGTGTCTTGAGGGGGATGCCGCACGATGTAGAGGGGGACCGTGAAAGCGCGAATGAAACCGTACTTGTGTTGAGTAAATATTGCGCTATGGCGATATGATATGATATGAAGTGTGTATTCTAGGCACGCGAGTGCACGTTGCTGAGGAGTGGTAAACGGTGGCAAGCGCGTTGAATTAGCGTTAGAGGCTCATAATTAGATATGAGGGGGAATTGATATTTATATAGGTAGATGTTGGCATATAAGGCGTGTCTTGGGTAGGGGAGGGAAGAGCGAGCGGCAACGCGCCATAAGGGGAAGTTGCAGATATTGTGTTGCAGGCGTGGCCAACGTATATACGCCTCAAGATACCCATCAAAAGTAACTGTGATATTCGGGATTGGGGACAGGATAGTTCCGAACCACCTATCGAGACGCAGAGAAATAAGGGTAAATGTGCGATGGGCTATTGAGAAGTTCGTTCTTGAGCGTGATGTACATTTGAGAGCAAGAAACAGGATAAACGAGTATTAAAACGAATGAATATACCCTACGAATTCTTGGCACCCAGTCACTCGGCCTGTATGCGAGGATAGCTAGGGCTGAGCTTGTGCGGGGCTTAGCGCAGCCGCGGATTGAATCCGCGATTCTATCGACTGAGCACGTACTTGATCGCGTTCTAGTTGTCCGTGCTACGTACCCATCCATCATATACTTATGACGTTACATTAAATTCAAATTTCGTCGATCCCTAGTGTCCATAGAGCAGATCTCCGTAGGGAGGCTGGCACATGGAGTATCACATTCGGTCAGGCTGGATCTGTGGTTACTGTTTCTTCCGCCAACGAGCTGGTCTCATCTAATCCTGTTCTAAAAGGCAATTACGAATACATGAAGGAAACACAATAGTACAAGTGTATCGTTATTCAAGTGGAAAGATGACTCGCAGGTTGCAAACTCGAGGAGTGGGCATATATTTGCTGCACAGACACAGTCAGCTACTGACAGTGCTGCTGGTGATTCATGAGATCTCTTTCGGATGGGAAACGACGTCGACTGTGATTAAATGTGATTTAAATAGGCGTCGTAACAGAAAATAATAACAATGCGTACCACGGTTTCCCACTGGCTGGGAGGCATACGAACGGCTGATGGTTGAAGTGGTGATCTCGCTGGTGGCGTATGGCGTCTTCCAAAGAAGATGTATAATAGGAATAGCATGGTGCAAAGTGACACCCATAGGTTCCATCGCTCCTGCTCCTTACAAAAACGGTGTACAGCGACATTCCGCGAATGCCATAGCTGTCGGCGAGTTTAGGACAGTTATGGTCACCCACACGTGGTTCATGCACGTTTTGCTCCAACCACCGGGAGCGGTCACATTCTTGTTTGAGCATTTTCAAGTCCTGAGGTAGCTCGTCCCAGTCCATGAGTGTAGTCGACGGATAAAGGGGTAGACGGTTGGTAATAGGGACCGAGACAGCTCTAGGGACTGGCGGTGGTATGGGCCCGTAGAAGTAGTTGGCTCGAGGGTCGTTGACTACAGAGTGGGGTGTGGTTGAGCCATTTTGTACCAGTCCAAGCCCCAAATTAAAATAAGGAGACCCCAGCATATTCCTGTCTGATACGTTCCAGGCCAAGCCAGGAGGCTTTGAGTCATGAATCAAGTATAGGTTTATTTTCAAGGCACAACGAATTCAAAGGGAGAGTGCGCAGAGCTAGACAACTTGCGGGGCTTCTTGTTGTTGGCATATGGATGGATATTGGAGGTTGTGAGGACCTAAAGCACCGTAAATGCGCTGGCACACCCGGACCACCAATTGAGACCACGTAAGTGTCCATCCGGACACACCCGTCGTTCAGTAGAACAGTCTCTTAAAGTAACTGACATCATAGGAGACTGGTTCATAATAACGAAACTCGCATAAAGGCCCACGTGGTAACCACATTTTTCAACAAGGTACGTACGTGTGGTATACACCAGGAACCTATTCAGTGCCGGGACCGAGACGTGACTCTGCAGGCAAGCCTTCCAGTCTCAACGCCGCCAGCAATACAAATGTCGATCTTTCCCGCGATCAATTAGCGTCAATCTGAGATGTTGGCATTGAAATATATATTATTCCGGGCTCTGCCTAATTCCTTGATGATCAAAAACACGTGAATACGTGAGTCGGGAGGTTGAATTCACGGAGTCCGACTCTTCTCAATGTAAATGGAGAGGGAATGGAGGAGGGGTGATCGGCTCCGCATGTTCTTAGAGAAAAGGTTCGGGTGAGGTCGGAAGGAGGCCAAGGTCTAGCTGTACCACTCACCGGAGGCACGTAAGGAGACTGGCCTGAAACTTGTATTGAGTAAATATTGCACTATGATGATATGATATGATATGAAGTGTGTATTCTAGGCACGCGAGCGCACGTTGTTGAGTGGTGAACGGTGGCAAGTGCGATGAATCAGCGCTAGAGGCTCATAGTTAGATATGAGGGGGAATTTATATTTATATGAGTAGATGTTGGCATATAAGGCGTATCTTGGGTAAAGGAGGGAAGGGCGAGCGGCAACGCGCCACCAAAGGGAGTTGCAGGCGTGGCCAGCATATATACGCGTCAAGGTACCCACTAAAAATAACTGTGATATTCGGGACTGGAGGACAGGATTGTTCCGAACCACTTATCAAGATGTAAAGAAATAAAGGTGAACGTGCTATTGAGAAGAACTCGGATTATGTTTTTGAGCAGTGATGTGCCTGTAAAAGCAAGACACAGGATAATAAACGAGTATTAAAACAAATGAATATATTCTACAAAATCTTGGCACTCAGTTACTCGGCCTGTATGCGAAGATAGTCTGAGCGCGAGCTTGTGCAGGGGTTAGCGCAGCCACGGATCGAATCTGCGATTCTATCGACTGGGCACGTACTTGATCGCATTCCAGTTGTCCGTGTTACTTACTTATCCATCATATACTTATGACGTTATATTAAAATCAAATTTCGTCGGTCCCTCGTGTCCACGAGCAGGCCCTCTGTGGTTAGTGAAACTTGTTGAGAGAACAGGTCCTACCTGTTGGGTGAACAGGTGAGACCCACCTCTCCCACTGACCTCAGGATACCTGTCGAGAGACCAGGTCCCCAGTATTCACATGTCAGGGAGCCATGTAACCATTTCTAGGACAGTAGTAAATTAAAAATTAATCATTCTTGTCCTCTGATTCATATTCAGGTTCATACCTGTTGCTCATATCTTGTGTTGCCTTTGGTATTCATGTGAACTGAGGCAGATCATGAAAAGTTT
>Ga0307513_10004984_pt1 | contig 17598 bp, 10 predicted proteins | sample 15_EM_MG_FD_202174 | JGI IMG/M metagenome (GOLD analysis project Ga0307513, IMG submission 202174) | Populus trichocarpa ectomycorrhiza microbial communities from riparian zone in the Pacific Northwest, United States - 15_EM | ecosystem: Host-associated > Plants > Roots > Unclassified | place... | reverse complement strand
ATTCATAATTTATTGGATCTCCAGTTTGTTCATTTATGGTTACATGGATGTATTACTCTTCATTGTTTTTGTTTTATTGAGGAGCATGGCTTGGATAATGGTGACTTTTTAAGGGAAGGACTGGCAGTGGAGGAGGAATTGGCAATTCAAGAGGGGGGGAGGGGTTGGGGATGATTTGGAAGAGCCACGCAGTATTGCTCTTACTCGTGGTAATGATTTCCATGAAAAACTTAAGAACAAACTCTATTCATACTATGGTGTAGATTAATAAATTAATCAATCTATAAACTGTCAAAATAAAATAAAAAATTGAAATAAGTTACATATTTTCAATATCTGTTAACTGGTCTCCACGTTCAAGCCTAAATTTCAGAATCATCATGTTAGGTGGTAGCTTCGGCGTGAGGTATTCCGACAGCTAGGACCTTAATGGTAATTATATCGGAGAACTCGTTAAGAAGACACGAGTAATGTAGGCTAGATATAATGGTTCACTTCGGTATAGATGGCCGAAGTATTGGTAACGATATAAAAGTGTAGATAACTTATTATATTGATAAGATCTCTTCTCCGTGCCTGTTGTGTCTAATAGCAGCGAAGATGCTTCGATATTTATATTCCGCGTCTGAGCAATTGCGGTATACATGCTAACTCTATACTATACTAACTAAGTATCTTGCCCGCAACTCTGCGAACTTCACCTGAGTGCGAACACTCGTAGACCCTGAAAACTCTCTACCACACCTTTTGCTCCCATGGCCAACTTATCGGTCTGCGCTTCTGTTATTCCTGATGGTGTGGAGACCACGTCAGGTGTCAGCTCATCCGCTTATCCATTGACAACAATGATTACGGGTTATCTTGCCCTCGTGCTCATCAAGGGTAGTCTAACTCGCTGAACAGAAGATGGCCTGTCTTCTTTGGTTGGTTCCGTCGAGAATTTGACATGCAACCGCATATCGTATTCTGGTCTTCCGGCATTACACGACTTGTCCTCAGGATCGTACCTATGGGCTTCTTCCCTCGGACTCCATCCTTTACCAACTGGTCCTCTGTGGATACCCCCGATCCACTTACTGGGCATAGTTACCGCCTTCATACTCTACACGACTTTGTAGATACGAGGGGACTAACTTTCGTGCGAAACCTCCCGTTACCTTCGACCCACTCTTCCAACTCCCAGTCTTCAAGTGTCTGTAACTTTATGCGCCGTCATCCGATACACCTGCTTCCACTTGCATAAGGTGCCAGAAGGTCTTCCCTAATATATCCTGCGAACAGGATCTGGTCAGACGGACGGCCGCAACGTATACGGTGTTATAAGATGTATTCCATTGATAGTGGTCATTGGTGTTGGGACGCAACTACCCAGGCGGCCAGTGATGACGCGCTGTCCCAACGCCGGGGCTGGAGGGGGGTGTTATCTTTTTCCTTCGAAGTTCGTGTGCGTCAAGGTAGGGTAACCTTGCCCTATAAATCCTTACGGGGAGTCCGTGCCCCTAACACATCATATCCCCCTCATGTCTCATCCTATCCCTTTCAACTGCCAACTTTTCCAACTCTAACTGTAGCCATGCCTCTTGGTGGTGGTCAGGGCTGCTCGCAGTACCATGTTCTTCATGATCTGTGAGTTTTTATACTTTTTTGAGTAACTACTAGAACGAAGGCGACAGTTGGAATGGTTATCCTGTGTTGGGCTTAAAGGCGGTTGGCTTAATAGGGTATTCACAATTTCTTTTACCTTGGTAGTCCAGCTTGGGCGTGTGCTCTATTTGTATTTTTAGTAAAATTAGCAGATAAACCAGACCAAAATATTGAACATATTTAACATTTTAACTTACTGAAAGGGGTAATTTTCCACAATCATGTTTTGAACATGATTTTGGTACGATTCCTGTACTGTGCCCTTCCTTCCTTTCCAGAGCACTCTCTTTTCCTTTTCCACGATCTGACTTGCTTTTAAACCCAATGATTTCTACTTCTTCTTTGGGCTTGTGCTCAAACTCATTCAGCTTTTCTTCTTCTCCATACTTGATACTATCACTCAAGGAAATAATATCTTCAAGAAAGCCTGGTTCAAGCTCATGGGTTGAACTTTCTGCTAGCGCCGGGGTACTTCGCTTGAGAGAATTTCGATCGAGTTGTGTTTTTGAGTTCGCTCTGGCGGGCTCAGTAACGTTCCGTCGCTCACCAAGTAAATCGCGTAACAAAAAAAAATAAGGGCATCGTTCCTTAACCTCAATCCATTTATTGGCCAAGGTTGAGCCTTCCTCAATTTTGTCTTCTCCTGTAACTCCAGCACCCGTTTCTCCTATTTCTTCTCTTACTTTCTTATACTCACAAAGCAATCTAAATAGTGAATTAATTTTAATTAGTAATTTATAAACCTATTTTTTAGAATAATACTTACTTCCGACACTTTGCTTTTATGGAATTACCATAAAACCGCAACCCTCCTTTCTCTTCAATAATCGGAGGATTATAAATAGTCTCATCAAAAACCAAAGAGGCTAACTAAAATGATAAGAAATGTATTAATATTAGTTACAATCCAGCAGGGTACATGCGATATAATTCATACCTTCTCATAATATGCTATCTTTGTATTTCCCACTGATTTCTCCCGTTCGCCTGGCCATATGCCATGCCGAATTTGTGGATTTTCTTCAAGTGTATGTAAAATTTTCCATACAAGATCAGAGGTCCAGGAAACAGCAAGAAAGGCTGGCACTGCTCGAGAAGAACTAAATACCACCACTCAATTAGGTATATTAATTAGGTTTAAATGAAATACTAAGATAGCATACCTAGAAATTGTCTCCTTCCCCTTACTGCTGCTCGCTGTCTGTCGTGTTTTTGCTATCCTACAGTTATGGAAATTGTAGGAGCTGAGAACGAGTTGAAAGAGAACGGTGTTGTGGCAATAGGTGGTGTAGAAGGAGAATGGTGGTGTAGAAGGAGAACGAGCGTCATAGTTACATCTATGCAGTAGTGTGTTGAGCTATGAAGCGCTACTATGCTAGTTTCTTTAAAGCTAACTAGTAAAGATTTAGTTCTTGATCATCAAATAGGCAAAACGAGTAGTAAACCATTAATCTGTACCGGGGAGGTTTCACACCATACTACACTGAACCTCCTAGAACAGCAGTACGCATCCCGGACCTGAACCACCGGTTTGAGACCCCCGAATGAAACGGCCACAGCGAAACGAAACGCCAAGGGTTCACAACACGATCGCCCACGCACAACTTAGCAGTGGGGGAGTCCTCTCGTTCTCCCTCTGACTATCACCACTAACTAACGGTAAGGACAGGAATATATATAAACCACAACGAAATCGTCCTGCTCCTCCTGGACCACAAATCCATTCTCGCCCGCATGTCCCCCTTCCCCCCCTTTCCATACCATGCTAACAAAGGAAAAATGGAGACTCCCACTGTTCATGGCCTCCGGGAATCATCCAACGTCCGCGCATCCGACTTTCACTTCCATTACAGCTTTTCCACTTCCCTTACGGCGCGGGTGGGTCGATCCAAAACCTAAGCGCATTCCCGCAGCCCAAATCCTTTCCCCACAGCCCAAGCATTCCCGAAGCCAGAGCGCGTTCCCAGAAACTATCCGAACGATAAAGCAATAAGCCGCGCGATATGCCGAGCACACCGAACAGCGCTAGAGACTCCTAACACAGATGCCGGACTCTTGGTTGTAGCCAAGCTAAGTCTAGGGATTCCGAATTTGCCAATGCCCCACAACAAACCGTTATCTGTACCATCTTCCCTTCTCACACCTCTTCCATTGGGGACATTGGTTACGTTATCTCGGATAATATATTCAATTTACTTTTATTGGCCCGGTTTCTGCAAAGAAATAGACATAATTCCTGTAAATGCCTTCTTGGTCCCTTTGGTCGGGAAAGCAAAAACAAAAGATACTGTAGCTAAAAGTTGGAGATATCGTGTGGTGAATTATGATTTTGTCCTGGGTACCATGTGATCATTTCCCGGCGTGCTAACGGTATGATACTTATTAAGCTGTTACAAACCAATTGCCCTTTTCTATTCGGATTTGTGATACCGGTACTTGTACGATGCATACTGTACTGTATTCGAGCACTCGTAGGGATCGTTATAATAAATATTGTTGCCACTCGACTTAAGGTCCAAGCTTGTTTCTCCTGATTCCCTGTCCGAACCGATACCAGCACTGCCAGGATTCGCGGTTAGGTTGGTGATTGATTTGAACCGATTGGGAGAGAGGAACAAAGAACCACTAATTTCGGCCGGCACGAGTGAACTTTTGGAGGAGCCAGGGCCCTAACCTGCTTAAAATGCTTGTGTATAGTATAGTATTCACAGCTGTTTGAAGAATACACTGCTTATGCTACGGTACTGTACACCACGATACATGGTTGTCTGGTTGTCATGGTCGTGAACAGATACCTCTCTCTAAAGAACTGTACGGTAAATTACGAGCGCCACGTGTAGAATAGGCAAATGGAATATTTCACTCTAACATTTAGTCCCTGTTAAGCGCGTTTTTAGCGCTGAGATCCAAGGCTGCTCTGGAAGCAAAATTAGTTGGTGAAGTCGCGAAGAACCTTGGGAGCTATGCCAATAATGATTGGGCCAGCTCATAACCGTGCAACGCCAGGAACTTGTAAATTACCAGCCCCCCCGCTTTCCACAGGTTGCAGAGATCACTTCGAGTTCCTGGAAAAGTCAGATTCTCAGTGCACACGATCTCCCTCTCTACCTCTCGCGGATTTTTTCTCTCTAGGAAATAGGCTATACCGGTAGCGCAGATGTCGTTCCAGCGGGAGCAGAACACCCGAAATGTCAACTCGTTCAACAATAATAATTCGTTCAACAATATTTACAACTACGTTACAGAGATAGACGACGAGGGGCATCAAATCCTGCAGTGGTTATCGCCTCTTGAACCACAGATACGGCACCAAGGCGTGCGAAGCGACCGACTCGATGGCGTGGGAAACTGGGTACTGGAAACCAGCGAGTTCAGAAAATGGCGTGATGCGCAAGATGGCTGCGTTGGGCCAGTGCTGTTCTGCTACGGGAATCCCGGGGTGGGGAAGACTTATGTCAGGTAGGAAGTGCTCTCGTCCCGAGGGAGGCAATGCGGGTGTCGCTGATGATTAGCAAATCGTACCGGTAGTTCCCTAGTCATTGATAGTCTATGCGATGAGGCTAGGGGAAACGACATTGCCGTGGTGGGGCTATACTGCGATTTCCTTACCAAGCAGGAACAATCCACGGCGAATATTTTGGGCTCGATGCTCAAGCAACTAGCCCGCCGAGCTGGAGTCCCGGACCAAATACGGGAGGCTTTTCAGAAGGCCAAAAAGGAGTTTGGCGGCCGAGGTCTCCTTCTTTCCCGTATGGTCGACATTCTGAAAGAGACTATTACATCGCTACCGCGGTTATTTATATGCATCGACGCGTTAGACGAATGCACTCCGAAGCACCGACGGGACTTGCTAGAGTCACTGCGAGAAATTGTCGCAGTGTCTTCGAGCATACGAGTATTCCTTACTGGGAGGCCTCATATCGAGAGAGAGATTATGAAATGTTTTAGCCAAGCGGTCCGGATACCTCTCGCTCCTGCCCACGACGATATTCAGAGTTATCTGGAGATGCGGCTGGACAATGACGATGGTTACGACGCAATGGATGACGAATTGCGGGCGGATATTATGCGAATTATTCCGGAGAAGGTCTCGGAAATGTAAGCGCGAATATCGAATGCATTCCTAGTGAAGCCCGAGGTGTGATTCGCTAACCGTGGTGCCTAGCTTCCTTCTCGTTTCTCTAAAAATGGATTCAATCTTGGGCGAGATTACACTTCATACGAGAAGACAGAAGCTTGATGAGATGACGAAAGGGGAGGATCTGGGAGGTGCCTACGCAGCAACCCTATCACGAATGGCTGCACAGCCGAGAAGCGGATCCGGACTCGGCATGCAAGTCCTTATGTGGGTATCACATGCGGAGCGGCCATTACATGTCGACGAGCTATGCCACGCCCTAGGAGTAGAAAAAGGATCTATGGACTTGAATGTTCGGAATATTCCTACAATAGAAACACTACTGGCATCGTCTCTAGGGCTTGTCACAGTGGAGAAGTCCTCATCTACTGTGCGGCTTGTCCACTACACACTTCAAGAATACCTCTCACATAACCCCAACTTGCTCCTTAAGCCCCACTCTTTGATTGCTGAGGTCTGTTTGACCTATCTTAATTTCCGGCATGTGTGGAGCTTTTCACCTACTCTTCGTTCAGCCCCACAAACTGCCCCTTTTGTGGAATACTCTTCTTGTTACTGGGGTGCGCATGCTAGGCAGGAAACCACTGAAAGCGTGAAAACTCTTGCGCTGAAACTGCTCGGTAGATACGATGAGCACATATCTTCGAAGGTACTATTATTGCATGGGGCGAGGCCCTGGGAGCAGCCTTTTGATTCGGAGGACACCCCTAGAGGATTTACAGGGCTTCATGGTGCTGCATACCTCGGATGCGTGGAGATAATTATTGCTTTATTAGAGACGAATAAATGGGATGCGCAGGCAACTGACCTCCATGGTAACACAGCAATCACTTGGGCCGCTAGATGGGGGCATGAGGAAGCCGTGAGGGTGCTGCTGGAACGGAGCAACATCAACCCCGACAAAGCGGGCAAGTGGAATCGAACACCGTTCTGGTTGGCTGCCGAGAATGGGCATGAGGGGGTCGTCCGGATGCTGCTAGCACGGGGCGATGTCAACCCTGACCACAAGGACCAGTTCGGCGAAACCCCGCTCTTCTGGGCTATGAAGAATGGGCATGAGGGGGTCACAAAGATGCTGCTGGAACGGAATAACGTCAATCCTGAAACAGCTGAAACCGGGCTTGGCCAACAACTCCTCTTGTTAGCTGCCAAGAATGGGGAGGAGGGGATAGTGAAGACGCTGCTGAAACGGAGTGACATCAACCCCGACGGAGCGGGTAAGTGGAATCGGACACCACTCTGGTTGGCTGCCGAGAGCGGGCACGAGAGGATTGTGCGGACACTCCTAGCACGGGACGATGTCAATCCCGACCACAAGGATCAGTTCGGCGAAACCCCGCTCTTCTGGGCTTCTAGGAATGGACATGAGGGAGTCGTAAGGATGCTGCTGGAACGGAACGGCGCCAATCCCGAAACAGTTAACACCGAATATGGCCAACAACTGCTCTTGTTGGCTGCCAAGAATGGGGAGGAGGAGATCGTGAAGACGCTGCTGGAACGGAACGATATCAACCCTGACAAAGCGGGTAGGTGGAATCGAACACCGTTCTGGTTCGCTGCCGAGAACGGGCACGAGAGGATTGTGCGGACACTGCTAGCACGGGATGGTGTCAATCCCGACCACAAGGATCAGTTCGGCGAAACCCCGCTCTTCTGGGCCTCTAGGAATGGACATGAGGGAGTCGTAAGGATGCTGCTGGAACGGAACGGCGCCAATCCCGAAACAGTTAACACCGAATACGGCCAACAACTGCTCTTGTTGGCTGCCAAGGATGGAGAGGAGGAGATCGTGAAGATACTGCTGAAACGGAATGAGATCAACCCCGACGGAGCGGGCAGGTGGGATCGAACACCGCTCTGGCTGGCGACCGAGAGTGGACACGAGGGTGTCGTGCGGATGCTGCTAGTCCGGGATGACGTCAACCCCGACCACGCGGATCAGTTCGGCGAAACTCCGCTCTTCTGGGCTTCTAGGAATGGGCACGAAGGGGTCGTAAGGATGCTGCGGGAATGGAACTACGGTAATGCTGCCAAAACGAATGGATTAGGCTGAACGCTGCTCTCGCGGGCTGTCAGCGACGGGCACGATGGGATCGAGAGCATGCTTCCAACACGGGACGACATCAATTCTGACAAAATACATGAGCGGAACGAAACACCACTCCTGCTGAATCCCGGGGATCGGCATGAGGGGATCGCTGGGACGCTGCCGTAACGGAATGACATCAATCCCGAAACAGCTGACGCCGAACGTGGCCAAAAACGGCCCTTGTTGTCTGCCAAGAATGCGGAGGAGGAGGTTGTGGAGACGCTGCAAGAACCGGATAACCCCGATCCCGACAAAGCGAATAAGCAGAGCCGAACACCGTTCTTGCTGGCTCTCAAGAATTAGTATGAGAGAATTGCGAAGCGGTTGCGGAAAAAAGAATAGCCGACGGATTTTATCCCCGAATATACATCAAGCCTACAATCAACAAAGACCTTCACCACCCACCCTCTTGTACTACCTGAACACTCTTCTGAAAGCACCCGTAGGTTTTGATATCCAAAGATGAAAACCTGGCGCTATCTCAACATCTACCATAAAGACTCGAATAACCGAACCATGGGCTAGGACGTTGGAGTTGCCTCTCCTAGTATAGTCTGGTGTTTTTTTCTCTCCTCGTTTTTGTCTCGATGGGCGGATTTTGTGTCCCTTTCACCCCTTTTCCGGGGGAGGAAATTTCGGACTGCATAGCATATGGTCCGATTATTCGAGTTTTCACTGTACGATATTATACCTGACTTACCCGCCTAGCAGGGCAACAGATCTGGCAAAAGCAAGATCCTACGCCCTCACCGACACTTCTTCACACGTGGATTGACAAATTCCTGCGGCTGCTAAACTTTTAGATCGTTTCCCTGGAATCCCGTTGCCTCCTTGGTTTCCCCGAATCACCCTCGCCTCCTCCTCCTCTCTTACTCCCTTATTCTTTGGTCCCCCTCTCTTCACCATCTTTGTTTATACCCGTGCCCCGTTCATCTGTTTCTATAACCACTTCTTGCTATATACATTTTTGGTTTCCCTCTTGTTTCTCATACCCATTTAGTTAGGTTATCCTATCTCTGTTAATAATCGACTTAGTGTTCACTTGCGTTATTGAACAGCACCGACGGCAGCTATACTGTATTATAAGAGAGGTGTATCGGGGCTTCATGGATATAGATATAAATTACATTAGGCCCAGATACTATATACACATAAGAGCAGGTGCACTGCAAGCATCAACGAATAGGAGTTTATGGTACATGATTGATAGTTTGGCTTATTTTTCCTCCCTTTCTCCTACTTTTTTTTTCCGGCCTCATCTGCGGCTACTCACTAGTTCACTGTATTGTATTGTAAGACAAACCCCTTTCCTCACTTATACTAAAGTCTTCATTGCATTGTGCTCCCCTACTTTTGAACGTGGATCGACGGCGATGACAACCAAACGAAACACCCAGAGTTCACACAACGAAAAACACGATTGCGCAAACTTATGAGTGGGGAAGTTCTCTCGTTCAACAACTTCTCATAACTACTAAATAACGCTGAAGCCAGGAGTATATATAAACCACAACAAAATCATCCTATCCTTCCATGGACCACCACTCTTCCGTATGTTCCCCTTTCCCCTTTCCATGCTCATGCCAACAAAGGAAAGACAAAGACTCCCACTATTCACAGCCTCTAGGCATCATCTAACATCCGCGGATCCGACTCTTTCACTTCCGTTATAACTTTACTACTTCCTTCCGGCGGATCCATCGATCCAATACCCAAGCATATTCCGGCAGCCGAAATGCTTTCCCGAAACCCAAAGTATCCACAAAGCCAAAGCGCGTTCCTAGAAATTATCCGAACAAAGCGCTTATCATGAGAGCATGCCAGGCAGCATCTCACGACTTCTAACCCCTATCTCTCTTTGGACATAGTACCCTCCCTGCTAAATCTACCAGCTTCCGCGTACTTTTCCTTCGGGGTTTCATAAGTTTCACCATAATACTAGGAAAGCGGTGCGGAAGAAGTTTCTTTTTGTGTTGGCAGCTCACTAGAAGGGGGACCTTAGTAGTGGGAGACTGTGGTAGGGCTTGCTCTAAACTCAACTTTCTATTACGCCCACTATGCCCGCGCGAGCAGTAGAGAACTAGGCACAACATCTGCTAAGCCATTAAACCTAAGGCGGATGTGTAGGGTCCGGTAAAAAGTAATCGAACTGTTATTTAGATTAACCGGCTAAATATACTCCTGTCAGTTCCCATAAAAAGATTTCTACCTTTGTATCATATCGATATTAACTTTTTTCCTGTGCTGCCATTCATCATACGATTTACATTTACAGCGCAAACTCTAGCTTTCTTTACCTTTGGAATAGCGCTATTTCACAATATTACATATCAGTGGTACCGTAGCTCAAATCGTAGCTGTAAGGTGTACAACCCCGGGGGGGGGGGTTTGCACCATAACATTTGATGCTGGCTAATCTTGCCGTTTATCATAGGAGCCTATGTTATGAAAACAGGCGATTGCATAGCATTCCGCATAACTGGATTTGGCTAGCTAGTCCTGTGGGCATTGGGGGAAGGACCTTAACATAAGCCCTCGGTAGCGTATGAAGGGGATGCCACGGGGGAGGAAAAGTCGGGTAAGAAAAAGACAGGAAGGAATAAAAGACAAGTAGGAGAAAAGAAAGGGAAATTATCATGGAGGGTTTTTTCAGTTTCCTGAGAGGGGTATTTATTACCAGCTCTTAAGCGTCTGGGGCCAGGCCCTGCCCGGACCCTCTGTTAGGCCAATGATTGATTTGTGCTAATAGAATGAAAAGGACAAGCCCTGATTTGACTAGTATTCTGCTCCAAGCCAGACTGTATGAGTTCAAACTCCCTGTGTTTTATAAAAGAGAAAAATACCTAGGACTCTAACTTTATCAAAACGCTGGTGTATTTGCAGTCATATTCAAAGAATACGGGGGTATATATATGGCGAACAACCAACACAATAAGTTACTGCAGGGCACCGGGGCCGGGTGCGACGCGGGTAAACCGAATTGTTCATTCATTGAAATATTTGATGTTAATCAGACTATCATTTACTCTGAGATCCAGGCTGGTCTGCAAGCCAAATCTATTGGCGGGCTGGAATCCACCGGGAACTTTCTTCACCTACCGTTAGAATCTCATGAAAGTCGGAATGGCGCCAAAGCGAACTAAGGTGAAACTATGACCGGACCAACAGGAAGGCACGAAGAACACCAAGTCACCACAGTTTAAACATATAGAGAGCAGCGATTGGGTAGGTTCAAGAAAATCGACATTCCGACTTTCATGAGATTCTACGATACTGGAATCATAGCAATAATGGGGGGGCCTCCGAAGTATGATACGAGTTCGCTTAATTCAGACACACATCTGGAACAAGAGGCTATGGGTTAGGGTTGCGGGCTCGTTTACAGTAGATTGACAGATGTCTGACTCGTGGGTGTATCATACGAGTAGCCAAGCTAAGTTAAGGGATCTTGAATCTCTGAATGTCCCTCAATAAACCATTATCTGCATCACCTCCTTCCCCTCATTAGTATGGCCTGAATTCTCAGTTAGGCTGATGGTTGATTCAGACAGATGGGATGAGAAAAAACAAGGAAACCCTGATTTCGGCTAGGACTGCGCGAACTTTTGGAGGTAAAGGAGTCAGGGCCATACAGTCTTCACCGTATCATACTACCGGTAGTGGATAGTCGCGACGAAACTGGTAGGCCTAGGGTGGAAGCGAATGATTTCTTTGATTACGGGGGCCCTTGACTGGCGGGAGTATCTCATGCCGTACAGCGATACGGACCCAGGCCTGTGGATTGTAGGTACGGTAGAAGAATGGTGTAAGGTTTCACGGAACCGGGCCGGCGACTGACAGGTATCCGTTGTCGGTAGATTTTGTAACCCTAACCCCGACAAAATCCCTTCGGCACAACTAAACACCCCTGTTTGCCTAGTTTCGTCTCCACTACTATACTAATTAGCACGGTACGGTACTGTGAAGACTGTAACTTTGTTGAACTTCTTATGTATTAACAGTTGTCTTTGGGGAATACTGTGCGTATGCTGTGGTAAATGGTTGTGAACATATACCTCTATGATAGCGCTTTAAATTACGAGAGCTAGGTGTAATACGAGTACAGGTAGGTGTTATTTTTCACTCGGGCATGCGCTTCCGACAGAGCGCACTCTGCGCACTGAGGTTCAAGGCGGCTTATACTTGTGCAACGCGAGAAGCTTATGAACTGCCAGCCCCTCTTTCCCTAGGCTGCAGCGATCCTCTCGAGTTCCGGGAAAAGTCAGATCCTCAGCGCACGCGGTCTCTCTCTCTCTCTCTACCTCTCATAAAAAAACAGAAATTTGGGGAATAGGCTGTGCGGAGATGTCGTTCCAACAACAGCCAAACACCAGTGACCTCAACTCGTTCGACTATAATTCGTTCAACAATATGTTTAACTCTGTGACAGACATAGACGACGAGGGGCATCAAATCCTGCAGTGGTTATCGCCCCTTGAACCCCAGCAACGGCACCAAGGCGTGCAAGCCGACCGACTCGATGGCGTGGGAAACTGGGTGCTAGGAACCACCGAGTTTAGAAAATGGTGTGATGGACAAGATGACTCCGTTGGGCCAGTGCTCTTCTGCTACGGGAATCCCGGGACGGGGAAGACTTATGTCAGGTAGAAAGTCTCCTCTCCTCTCGTGAAAGACAAGGCGGATGTCGCTGACGATCAACAAATCGTACCGGTAGTTCCCTAGTTATTGATAGCCTATGCGGTGAGGTAGGGGGAAAAGAGGTTGCCGTGGTGGGGCTATACTGCGATTTCTTTACCCAGTGCGAGCAATCCACCGCGAATATTTTGGGCTCGGTACTTAAACAACTAGCCCGCCGAGGTGGAATACCGGAGCAAGTACGGGAGGCTTTTCGAAAGGCCAAAAGAGAGTTTGGCGGCCGAGGTCTCCTTTTTCCCGGCATGGTGGACATTCTGAAGAAGACTCTTACATCGCTACGCCGGTTATATATATGCATCGACGCATTAGACGAATGCATTCCCAAGCACCGGCGGGAACTCTTAGAGTCACTGCGAGAAATTGTCGCAGTGTGCCCAAACATACGAGTATTCTTTACTGGAAGGCCTCATATCGAGAAAAACATCATGGAATCTTTTAGCCAAGCGGTCCGGATATCTCTCAGTCCTAGCGCTGGAGATATTGGGAGTTATCTGGAGATGAGACTGGACCGTGACCCTGATCCCGAGGCAATGGATGCCGAATTGCGGGCGGATATTATGCGAATTATTCCGGAGAAGGTCTCGGAAATGTGAGTAATAATATCAAATAAATTCCCAGTGCGGATCAGATCCACTAACGGTAGTTTCTAGATTCCTTCTCGCATCTCTAAACATGGATGAAATCTTGGGTGAGATGACTCTGCATAGGAGAAGAAAGAAGCTTGATGAGATGAACAGAGGGGAGGGTCTGGGAGAAGCTTATGCGGCAACCCTGTCACGAATAAAGGCGCAGCCAGGGGGCAGGTCGAAACTCGGAATGGAGGCGCTAAAGTGGGTATTGCATGCGGAGCGGCCACTACGTGTCGACGAGTTATGCCACGCCCTAGGGGTAGAAAAAGGATCTACCGACTTGAATATTCGGAATATTCCTAAGATAGAAACGCTACTAGCATGCTCTCTAGGGCTCGTTACGGTGGAGAAGTCCTCGTCTACCGTTCGGCCTGTCCACTATACACTGCAAGAATACCTATCACATAACCCGGACTTGCTACCCAAGCCCCACTCTGCGATCGCCGAGGTTTGTTTGACCTACCTCAATTTCCGGCATGTGTGGAGCTTTTCACCTGCACTTGGCTCTATCCCACCAACCGCCCCATTTGTTGAATACGCTGCTTGTCACTGGGGGGCGCACGCTAGGCAGGAAACAACTGAAGATGCGAAGGCTCTTGCGTTGAAACTCCTCGACAAGTACAACGAGCACATATCTTCGGAGGTACTGTTCTTGCATGGGACGAAGTCATGGGAGCGGCCTTTTGAAATAGAGGACACCCCTAGGGGATTTACCGGGCTTCACGGCGCCGCATACTTCGGATGTGTAGAGATAATGGTTGCTTTACTGGAGACGAATAAATGCGATCTGCGGGCAACTGACCTCTGTGGCAACACAGCAATCACCTGGGCTGCCAGGTGCGGGCACGAGGACACCGTGAGGGTACTCTTGGAACGGAGCGACGTCAGCCCCGACGTAGCGGGTAGGTGGGATCGAAAGCCGCTCGGGTTCGCTGCCGAGAATGGGCATGAGGGAGTCGTACGGATGCTACTAGCAGAGGACAACGTCAACCCCGACCATGTGGATCGGTTTGGCGAAACTCCGCTCTCCCGGGCCGCTAGCAATGGGCATGAGGGGGTCGCAAAGATGTTACTGGAACGGAATGGCATCAATCCCGAAATGGCTGGCACCGAATATGGCCAGGAAGTGCTTTTGGGGGCTGCCAAGAGAGGAGAAGAGGGGGTTGTGAAGACGCTCCTGGAACGGACTGACATCAACCCCGATAAAGCGGATAAGCGGAATCGAACACCCCTCTGGTTCGCTGCCGGGAACGGGCATGAGGGGGTCGTAAGGATGTTACTGGAGCGGGACGACGTCAATCACGATCAGGTGGACCGGTTCTGCGAAACCCCGCTCTCCCGGGCTGCCGGCAATGGGCATGAGGGGGTCGTAAGGATGCTGCTTGAACGGAATGACATCAACCCCGATCAAGCTAATAAGTGGAATCAAACACCGCTCTGGCTCGCTGTAGAGAATGGATATGAGGGGGTCGTGCGGACGCTGCTGGCGCGCGATGGTGTCAACCCCGACCAAGTGGATCGGTTCGGCAAAACCCCACTCTCCCGGGCTGCCGGCAATGGGCATGAGGGGGTCGTAAGGATGCTGCTCGAGCGGAATGACATCAGCCCCGACAAGGCGAATAAATGGAATCAAACACCACTCTGGTTCGCTGCCAAGCATGGGCATGTAGGCGCGGCGCTGGTAGCACGTGATGACGTGAATTCCGACCAAGTGTATCAGTTCGGCCAGACCCCGCTCTTCCAGGCTGCCACCAATGGGCACGAGGGGGTCGTAAGGATGCTGCTGGAACGGAACGACGTTAATCTCAACAAAGCGGATAAATGGGGTCGAACACTGCTCTGGTTCGCTGCCGGGAATGGGCATAAAGGGGTCGTGCAGACGCTCCTAGCACGGGGCGACGTCAATCCCGGCCCGGTGGATCTGCTCGGCGAAACCCCGCTCTTCCAGGCTGCCAGAAATGGACATGAGGCTGTCGTAAGGATGCTGCTAGAACGGAATGACGCCAACCTAGACCAAGCGAATTTATTTAATCGAACACCACTCTGGCTTGCTGCCGAGAACGGGCATGAGGGAGTCGTGCGGACGCTTCTAGCACGGGACGACGTCAATCCCGACAAATCGAATAAATGGAGTCAAACACCGCTCTGGTTCGCTGCCCGGAACGGGCATGAGGGGGTCGTGCGGACGCTACTAGCACGGGACGACGTCAATGCCGACCAAGTGGATTGGTTCGGCATAACCCCGCTCTTCCGGGCTGCCAGCAAAGGGCATGAGGAGGTCGCAAGGATGCTGCGGGAACGGAACGACGCCAATCTCAACAAAGCGAACAATAGGAGCCCATCACCGCTCCCGCAGCCCCCCGAGAATTGGTATAAGAGATTTGCAAAACGGCTGCGGAAAAAAAAGGCGCCGGCGGAATTGATTCTCAAATATGCGGAAAGCCTGCAATCATTAGAGCTCTTCTCCCTCCACCCGTCAGGGCTGTCTGATCCCTCTTCCAAAAGAACCCGCAAGTTTTGACATCCACAGGTGAAACCCGGCGGGGCCTCAACATCTACCTGACCTGCCCTCCCAGCAGGGTAATAGATCTGGCAAAAACCAAATCCCGCGCCCGTCGCCGACAGTTCTTCACACGCGCATTGATAGGGTCCTGCAGCTGCCAAACCTTTGAATCATTTCCCCGGAATCTCGTTATCTCCTTGGTTTCCCCAAATCACCCTAACCCACTTCTCATTTTTTGTTTCCTTGTTTAACCCCCTTTCAGCTAATTTTGTTTGTATCCGTACCCTGTTCATCTGTTCCCATAACCGCTTCTCTATATGTATACCTTTTTGGTTTTCCTTTTGCTTTTTATACCCACTTGGTTAAGTTATCCCATGTGTGTAAATGACCGACTTCGTATTTCCTTGTGTTTTTGCACAGCTCCGACGGCGGCTATGTTCTATTATAAGAGTAGTGGATGGAAGCTTTCATAGATATCGATATAAGTTACTTTGGATTTAGATATCATACACATGAGGGCAGGCGCGCTTCAGGCACCAGCCAAGGAGAGCCCATGGTGCGTGATTGATTGAGCTTGGTTTATTCCTTCTCCCATCTCCCGCTTTTTCCCTTTTTCCCTTTCCGACCCCATCCTGGCCATTTACTTGTTTACTGTATCGTGAGACCAACCCCTCACCTCGCTTATACTGGGGGCATCACACCCTTCTTCCCGGGGTTTCGTAGTGTATTATATAGTCTGTAAAGTATTGTCTACTCTTTAAGCTTATCGTTGCCCGATATGGGGCGAGTGATGGATTGTGATGGACTTCCGGGTCAAGTTATACAGGGGAACCAGAAATTTCGCTGTTCGGGTATTTCATAGCATATGAAAGTGGATTGTGTTAGAGAACTGAAGCTCTTATTTATCTCTCGAGCCATGCATCTTCAGGCATTAAGTCTCACCTGGAGAATGTGGTGAATTCATGCAGCCCCAAAAACTCAAGATACAGTACTAAAACAGCGCAGGGCCACGGATATACTCCGATAAGTAGCTTCCATACATGTGAAATATTCAGATTTAAGATAGACCCGTCTATTCCCCATTTCGGGGGCAATTGTACATTTATACCGGAGGTTATATCTATTGCGGCAGTTATTTAATGCGAAGCTGAAACATAAATTTAAGTTATGGGCTATAGGAATTGTATTCTTTCAATTCCACAAGTGTATTAACGCAGTAGATTTCGCTAGAAAACCTGCTTTGGCTTGTGTCGTGATACTGGAATTGATATCGACAAGTAAGAGAGGACTAGGATTGAAGAAATTACTTGATTAACTACCGCACTCAGGCGTGTTGTTATATACCCGAGTACGCCTATTTATATTGTCTGTATCCGGAGTCTCACAGACCTCCGAACACGAGTCCACTAGCTCAATTGCCAAGCATGGTGAACTCCACGATACTAGCGCAGTTCCGGTGTGATATCAGCATATTCCAACAGCTTGGTGGTGTCGGCACTAGTACTACCGCGCTTTACTGAGAAAAAAAGCTATGTATGCAAGGCAATAAATAGGGAGAGGGGCAACAGCTGCCTTCCCAATGAAAAAGAAGAATTTTTATTTTTATTTTTATTTTTTATTTTTATTATTTTTATTTTTATTATTTTTATTTTTATTATTTTTATTTTTATTATTTTTATTTTTATTATTTTTATTTTTATTATTTTTATTTTTATTATTTTTATTTTCTTTCATATTTCTTTCTTTGCCAACCCCCCGTCCCATTTGCTTCTACTACCCGCCGATCGCCAACCTTTAAGGTCTAGAGTCGGATTCTACCACCTCGTAGCAGGATTGTTAAACCCCACAGCCCTATTGATGAGGGCTAAGTTCTTCAATCTCCCAGTCCCCATAGGGCAGG
>Ga0307513_10004983_pt1 | contig 17603 bp, 16 predicted proteins | sample 15_EM_MG_FD_202174 | JGI IMG/M metagenome (GOLD analysis project Ga0307513, IMG submission 202174) | Populus trichocarpa ectomycorrhiza microbial communities from riparian zone in the Pacific Northwest, United States - 15_EM | ecosystem: Host-associated > Plants > Roots > Unclassified | place... | reverse complement strand
AGAAAGAGTCTGGGGTAGTCCAGACGTAGGGAGGGCGCCAGGTTGCGTCAGGACGCAAGGAACGTTGCCAGGTAGCATCTGGAAGCGTGGGATGTGGCGGGGCGTTGCAACGCAAGTCAGGACGCATAGGACACCTGGGACGCAGGAGATGCGTCGCTTGCGTCAGGACGCAACGCCGACGGATCAGACGCAGGGTCCGTTTTTGCTGATGAACAATGAACGCATGATTACAAAAAAAAGAAAAAAGAAAAAAGAAAAAAAAAACGACCAAGCGATAGGATCTTCACGCAACCATCTAAGTACTTTCCTATACTTAAGATATTGCAAGACGATTACGCTTTACTCTCTTTACATACACTCCTCCTCTACGAGAGCCTACGCTCCAAGAACCCGGAGAGTATTGTGATAGTCTCGACGTGCCGCCCAAACATAGGACTATTGTAATAGTTCTATCAAGTACGACAATCCACCCATCTAACTATCTGAAGAGATAGTATCCTTTGGCAGATGACTCAAGACAAGCAAGCCAGTTCCGTACTATCTAAGAAGATAGTACTTCCCCACGTTGTGGTCCAGAAAAGCGAGACTCGCTTAAGCAGGAGACGACTGTCATTGCCTGTTGCATAACTACCCAACAATAGGATTGTTACATTTGGTTGCGTCCCTTCGCAACACCCAACACCAACACGGATATCGATCCTACCGAGGACGATTCACCAACACAAAGATTAGTCTTACCAATCGAACTTGACCCGCCAGACAAAGGAGCACTCGACCGCGGCTCAGCCCTAGAAGAAGCACTCAACACCGCACTATCCCAAGAAGGATCTCAAAGAACAGCAAGCCCAGTTACACCGGAAGAGGAATCGCCAGAAGGAACACTTTCACCCACTACCCCGAAAGCCAGAAGAATGAGCACTGTCCCTGGACCAGCACCGGCGCTAGCGCCAAACCCGCTAGTAGGGTTGACAGGGGATCAACTTCCAGAACTAGTAGCACAGATAGCGACCCGAACAGAACAAAGACCTCGCGTCCAACAACTATCCTACTTCGAGGGAGAAAGAACGAAATTAAGAATATTCCTGGTCCAGCTAGGAATCTACTTTGAGGCCTTAGGATGGAATGAAGACCAACACCACAAGAAGATCACATACGCCAAATCACTTCTAAGGGGAGCAGCCGGGCAATGGCTCGTCCCGTACGTCGAAGGACGACTCAAAGACAATTGGGAGACATGGGGGCAATTCATGGAAACCCTCGAGCTGCACTTTGGAGATGTGGATGCCAAGGAAACGGCCCGAAATAAGATCACGGGCGTTACCCACAGCGGAAGGACGATGACGGAATATGCGAATGAATTCAGAATTATAGCAGCAGAGACCGAATACGATGAAGGGACCTTGACTAGACTCCTACTAGGAGGAATGTCAAAGAAACTGCAAGACGCCTGGGAGGCAGGCAAAACAGACAATCTCAACACGACCCTGGACATTACCCGATGGGCAATTGCGACAGAAAACAAACACAGTATGATGGACCACATCAGGAAAGGAAGACAAACGGGGAAGTTCGACACAACACCACGAAACGTTAATGGAACGTTTAGACCGACGTCTGCGAGCGAAAATAGAGGCGATCCAATGGAATTGGACGCTACCCGAAGAAGACCAGGATTCAATATCTCAGCCAAGGAATATCAGCGAAGGATGAGGGCAAATATATGCCTCAAATGTGCCAAACCAGGACACAGAGCCGCGGTGTGCCGAAGCCAAGCAAACAACGAAGAAGAAGCACCCTGGGAACCAAAAATCGAAAACAAGAAGCAATGGAGACCGACAGGTAAGGCCAGAGAAATGGAAATCGAAAGGGAAGCCGGAGAAGAGTCGGGAAACAATGAAAGTCCCCAGTAAGCAATAGTCTGTGGGACAAGGCCAAACCAAAGCCCATTCAGATGAAGAACATATACGCGGCACTGAACAACACGGAAACATTGGACGACGAAACAACAATATTATGATCCAGGTACGATTACATGGAACTAAAAGACAAGTTACGATCAATGCAATGATCGACTCGGGCGCAACCGAGGACTTTATCGACAAAGGGTTCTGCAACATATATAATATCAGAACCATGCAAGCAAAGACGACAAGAGAGGTTTACCTCGTGGACCGTCAACCCAGCGCTATAGGACCAGTTACTCATACAGCGAAAGTACCTCTGGACATCGGTAGCCATAGGGAATTGGCGACCTTCCAAGTGGCTAAGCTACCAAACCATGAGGTCATCCTTGGGATACCATGGTTAAAGCAACACAGTCCCCGAATTGACTGGGGCCAAGGCAAGATCACCTTCGAAAGCGAACGGTGTACGACATGGTGTTTAAAAGAATCACCAACGGTATACGCAATACCCGAAGACAAAGCACGTGAAGAAAACCTAAAAGTTGAGTTTGGCGCGATTCGAAACAAGAAAGATCAGAGGATGCGAGTTAGCTTACTTGACCCTCAAGCAAAGTTACCGACTCGAGGATCGGCAAAGGCGGCAGGACATGACCTTTATGCAAACGAAGAAAGGATTATTCAAGCCCGAGGACAAGATGTTGTCCCAACCGGAATATCAATTACACCACCGAAAGGAACCTATGGACGGATAGCACCACGAAGCGGCATGGCAGTTAAACATCAGATTGCTGTCAATGCAGGTGGGATTGACTCTGACTATACCAGGGAAATCAAAGTGGTACTAGCCAATATGAGTGACCAGGATTACCAAATCCAAAAAGGCGATCGAATCGCATAACTCATCACGGAGAAAATAGTAGGAAGCGACTATTACCAAGTCCCGAATCTAGAAGAAACCGATCGAGGTCAACAAGGATTTGGAAGGACAGAAACTTCCAAAGCACAGATCTGCGAAATCAGTGCACGAGCTTTCGGAAAGTTCTACCGACGACCTGACACAACCACGGGGATCCTCAAATACAACAAAAAGGAAGGACGAATAAGCCTAGAATCGGTTAACATTAGCACCGAACTAGCCATCAAAAGCGGAAAATACCAGAAGAAAAGAAAACTGAAGGAAATGGTACCTCTAGAATACCACCGGTACTTGGACGTATTCGAAGAAGAAGAAAAAATGAAGCTGCCACCTCATCGACCAGGAGTGCACCTGGACATCAAACTTGAAGAAGGGTAAGGACTGCCAGTCAAAAGAATTTACGCCCTCTCCCAGGACGAACTGAAAGAACTCTGCAATTACATCAAACAAAATGAAGAATGAGGATGGATAAGGGAAACCTACTCCGACGGGGGATCTCCTATCATGTTCGTCAAAAAGAAAGACGGAAAACTTTGACTATGCGTCGACTACCGAGCACTCAACTACGTCACCAAAAAGGACCGGTACCCCCTACCCCTGATAGGGGAAGCCTTTGACAGGTTGAGAACGGCCAAGTACTACACCAAGCTAGACATCAAAGACGCCTACCACAACGTCAGAATCAAGGAAGGAGATGAATGGAAAACAACCTTTACCACGAAATATGGCACGTACGAATACTTGGTTATGCCCTTTGGGCTAACCAATGCACCGGCGGCCTTCCAGAGATTGATCAACAGGACTTTGCAGTCATATATCGACATATGCTGTCTAGTATATTTGGACGATGTTCTCATATATTCAGACAATCTGGAACAACATCAAAAGGACGTGGCCGCCATTATCCGAGCTATCAGAGAGCAAGGGATGAAACTCAAACCATCGAAATGCCAGTTTCACCAACAAGAAACAGAATACCTAGGATTGATCATCAACAATGAAGGAGTCAAAGTCTACCCTATAAAAACAGCAGCTATATGGGATTGGAAACCACCCACCAACAAAAAGGGAATTCAAGAATTCATGGGATTCTGCAACTTCTATGGACGATTTATCGAAGGATTCAGCAGGACAGCCAAACCCCTATACGATAGAACGAAGAAAGACGTCAAATGGGAATGGGAAGACAAGGAACAAGCGGCATTCGACGAACTACGACAGAAGTTATGCTCAACCCCAGTATTGACATACTTCAAACCAGGGAGACCACTCCTCGTCGAAACCGATGCGTCAAAATATGTCTGCTCAGGCATAGTATCCCAACATGACGAAGATGAGAAATTGAGACCGATAGCGTATCGGTCAAAGAAAATGGCACTGGCCGAATGCAACTACGACGTACACGACAAAGAACTATTAGCCATAGTTCAAGCACTTAAGGAAGGGAGACGGTATCTCAGAGGAAGCGGACAACATTTCAAAGTCCTAGCCGACAACAAAAGTCTAATAAGATTTACAACAACAAAAGAACTGACAGACCGACAAATCCGATGGAGTGAAGTCTTCAGTGGCTTCAACTTCAAAATCGAATTCAGACCAGGACAGGAAGGGGGCAAACCAGATGCCGTGACCAGAAGAAAAGCAGACATGCCCCAAGAAGGGCATGAAAGGCTCACACAAAAAGAAAGGATCCTTTTACCAAAAGAGAAATACTTCGACACCAACATTTGCGAAATGGAAACAATGGAGTTCGAAGAAACCAACGACGACGAGCTTCACAAGGAATCAGCGCAAGACGAAGAGATCCAAATGATAAGGAAAGCCTTAAACGGAGGAAGCAAAGAAATGAAAGGCGTACCCCTAGGACTATGCCAATGGAAAGACGAATACCTTTGGCACCAAGGAAAGATATGGGTTCCGAACAAGGAGGAATTGCGAACCAATCTTATACAACAACACCACGACATTCGTCAGGCCGGACACAGAGGAACGGCTAAAACTACGGAACTCATTCAACGAAAATACTACTGGCCCAGGATGCGAGAAACAATCAAACAATACGTCAAGAACTGTGACATTTGTCAACGAACCAAAGTCGTACGACACGCACCTTATGGGCTGATGAAGCCTAAGAAGGCCCCCGATCGACCCTGGAAGTCAATATCAATGGACTTCATCACAGACTTACCACTATCGGAAGGATGGGATGCAGTCCTAATCGTTATCGATAGGCTTACAAAAATGGCTCACTTTATACCATGCACGAAGAACATGGATGCGAAGCAATTTCAGGAAACATTTATGAGGGAAATATTCTGACTACATGGACTGCCGCGGGATATTATCACGGATCGAGGTTCGATATTCACCTCGGACCTATGGAAAGAAACTACGAAGAAACTCGGGATCGAAAGAAGGCTGGGCATGGCCTTCTACCCACAAACAGAGGCGAAACAGAACGGATGAATTCCACATTGGAGCAATACCTCCGCGCCTACGTCAACTATCAGCAAGACGACTGGAAAGAGCTCCTACCAATGGCCGAATTCGCCTACAACAATGGACATCAAGAAAACACCAAGCACACACCATTCTTTGCAAAGTACGGAACGAACCCCAAATATCAGGCCATCGGACACCTGATCCAAGGAAGGATAACGTCACCAGATGATATGAGTCAATTACATGACACACAGCAAGCGGAAATGACGGAAGCTCAGATGCGACACAAGGAATACTACGATGCACAGCGAAGACCCGATCCCAACATACAACAAGGAAATATGGTGTGGTTACTACCAAGAAATATCAGGACCACCAGACCATGCAAGAAGCTCGATTACAAGAAAATTGGACCATTCAAAATCTTGGCGAGAATAGGAATTAGTGCTTATAATCTAGACCTCCCGGCCTTGATGAGGATACACAACACATTCCACATCTCTCTTCTCGAGCTCTATAATGACAACAAGCTTCCTTCACAAAGATCGGAACCTTCTCCACCTATCATTATCTAAGGAGAACCAGAATACTAACTCGAAGAAATCGTCGACTCACGTCTACACTACAACAAGCTCCAATACAGAGCTAAGTGGACAGGATACTCACCAGAACACGATAAAACCTGGTACCCGGCCAACAACCTCGAAAATGCAGACCTCGCAAAGTGGAACTTCCACTCCCGCTACCCCGACAAGCCACACCTCGAGCAAACTCGAGGAACAGGGCAACGGAGACATACTCGTCTCCGTGTCGCAAGCACCGAACCAGAAGGAAGCACCCCCCTTGACTACCGAAAACACCCACCCCTCAGGAGAACTGGGGGACAACGATAGGCTTGCCGGAGATGACGCCGACAAGCCCGCCATACCGCTCACCCTCGGCCTGGGAAAAAGCAGAACAAAAGCAGAAGGAACACGATGCACTCCAATGGATGGGGTGCTACAATGACAACTACTGGGTGCACGACAGGGAGAAAGTGGCACGGGGATGGTACCCCAAGAAATCCAATACTATGCAATCTGGCGGGAACTAGCCATACGAAACGAAGGCACCAGGACCGGAAGAGGACCAAACAGTCCAAGGATCAAAAAACCAGCAACGAAAGACGAAGCATGCCGCCAGAAACTAGAAAGAATGCTACAACAACAGGTGCCCAGCACAGGTCCAATACAAGGTGGATGCAGGGTACTACCGGCAAAAGGACGGAACGAAGAAGGACCTCTCGCACTGGCACCGGTACCACCGAGATCCAAAGTTCCGCGTTGGAAGAAAAGGGGTTGTAGGGACACGACAGGGGAGGCAGGGGAGTGAAAAAACACAACCCGATATCGAGGCCTTACACAGGCAGATCCGGGAACTGTTGGACAGAAGGGAGTGATCCCTAAAAAACGAGGACGACTACTAAAGGCAGATAGCGGACCAACAAGCCAAGATAGGCTCACTCCGGGAAGACATCCAAGGACTTCGCAGAATGATCGCAGGAACAGGATTCAGCCTAGGAAGGTAGGAGAAAGAGGTGGACAACGGGAGGAAAGGGAACCAGGAGCTCGAACACCAGAACCACAAGCTTCGAAAGGAGTTGAGAAGGGCTGGGCGGTGGTTGCTCGACTTGGGCAATTAGCATGGAGGGACCGATGCTAGGGGGAGACAGGAGCTAATGTCACAAATCGTCAATAAGCAAGGCAGATTTCACATGACTAATACTTAATAGTCATAAGGTATGTTGGGGTTTTTGCACTATGACGTTATTTGACTCATAGCTTTCACATGACTGCGCACTTGCGAGTCATTGGTTGATTATGAATGGTTGATGGTTTCATGACGTCACGATAGTGACGTCATATGATGTGATGATTTCGCACATGACTCATATTGCGAGTCATGGGTTAAACGCATGCGACTCATTCGAGCGCATGATCGGATTTATGGGTTTGGATCGAGTAAAGGGGATGTGCGCAGTTGATTCGTAAGAGTTAGCTGAGGGATTTCGCACTATGACTCAGCATGAGTCATAGGGGCTATGTTACGTGAGGTGATGAGTCACCTGGGTTAGGGTTGCGGGAAGATGCCTATAAAAGGTGCTTGGTTCTGACTAAGAGATAGACACGAACCATCTCCTCTCCACCTCCGGCGATTGAAATCTCAACACCACGAGAAATCATCGTCCCTTTGCTCCACCCACCTCTCTTCTCCCACGATGGCTACTGCCTAGGAGTTGACGTTGAGCCAACCTTCCTCCTCTTCTGAGGCCTGTCGGCCTCCCCTCCTTGGGGTTCACGTTCTCGTTCGTCGTTGATCCGCTCATGATGTTCAGTTCTCCCGCTTACCCCACACTTGCTTTGCACCTCGCTTAGCATTTTGCACGGTCGGAAAGCTTCTCGCTTCGTTCACGGTCGGCGTAACGGTGTCGGACTCTCGGTCGAAGTAGGCCTCAGCTTGCTGGGCTTGTACCTCTGATGGGGAAAGCCTCGGTTAGTAACATCACGGTCCTGCTCCGTCTCGTCTTCGTCCCAAAAGCCCTTGCTATGACCCGTTTGTCGGTTGTGGCTAGCCTGTTCGCAATCCTTCCTTCTCCCACCTCCCAGTTCTGTCCGCTTGCACCGTTACTGCTACAGCAGCTGGCACCTTACTGCCCCCTCATCCTCCCCGATCGTTCGTCCACTCCTCGGTTACGCCCATGCGTGGTATTGCACTATCTCCTTGCCTTGTGTCCAATGCCTTGGATCGATGTAATTACCGGCGCGACCGTACATTTATGGTTACTATGTCGGCCCACAAGTTCAGTGGTTTTCTCTCGTAACGGCGATCACACATCTTCCCCCCCGGGGCCTATCGGGCCTTCGCGAGCCAATCCTCTCTTTTGTTTTAAGGGGAGCCTGCTGAAGGGTTTGGGTCTCTCTCCTGTACGTCTCTATGAATTGTTTCCTTACGTGTCTGGGGTATTATTGTCCTAGGTGCGAGGCGAGGGGGATTTTTCCTATGGATTCGGGGTGTTTGATTTTTCCCATGAAGAGGTGAAGCGGGCGGTTGGTGGAATTAAGGTTTTCTTTACGCCATATCTCACGATGCATGCGAGTTCTAGTACCTTAAATAATAATACATTTTAAAAAAAAAAAAAAAAAAAAAAAGAAAAAAAACAAAAACCGACTAAGAGATAGGACACGCTTCTCGCAAACTCTTTCCCCCCCGCTACATTTCACATACAATCTCAACCTTACCCCGCTTTGCATCCAGATCAAACTCCTCGCCCTCCTTTCCTCGCCTGCTCGCAGCTATGGCGAACCCCCATAATCTCCCCCCAGGGAACGTGGCCTTTGGTAGGCTCTCGGCCCTTAATTCCCCCCTCCTGTCGTGTTGAGGAACACCTTCAACCGACCACCCCATCGAGTTCATGATGAGGCAACTCGCTCAGGCGAGGAGCCCCCTACGGCTCAGCAACCAAGACTTCCCGGACCTCAGCCCAGATGCGCAGGCCGGCACCCTCCCCATCGAGTCCATCACGATTGTTCTCCTCTCCCAGCTCCTCCAGGGCCTGGTGACTCTCTCACATGAGCTGAGCGGGGTAATCCAGGCGGTCGCAACCATCTCCGAGGAAAACGAGAAGCTCAGGGAAGAACTCCATGACATCTCCTCCCAACTCGCTAACCTCCCCCACACGCAAGAACAACAGACCACCCCGGGGATCGCCGATCTCCAAGCTTCCATACGTAACCTGTCACATCGAGTGTCAGCCCCTATCCCTGCCCCCCCGGCACTTCCCCCCCCCGCCCCCACAGAAGACACCCCAACCGCATCCAACTGCCGGCCCCCTCCCTTCGAGGAAGGGTAAAGAAAGAGCCCGGACAGCACCCACACTTCCCTCAGCCAGGGCTGACGACCCTAAATACCTCATACCATTCTACGATACGAGGCTTGGGAAGCCGTTCGGTGACCCCGAGAAGTACGCCAGGCTCTACCCCAACTCATACGAAGCCGGGGAGTTCCGGAAGGGAAGGTACGACCTTGACTCCTTCACCCCGGGCCACCTCCACCCTGATGCCCAACCCTCCTCCTCCTACGCGCAAGCTGCCTCAGGCTCAGGCTCGGGCGGCAAGGGCAAAAGCAAAGCTGGGAAACCCCCTTCCCCCCAACTTGTTGCGAGTGCGGCGGCCCCTCCCGTTAAAAAGGGGCCTCCCTCCCTCCCTGGTGCCCAACGACGCTTCTTTGCTCCTCGCCAGTCCCCTTCCCCTCACCCAGACGCTCCCACTATTGCCGCTACCTTTCCCGACATCGCTGCTCGCGTCCTCCGTGAATCAAACTGCCTCCTCCCCTTGGGCTTCTCTGCTACCGTCAACCCCCGAGGCTCTGTCTCCCTAACCGTCACCAACAAGGCAACTCCCGCCGCCTCCCATGCCCCATACTTCGACTCCCTCACCAGGGCCCTCAACCAGTCCTTCCCGGTAGGGGAAAACCCCTGGTGCACCCATGTCCTCGCCCCTACAGCCGTTCAACTAGCCATTCACGGCCTTCCACTGCGCTTCCTCCATCAAGATGAAGAGGAACTCTTCCCATATATCCGCCAAGCAATCCTCAACGCCAAAGCGACCCAGATTCTCTCAGCCAGGTACCTTAACCCTAGCCGAGATTCTAGGGCAACCAAGCAGGCCACTTCGGTGGTTATTACCGTCGACCCCCAGAACGTTTCGGCCCTTACCTCAGGGGTCGTTATCCTCTCGCAGAAACGCAAGGTTGAGCTTGCCTTCTCCTCCTCTAGAACCCCCCAGTGTAAGAACTGCTGGAGATACGGACACGCCCATCAACGATGCCCCGTCACCCACCCCACGTGCCCCATTTGTCCGCTTCACCATACTCGTGAGGCTCACAGATGTCCAAATCCCACCTGCCCCAGCAGCGGGAACAATAAGCCAGTCCCTTCCTGTTGTCCGACCTCGCCCCCCCATTGCTGCAACTGCGGCGACGACCACACTGCCACGTTCAGAGAATGTCTGGCTCGACCTCCCCCGAATGTCCCCTCCCGAACTGGCTCTCCGGCCCCACCCCAACAGGTCAAGACCCCATGGATTTGGCGGTCGATGGGGGCCCAGCACCCACTACTCCCCCGTCCGGGAAGGGTTCCGCTGAGGTGGACCTCGTAACCCCTAGGCAACCTCACCCAGCTGGACCCTCTACGCGTCCCGGCACTACTCACGGCTTCGGTGGTCCTCTCCCCCTAGAGGAGCCGAGCCCTTCCCCTGCCCCTTTCACCCGTGGGGTTCGTCCCGGAAATGAATAAACAACCCATGCCCCCTTCTCTGGGTCAAGGGCCGGCCCCTGCCCCTGCGTTTCTTTCCATCATTCAACATAACTGCCTTGGGAGCTGGAATGTTTTTCTTTCTTTGTTCAAGTCGTTCAGAGAGGCGACCACCTACCCTTTGATAGTTCTTTTACAGGATTTACCTGTGAACACGACTCACCTTCCTTCTTTTAATGGTTTCAAGTCCTTCTTTCCCCCGGTTAGGAAGCCACAAGTGGCAGCCTACGTTCATATGTCCTTTCTTTCCAACTACACGGTGCTCCCTAAGTTTAAGGGGGAGGACGATGTCCTCGCCCTCGACGTCTCCTCCAATGAGCCTCTTTTTGGCACCGCTTTCCACTCCTTTAGGGTTATTACCGCCTACTCCACCAACACTGTTGACCACAGGATTCACTCCGTCCCACCAGAAGTCCTTTTCCCCGATCTTGGGTTCCCCATCCTAGTTTTGGGAGACCTCAACATCCACAACCCCCTCTCGGACCCCCTACGGCATTTCTCATCGCGGGAGATCTTATCCTCGACTCCCTATTTCGAGAAGGCGGCAGAATCCGGCTTCGCCCTCCTCAATCCCCCAGGGCAGTAAACAAGATTCCCCCTAGTGGGCAAAGCCCGCCCCTCGCTTATAGATCTCGCCTTCGCAAACCCCCACCTCCTTCCCCTAGTTAAGAGCTGGGAAGCCTCCCTCCCTTCAACGGGTTCCGACCACATACCAATAACAATCACTCTCGCCACTCCCTCCCTGAACCAGAAACCCCCACGCCCGCGATGGGCGGATACGGACTGGGAGACCCTGGACCCGATCATCAAGGGTTTCAAGGTCCCGGCCGCACCGTCCTGCCCCACCCCTCCGAAGCTGGACGAATGGATGTCAGAATCCCTAAACCGCCTAGTAGCTCTCCTCAAGGGTCATACGCCACTATCCAGACCTTCCCACTACTCCAAACCTTGGTGGACCCCCCACCTGACTGTCCTCCGTCGTGAGTATCCCAAGGCTGCCAGAGCGGCCAGGAAACACGACACCCATCACATGCGGGAAGTTGCCGGCAGCTCCAAGGCGGGGTACTTCAAGGCAATCAAGGCCGCTAAGAATAAACACTGGTCCTCATTTCTGCTGACAGCCACCCCCCAGAGCCTTTGAACGGCCAAAAGGTTCGCCTACGGTCGTGCCCAGCCACGCTTCCCCTCCCTCCCAGGGGCAGAGACCCCACAACAAATGAACAATGTCCTTTTGGACCACTTTTTTCCCCCTAAGGGACCCTTCTCCCCGCCGCCTAGGCTCAGGCCGCACAAGTCGGCACCCCCCCTGACGACAGCCAAGATAGCTGCGGCTCTCTCCAAGTGCTCCCCGACCTCGGCCCCGGGCCCGGACGGGATACCCTACTCCACCTGGAAACAGGTAAACAAAATCAACCCGTCAGTCCTCCTCCAAATACTTGCCCCTCTGGTCCTTTTGGGATACCACCATGCATCGCTGAAAGGCTCAAACGGCGTGGTACTTGATAAGCCAGGGAAGCCCTCCTACGAATCACCCGCTTCCTTTAGGATAATCGTTCTAATCCGCATGTTCTCAAAGATCCTCGAGAGGATTATAGCAGCCCGTCTACTCGCGGCAGCCCGGATTAGAAGGCTCTTGCACCCCAACCAATGCGGTTCGCTCCCTGGGCTCAGCACCTACGATGCGTACCTCACCCTCACCAACAACGCCAAAACCCTGCAAAGGCCCCAGCTCAAGGTCTCCTCGCTGTTCCTGAACATAAAAGCGGGGTTCGACAACGTCGACAACTCCACACTGGCCCGCATCCTGAGGGAAGGCGGCATCGCCCCCTACCTGGTCTCCTGGGTTTCGTCTTTTGCTAGGTGAACGAAGCTGCACCCTAATCTTCCAAGGGGCCCCAGGGACTCTAGCTCCCGTCAACGTCGGTGCCCCCCAAGGCTCGCCAATCTCCCCGCTCCTCTTCCTCCTCTACGTGGCCCCACTGCACTTCAGGATCCCTCGGGGTCTGATGATCTCGTACGTGGACGACTTTGCACTCACAGTAGCCTCCCTCTCCTATCGTGGCAACATGCGCCGACTCCAGGAACTCTTCGAGAAGGTTGAAAGAAAGGCGTCCCGCCTGGGCGTCCCCTTTTCGGTCGCAAAGACAGAGCTGATACACTGGAGGACCCCCAGTCAGAGGAACTCATCAAAGTGTGTCTCACCCATTCAAATCAAAGGGGTGGTGTTCCACCCTAGCAACTCCGTTCGGTGGCTCGGGTACTGGTTCACGCCGGCCCTTGACCCCGCTGCACACTTTTCGCGTCGCTTGGCCCTTGCCCAGGGTGCGTTCGCCCTCATCCGCCGCCTCAGTCCGCCCTGAGCGGGCCTCCCCCCCTACCTATGCCACAGATTGGCGACGTCACTGATTGCCCCCATCCTACTTTATGGCTCTGACCTGTTCACACCCAGCGTGGGTACAACAACCTGCCTCGACACATTCTGGCGCAAGGTCCAGAGGTGGACCACAAACTGTTTCTCAGCCACACCCACCGGGATACTCTCGGTGGAGTCATGCCTCCCACCCGTCTCCCTCCTGGTCACCTACCAGCAAAGGCTGGCGGCGCTCAGGGTGGTTTGCTCCCCTCCCAATGTGAACCCGGCAACGGCCCGCCTCCACCCCTCCTTCCCCTCGCTCTCGGTGCACCGGGCACCAGACTCCTCGCGGGCCTTAACCAGAGGCCTATCGTCCGTCTACCTCCCCTTACACTGGAAGACGCCCCGTCCCGTCCCGCCGATCAGGAACCACCTGCCGGTGGACGCGGTGGCCCATCGGACAATACCCTTCACCCTCGGGCTATCCAGGATGCCCATGATCAATTCTCACCTTGTCCACCCAACCCCCACCCTCCCGCCCCAGTCCCTGATGGACAACACCTATTCCGCCCTGAAGAAGAGGGTCAGAGAAACACTCCTTGCGGAGTGGGCCTCCCTGTTCCCGACCCCGGGGTACTACCTGCACCCTCCCGCCCTGTCCCCAAGGCCGTTCATGGGCTTGGGCAAGTTCGTCGCCGGGAGAATCCATCAGATGAGAGCCGGAAAGAGTTACCTGGCCGCCCACCCGACCTGGAGGTCCCCCGACGCCGACACCTCCTGCCCCCGTTCCGGCTTGGAACCTGAAACCTTCGCGCACGCTATCCTTTCTTGCCCCTCGAGACAGCACAGCAGCTCACGCCTCCTCCACGGCGTCACTGATGTCGGTCCCGAAGCTCCGCTCTGGTCATCCCTCCCGCTACTGAAAAGACTCGCCACCTTCATAGGCGTCACCTCCACGGGATTTCCCCCTACGATGTTCCCACCCACCACCCCCCCCTCTTCCCCCCCGTTTTCTCTCTCCCCCCCCAGGGTACCCCCCCCGGTGTTTCGTGTTTTTTCGTTGGCTGAGGTATAGGGTTGCTGGGTTTTCTTTCCTTTACTTTACTTTGTGTAGGCTTTCCTTTCTAGACGGCTAAGTTGTTAGTTTGTGCTTTCCCTGTTACATGTGGCTGATGGCCCAGCGGAGGAGAAACCTGCGCGTTGGTGGATATTTATTAGTGCCGTGACCTTCCTTTGTTATTTGTTGTTGATTTATAGGTTTTGTTCTCTCCATAGCTAGCGCTGCATGTGCCTTTTTTTAACAAAAAAAATTTAACCAATTTTAAAAAAAAAAAAAAAAAAAAAAAAATCGACCAAGAGATAGGATCTTCACGCAACCATCTAAGTACTTTCCTATACTTAAGATATGGCAATACAATTACGCTTTACTCTCATTACATACACACCTCCTTTACGAGAGCCTACACTCCAAGAACCCGGAGACTATTGTGATAGTCTCGACGGGCCGCCCAAACATAGGACTATTGTGATAGTTCTATCAAGCGCGACAATCCACCCATCTTACTATCTGAAGAGATAGTATCCTTCGGCGGATTACTCAAGACACGCAAGCCAGTTCTGTACTATCTAAGAAGATAGTACTTCCCCACGTCGTGGTCCAGAAAATCGAGATTCGCTTATGCAGGAGACGACTGTCGTTGCCTGTTGCATAACTACCCAACAATATGATTGTTACACATGGCCAGAAAGCATGCAACCTTCCGCGAGACTGTTCAAGCTGACAAACACCGCAAAACCCTAACGGGACCCTTCAAGAATCGTAGCAGAGTTCTTGTTAGAGGCCACCCTTATACCTCCTCCTCTGGACGATCCAAGAAGCTAGAACCACGCTGATTCAGACCCTTCAAGGTCGTAGAACATATACCTGATACAGACAACTACAAACTACACCTCCTGCCCAGAATGGCCCACCAGACACCCTACCTCCACGTCTCCTCCCTTAAAGAATACAGAGAGAACAACCCCGATAGATTCAAGTCCCGCAGAATGGATAAGCCAGCATGCATCTTAATCGACAATGCAGAAGAATAGGAAGCAGAGCAGATACTCGACTACCGCCGCCAGAACAACCAGCATGAATTCCTAGTTCACTGGAAAGGCTATAAGCGAGCAGATAACTTCTGACAACCTATCGAAAACCTCGACCACTCCCTGGAACTCATACAGGAATACTGGGACGCTAACCACCCAGCAGACCCGATGCTCCAGATCACCTCCCACTACATTAAAGCTTCCTGGGAACCTATGGAAGTTTCCTCTACACCCTGCACACCAAACGATTGCACATACGACTTCTGCGAACCCTATGTTGATAAGGTATATGATTCTAGCAGCTCTGAGCAGGACTATTTCCCCACAAATGACGACAGCCTCCTATGGCACACGGACGAGAACACTGTGGACAGCAAGGACTTTGGAATGATTGTTGATTTTTCAGAATAAAGGAATGTAACCTGTGAATATATTCCAGTAACAGTATACAGGAGCGCGTAGTGCAGGATCTCCTATGTTTAGTAGATTTATATTTGGTTTATTTGATTTGATTTCAGCTCCGTCACTGTCTCTGAGTCAGATAGGCTATACTTTCATATTGCTATGTTTAGTTTGCTGTGCTGGAAGTTTATATTTAGGATTCCGGGCATGGAATGGTCATGTAACACTGGTGAAGGCTGAGCTATATTTCTTTCTTTGGTCTTGCAAGAGTACAGGATTCCGGTATGTGCGCACCTACTGGTAATCATTGTGATTGCAGGAAGGCTATCGCTCTTGTGTTTTGTATTTAAACCAGTCTCCTGGCTAGCAGGAGACAGCAGGCTTCAACAGACCTTCAGTCTAAGAATCCACTTGGTTGAACGGCAATCCCTGAGTCCAATTTGTCCTTCAACTATTATCCCTTACTCCCGGTCCCCTGAAGCCTCCCTTGGTACCAGCGCTACCAGGTCTATTGCCGGTCCTATTGTATTTTCGTTACACAGGAATAAACCTGTTACACTTATGTTTACTTAGGCTATAGGCATCGGATTGGCATGTGGATACCTGCATTAGATTCCCCTCATCCAAAGCGTTTATTTGAGATGTTAAATGTCCCATTTGCACTATTTCCAAGCCCGATTCTTTATACTTTTTCATCTGGGAGAATCTTTGAACCTCTCTCTATTTCATATTCTTGCTTATGCTACAGGCTTGCGATTGACAAGCGGATACCTGGGTTCGATTCCCCTCATTGAGAGCATTCATATCAGCCTTTGAGCGCCCTATTTGCACCATTTCTAGGCCTTCTGGCACCCACCCCTTATGCACCAGCATAAGCTGCAGCCCAGCCCACCAGTAGTTCAACCCACATAAAAAAAAATATAAAATTATGGTATAATACTAGCCTGATTAGGTAATTGGATACAAGATTGTCACCTGAAACATTTTTTACTAGGCTTTTCTATAGGTCAAAACTAGTGACCTAAAGCCCATTTGAGACTCCAGAAGACCGCCTCGAATTCTTTCGGTATCTTTCCTGTATTTTTCCGGTATTTTTCCCTTATGGATTTGGTCCCCCTGGGGAAGCTGACATTTCCTCAATGTGCCCTGAGGACTTCCTGAAGTCTCAAAAGAGACTCTGTCCGTCTCGCTTATCTTGTACTACCCCTGCTTCTCCGCTCTCCTTACCTTGTACTCTCTTCCTGGTAAATACCTGCTTTCTTGTATTATTGTCACTCCATACATCAACCGGAGTTTGATAATTTTGCCCCTCATACCCCTTATACCTCACGAGGTCTCGGGGTCAAATTATAACTTTTGCTAATGTTCATCCAAAATATACCACCCTCTTCTCCATCTGCCATTGCTCTTGAGAATATATTTTCTGTTACAATACAGACTGCCAAGCTTAGTAGTTCCCAAAGCTTTTCTGATTCCGCTAATAGCTCTATTAGATTCTGAATATGAAGTTTTTACCAGTTACAAAGCAAGTAGTAGAATACACAATAATACTCATGTTAATATCAGTAGTTCTCTTTCAGGTATATTCTGACTGATCCATAGGGCAAGCTGATTTATTCTCTCAGAATGCTTTACTAATATAATTAAAATAATATCAAATTCACAGGTAATTAATCTCCGAACCTTGATCATGTGTCTGAGCTGTACAACTCTCTGCAGCGTACTTCTATCAATATTCCAAGTAGGAATACCTTTCTATAGCCTAAGGCAAAGGCCAGCAAGAGTCATATTCATGACAAAACGAATAGTTAGACTTTCATGGTAGATGGCAAGTTAAGGTAGCAGTATAATCAATGCACAAATTGCTTAGCCCCAAAGAACTTTGCGGTAACCTCTAGTGTTCGTTACGGGGCGGGGCGGGGCGGGTTTTCACTCGCCAGGCCCCGCCCTTACACGGGGCCGGGGGGGTATTTTTCCGGTAATCCCCGCCCTGCCTCCGTCCGGGGCCTACCCGCACTCATTCCCTGGACGGGGCCCCGTTTGTTACCACCTATTTTTAACGGGGACCCGTCTGGGGTATGGGTGGGGCAGGGGCCTGAGCGGGGACAGGGGTAGGGAATGCCGAAAAACACACCCCGCCCCAGG
>Ga0307513_10004982_pt1 | contig 17604 bp, 13 predicted proteins | sample 15_EM_MG_FD_202174 | JGI IMG/M metagenome (GOLD analysis project Ga0307513, IMG submission 202174) | Populus trichocarpa ectomycorrhiza microbial communities from riparian zone in the Pacific Northwest, United States - 15_EM | ecosystem: Host-associated > Plants > Roots > Unclassified | place... | reverse complement strand
TGTCCGGTGCGATACTAGGGTGAGGGGTCATGTGACATACAGTTTACGATGTGTAGCAACCGTGGGAATAGTTTACCAGGACTTGAGCAAAGAAAAAGTTTGATGCCGATCACAGTCCGAGTCCCCCCCCACCGCGCTTTCCTCCGGAGTTCGTCTACCTACGGCTCAAGATGTCCGAGGATACGACGCATGTCGAAGAAGAGCGACCAACCAAGAGGTTCAAGGTCTGTTCGCCAACATAACGACGGTAATAGCGTTGATACCAGCCACCGTTATTAGCACCTCTCGCACAAGCAAAGCTTGAAGAATGTCCATCTGCCTTCTGCTTTGGAACAGTCGCGGTTTGACGATGATATTCCGGTGAGTACCACTCGAGGCTTGTGTTAGGTGGGTTCTGACGAGAGATACAGGACAGTGATTCGCATTTCCACCAAGCATTAGACCACTGGCGGCAACTGAATCTCGCACCAAGCTTTATCCAGTTCGCGAACAAGGCGGGCGGCCTCTCTGCTTCAATGCCGCTGCTACTTCATCACCATGGCCAAATCGTGGAGTTGTGGGTTACCGCACTGGATGTTGGGGATAACGAGGCTTTGAAAGCCTTGCTCGAGTGCGTCTCATCATTCCGATCGTAACTTCTCGGTTCTAAAATACCTATAGCCTTCTCCAGAAGTTAGCGCACGATCTCCGAGCAACATTGACACCCCAATTTGAGAGCCTGACATCAAAGCTTGTCCCGCTGCTGCGTCGTGCGATACCCTCAGATGCTCTCACCAGCCTTCTCGCGACCTTCTCTGCCCTTTTCAAGTATATCATGATTCCGTCCGACGACTTCGACGTAGTTCAGAGGGTCTGGACATCTTTTCGGGAAGCTCTTTTAAAATGCAGCCCAGAAGTTCGCCAGGCAACGGCAGAGGTCTGGGGTGTACTTGTTCGAAAAGTGAAACTGCCAACGCGCACTAAGCTCGTTACTCTGTTGGTTTCCGATTTAAATGGGGTTGAGGATTTAATACCCTGGGTGATCGTGGATGCATGCAAGGTGAGTCCCACTTGACAGTGAGCCTGCCAGAAATACTAAATTTCCCGCCTAGTCTGTCGCCCAGAGTATTCATACTGCGGCTCCCTCCATCATTTCGCAAATGCTTCATTGTTATGTCGGCACACCGGCGGCCGCGATCGAGCTTTACCACGTTATTCGTCGAATCTTAACAGCGTTGATTCATACTGTCAACACTGCGGAACAGTTTTCACCGTTCACGAATGTTGTGATAGATACATTCAAATCCGCCGTGGCCTCCAGCGCTGAAAAGACCACCAAGGTCCTCCCCGTGGTTGTCACAATCTGTTCCGTTCGGCACGGGTCCCGCCTCACCCGTAAGTCATACCGATGTTCCGTTTATGCCAGCCCACTCATTCCCACCGACAGCATCACAGCTGAAAGAGGTGACCGTGATTCTCAACAACGTCACACCGACCGAGGGGAACCGCATACCACTCCTGCAGTTGTCGACTTCCGTGCTCATTGCAGGAGACAGTCCGTTCTGGGTGACCGCGGGCAAAGAAATCATCGTGAGGAGCTGGGAAACAGACATCTCCTTTGCGATTGAGCTCTCAGGCTCTCTATGCAGGCTCGGTTGGGGTGGATGGAAATCGTTCGGCCTGCAGTACGTCTTGAAACACACCCATCGTGCCCTCGAAGCTACCCCAAATAAGATGTTGCGATTGCTTGCCTGGTTGGTTGAAGAACAGAAGTTGACCGCTGTCGACGCTGTCTGGAAACAAAGGATCGAGGGGTGGGTCGAGAAGAGGCTTCTGGCGATAAATTGGCAAGGTTCGAAAGAGGATGTAAGTGATGCTTGTTGCGAGAGCCTCCACACAACCAAATAACGCTTGTCTGACAGGTTGGCCAACTGTGTGACATCCTAACCCTCTCACCGCTCCTTCCCAACGTAAACACGATGGTCGATCAAATTGTCCAGCATGCCTTGGCCACAGATGAACCGCTAGAAGACTTCCGGGGTACCCCATACAATGCGTCCTTGGTCCTGGGAATATGCTTGAAATCGTTCTCAGGCCAAACTAGGTCATCAAAGCCATCCACCTCCTCCCCTGACCTAGCTGAGTTATGTCAACGATGGGGCTGGTCCGAGAGTGTTACGGATGCTTTGGCATCTTTGACCACATCGAGGTATGTTGAGACCGTGGCACAGCTTTTGGTTTTCGTAGTTGACGCCATTCAAGTTCTGGATGTCTTAGCCGCTCCCCGTTGGACAGAACCTACACAAGCCTAAAAGAATCGTTATTGTCACACTCACAGTCATTACGGTTAAACGTTTTGCGTATCCTTTCTTCCTCCCTCGTAACGAAATCTCCCGAAGAACGAGAGGTTATCAAGAGGTGTTTGCAATGCGAAAACATCTCGATCGATGTCGAAGGCTCTCGAGAGCGTGCTCTGTGGATTGGAAGATTACCCCAGGTTGTTCCAGATGGTCGATCTGTCGCCTCCGATATCGCTGTTGGCTGGTTGGTTTGTAAGTCACAATCAATTTCCACCTACAACACGTACGAATCTCACATTCTCTCGCAGCCCAATTAAAAGTAAATCTACGACCATTGTGGGCTCCAGCCATGAAGGCTCTGTCCGAACTCTCAACTCGATGCGACCCCGTCGTCTGGTCTGCCCTGTTTGAAGATTCGCGTCGGCTATCTGAGGGTCGAAGCCTCGGGGTATCTCCTGAATGGGCGAGTGAGTCCATTTCTGATGATGGGGACGATATCCAAGAGGAGGAACGCACGTGGCAAGACCCTTCAGCCCACAAGATGCGCATTGCAGTTTCCAGCTGGACGAACGATCAAGTCCTTAGACGGAAGATTGTCAAGGTATGACATCCATCGCGTAGAACCGGCCCCATTTGCTGAAACTCTCCAAAGATGCAGACTTCCGGTGATAGGTTTGACCCCATGTCCTACCACACGCAACTCCTCGGGGCATTGTGCGAGTGCTCGTCGCTTGCGGAGAAGCACAACCGTGACCTTATCCCACTGTTCCTATCGACCATCCCCAACCGTGACTCCCCCGCGAAGAACGATCGACGCAAGTTGGCATTATGGCTGACTCTCTTCTCCAAGTTTTCCAATCCGAAGGCTTTATATGCGACAGGGGATCTCCGGTCACTCTACATCACGTTATTGTCACACTCAGACCGATCCCTCCAACGACTTGCCTTGAAGTGCATATTAACGTACCGCCCTCCACATCTCACCCCTCACCAAGATACCCTCACGGCATTGTTGGACGACACACGGTGGAGAGATGAACTCACGAAGCTCAATCTGGACGAAATTAGTGATAAGGACCGACCGGAATTCGTTGAGACCTTTATCCGACTCCTCTACGGGCTGATGCTGGAGAAGCGAGGGAATTCGAAGACCGGAGAGCGACGTGGGGCAGTGATTTCTGCTTTTGCAGGATGCCGAGATGAAGAACTTGGACTCTTCGTCGAACTCATGCTCGGGCCCCTCCGCAGAGAGGACCTTACGGACGTGGAGGGGCAGTTCGTTGACAGGCCGGTGCCAGAGTCATTCTCGGAAGCGCAGCAGGTTGGATACCTGAACTTGCTCGAGGGTGTTCTGAGGAACCTGGGTTCCCGCCTCCTTCCCTTTTGGCCCATTCTGCTCGGCGGTACTCTGGACATACTTGCCCAGGCGCAGAAGCGAATTGAAGCGGAGAAGAGTGGTGGCGAAGCTCCAGAGCCTGAGGAGGAATTAGGGGAGGAAGAGACTAAAGTATCTGCGAATACCACAAGGACCCTCAGGACCATCAGGCAACTATCGCTGAAACGGCTCGCTCAATTCTGCAAGTCCCCCGTACAGTTCGACTTCACTCCCTTCATTCAGCCCGCGTTCCGAACTGTCATATCCCCTCGCATACCCGTTCTCGCTCAGGAAAACTCTCAAGCTCCCTCCGCCCTGCTCGAACTCTTTTATGTTTGGGCTACGAAACCTGACCAAGCGATTTTCTTGGCCACCATCGACCAGAGGACGCTTCCGAACATTTACGACTGCATGGCATCTCCAAACGTCAAGCCTACGGTTATATCCCGAGTTCTCGATATTATCGAAGCGCTACTGTCTATCTCTTCCTCGGATGAAGAGGTGTCGAAACTCGTGCTGAAACCCCACATTCCGAAGCTCCTCGAAAGCTTGGCCACGGCTGTTGAGAGGAGCAAGGACGTAGCTGCTGCATCCAATGTTCTCGGACATCGACAAATATCCATCCTCTCCGAGTTGGCACCCCATCTCTCGGATGCAAAGCAGGCTTCGATATTGCTTACCATGTTCTCTCCTCTGTTGAAGAAGCCCCCAAAGGTGGTCCCCGAGACGGTCAAGGCGAACATGATCAATATCATCTCCAACTTCTTCCCTCTCATTCCTGAACTGCAAGATCCCCCCAGCCCATCGTTCCACAAGACCTTTATGCTGCTCTCCCAGCTCATGCAAAGTCTTCGAACCCGGCCCGCGCGTTCGGCTCTTATCTCCGCTTACCGAAAATTGGTGGAGGTGGATTCCTCGTTATCGCCCCTATCGAACCTGATAGATGACCTGAACGCCTACTCAAAGAGGAGGGTAGACGAGCCTGACTTCGACCGCAGAATTTCCGCCTTCACCAAACTTGACGGAGATCTCAGTCGGACTTTCACCCTCACGCAGTGGATTCCCGTCCTCTACAATATGCTACATTTCATCCAGGACGCAGAAGAGCTCGCTCTGCGTACGAACTCCGCCACGATCCTCCGGATTCTTATTGACATCGTGTCAAAAACCTCGGATGGTGAATGGGAGGGTATCCTGATGAAAAATGTGTATCCGGGTCTGAAGAACGGTCTAAGGTCGAAGCACGAGCTTGTTCGCGCAGAGATCTTGGCTGTCATTGCCCATGCGGTCACCGTTTGCCGGAATATCCCTGCCTTTCAAGAGATGCGGATTCTCCTGGCGGACGGAGACGGAGAGGTCAATTTCTTCAACAACATCCACCACGTCCAGATTCACCGTAGGATTAGGGCACTCCGTAGGTTCGGGGAGTGGTGCGGTGAGGGTCAACTCAGGAGCAGCACTCTGGCAGACGTCTTCTTGCCACTCATCGGCAATTACGTTGGCGCTACCGACTCTATCGATCACCACTTGGTCACGGAAGCCATCAATACCACCGGTTCCATTGCTCGCTGCCTCGGGTGGAGCGCATACAACAACCTCATTCATCAGTACCTTCGCCTGGTGAAGCAGAAGGATGCGTCGGAACGTGTCTATGTCCGAACCATCGTCGCGATCTCGGATAATTTCCACTTCAATATGGATGAATCCGTGGTCGTGGAGGGTGATACTGACGGGAACGCTGATGCGGAAGAGCCGGATACGAAGAAAGCGCAGGAGATGACGAGGATTGCTGATTCAGTGCACTCTCGGCTTCTTCCCGCCCTACTCAATCATCTGGAACGACGGGACGAGAACGAGGACACGATTCGGATTCCAATCGCCGTCGGCATCGTTAATGTCGCCAAGCACCTTCCTGACCCAGCTCGCACTACACAGGTCACCAGGCTCTTGACCATCCTTTCCCAGGCGTTTCGGAGTAAATCTCAGGAAACTCGGGACCTTACTCGTGATACACTTCGTCGCATCGCGGTCACACTCGGCCCAGAATTCCTCCCACACATCATCCGGGAACTCCGGGGCGCGCTGCTACGGGGACCTCACCTCCATGTGCTTGCCGTCGTGACCCATTCACTACTCGTCCACCTAACATCCCCGGAGAACTGTGGACGATTCACAAATTTCGACGACTGCGTGGAAGATATCGCGTATGTGTCGGCAGAGGTCATCTTCGGTGAGTCGGGGAAGGATACCCGATCCGAAGGGTTCAAGACCACGTTACGCGAAGTCCGTTCGTCATCATCCAAAGGCCTTGATTCGTTCTCGATCCTCGCGAAACACATCACATCTGGCAAGATTAGCGCACTGCTTCACCCTGTTCGTGCGATCATGCAAGAGACGGAGACTTTGAAGATCCTACAACTGGTCGATGACGTACTAAAGAAGATTGCGGGCGGCATCAATTCGAACGAGCGCATATCACCTTCAGACCTTCTATCCCTCTGTCAGACCCTGATCACCCAGAACGCCAAGTTCTTGCAAGCCGTTCCGGCCATCAAGAAGAACAAATCGAAGAGGGGTCAAGACTCAGCCATAGTACAGCTAAAGCGCACCTCACACGTCGATTCGAACCATTATGCAAACAATTCTTTCAGGTTTGTGGCCCTTTCTCCGAGGTGAGCCGCCGACTAACTAGCTTTTAGATTCGTCACGTTCGGGTTGGACTTGTTCCACACGGCGTACAAGCGGAATCGGTTCGACTTTCAGGATCCTAATATCATTCGGCGTTTAGAACCCATGGTTACCGTCGTTGGGAATACATTATACTCTCAAAGCGCGCCCGTCCTGACCCTTGGAATGAAGTCTGCGGCTGCCATCCTCCAGTGTCCCCTCAAGTCTGCGGAGAAAGCATCATCTGTGGTTTTCAACCAAACCATCGAAGTCATCCGAGCCACGGGGAGCACAGAATCCGACGTCGTTCAAACGGGTCTCCGATCCCTCTCGACCATCTTGCGCCATCATGACGATCTTCAAGTTAAAGAGAAGGATCTTCTATTCCTCCTCGAGTTCATTGCTCCGGACTTGGAAGAGCCCACCCGCCAAGGGACCGCCTTCACCGTCCTCCGTGCGATCATCGCCAGGAGGTTCGTTGTCCCAGAGATGTACGATCTCATGGATAATGTCTCGGAGGTCATGGTCACTAGCCAATCCTCCCAAGTTCAAGAACACTGTCGAGGAGTCCTTCTGCAGTTCCTCCTGGAGTACCCACAAGGAAAGAACCGATTAAAGAAACAGATGACCTCCCTGGCGAAGAACCTTTCCTATGCTTACGAAAGTGGGCGGGCTTCAGTTTTGGAGTTGCTTAATGCTCTCGTGAACAAGTTCGAAGTGGGCTTGGTTAACGAGTATAGCGACCTACTCTTTGTCGCGTTGGTTATGGTCGTGGCGAACGACGACTCGGCGAAATGTAGGGAGATGGCGGCGGAACTCATCAAGGGCTTGTACCTTCGTTTGGACGAACCCCGCAGGAAGACACTCTTATCCCATCTTCATGCCTGGATTTCACAAGTCACTCAGCAACCCTTGATTCGTGTTTCGTGTCAAGTATACGGTCTCATCCTCACCATCGAAGATGGCGCGTTGTTCTCCGATGCGTTATTGGAGGATGTGGACTCTGTTTTGGAGCGGAGTTCCGACGGGTTTGAGGAGATCGAAGAGGGAGACGGGGAAGATGAATCGTCGGGAAAGGACGCATGGCAAGTTCCCTACCAGGCTCTGATTGTTCTGGCCAAACTGCTTGCGAAGAATCCGGAACTCGCCAAGAATCACTCCCGCATTAGTTGGTCAAACGTTGTCTTGCTCTTGCTTTATCCACACGCCTGGGTCCGCAGTGCGTCCTGTCGTCTGCTGGGAACGATGTTGGCAACTGTTCCGCCGGAAATGCCTCGGGGGAATGCATTGACACCAACTTCTGGATCGGCTGGACTGTTTACCAAGGACTGGATGGAGGCAGTAACTCAAAAGCTGTGTGTGCAGCTGAAGAGTGAGCACCTCGGGGAGGATCTCAGTCTCCACGTCGTCAAGAACCTGTTTTACTTCGGCCGATGCTTCTCTAATATTCCCTTCCTAACCACCGAAGACGGCAACGATAGCGACAATGGCGGAGATGAGCCGCAACAGAATTCAACGGGGAATAAAGGACGACATCCATTACGGTGGCTTTTCTCGAGACTGTCGTTCCAGGCACGCTCTGCATACACCACGCGACGCAACAAGGCCTTTGTATCTGTACGTGTTGCCACGTCTCGACATGACATAAGTTCACCTTCCTCTTCAGTATGATTGGTCGCGCCAGCCCTCGGCAATTTTGAAGTGGTTTGCAGCGATGACAACGTATCTAAGCGCCGAAGTCGTCGAGAATTTGCTTGTTTATATTCTCACGCCTGTATATCGGATCACGGAGGATGACAGTGTTCGTGATCCCCGCATGGGTGCGTTCATCATCGCCCTGAGAACTCCACTCCCAGCTGATGACCGGGTACAGATGAGCTGAAGCTCACAGCGATCGAGCTACAGGATATGGTCCGTTCAAAAGTGGGAGGCACCAAGTTCGCAGAGGTCTATAACAATATACGACAAGGCGTGCTCGGCGTACAGAGGGAGAGGAAGATCGCCCGAACACTGCAACATACCACGAACCCGGAAGCGGCTGCAAAACGGAAGATCCAGAGGAATGTATCGAAGAAGGAGAGCCGGAAGAGGAAGGATGCTGTGTTTTTGTGAGTGACATTTCTGTTGGCCGAACGGTGCGGAGTGTACTCATGAAGATATTTAATGAAGGGAGCGTAAGGGGCGGATAAAACGAATGAGAGAAGCGTAAAAAGCCAAAGGCATTATACACACTCTGTAGCGGTAGAAGTTGTAGCCTGTGCAACGACTGTATCATATCATTTCAATGTTCATGCCCACTGATCCCGGTTGTCGTGATTGAGGGGAAACCTCCCGTGACGCGTGATCAGTCGATCACGTGTAGTGCTCGTTAGCGACTGAATTCTGCCGCTTCGAACGAAGTTCAAATTGGTCCCTGGAGGAAAGTTGGACTCTGGTGTTCACCATCTCCCGTGTACTCCCCCTGCTCTTCAAATCCCACTTCCCGCCACCGAAACTGGCTCCCACACCCGACTAACGGCCTTTCTTCGATTCCGCCACCTGTTATCCCCGCTGAGGTTTGTGGCGTAAAACCGTCATCTCGGAACAAAAGGATTTGTGCTCACGTCCTACGTTCACCGCCCAGGAATCACAGCCAGCGAGCCTACTCTCTCTTCTCAAATACAGGTGAGCTGGGGCCTCCTCTTCATCGTCACCTTCTCATTTCCCCTCCTTCGTCGCTGCTGGTTGGTACAAACAACTCTAGTCTTTACAACACCCTGGCTTTGGTGGCACAATCTATTTCCCCCCTCACCGCTATCCGCATCGCTAAAAACCCGCCCGACAATCCATTATGTCCACTGTCGTGATCGCCCTTGCTACAACCCTCGCCATTGTAGTGGTTGTTGCATTCGTTCTCATTGCCCTGATGTATGTCCGGCTACGACAGAGACATTCATACAACGGTGCCGTGGAGGCGTCGCCACTCACTCCGGGATTCGGAATCTTCAACTTCATCCCGCCTTGGCACCCTGCTGCCCAAATTACCCCGTTTGGGTCATCACCGCAGGCCCCAGTCTTCAGTGAGTTACGCCCGCCAATTATCAGGAGCACGGGATATTCACGTGCTGACATGACCCACTTGTAGGATTCGAGCCTGGGACGAACATGCGCATCGCGCACAGGAACTCCGGTGGAGGTTGGGAATTTTTCGACTCTGGACTCCCTGAGAACGACAAATTGCCTCGCCCTCAGTCTGTGCGATCGTCAATCTTCACTCGTTCGGCTCGTTTGTCCCCCTCGAGCCCAGGGTCAATCTCGTCCTCCCACTGGACTGTGGGACCCGCCGTTCCTCCCTCGAGGGAATTCCTGACGACCGATTTTCCGTCCACCGCTCCTCCCCCGCCAGCGTACTGCAAGGACGAGAAACGTTAAACATCCAGGTCCGATCTATCCACACACGGACGCACGTCCTGCGCTTTCGTTCTGGTCTTGCTTTCTTGTTTTCTAGTCCCACCCGTCTCTTTTCACTTGATTTGGTTACGCGCTATAACACCCCCTCACAGAAGCTGAGCGAACCTATGCAGAAATTTCCTTTTCCTCCTTCGTAATTTGTGCTTTCCCCTCGCAATCATTTGTCATGACACTCTATGCTCTATCCCTAGTCTTTGTTACATACTGGCATTGTTTCAAAATGCTCCCTCACCCTTTGTACTGTGATGTCATGTGCGGTGTCTGTGGTCGCTGCTGGAGGTCCCTTGTATTTTCATGTTCATATCCTCACTTGATACTGGCACGTTCGCCTATCCATGGTGATAGAGTGATAAATTACTATGTATGTTGAAAGGGCTGGAACTCACCAACATGTTCCCTCAAAGTTAGGATCATTCCCAGATGTGCATGAACATGAGTAGGGTGAAACAAAAGGTGTCAGAATGTATTGGTAGTACTACTGCAAGTCTACTGTGGGATCATATACTTGAAGTCCAGAATCAACAATTCCCCAGAAGAATAACCAACAACTAGATACTGTCTATCCCACTGAATCTTACGGTAGTTTGCATACTTCCCAGGTAATTGAAAAACATCCTTCCCAGTGACTGCATCCTTGATCCTGTGTAGACCATTATCATCAATGAACTCCAGGCAGGGTCTATTCAAGTTCAGGGATGTGTTGGATAAAAGGATGGGGGCTGAGCCTGGAAACTCAAAGTCCCACCCCTGGATCTGTGAGTCTTTATAATAAACCCAGATCCTTGAACCATTCACAATGAGGGAATGGTAATTTGGTGCACCCTTAAGCTTCACCTCACCCACAAACTCTCCTGTTGAGATGGACCAAGCTTGAATTGATCCATCCCTCAGTAGAAAAACTTTGGACCTGTCCCCTGATATCCTAAGGCGCTCAACCCAGGAATCAACTGGTAGACCTGGTGGCACTTGGAGGACCTGTTCATCCTTGGTGTCCCAGATATATATATTACTCCGACTATACCAAGAAATGATCAACTTGCCATCAACCAGTTGTATATCCCCCTTTATGATGTGGTAGATATGGGCTGGATTCTGGAAGGTTGCCTTGCAGAGGCCAGTTGAGATGTCCCAGACCCTCATCACTCCAGCTGAATCACTCGACATTGCAATGCCATCATCTGCTTGTAGGCTGACAAATTCAATTGAAGTTGAAGTATGTTGCATGGACTCTGAATCAGTGAAAACTGAGTCTGGTAATGAGGTGCCAATCTGCCAGATTTTGATTGATTGGTCAATAGATGATGATATCAGAGAGGAAGAATATGCAAGGGAGGTGATAAGATCAGTGTGTCCAATGAAGGTCTTGACAAGGCAAGGGTCTGGTGGAGTGATATCCCAGAGGTAGATAGTGTGACCAGCAACACCAGCCATTGATTTGCCATCAGGAGAAAAACAGCAGCATTGAAAGTCATCACCAGGAGCCTGAAGTTTAGCAGTAACTGCCCCAGAATCAGAGTTTTGAATTGTGGCAACTGTTCCCCTCCACAAAACAAAACAAGTCCCATCTGAGGAAAAAGCACTGCATTTGCCTTTATATACAGGCCCAATTTGACAACCATCAATATCCCACTGTTGGATGGTTTGATCATAGGATGCAGACATCAAGAGTTGGGAGTTTACAGGAGAGAAGGAAACAGAGCTAAATCCACTATCACATCTGATAACACAATGACACCCCTGTCTGAGTGCTCCACAACTGAATTGTCCCATCCCAAGATCCAGAAGCAATCATTGTGCAGTCTGGTGAAACAGAAACAGAAAAAATATAGCTGGTGTGGCCAGAAAAGGTATTAACAACCCCACCAGTCTGTATATCCCAGAGATTAACAGACCCATCATTGCCTCCAGATACAAGGAATATCCCATCTGATGAAAAGGCAAGTGATATCACCAAACCAGTGTGTTTGGAAAGAACAGACGTTCTGACTCCTGTAATTGCATCAAGGATAATGATGTCATATGAGTCAAGACTGACTGCAATAAGGTTGTTCCAGCATGCAATGGTTTGTGGAGTGCCACTTAATGAAACTGTGCGGGAACATGCCCCCCACTGGGCTTGAAGCCCTTTGACCACCCTAACTTCTTGCAAGAGCTCTGAGCTATAACTCTCACAAAGCCAAGATGAGGAAGGAGAAAAGGGGAGGGCATAATGATAGACCTGAGAAGGAGAGTTTTGGATTATATCAAAGTGTTCCAGAATGAAATGCTGACCATCTGCCCACTTGCAGACCAGGCCTTTGTGAACAAACCATTCAGAACTCACTGAAATATACCATTGGTAAACATCATTGATGGCATAAATACTAGCACCAAGGCTCTCCATGACAATGAGGACCTCAATCCAAGAGAGTAGGCATGTTGTGAAGAAATTCTCAATTGCCTCTAACACTTTCTCAACATTGTGGCTACCACTGGGAATTTCCACAAGATGCTTTGTCCAGAAACAGCATGCATATTCCAAAGTACCCCCAATGTGCTCTTTTCGGCAGGCAGAGATATCCCCAACCTCACTGAGAATGCAATAGTCATCCAGGTTGCAGATATTCCTCTTCAACCTCTCCTTCATCAGGTTAAGGCATGAAAGCAGGATCTCTTGATGATGGGTTGGTGGGTTTATGAAGAACCTTTCATCCTTGCATCACCCTGGCTCTGTAAGGAAGTCAGGGAATGACTTGTGGAAAACCCAAACAGGGTCACCCTCAATGTTTGGGATGAGAAGGAGAGAATGGAGAGGATGGAGGGCAGTGGAGATGTCAGATTTCTTGAGGGGAATGGAGGTACCAGGTTGCCTGAGGAGGGCAGAGAGCTCCTCCATTGGGAGGGGGTTAAATACAAGTAACACCACCCCCAACACAGACCTGAGGTGGGAATAGAATTCCTTTTCACCTGCATCTATGTCACGAAATGCATGATCAAGCACCTGAATGTAGAGCAGATCAATCCCAAACTTCCCTTCATGGGTTGTACTTTGCGGGAGGGAGATGATGAGGGTCAGCCTCTCGGTGGGGGTATGGTGTTCGGACGAGACAAATCTAATGACTGTTGAGGCATAGACAAAAAGTCCCGCTGCCTTCTTGCAGAGAATATTGATGTCGGATGAACTCGGCCAATCCTCCGCGAAGTCACTGTTACTTCGAGTACTAGCAATGTCAGCCAATTGGGTCCTGAAAAAGAGTTTGATATCTCTATCCACCGATAAACGTTCGACATCGTGGAGCCTGAGCACTTCCGTGATGGGCCGAAGTGATTTCAACCGGAATCCGGAACGGATCCTAGGTTCAGGGCGACCGGTGATAAAGAACTTGACTTGCGGGATCTCGTCCACGTAGCGGGAGAGCACAGAAAGGATGGCAGATGCGGGATCTTCATCCTTGCACTCGTCGAGGGCATCAATGATGATAAGGGTCCGAATGCGGATGGCTTTCAACGGTTCAACAATAACCCTCTCCATTTGGGAACAAAGGGACTCCCGCCCAACACCGGGGTTGGCCCTCAAGACTCGGAGCAACTGCTCTCGGAATAGGGGGTACCGATATGCGAGTTGGAACGCGAGCGTTGGGAAGATCACTTGGAGGTTACTCCTGTCCTCGAAATCTCGCGAGCAAAAGAAACTCGCGCCAAGCTTTCCATCCGCGAAGCTAATCTCGGCGAACGTCTGGGCGATGGTCGACTTTCCGGTCCCTGCAAGGCCATTCAGCCAGAATACGCGGTGGTCCTGTTCGTCCTTCAACCAATGTTCGAGTTACAAGAGAACATCCCCTCTCGTTCCCCTCAGGCACCCCTGTCTGTTCCCTGAACGGTACCCGGCGTCATCGGTGCGAGATATCCCGTTCAGAAGATGGCGATCCACATCTCCCTACTCGCAAGTCACTACAATAGGCCAGATTATAAAGGAGCGATACTCACTATCTGTTGACAGCTCTCGTCGTAGATCTCTCGTTGTAACGAAGTCTGAGGTAAATGTCAGACACGATGAGGGTGAGTCCTTTGAGAGTGCGGACCCGATAGCCTATCAAGGCATAACGAACGTCTTCCACCAAACCGTTAAGCTTCTGTGAGTTTTCGGGGTTGTTGAGGAAATGGGCGAGATCCTTTTGGGCCGTCATCGAGTCCATAACTTGACCGATCTCTTTCAATTTCCTGGTGATCTCCGCGGGTCAGACTCGACTCTTGACTTGAAGAATATGGGCTCACCGTTCCAGCTCGTTTTCTCTCTCTTTCTCATTGACATCACCCGGGTGGATAGGTACGCGGAGTGATTCAGAAAGCGCCTTGACCGGGGTGCCAATGATTCTATAGCTTGTTCGTTCACCCCCGTGAGCTAGAACGACCGTACTGAACACCGTAGATTAAATGCGCGGAGTGGGGAGGGTCGTACCTCGCAATTGTCCAGAACAAGACAGAGACACTCCGCGATAGATTTGAGTGGAGGGTAGCCGTTTGAGGATTCTTTCATCTTCCGGAGGAACAATTTGGCCGTGGCAGTCGACTTCCCATTCGATTTATCCCCATCTACAGTGTCCGGTTCTATCTTGTCGACACTAGGGACTTGCTGGACGTGGACAGGGACGACAGGATTGTCGGCATTGTCTGAAAATGTGATCAGAGGGAGCGGCTGAAGTAACAAGTGATTTGCATACCCTCAGGTTCCTGGCCGTGCGAGATCAAAGGGGCGGACGGGGGCGGATAAACCACATCAATTTTCCCTCCCCCGATGTTACTCTCTTTTTGACTGGGTCCACTTTCCACTATATCCCCGACGTCCGGGCCCAGGTATAGGACCTTCTTGCTGGCTTTCTCACGTTCGACGGGGGCCTCTCTCCCCATGTCGTCTCCGCTTTCACTAGCTGGCACAACCCCAGAACCACCTGTGTGCGGAGGTGGATCCATAGAATCGACTGTCCCTCGTCCATGCTGGCCTCGTTCCCTGGCTGAGGGCGGTCGTGCCCACCTTCCGCCATGACATTAGGCTCTGGTTGCGCAAGTCGACCCACCCAATCAACTCTCTCCCCACTGGTTTCAGCTCCTGGCTCGTATCCGCTTCCCTTCAGTCGACGCTTTAGTTTCTTCTTCAGTCCAGACAAGGAGGTTCGGAGACTCATGTCGATGTTGGATCAGCACAGATGATGGTGCGATAGCAGATAGCCAGTTCGGCTCGTGACCCGCATTCCATCAACAAGCGCTAAGCATGGAGATAACAGGTTCTGGCTGTACAGTCCCCTTCCACATGTCTCCCTCCGGCACCGTTTCTCTGGTCTCCAGACCGACGCAAACCATGGCCAATTTCCGCAACATCAGGAAAACTGCGCGGCGCGCACCGCTTTTCACATTTGATCGGTAAGAAACCAGAATATGCAATACACCGAAAAGCAGGCATCATGACTGACAAGCAGGTTACGAGCTGGGGGGCATAAGAAGCAAGAGCACCGGAAAGCGAGGAAGGCCTTTGGCCTCTGGGACGCCATCTCGATGGAATGAACCTATACACATGTTTGCGTGGAGTGGCCGAACGTTGTTCAGAGCTGCGGAACAACCACGCTATGGGTGAGACTTCTTGCTTCTAACCCATAGAAATTAAGTGTATTCCTTACGCCACGGAGTCGAGGTGAATGACGGCTGCCAACCACTTCTAGAAATTTGTCGTATATCCAGGTTTAACGACCAATACTGCAACAGTCTTGTCCAGGCTATTACCGACGGTCTCGCCCCATTCAACCAGAGCGCATGGGGTATTGTTGTTACTGCGCTTGGCGGAGAAAAATGGGTCGACGCGCATCGCCTACACCAAACGAAACCCATTGTCTCCTGAAATGGCCTGAACTAGGACGCGATATTGGTCATAGCAATGCGATATGCCACCAACCTATGGGGACGCATCCGGGCTGCTTCGTGGATGATTTCGTGTCTGCACCCCATCTATATCATAACATTCGGAGGACCCACCGTCGTGTTCCAGGTTTCGCAATGGGTCACTAATACCCGGACAGGACTCCCACTCCCACATTTGTCGCAAGAGATGCAGTTCTGCCGGGCGATGACATTAACGGGGGGGTACGTGTATTTCGTGGATACCAATACGATTATACAGGATGACTCGCAATCAAGTGACAGAATCTAGGCGAAATCTAACTGGTACCCGGATGTTCATGCTCGCACTAAAATTCCTCGCGAGAAGACCGTCTCTCGTCGTCGCGATTCGTTGTTGTGATGACATCGCCGAAAACATCTACCAATGTCCCAATACCACGCCTTTCCTCTCAAGACCTGTGGCTATGTTATCATCTGTCCTCACTCGCTCGGTGAAAGCGGTTGGTCTAGGATGACGCAACAGATGCAACTCGAACTGACGGTGTCGGACCCACTTGGAATTGCCAGAGCAGTCCGCTACAGTCAGCGAAAATTTCGAGTCACGGCTTCAAGGACCCTCCTTACTGGGGATTTTTCCTCCGCAACGACGACTAACAACATCCTTGTATGGTACTTTGACCTTTACATCGCTGACATAGCTTTCGTCGGGGCCCCGTTCAACGTTGAGTGCGACTCCCCAGACTCCGTTTGTACGGAAGGGGAGATAGTGAGGGCGCCGAAAGAGCGGGGATATTGTTCGAAAGGCTCGTAGACTATCGCGATCCAAAGTCGGAGACGGTGCCCCGACGTGGATTGGCGAGCTATACGGTCCCCTGTGCGCAGGATTATCATAAGCAATCAAACAGCGGACATATGCCCCTGGGGTGTCACCGACCACCCCCAGTCTGGTGACTCAGGTGTCTCTGGTCGCGGTGCACGCAAACGAAACATGGAGTGAACGCGATTGGGTACCTTGGGGAAGGGAGCACCCACGATCCCGGGGAACGAGAACAGCTGACCCTTGAAGAGCGGGGAATCGCTTAGATGCATTACGGGATTGGTGCGGAATCTCAAGCCCCTGGGGGAAGCATTCCCCGAGGTAAGGGGAGACGGACTCCAGCACAGTTCTCTGATTTCGGTTTTCCTTCTTACACACCAGTCACTACACGTACGAATGAGGATCTCCCCCCACCCCTCCTGGTAGGATGCTAGTAACCGATTTTTGTACCATTCGCAACCCAGCAGAGTGAGCGGGGTCTCACTGGTTCTCCCCTATAAGTCCGTAGGATCTCTTGGTACATGTCGCAAATACCATTGATAGTCACTCGCTTCCAGGCTAGCTGACATTTACATCCGGGAATTTCAACTATGCGTTCCGCGAAAAACAAAAGACAAAGGCGTGGGTTGCATCAGCAAACCCTCTGTAATATTAACAAATAGTAGCCGAGCCCACGTCGCGTACCTTGGTTGGAATGGCTGGTTCCAGAGCCGCTGCACCTGTCATTTTGCGACAACAATTTCCGTTGTTGGCACCTTGAGGCTCGAGCCGGTGGCTTGTGGGCGCTATTGTGCACTCCTAACGGCATTTCCAAAGCGCCCAACGCCCGCCCCTTAGTCTAGCGGTTAGGACGTGAGATGTCAAAGCTGACAAACATTTCCCACAGCCCTAGTTCAAAACTGGCAGGCACCTCGTGTTTTTTGCTCGGTTATTGTAACGTGCTCCTTGGTGCGCCCGCCCCCGAATCTGCCTGTCCCGACGAACGGGTGGGGATTAGATGGGTAGACACCAAGCTGTACCAAACCTATCTCCGTTAGGGTAACTAGCGGCGGTGACGGAGCGATTTAGCACGTTTCCCCTACCGCCGGCATCTTTGACAGGTGATGTGAGCATCACTCTGATATATTTAAGAGTTACGGTCCTCGCTC
>Ga0307513_10004981_pt1 | contig 17608 bp, 16 predicted proteins | sample 15_EM_MG_FD_202174 | JGI IMG/M metagenome (GOLD analysis project Ga0307513, IMG submission 202174) | Populus trichocarpa ectomycorrhiza microbial communities from riparian zone in the Pacific Northwest, United States - 15_EM | ecosystem: Host-associated > Plants > Roots > Unclassified | place... | reverse complement strand
CGAGCAACGCCGACGCCGTCCCCGCCGTCGCTGCCGGCCGCCGCGGCGGGGACGGCGTCGGCGTTGCTCGGCCGGCTGCTCGCACCCACCGCGCGCAGGCCCGTCGTGCCGGGCGCCGGCATGGACCTGCTGCCCGACGCCGGGTCCGGCCCGGCGTGGGCGGCCGCGCGCCCGCCGCTCGCCGCTGCGCTGGCCAGGGTGAGCGCCGCGGTCGCCGCGGCCGGGAGCCGGGTGCTCGGCGCTGCGGCGCGGGCGGCGGTCGAGGCCGCGGTGGTCGCGCACGTCGGGCATGCCGCGCGGCCGCCGGCGCTCACCGCCGACTGGATCTCGCCGCTCCTGGTCGATGTGCCGGGTGCAGACCAGCCTGCGACCCGGCTGGCGTTGTTGACCGCCGTGAGCCCGCACCGGGTGCGCGACGCCGAGGTCGCCGCCGTCCGCGCGGTCGGCGCCGGCGACGCCGAGCTCCTGGCCATCACGGCGTGGGCGGCCCATTGCGCGGCGCAGCGGGCCGCGGCGGCCGCCGCGGAGCCCACGGTCGCCGCGGCCTGATCCGCCGCACCGCAGGAGAAGACGTGTCCGGGCCGGTGCGCCGACCATCGACGAGACCGCCCGACGAAGGAGAGAAGATGAGCCAGCTGCAGCAGGCGATCGGCGCGCTGACCGCCGACGCCGCCGACCTCGATGCGTTGGTCGCCGACCTGCCCGCCGCGCGCTGGGCGACCCCGACCCCCGCCGAGGGCTGGACGGTCGCGCACCAGGTCGGCCACCTGGGCTTCGTGTTCTCCATCGCAGGGATGGCTTCCGGGCAGCCGGACGCCTTCACCACGATGGCCCGTTCCGTGCAGGGCTTCGGCGCCTTCGACGCCGCCGTGAACGCCGCGCTGGCGGACTACCTCCGGCTCACCCCGGCCGAGCTGCTCGCCCGCTGGCGGCGCGAGCGCGACGCCGGGCTCGCCGCGCTCGCCGCCACCGACGAGAACGGGGTGGTGCCGTGGCTGGTCAACCCGCTGCCGCCGGTCGTGCTGGCCAGCGCCGGGATGATGGAGGTCTTCGCCCACGGTCAGGACGTCGCCGACGCGCTGGGCGCCACCCGCACCTTCACCGACCGGATCGCGTTCCTCGTGCACTTCGCGACCCGCACCCGCGATTTCGGCTACGAGTCGCACGGGTTGACCCCGCCCGCCGCGGAGTTCCGGTTCGAGGTGACCCTGCCGTCGGGTGCCGAGCTGGCGATCGGTCCGGCCGACGCCGAGCAGCGCATCACCGGCCCCGCGGTGGACCTGTGTCTGCTGGTCAGCCGCCGGCGCCACCACGAGGACCTCGGGGTCAAGGCCATCGGTGAGCAGGCCGAGCAGTGGCTGGAGATCGCCCAGGCCTACCGCGGACCGGCCGGTGCCGGCCGGACCGCCGGCCAGTTCGAGACCTGACGGACCGGTGACCGAGACACTCACGGCCCCCGCCCCGTTCGTCGCGCCGCTGCGGCCCGGCGCGCAGGCGTGGGGGCGGGTGGTCGCCTTCCCGCACGCCGGCGCCGGCCCGTACGCCCTGCTGCCGCTGCTGCGCAGGTTGCCGCCGGGCATCGACGTCGTGGGCGTGACGCTGCCGGGCCGGGAACGCCGGTGTGCCGAGAGCCCGGCCCGGACCGCGTCCGATCCCGCCGCCGTCGTCGCCGCCGTCCACCAGGAACTGGCCGCGCTGCCGGCCGTCCCCACCGTGCTGTTCGGGCACTCGATGGGCGCTGCGCTGGCCGCGGCCGTGGGGGCGCTCGCGCCGGGCCGCTACACCGCGGCCGTCCTGTCCGCCCTGCCGGGCCACGGCTCGGCCGCGCAGCGAGCCGGCCGGTGGAGCGACGCCGAGCTCGTAGCGCTACTGCGCGCGGCCGGCGGCACGCCGGAGGACGTCCTCTCCACCCCGGCCTGGCGCGCCCACCTGCTCGCCGTGCTCCGGAGCGACCTGACCCTGGCCGTGCGGCTCGTCGCACTGCTGGACGCCGACGATGCCGTGACCACCCGTCGGTCGCGGGTGCCGACGACGGTGCTCGCGGGCGCCGCCGACGACGTCGCGCGCAACCCGGCGGCGGTGCTGCTCGCCGGGGCGTCGGCGCTACGGACCCTGCCCGGCGGACACTTCTTCCTGCTCGACGACGGCACGGCCCCGGCCGTCGCCGCGGTCCTGGCCGACGCCCTCACGGCGGCTCCTGCGCACGAGTTGCTCCCTTGACCCGGCGCCGCAACGGGTGAGAAGACCTCACCCGGATCGGCCGGGAAGATCGAACGTGTCGGGGCGACCCGCTGCAACCACCGCCCACCAGTGAACCCGGTCGAGTCGCAGCGAGGGACGACGTGGCTCCGACAGAGGTGGTGCCCGGCCGGAGCGGGCCGGGCGCCACCACCACTCCCCGAGGAGGTCCGCTCGTGAAGGCTCTCGTGCTGTCGGGCGGCTCCGGGACACGGCTGCGCCCCTTCACCCACACCACCCCCAAGCAGCTGATGCCGCTGGCGAACCGCCCGCAGCTCGAGCTCGTCGTCGAGAACGTGGCCGAGCTGGGCGTCACCGAGGTCGGGATCGTGGTCGGCGACCGGGCCGACCAGATCGCCGCGACGATCGGCGACGGCTCCCGGTTCGGCGTTCGCGTGACCTACGTGCCGCAGGAGCGTCCGCTCGGCCTGGCCCACGCGGTAGCGATCGCCCGCCCCTTCCTCGGCGACGACGACTTCGTCCTGCACCTCGGCGACACCTACATCCGCGGGGCCACTCTGGTCGACGCAGCCGCGGAGTTCCATGGTCGTGGCTCGGCCGCGCACGTGGTCGTGCACAAGGTGCTCGACCCGAGCCGCTACGGCATCGTCGTTGTGGACGGCGATGGCACCGTCCGCGACCTGCAGGAGAAGCCGGCGAAGCCGCGCGGGGACCTGGCCATCATCGGCATCTACTTCTTCCGCGCCCGCATCCACGATGCCATCGCGGCGATCCGCCCGGGCACCCGCGGCGAGCTGGAGATCACCGACGCGATGCAGCAGCTGGTCAGTGCCGGCGCGCCCGTGAGTGCGGGTGAGTTCCGCGGTTACTGGCGCGACACCGGCACAGTCGAGGACTACCTCGCCTGCAACCGGAATGCGCTGGAGCTGGTCGGTGACCGCCGCGACGGCGAGATCGACGCCGGCAGCGTCGTCGTCGGTCCGGTCGTCGTGGCGGAGGGCGCTGTCGTGCGCCGGTCCGTCATCGAGGGTCCGGCTGCGCTGGCGGCCGGTGCGGTGGTGGAGGACGGGCACATCGGCCCGAACGTGTCTCTCGGTGCAGGTGCGGCGGTGTACGGCAGCCGGGTCGAGGAGTCGATCTTGCTCGCCGGGGCCAAGGTCACGGCCGGAGCCCGGCTTACCGAGTCCGTGGTCGGCCACAACGCCCACGTCGACGGCCCGCTCGCGGCCACCGGCGCCCACGTCCTGCTCGGGGACCATGGGTGGATCGCCGCCTGACCGAGCAGTGGTCCCGTCAGGCGGCGAGCGCGATCTCGGGCCGGCCGATCGGCTCGGGCAGCGACAGCTCCGGCAGCGCCGTCAGCAGCGGCGGGTCCAGCAGCGCCCGCGGTGCCAGCGCGATCGCTACGGGATCGTCCCCGACCGGTCCGCGGAACGTGAGCGGCCCATCAGGGCCTGCGGCATGCGCGACGACGTGCCAGCGGCCCGTCGGGACCTCGTGGAGAGTGACCGGTCCGTCGCCCGCCCGGACCGCGACCGCGACAGGTCGCCCCTGCGCCATCGGGCCGGGAAAGGCGCCGACGAACACGAGATCGCCGGCGCCCGCGCCGGTGATCCGGCCCCGGACGGGTACCGCACGTGCGGGCCCTCGCTGGACCGGGCCGGGGCCCACACCGCCACGGAGGCGGTAGGTGCGCGGCGGCAGCCCGACGCATTGGCCGAACCGGCTGCTGAAGGTGCCTGCGCTCGCGTACCCCACGCGGGAGCAGATGTCGATCACGCTCTCATCCGTCGCGAGAAGCAGACGCTTGGCCTCCTGCAGCCGCACGGCGGCGAGGAAGCGGCCAGGCGACAGACCGGTCGCGTCGAGGAAGACCCGGGAGAAGTGGAACTTGCTGAACGCCGCAGCCCGGGCGAGGTCGTCGACCGTGAGAGGCTCCGCGAGCCGGTCGTGGATGGTGCGGACCGCCCGCTCGAGCGCCGCCGACGCAGCGGTGGATTCCGGCATGCGCGGACACTAGGAGAGAGAAGGTCGTCACCGACAGTGTTCGGATCATGAGGACGACCATGAATCCCGCCGGCCGGGACGTGACCGACGCACACCTGGCGCGTGAGGCGCGCACGCAATAGGGCAGAGCAGGAGAAGCGCAGGTCAGAACGGGTGCGGAAGGATCGGCTTCAGTGTCGTACCCAGGAGGAGACCTCGATGAGCGAGCAGCATGAGCAGCGCCGTGGCGTGACGACCTTCCGAGGCCGCCCGGTCACGGTGCTCGGACCGGAGCTCGGGGTCGGTGACCCAGCGCCCCGCTTCACCGTCGTCGGCCCGGACATGGCCCCCGTCACCGCGGAGTCGCTGGCCGGCGCCGTGCGCCTGCTGTCGTCCGTGCCGTCGCTCGACACTCCCGTGTGCGACCTGCAGACCCGCCGCTTCGACGAGGCCGTCGCCGCGCTCGACGGCGTGACGGTGCTGACCGTCTCCACCGACCTGCCATTCGCGCAGGCCCGCTGGAGCACAGCGGCCGGCACGACCGGTGTCCGGTTGGCGTCCGACCACCGCGACCTGTCGTTCGGTCTCGCGCACGGTGTCGTCGTCGCGGAGCTGCGCCTGCTGGCCAGGGCGGTGTTCGTGATCGATGCCGACGACACCGTCGTGCACGTCGAGTACGTGCCGGCCGCCGACCAGCTGCCCGACGTCGACGCGGCCGTCGCGGCCGCGCGGGCGGCGGCTGAGCGAGCCAGCATTCGACGCAACCGGAAGGACGTCGTGCCGCTGTGATCCGGCCCACCCTGGTTCGATCCCCGCATGCGGAATGGCGGGGCGAATCGGGAGGGATCGCCGGCGATGATCCACCTCTACTTGTCCGCGCGGGCACTCAACGCGGCCCGTCTCATCGATCCGACCGTATCGGCCGCCGCGGTGCATGCCGCCGTGGAGATCGCGGCCGGGGAGGAGCTGCTCCGGGCGGCAGGTCAGTCCCCGGCCCAGATCAAGGCACGCGCCGACGCGCTGCTGGGCGGACCGGAGGTGGACGACGCTCGAGCGGCGTGAACGAGTCCATCCCGGTTTGCGGGGCGCCGCGTTCCACATTTCTGCGGCGGCGAGGATCTCGGAAAGCATGCGGATTCGGCGTACTCGAAGGGGTAGTCATCGATCCGGATGTGGTTGCCGGAGTGCGCAACCTCTTGACGTGGATGCCCTCCTACCTTGTCTCCGTCAGCGTTTTCTCGCACCTTTCCGACGTTTTCGGAAGATCGTGGCGCCCGCACCATGACGGTGCGGTCCACCCTCGCCACCAACCGGGCCATCCCCGAGTCGTGTGCTTCCGCCGTCCTCGCCGTCCTCGCCGTCCGATCACCGAGGTTCACCTCCGCTTCGCGCCTGTCGATTCCGATCCCGTCGAAGCTGATTGAACCGATGCTCACCGTGTGGCACGCTCGGCGAGGCCGTCTCGTCGGCTGATCCCAGGGGGGAACCATCATGTCGTCCGAACTGCCAGGACTGGACATCGCTGGTCGGGTCCGCGCCAAGGACATCCAGATGGCGGCGATGGCGGACGTCCGCCACAGGGTCCTGATGATCACCGGTGCGGTCGACGTCATCGACCACGGAGTGGCCATGACTCTGCACCTTCCAGAGCCGGGTCGGTGGCAGGTGATCAAGGCGGAGACGAACCTGACCGACCGGACCTGGACGGCCATGCAGATCGTTACCGACGCCGATACCCGGTTCGTCGAGGAGGCCGATTCGACGGTGCTGTCCCGGCAGTTCGCCCGCTCGTTCCTGGCTCCCGACATGCGGCGCCTCACCCTCCATCACGGAGAGGTCCGTCCCGGCGAGTCCGTCCTGATGAGCTTCGTCCTGGACTGCGCCACAGACGAGCCGCGCTACGCGCACTCGCACTACATCCCCGAGGCCCACGGCAGTGGTGATCCGACCTCGGACCTCGAAGGGGTGATCGCAGACGGGATGCCGCAACGCCCCATGCTGGAAATGTCGGTGCCCGTCACTGTCGTCCGCTGACGAGGACGCTGAGAGAGGAAAGCATCGGGGTCTGAGCATCGCCTGTGTTCACCTTCATCCCCGAGCCGCGGCTGCTTGACTCGCCGCGGCGTCGGCCGGGGCTCGCCCCGCGTCCGCTGCCGGCCTACGTCGCGGGAGGCCTACCCGCCCGGGCCCAGGTTGTCGTGATCGGGACCGGACCCGCGGGTATCGCGGTCGCCGGCGCCCTGTGGCACGCAGGTGTGCACGACCTGGTCCTGCTCGACCCCGCCGAGCGGCCGTGCGCCAGGTTCCTGGACCGCGTCGACGCCATCGGGCAGCGTGTGCTCCGCTCGCCCTACGAGCACCACCCGGGCGTCGAGGGACACCGTGACTGCGAGCTGCTGGACTTCGCCAGGCTGCATTGGGCCGAACTGACCCAGACCGAGCGAGGGGAGATCCGCATGGCGCAGTCGGGGCACCGATCAGTGGTGCCGCTCGACGTGTTCGAGGCCTATGCCAGCCATGTCGCCGAGATCCACGACGTGCCTCAACGCGCCTGGCAGGCCACGGTCCGCCAGACAATGCCGCGCGGGCCGGGCGTCGATGACGAGGTCGATGTCGTGACCGACAGAGGCGTGCTCACCGCTCGGCACGTAGTGCTGTGCCTGGGCGAGGAGCGACGCACCGCACCGTCGAGTTGGTGGGCCGAGCGTCCCGCGTCCGTCCGGTACTGGGATGAGCCGGAGCAGGCGCAGCCCACCGGCAGAGGCTCGACCAGCACAGCGTCCAACGGTCGGACTGTCGTGGTCGGCGCTGGGCTCACCGCCGCGCACGTGCTCACCGAGGCGCTCGAGCACGGAAGGGACGTCGCCTGGGTGATGCGCGCCGCGCAGGAGACCTACAAGTGCGCCGACGTCGACGCCACGTTCTTCCGGCCCGAGGGACGCGCCACCTTCGCCCGTTCCACCGCCGAGGAGCGGGTCGAGCTGACGAATCGCCACCGTCACGCGTCGGTGATGTTCGAGTTCCGGCCGTTGCTGAACGCCGCCGAGGCGGACGGTCGAATGATCGTGCACCGGAACGTGGACGTGACCGCCGTCGAGGCGGGCCGGGTCCGGCTGTCCGACGGCCGTTCGGTGCACGGTGATGAGATCGTCCTGTGCCTGGGCACCCACGCTCGACCGGGTGGTGGCGTGCTCGGTGCTGAGTTCGTCGGGCCGGGCATGTGGGGGGATCTCGATCCGCGCACCCTCGCGTATGTCCGTGCGCCGCAGGTCCACGCCGTGGGGGCGGCGGCAGGCGGGGTGCTCGGTCCCGCCGCCCGCAATATCGACGGGCACCGGGTCGCCGCTGAGCGGATCGTGCGTGCCGTGCGCGCGGACGCGGCGGTCGTCCATGGTTGAGGCGCGGACCGACCTGCGTTTCGTGCTGTCCGACGTCGATGCAGACCCCGTCTGCGAGGCGGGGATGATCCTTCTTGGGCTCCCGCCGCAGCTCCTCCTTGCCGGCCTGGGATCCTGCGGGTCCGCTGCAGACCCCGGACGGATCGCGATGACCGTCGACCGGCTCCGACACGCCTCCTCTGCGACGCCCGGCCGACCTGCAACCTCCGCGATGGCCGACGCGATCGCCGAAGGTGCACTCCGCTGGCGCGCTGCCCGTGCGGCGCTCGAGATCGCCCTCCCGGTGCTCCCGGCATCGGCGGCCGTGCGCGCGACCTTTGCTCGCTGCTTCGAGGCGCTCGGTGACATGGCGTCGCCGGTCATCGCGGGACAGGCGGAGCGCGCCTACATCGCAGTGTGCTGGATGCGGTGCTACGACGTTGACCGGTGTGCGCACCAGGCCGTCGTCGACACCTCGACCTCGGAAGGACCATGGTGACCCATCTGCCCACCCTCCCTGCCGGTGCTCCGCTGGCAGAAGTCTTCCGCCGGTTCCCGGCGACGTCGCTGCCGATCGTCGAGTACCACGAGGTAGTGATGCGGGCACCAGGTCCGTTCGACCTCGGCCAGCGCGAGCTGATTGCCGCCTACGTCTCGGGGATCAATGCGTGCGACTACTGCCACGGCGTGCACGCACAGGTCGCGAAGCGCTACGGCATCGAAGTGTGCGTGCTGGAGGCAGCGCTGCGCGACCTCGACACGGCACCGGTCGAGGATCGGATGCGTCCCGTGCTCCGCTTCGTCGGGAAGCTGACGCGAACGCCCGCACTCGTCACGCAGGCCGACGCCAACGAGGTGTACAGCGCGGGCTGGGATGAGACGGCTCTGCACGTCGCCACGATGGTGTGCGCGCTGTTCAACTTCATGAACCGGATGGTCGAGGGGCACGGGATCACCGCAGGCCCCCAGTACTACGCCGAGTCGGGCACCCGGCTGCATGACATCGGCTACGGCGGCCTGGCGCGGTTGGTCGCGGCCGACTCTCCGACCAACCCGGACGCCCGAACGGCGTGACCGGACGGCACAAGAAGACCCGCTGCCAGCCAGCCAATACAGATCGACAGCCGGTCGGGCGGCAGCACATCCTCCCGCGACGTGGTGCCCACGACTACCCGACCTTCTTCTCGATTGCGGGCTGCTGTTCCCGCAATGAATTCTGTTGTTTACCGAATCAGAGAGGGAGATGATCCAGCCATGACGACGATTCCCACGGAGCCGATCGGCAGCATTCCCCGGCCAGAGCACCTGCAGTCGGCTCTGGCGCAGTTCGCCGCTGGCACTTTATCGGCGGAGGAGCTGGCGACTCACCACCAGAAGGCGTTGGCCGACACCATCGACCGTTTCGCGGCAACTGGATCGCCGGTCATCACCGACGGTGAGCAGGCGAAACCGAGCTTTGCCACGTATCCACTCACCGGCGCATCGAATCTGGCCGCCGACGGGGTCGTCATCCCGTTTGCCGACGGTCACACGCGCCAGCTACCGCGCCTGGCTGAGGGGCCGTTCCGATACCATGTGCAGGCCGACACCTACCTGCGCGCGGCTCGGGATCTGACCGATCTGCCCGTCAAACAGGCCGTGATCTCGGCCTCGGCCCTGAGTCTGCTGTACCCGGCCGATGGCATCGATGGATATTCCCGAGAGCAGTTTCTTTCGGACCTCGTCGAGGGCGCCGTGGGTGACATTCGGAGATGCCTCGATGCCGGCGCTGACAGCGTACAACTAGATTTCACCGAGGCGCGCCTGTCGCTGAAGCTCGATCCCTCCGGTGGGCTGCTGCGCTCGTTCGTCGATCTCAACAACCAGGTTCTGGACCGGTTCACCGAACTTGAGCGTGCGCAGATCGGGGTGCACACCTGCCCAGGCGGCGACCAGGACTCAGTCCATAGCTTGGACGTCGACTACACGGATCTGCTTCCAGCCTTGTTCGAGTTGAACGCCGGCCGGTTCTACGTGCAGTTGGCGAGCGAGTCGGACCCGCAGAGGGTGCTGCGGAGCATCGCGGGGCGCCTCCGACCGGGTATGCGTATCTTCATCGGGGTCATCGATCCGATCAACCAACGGACGGAGTCGGTCGAGGACGTCCGCGACCGGGTACTGCAGGCGGCGCAGCACATTCCCATCGATCAGCTCGGCACCTGCGACGACTGCGGGTTTTCGCCCTTCGCCGACGACACCTCCACCTCGCGTGATGTCGCCTTCGCGAAGATCACCGCGCGGGTCGAGGGCACCCGCCTGGCGGAGGCGGCACTCGGCGGATGAGTCACGAGTCGGCCCGGATTCGCGAGTTCGGGCCGACTCGCGCTCTCGCTAGCCCGTTCGAGCGTGAGGTTCGTGAGGCGGTGAGGTCGAGGTGACCGAGGTGCGGCGGGGCGACGTGTTGGATCCGGCCTGCCCGACGCGCCAGCTGCTGGACCGGATCGGCACCAAGTGGACGTCGATGGCGGTGAAGGTGCTCGCGGAGTCCGTCGAGCTGCGCTTCACGGAGGTGCGCCGCGCCTTCCCGGGGGTGTTGCAGAGGATGCTGTCGGTGACTCTGCAGAACCTCGTGGCGCGCCGGGTCGAGCACACCGTGCCGACGCGGGTGCACTACCGGCTCACCCCTCTCGGGACATCGTTGGAGGTGCCGCTCGCGGCCCTGCGCGCGTCTGGGCGGACCTGCACACATGGACGAGATCGACCGTGCCGTGCCGGATCCGCGGACCTCAGCCGATCGGGGCTTCCGCGGGGACGCGCAGCCGCAGGATCCGGTCGGTGCGGCGCAGCAGGAAGCCGAGTGACTCGTAGAGCTGGATAGCAGTGAGATCGGTGGCGGCGGCGTGCAGGACCCTGGACCCCTTGTTCGGACATCAACACGCATGCCTTGACCTGCGCCGACGTGGCGTGTTAGCGCGATGTGAGTGCGCCCGACACGACGGCGGCTCTCTGGCGACCACGTCCGGCGGGGGACTTGGCTTGGAATGTGGTCGGGTCGTCCCCGCGGAGGCAGGGGTCCCATGCCTTGCGCCTTCGGGATTGCCGTCAGTGAGTCGTCCTTATACAAAGCTGCAGGTCGTGTGTGCTCGCGGGCTTGGCGTCAGCCGTGACGTCGTCCGCGGAGCACTGCGCGACAAACCGCGCGATAGACGATCTTCGACCCTTCCTGGAGCCGCTGAGATCAGGTCGTCTGCGTTGTCCGCTGGTCGGGTGGGAGCAGTGGGGAGCACAGGGGGGAGCAGTGGGGAGCACGCCTTGGCCCCAGAACAGGTCACAGCGGTCGCCAACTGCCTTCAACGGACCCTCGCTGACCTGCAGATGGCATGTTTCCGAAGGTCAGCGAGGTGTGTCGGGCTTGATTCACACCGAAGAGGTCACTGGTTCGATCCCAGTATCGCCCACAGACAAACGGCCTGGTCAGAGGCTCTTTCGAGAGCTTCCGACCAGGCCGTTTGATCTTTCTCGCCCCGATGAGGCATCAGATCGGCACTACGCGGGTGTGAGGAGCCACCCAGGCCGTCCGGGTCGCCATCGTCGAGAGCCTGCGGGATGCGCGTCGGGTCGTCGGTGCGCCGGGTGTAGATGTCCGGCGTCGTCGCCGACGGGTAAGTCGGCGACCACGCGCGTCATGGTGCCGCACCAGGATTGCGTCCTCGCCGGACAGGCCGGCTTGCAGCAGGGGTTGGTGCCGATGAGTCCTCCGTCGACGGCTTCGCCGCCGCGGCGGCGGGCAAGCCCTTGGGGAAGCGATCGTTGTCCGCGATGACGAGGCCGGGCCGTCCGACCCGTCGAGATGGGACATGCGGCCCTGGAAGGCATGTCGGGCTGATGGAAGCCTGGGCCGCACGGCCACGGTAGGCCCCGAACATCGCGCGTCGGCTCGCGACGTGGACTGGGTAACGGGGCTCGATTCTGCCTTTGGTGGGCTACTCGGACGGTGCCGCGGCGGTGCTTCCCGGGGGAGGGAGCGCTCGTGACAACGACCGACGAAGGGGCGAGCGAGGTGGTCGAGGCGGCCGCGCCGCTCGACACGCTGCTGGGAGATGCGACGACGCCGCTGCGGCGCTGGTTGCCCGGCAAGGAAGGTCTGCAGTTCGTAGGCGCCCTGGTACGGGCCCCGCGTCCGGTCGCCGGGGTTGCCGGTCGGACGCTGGCCGAGCTGGCGAAGGTGGTCACCGGCCGTTCGGAGCTGGAACCCGGCGCGAAGGACAAGCGGTTCGCCGATCCGGCCTGGTCGGGCAATCCCACGCTGCACCGGCTCATGCAGGCCTACCTGGCCACGGGGGCAGGTCTGGATGACCTCATGGGCCGGCTCGATCTGGACTGGCGGACCGAGCAGCGGATGCGGTTCCTCCTCGAGAACCTCGTCGAGGCCGTCGCGCCGGTGAACTCGCCACTGCTCAATCCCGCGGCGTGGAAGGCGGCCATCGACAGCGGCGGCGCCACACTGGCTCGTGGCGCGGTCTCGATGGTGCGTGACCTGGCCACGGCGCCGCGGGTGCCGCGGATGGTCGAGCCCGACGCGTTCGTGGTGGGTCGCGATCTCGCCGTCACGCCTGGCCACGTCGTCTTCCGCAACGACCTGGTCGAGCTGATCGAGTACACGCCGCAGACCGACACCGTGCACGAGGTGCCGCTGCTGATCGTCCCGCCGACGATCAACAAGTTCTACGTGGTGGACCTGGCGCCGGGGCGCAGCCTCGTCGAGCATCTCGTCGCGGCCGGTCAGCACGTCTTCCTGGTCTCCTGGCGCAACCCGGGTGTCGAGGGCGCGAAGTGGGGTGTCGACGCCTACGCCGAGGCCGTGCTGGAGGCGCTCGACGTCGTCGAGGAGATCAGCGGGTCGCCGCGCACCGCGCTGCTCGCGCTGTGTTCGGGCGGGATGCTCACCTCGATGCTGATGGCGCACCTGGCCGCGATCGGGGATCTGGACCGGATCGCCGGGCTGTCGATGCTGGTCACCGTGCTCGACCAGACCCGCGCCGGCACCATCGGTGCGCTGTCGGACGAGCGTTCCACGAACGCGGCGACGGCCCGATCGGCGCGGAAGGGCTACCTCGACGGCGCCGTGCTGAGCGAGGTGTTCGCCTGGCTGCGCCCGCGCGATCTCGTCTGGAACTACTGGGTGAACAACTACCTGCTGGGCAGGTCGCCGCCGGCGTTCGACATCCTGGCGTGGAACGCCGACTCGACCCGGATGCCGGCGAAGCTGCACCGCGACTTCATCGACATCGCGCAGAACAACAAGCTCACGGAACCGGGGGCGGCCACGATGTGCGGCAGCCCCGTCGATCTCTCCCGCGTCGACGTCGATGCCTACGTCGTCGCGGGCGTCGCCGACCACCTGTGTCCGTGGCAGAACTGCTACCAGACGACGCAGCTGCTCGGCGGCACCACCAAGTTCGTGCTCTCCACCAGCGGGCACATCGCCGCGATCATCAACCCGCCGGGCAACAAGAAGGCGAACTTCCGCACCGCCGCGCACAACCCGCCGGACGCGCAGAACTGGCTGGACAGCGCCGAGCAGCAGGCGGGCAGCTGGTGGGATGACTACGCGTCCTGGCTCGCCGAGCACAGTGGCGCCGACCGGGCTGCGCCGAAGGAACCGGGTGGGCCGGACCATCCCGTGCTCACCGATGCACCGGGTACATATGTCCTCGAACACTGAACCGACGGGAGTCGCCGTGGCCGAGCAGGACCGGTTCCTGCAGCTGGGCGCCCGCACGCTGCGTGTTCGGGTGCGACCCGGCACCGGGCATGGCCCGCCGCTGGTGCTGGCCAACGGCATCGGCGCGCCGATCGAGGTGCTGAACCCGTTCGTCGCAGCGCTCGATCCGGCGATCGAGGTGGTGCGGTTCGACGTCCCCGGGGTCGGCGGGTCGCCGACGCCGCCACTGCCCTACCCGTTCCAGATGCACGCCCGGCTGCTCGGCGCGGTGCTCGACGAGCTGGGTCACGGACGTGTGGACATGCTGGGCGTCTCCTGGGGTGGCGGGCTCGCGCAGCAGTTCGCGTTCCAGAATCCGCGCCGCTGCCGGCGCTTGGTGCTCGCTGCGACCGCGACCGGCACGGTGATGGTGCCGGGGTCGCCGTGGGTGCTGGCCACCATGCTCACCCCGCGCCGCCACCAGGACGCCGTCTACGCCCACCGGGTGGCCGGGCGGCTCTACGGGGGCAGCATGCGCAAGCCCGGGGCATCGTCGCCGATGGAGGCAGCTGCCCAGGGCGGCAGCAGCCGTGGATACCTCTACCAGCTGCTGGGCACGGCGGGCTGGACGAGCCTGCCGTGGCTGCCGTTCATCCGACAGCCCACGCTCATCCTCGCGGGCGACGACGACCCCATCATCCCGCTGGTCAACGCACGGATCATGGCCCGGCTCATGCCCCGGGCCCGCCTTGAGGTCTACCACGACGGGCATCTCGGGCTGCTGACCCGAGCCACCGAGCTCGCCGCCACCGTCGCCGAGTTCCTGGACGGCGCCGACCCGCTCCACTGACCTTTCTCTCCGAACTCTTCGCATTCGGTGATGACATTATCTCGAGAGGAGATAACCGGCGCGGGCCGGAGATCTCTTGTGCGGTCATGGCATTTCCGGGGCGGGGATCGAGCGTGTACCGGGGTTTGCCCGCGGCCGATGGTCGCTCGACAGCTGACGCCATGGCTGCGACACTTGACCTGCGTAGACCGCCCCAGACCATGGCGGCCGACCCTCGACCGGCGGCCATTGCGCGGCCGTCCAAATCTGATCTTGAAGCCCTGATGATGCGGCGACGCGGATCGATGGATTTCGTGGATTCGATCAATGTGACACGGGCTTTCCGATGCACTCTGCAAGGTATGCGCGTATCGGACGATATCGACTTTGAGGTGACTAGTGAAACCGTTCGTGATCAACCGCAATGGGCGTCTGGTGTTCCCGGCGAACTTCCTGGGTGGGCTGGACTTCTCCGTCCTCGACACGTTCGAGCAGTTCACCGCGGTGATCGAACGGGACTTCGAGGCGAAGGCGCCGACCGGTACCGACATCCTCACGCGCGCCGAGGCCGGAACCTACGTCGGCCGGTTCCCGCTGCTGCGGGACCTCGGCCAGAACCTGTTCTGGGTCAACCGGTACTCGATCACCATGTTCGAGAAGCGGCCCACCCGCTGGCGTGATGTCGCCAAGCACCGCGACGACGTGTTCCTGCCCTTGCTGACGCCGTGGGAGGACGCCGAGCGCAAGGTGGCCGCGGTCGAGCGCGCCTATCACGACCTGCCGGCCAGCTGGGACGCCGAGACCGAGGACAAGGTGTTCGGGCTGCTGTTCGACCTGTTCCGCAACAAGCTGCACCACGCCACCGAGCTGCCGGCGATCAAGCCGACGGTCGCCGAGTTCATGGCCCAGCCCGAGGCGTTGACGTTCGTGCTGCCCGATCACGACCCGGACTTCCCCGTCTTCGGGATCGAGGAGATCCTCGACGCCGACGAGACCGTCCCCGAGCTCGAAGCGCTGATGCGCTGGGCCATGGTGCTGCACAACCAGTACCCGTGGGAGCGCGCCCGCACCGAGCTCCGCAAGCCGGCCGACATCGGCGACGACGACTTCGTGGTCGCGTTCCATCCGGCCAGCCGTGATGCGCTGGCGTTCATCGACCGGGTCCGCAACGCTCGCGCGGCAGCCCCGACGGCCGCCGTCGCGGTCGAGCGGGTGCCGGTCGTGACCGTCGCGCCCATCGCCCCGTACCCGCCGGTGCGGGTGCGCGAGGCGTTCGCGGTCCAGCCCGTGCTCGAAGCGCTGGCAGTGGTGCGCGGCGAGCACATCTGTTCCAACGACGACGTCATCCGCAACGCCAGCTTCTCCTGGTCGCCGATGAGCGCCGCGGAGATCGCGACCAAGACCGGTATCGAACAGCGCCGCTACACCAGCCGCGAGCCCGAGCAGCTGGCGCTGGCCGCCGCGCAGGCCGCACTCGCGAAGTCCGGGCGGTCACCGGCCGAGATCGGCGCGGTGCTGGTCAGCACCTGCACCAGCAACCGGCTGGTCCCGTCGATGGCGTGCTGGATCTCCGGGGAGCTGGGCCTTCAGCAGACCCACGCATCGGTCGACATGGTGGCCGCTTGCGCCGGGATGCCCTACGGCATGGCCGAGGCGATCCGGCAGCTGCAGGAGGTCCGGCGCCCGGTGCTGCTGGTCTGCGTGGAGAAGTTCTCCGACAAGATCGGCAGCACCCGCACGTCGCGCATGATCTTCGGCGACGGCGCGGCGGCCATGGTCGTGGCACCGGCCGAACCGGGCGCGCCAGGCGACGTCGAGGTGGTGCAGACCTACGCGAGCGGTCCGGTCAGCGAGGTCAACTCGATCATCTGGCCGAACCCGGAGTTCGACAACGACCTCACCGTGTACGGGCCCGAGGTGAAGTCGCTCGTGCAGCGCTACCTCGACCAGATGCTCGACGAGCTCGGCACGCAGTCCGATCCCGACGTTCCGACGCGCACGCTGCTGGAGAGCATCGAGCTGATCGTGCCGCACCAGGCGAACAAGACGATGATCCTCGCGCTGGCCGAGAAGGCCGGACTGTCGCTCAACCAGCTCTACTTCAACGTCGAGAGCATGGGCAACGTCTCGGCCGCGAGCATCCCGATCGCGATCCACGACGCCGTGCGCGACGGCGTGATCACCCGGCCGACCAGGATCTTCACTCCGGGGTTCGGGGCGGGCGCCGTCGGCGGGTACGTGGTGATGCGGATCGATCCGGCGATCGTCGCCGACGAGGTGGTGCTCGACGTCCGTCCGGCCGCGCCGCGGCCGTCGCACACCACGCGGACCACGACCGACGACGTGCGCGTCGCATTCGGCGAATGACGGCCCCGACGCCGACCACGCTGCAGCGGCTCGCCATCGTCAACCGTGGTGAGCCCGCGATGCGGCTGATCAACGCGGTCCGCGAGTGGAATGAGGCGGGCCGGTCGCCGATCACCACGATCGCCCTGTACACGGCGGCCGACCGGCGGGCGATGTTCGTCCGGGAGGCCGACGAGTCGGTGCTGATCGGACCGTCCGACAGCGGTGGTGACGGCGGCGACTTCGGTCCCAGCCCGTACCTCGACCACGCGATCCTGGAGCGCGCCCTGCGCGCCTGCTCGGCCGATGCGGTGTGGCCGGGCTGGGGATTCGTCGCGGAGCAGGCCGAGTTCGTGGAGCTGTGCGATCGCATGGGGATCACGTTCGTCGGGCCGTCCGCACAGGTCATGCGCCTGCTCGGGGACAAGATCGAGGCGAAGCGGCTGGCCGAGCGGGCCGGGGTGCCGCTCGCGGCCTGGAGCGGCGGCCCGGTGACCGACCCGGGGCACGCCCGCGAGCAGGCCGAGAAGATCGGCTATCCGCTGATGGTCAAGGCCACCGCGGGCGGTGGCGGGCGCGGCATCCGGCTGGTCACCGACCCCGGTGGGCTCGACGAGGCGGTCGCGCGGGCGAGCGCGGAGGGCCTGTCGACCGCGGGGAACGCCACGGTGTTCCTGGAGAAGGCGCTCCGTGGTGGCCGGCACGTGGAGGTGCAGGTCGTCGCCGACGCCGCGGGCACCGTGTGGACGCTGGGCATGCGCGACTGCAGCGTCCAGCGGCGCAACCAGAAGGTGATCGAGGAGTCGTCCTCGACGGCGCTGGACGCCGAGCTCGAGGACCAGCTGCGCGCCGGCGCGGCCGCGCTGATCCGGGAGGCCGGCTACACCAACGCCGGCACCGTCGAGTTCCTCTTCGATCCGAAGGAGCGGTTGCTGTCGTTCCTCGAGGTCAACACCCGGCTGCAGGTCGAGCACCCGGTCACCGAGATGACCACGGGCACCGACATCGTCAAGCTGCAGCTGCACATCGCGGCCGGCGGGACGCTGGACGGGAACGCACCGCCGGCGTCCGGGCACGCGATCGAGGCCCGGCTCACCGCGGAGGACCCCCAGCAGGGCTTCGCGCCGGCGCCGGGTCGCATCGAGCACCTCGCGCTGCCCGGCGGCCCAGGTATCCGGGTCGACACGG
>Ga0307513_10004980_pt1 | contig 17608 bp, 16 predicted proteins | sample 15_EM_MG_FD_202174 | JGI IMG/M metagenome (GOLD analysis project Ga0307513, IMG submission 202174) | Populus trichocarpa ectomycorrhiza microbial communities from riparian zone in the Pacific Northwest, United States - 15_EM | ecosystem: Host-associated > Plants > Roots > Unclassified | place... | reverse complement strand
AAGTGCCGTGCCGCTATCGAAGGGTAGACAGCTGTAACCTTCCGGGTAAGGAAATTTGATCGCTTAGTCAGCGTCTGCAGCAGCTGCAGATGCTGCATTCGCTGCAACCGTGAACGCCCCTATTGAATCGCACGGTCAGACGTACGCTCGCAGCTCAGGCCTCAGGATCCGTGCTGTTGCGTAGGTCACCACCAGGGGTTATTTGTACTGAGAAATGAGGTGGCTACGTTGTGTTACTGTCGATGGAAAACCCGAGCAGTGTCTTCACAACTTGGCACTAAAACATATAGTACATCAAAACACAACTACTTCCTCGACATGCAGTGGAGATCAAGTGCCAATTATTTCGAAAAGGGGTATATATGATGAATGGATTGTGGGTGGGTGGGAAAGAATGGGTCGTGGTTGGAACTCAATGATGAGGGGCTCTGGGTGACGCCCACCCACCAAGGCCAGAAAATTGCCATTCCACCTCGCCTCTGCCGTATTCACCGTCCTCCAGTTTGGGGGTAGCCAGAAAAGCTTGCTGCCTTCGAAATCTTCAATCCATCTGGACCCAATTCGAATGTGATATCGGGGAGGAGGAAAACAGCTGTCCTGTGACCATCCGTCCTCTAGTGGCTCCTTAGTCACGTCTTCGCAGCGCCAATGCCCCATCATGTGCAACGTCGCGTGATAAAGAGGGCGGTATTCCCGGGAGGGATGACGACCGGCAATGAACCACAGTTGGTTCCCGTTGGGAGAGAACCGGACGTCCCAAACATACGTCTGGGGGGCTTCAACTTTTTTGGTAATCCGCTGGATTGTTATGTTGTAGAGGATGATTGTATCCACAGTGATAACGGCAACCTCGGAGCAATCGTTGGATAAAGCGAATCTCATAACACCCAGGTCAGCACAAACGTCTCGCATTCCACGAAGAGTCGTCCTCCTGATACCGTGAGTATCATATCCTACTTCAAGATTCCAGTCGACCAGCTCATGTTCGTCCACCACAAAGATAGTGTTGTCGAAAATCTTGATGTCCCGAATTCGCATGTTCGTGTTGATGAATTGCGGGGTATCCGAAAGAGGGCCGTGGATCGTGACGAGACCGCTGTCGTACCGCGCAGTTGCGATGTGTGTCCCATCTGCAGAATATGCCACCAAGTGGCCCTCGGCGGCGTACCCGTGGTGTCTGATTTTGTCGGGAGGTGGAGGGCGGAGATGGTTGTCCAACAACTGGATTCCTTCCATGATACTCCAACTCAAGACTGAGGTCGCAGTAGGCGAGAATGCTAGTCCATCGCTTGCAAACTGTGGTTTGAGGGTACTCCAGGGTATATAACCAGTAGATGTGTTCTTCCAGACACAAATCCCATACTCCCACGTTGCGTATGCGAAGAAGCGCCCATCAGGAGAGAAGCGTTCGAATCGAGCTGGTGTTTCGACGTGTAAAAGGGTTTTTGTATCCCGGACATCGAGTACAATAACCTCCTTATTGGTGAGAAATGATGTGTGGAAGGAAACTGGAGAGAAGGAAAATACGCCGCCGCGGGATGGCACGAGGAATGACTCGACCACGGGAAACGGGGGGTTCGAGGTTGGTTGTAGGTCCTGAATATTGATCACAATTCCTTCATCGGTTTCAAAACTTGTAGCAAACAGGAGAGATTCCCCGGGGACCCAGTGGATAAGTAGCTTGTTAGCCCCTAATGGGAGGTTGCCCTCGGATAGCTGTGTGCCCCTGACTACATCATATGTACGGAGGATCTTGGAGTATCCCGAGACAATAATTATTGTCTGGTTCCCATAGAACGCGATGTTGCGACAGTCCCAGAGGTCGGTCGTGATATCCATGATGGCGACACCCGTCTGAGTGTCCCAAACAACAACTGTGGATTCACGCTTAGGCCTAGTATAGACGTGAGTATGGGGGAAACAACCAACAGAATGGGTTCTCTCACCAGTAGGTGCTACAAGCTAACAGGCGTCCATCAGGTGAAAAGCTGATTGATTTGTCTTGACCTGTGATACAGCCAGTAACGGGCTTGAGGGTGGATATCACCTCCAGAGTGTCTGAATCCCGGACTTCGATTATATTGACTTTAGGACATCTCGTGAAGACTGCGATGAATCGGCCGCATGGAGACCAAATTGCCATAAGAAAGTCGAAGCTCGTTCTAATATTCGCTGTGCATGAATCCTCCAAGGCAGTAACCCCTGTCACAACCCTTGGCATGGGGGAGTGGATCTGCGGGGTATACAGTCTCCGAACCATGGACGACGGGGAGGCAAGCTGGAGTGCGGAGTGGTAGATGTGGGGTCCAGACTGGCTAATGATCTCGAAGAACGTGGTTACGAAGCGGGAACAGTCTATGACAGTATCGAGAAGGGGGTTGACATCGACGAACGTCCGAATCTGAATTTGGATCAACATCGAGAGACATTGTGAGCGAGCCACAAATTTAGACACACCTCGATCAACCATTGTACAGTCACATTCAATGCACGCACTGCATCACCTGCAGCGCCAAGGATACTTAACACCTCCAACCAGAAGAGAAATTTCTCCTCCAGAAAACGATGGAGAGCGGAAACAACATCCGCAGTCCGGTCGGTTTTCGTTATGAGATGATTGTGCCACGATCTGCACGCATACTCCAGAGCCCCGCGAATACCACTCTCTTCGATCCTCCCCGGTAGATCCTCCACTTCGGAATTAAGGGCATAATCGGGGATTGAGCATATGTTCTTCTTCAGTGATTTACCCATAAGTTCGAGGCAGCGCAGGAAGAGTTCGAGTTGATAGTCAAGGGATATGTAGAACCGTGAGTCACTGCAGCGGGTGGGATCTGTGATGAAGTCGGGGAAGGACTTGTGGAACACTTGAATAGGGTGATCAATATCGTCGTGCAGCACTAACAACGATTGAACCGACTCGAGAAGGGAAAGGACCTCGTTGCGTTCAAAGCCCATCAGGGTGGCAATCGTTGATGGTGAGAGGGGATTTGTAACGAGGACTACAGCGCTCAGCACAGAACGGACCATCGTATCATCTTCAGCATCGTTTTTGCAAAAGGCCGCTTGAAATATCGATGTGTAGAGGGAGTCGAGGCTGGTGTATACCTTCAGTTCCGCCTTCCCTTCGTAGGCCGTGCTTTCTGGAGATTTCATGATCACGTCGAGCCGGCCCGAGGGAGATTTGAACTTGTGTCTGAGGAAACCAACTGTTGCAGCAGCATAGACGAAGAAACCGGCTGCCCTTCGACACAGTGAATCGAGCTGTTCATCCGTTGGCCAGTCCTGGGGTCGGTGTGCGAGTTTGGACAGCTCGTGTTTGAAGAAGAGACGAATATCGCTGTAGACAATACGGGGCTCAATATGGTGGAGGATGAAGGTCTCCGTCCATTCCCTTAACAACGGACCACGAAACCCGCTCGTGATGTGTGTCTCCGGTCTGCTGGTGATAAAGAACTTGACTCCGGGAACCTTGGAAATGGATTTACCCAACACGAGGAGGACAGCAGACTCCGGGTCCTCATCCTTGCATTCATCGAGGGCGTCGATCACGATCACGGTGGAGATATTTGCTGATAGAAGTGGTCTGAGAAGAAACTCTTGCATCTGGCTGTGGAGTGACTCGCGGAAGATGTCCGGATTCGACTGGAGGAGCGGTATGAGTAAAGATCGGAAGCCTGGGTACTTTTGTGCAAGTTGAAATGCCAATGTGGGAAAGATGAGGTGGAGATCACTGCGGTCCTCGAAATCTCTGGAACAGAAGAACGACGCTCCCAAGCGACCACTCGCGAAGACCCTTTCTGCGATGGTTTGGGCGATGGTGGATTTCCCCGTCCCGGCGAGTCCATTTAGCCAGAAGACTGGGGACTTGCTAAAATCCTCGGTCCAGTCCTCGATCTCATTCAACGCGCTCTCTCGGGTTCCCTTGAGGCACCCCTGGCGGTCGGCATGTTGGTATCCGGCCCCATGAGCACGGCGACACTGATTCAACAACTGCAACTCGGCTATTTATCTATGAGTGCGTGTCAATGGAAAATACGAACGCATCTAACCTGCATCCTATAACAGCTAATTAACATCTAGAGTACAGTCAAACAATATATCCAGGGACGTACGATTAATCTACGATTTTGCTCGTATAACACTTTCTGTTGAGCGAACTGCGTACAACCTCAGCGGATATCCAACGGCGGGCAAAGTATCTTGAGATAAGTACTGACCTGGTACTCGAGGACGGAATCCCTAATTTCTTCCACAAGCCCGCAAACAGTGTGCGCATCCGCCTCATTTTCCTGGTACCCAGGAGCGCTGGAGCGGTGAGACAGGGACTGCAATTCGTTTTTGATCCCTTCGAGAGCGCTGGGATGTGATCAACGCAGATGCTCGTTCACAATGGATGAGTGGTGCTCACTCAAACAGGATCATCTGTCGGTCGAACTCGTCATCATCGTCCATGGCATCCGCTTCTACTCTGAGTCTACCCAACCGCGCAAGGGCAGACTCGATCTTTCCTCTTATGCCTGGCAACCTCTGCCAACACGTCAGAGAGAGCCTCAAAACGCGCGTACGTCGCTTTACCTCGTGTAGCCTCAAAAATACGTTCAAAGAAGTCTTCATTCGTTCAATCGTCAGCCTGCACAGTGAAGATGATACGATGGAGCTTACAGTTAGCTGAGCGACCTGGTCATTTATCGACTGCTGTTGTGACACCTGTCCTAGATGTGTTCAGCCTGCCCGGCCTCGACAGGTATTTGGTACCCACCTGGTAGACGAGGATTGTCCGCTGGAGTTGTTCGATGAGTCTTCCAACCTCTTGAGCATCCTGGGCCTTATCAAGGAGCCGGGTGCATTTCTCCTTCGCCAACAGGGCTTGTGATCGTTGTGCAATATCTTCCAAAGACCTACAAAGGATTGGTCTTTCGGGGCGAGAGGACTGATTCGATACTAACTTTTCCAGCTGTGAGCGTCTCTCGACCTCTTGTTGGTCTCCGTTGGGATCTGCCCTGGCCAGACTCTCCCGTAAGTTCGTCAGCCACGGAGCAAACTGCTCAAGCTTGTCCTTGACGTCCTCGCTTTGCTGGAAGAAATATGTCAACAGTGTCTCGGAATGGTCCGCTATAACGTACATCATAGTGTTTAACAAGCGCGTTGATGCCTCCCAAACATGCCTTGAGGGGAGGTAACCAATCGGATGATTCCTTCGCGACGTCTAGAAGCATCTTCGTAGCGTCGATCACCCGTTGTTTCTTTCTTACAGCAAGTCAGCGGGGCTGCCAGGACCAGTACGATAACGGCCAGGCCTCATACGTGAGCTTGGTGTAATCTCTCCCCCACTAGCCGTCGGTCGCCGTTTTCGAAGGATACTGGACATGGCCTCGGAATTGTCTTCGGGTCGTAGCTGCAGATTGGGGTGCTTGCACAGCCGCCGTGACAGGCGTCAAGAGTCGCATCAATTGATCACCGGGAGTCACCCTCGGGTCGCCCCGGGGGCCCGGGATGCGGAGACCGGTCGGAAGGACGCCCAGAGTGATGCGAGTGCCAGAAACGGATCATGGTGTTGACATCGAGGAAGTGTCCACTAAGAATGACAATCTGCACAGCTGCACAAATCACACCGACATGTGTGCAAGCCTAAGCACAGGGTGGACCCTATGAGAACTGGGCTACCGCTCTCTGCCACGCCTCATCTATCGACATCTTCGGCTGAGCCACCACCGAACCGCTGGAAGGTTCCTCCGCATCCACATCCATCCCAGAGTCCTCACCCTCCCGTACGTCCTTCGCCTTCTCAAGCTCAAGCTTCCGTTTCTTCGCTAGATGGTGGAGATATGCGAAACTGTGTCTCGGTTTCTGGACCGGTGGGGCGACGTCAACAGGAGGACTCGCGAACCACAACACTTCGTTAGTTTGCGGGTCTCTGTCGAAATGTTTTGCTGCTCCAAGATTCAATAAAGTCCCTTCGATCGTGTGTTGAGAAAGTGCAGTCACTTACCCGTTTCTGGAGGTAATTTCTCCAAAATGACATTTTGTGACCCGACGACGCTTAATCCGCCGACCGCGCTCAACATCGATCGATCTTCGTTGGCCTTCCCACCCTGGGATGATACCGTCCGCTGTGGCTGCCCAGCGAGGGAGGGTTGGTACTGATATATGGGCGTCGACCCAGTTCCCGTACTCGTTGTAGCAGTCAACGGGATGCTAAGTAACGACGTTGACCCCGGCCCCGTGGTAGCTGGAGTCGGAGGTCCAACATAGACCCCCCTACTTGGTCCAGCATAATCCGTCTGGCTGGCAGTGGTGGCGCCAGTTGCTCCTTTCCTCGGCCTCTTCCTCCCAATACCACCACCTTCGTGCTTATCACCCTCAGCTTTTTCTACGCTCTCACCCAACCCACCTGTGCCACGCCCACCGGTTAGGAAAGGACTGGGATACCTCCTGGGAAAGACAGGTGCCTCGAACGGATAGATCGGCATGAAATCCGCGCTCTTCCGGACCTCTTCTGGTACGCATGAGTTCCAATTTTTAATCTTGACGAAAATACGTTCGCGGTCGTTGTACCGCGAGTCGCATACGTAGAGGGGGAAGCCAGGATACCAGACCGGTGGACGTGGTCTGCCACGGATGTGACGCGCGGTAAATTGACAAGCGATCTTTTCAATGATATCGTCCAGAGGGTGATCGGCGAAGTGACCTACAGAAGGTGTCAGCGTATGTCAACGGGCGAAAAGGTGGAGACCATACTCGTTTTGAAGACTTCTCCTTCCCAAAATTGGCGATGTGGGGGGTGAATTGTCTGTTCGGGGCGGTAATACCAGCACACGGTTACCCCGAGTTGACCCATCCGGGCACTGCACACAGGATTAGAGGCTGGGAAAGAAGAAAAACCATGACAAACTCACGGTTCTTCCAACTGGTAGCACTTGAAGACCTGTCCAACGATGGGTTTACTGGGATCATCCGGGTTACACAGATGCAACCAATCCGCGACCCGAATCCCCCAACCCCTATACTCAACTTCCTCCACGAACCTCCGATCTTTTGTTGAAACTCGGAACGTCGTCACGGCCCTCGAAGTCTCTCCTTCCGCGGCGTTCATAGGTTTGGCCGTGCCCGGTCCGGCAGGCAGAGAAGCCCAATTCGTTGTAGTCTTGTAAGGTGGCCCGCTCGGAGGGTTCGAAGAGGTCAGGGCTTGGTAAAAGCGCTTTGTCACGGTTAGCGAGACGCAGATGTGAGGTAATGCGACTTACCTGTAAGAGTAGCACGTTACCATAGGCATCACTCCCAGCCTCGTGGAACCGACGGCCCTTCAAGAACAACTCGTGCATCTCGCGATCGAACTCCTGAGGATTTTCATATTCACCGCTTTGGAGCCGATCCTGTGGTCCTATCAATCTCGTGTCACCGCAACGGACAGAAACAAAAACTCACCTCGATGAGTTGCAAAGACAGGGGTCGCTGTTATAGAGTCGTTGTGAGCGGTCGTCATCAACCAACACAATACTGCAAACCTACGACTTGTGGAAAGTTAAGTTTCGAGTCCATATCTGGGATCGCGTCCAGAACGGCGCTGAGTCGCGTTCCGCTATGGGTTGTGTCGGAATCATGAGATCTTTCAGGCGAATGCGGGCGCGTACCTCGGGTGCTTGTAGTCCCGTACTTGCTCAACAATTGTTAAAGCGTCCGCCTGAACCGGCCTTGCTGAGACAAGATCTGGAGGATAAGAGAATGAGAGACGCACCAGTTGTATTGTAGTGGACCACCCTCCAAGTCCAAAACCCTCCCACCTCGGCACGCTCTTTTCTAACTGCTTCACAATCTCATCGCTCTGTGCCACTCTCGAAGTCTCGTTTGTTGGCTCAGATTCGGACATTGCACCGTCAATATCGACTTCGGAAGATGCTCTTCGTTGATTCGCTGATACTTGACGGCCAGGAGGGGGCAGGGAAGGTCGTTTGGCCCACTCCGCCTCGAGGATTCCCTACAAAATGGAACGCGTTATACCGGTCGTGATTTATTGCCTTGCCGGTCGTTCCGAACGTACTTTGAGCGCGTTCGCGTCTTTTGCTATTTGGCTGTCTTCTCTATTGTAGTGTAAGGCGTTCAGGAAGATGAGGTTTAGATCGTCGTAAACGGCTTGTGCGTCCCCGAATCGATTGGCCTTGAGATCAGCGAGAACGCCATTCAAACACTTTGGGTCCTGGATAACCTAAAGCAATGCTCGTACCAAAGCCTTCAGATGGAAGCGCTGACTATAGTTCACACCTCGTAGTACTCAGGCAAGTCGTCCTTGTCCACCAGGTCCATGAACATTTCCCCCAGTTTCCGCTTCGCGCGAGGGCCAGCTGGTGTTTGGCAGAGGATGCTGATGACTTCATTGGCCGCGGTTATCTGAGAGGCCGGTAGCGGCATGGTAATGGGTGGGTAGGAAGGATACCGAGTCCGACGTCACACCGACCACCCTGTGACCACCCTGTGACGGATCCGCCATCAAACAACCCCACCGTGCGCTGGTGTGGCCTCAACATTTGCTCCGCGTACACTGTGTGGAGGGTGCTCAGGTATTGCGGGAGTGGGTGACTGTCCGTAAGGTTACACCGTGTACACACGATCCTAGATGAATATCAGAGGACTTATAAGGGAACTGCTAGGACCCCGTCCGTCGTGTCGGGTCACGGTCAGCGCGAACCCCGGCTACTGGCACCCTTCTACAATATTTAGAGATATCTCTAGTCTTACGGATAGTCACCCAGTATATATCAAGAGGATGTGTACATTTCTCGTCTGACAGTCGCCCAGTCAGTGTCAAATGTCACGAGGGATCCCCATCCGGTGGAAAACAGTTCAGTTCGTTTGTGTATCACGGTGTTTGTCGTAAGTGGGTGACTGGGTGACTATCCGTACCACCAGATGATATTATTTCCGTCGTAGAAGGGTGCCGGTAACCGAGGTTTGCGCTGTCCGCGACCCGGCATGATGAACGGGGTCCTGACATTTCCCTTAAAAGGAACCGGATATTCGTTTATTCGAGGATAAAAAGCCTACGGATAGTCACCCAGTGACGTTTCAGCACGACCTGTAGCATGATATCCCCTCAAACTTTAAAATGTTGAGCGCCTGGCCGGCGGACATCGGCATCCGGAGGTCGCATAGCTGATCCTCCGGCAACGGAGCGATGCCCAGATTCCAGAAGTCCAAGACCAGCGAGAGTTCCACAGAATGGAGGGCGGAGGCGTTGAGCTTCCTTATGTCCGGGTAAGCTGAAGGGGACGCGGCGCGTGGTGCATCATGCATCACATCCTTGGGTCTGTGTGCGACCATTATCATCGCAACCGCACGGGTAGCTAACTTTAACCGGTGCCTCGCAAGTCCGCTCGTCATTCCCACAGTTTCCATTCAGCAGAGGGACAAAAGGGGAACCAGCAATCCTCGCCTTTACACCGCACCGCGTCTCCGTTCACATATATGCGTCGCCCCCCTCAAAGATGACCGCCAGAAGAGCATGTTTGGCATGTCGGTGAGATCAAAACAACGTCATACACCTTCTCTCCGGACTCTGACTGACATCGCCACCCGTTACGGCCTCGGTCAGAGTTCGAAAAGTGGCAAGTTACCGTGATCGTATTTCGTAGGCTTACGACAATCGTGACTGATGACGATAATTTACTTTCTGAAGAAGTGTACCCCCGCGATCCCGCGCTGCTCACGATGCGTGGCGTTGAAGATCGATGAGTGTTTATATGTGCCGGTGAAGAAAAGAGGTACTGGGACAACTTTGAGGATGGGAGAGGCGTGTCAACGATGTCGGTGAGGATCGAGCCTGAACTTGTTCAATGAAGAGGTGTAACCGCTGATCAAACGTCCTGCACTTCGATGCGCACGGCACATCAGCAAGAGGAAGCGGGTGAGTCCTCTACCCCCGGAATCAAAACTCTGGCGCTTATTTCGGCGCGACGGCGATACACAGAGATGCGACGGAGGATACCCCTGTACCCCGTGCGCCAAGCTCAATGAGGGATCCGATTGTGTGTACGAGCAGAGCCGGATGACAGAACGCATGCATGAGAAACTTCCCGCTGCCGTTCGACCTTTTCTCTTCTCATTCAAGAGTGAACCGAGCCCATCTGGCTCATCACATTCTTGGGCGAACAACGAAGGTTCATCCCCATCCACCACCGGTCCCGCTTTATCTGATACTGGTAGTTCCGGGCCCTCCCCGACGGACCCAGACTTGTCTCCTTTTTCCCCAACGGAATCCCGCCTTACAGGATCTGACACACCGGATGAATTTGAGGCTCCCACTCCTCCGGAGGGATCGGTTTCAGAAATGGGACTCGTGCTCTTCCAAGATGGGTCTCCCATACCCCATCAGCCTACTACGACGACATCCACTTTCTCACTCCTTTCTTTTCAATTCTCCATCCCTCGTCAGCCTCCTATCCCGTTACCATTCTTGAGCCCGGAGCACTTCCAGGTGTCTGATACGACGTCGTCAGAACGAGATTTGTCATAGTGCGTGTTTCCTCCGGGTGTGGCACCAGGCACCATGGAAGCTTACCATGTTTGATCAGCCGTATTGCGGCACTAGAGCAGTTGGGAAAGTTTGGGATTTATCTCACAGGTCTCAAGCAAGCTGCTGTAATGCGTGGAGACATTTCAAACACGATCATTCATCCGTTCTTTGTCCCCGGCACTGTTGCGCTGGGGATGCGTCTCCGTGCCGGCGTGAAAGTCCCACCCGAAATGCTCCGCCTGCACGCGAAATATGGTCAACTAGCTTTCGAACAAGTCGTAGAAATCGTCAAGGGTAACGATGCAAATCTTACGGCTCAGGTATTTCTTTACGTGGCTGCCGTGTGCCTTTACGAAAGGTGGTTCAGGCTCTCCCGTCAATACCTCACGAAAGCATGTATTGCCCTCAACGCAGCAAGCCTCCAGTTTACTCCGGCTACCGGCCGTCCACCAGCGCTCACGGAGGATGTCCACGAGAGGCTCGTGATACTCTCACAGGCCATCTACTTGGAGAATTATCATTATTTGGCCGTGGATGGAGTAGAACCCAAGATGACAGCCCGGATCGAAAAGGAATTTCGACACGAACTCGAGGTCAGTGTTCGCTTCCTCGCTCCCTGTGGCGTAGGCTGATGAGGACACAGCGAACCTACCCGCATCTGTTCGAGACCTGTCCGTTGATCATGCGGACTCAGGGGATTTTGTTGGTCAAGGATGTGGTTTTGATCATGACCCTCTGTTCGGTTGGCGGTGGGTTATCTTGCCTCGTCGTTGGCCCTCACTGACCCTCTCCGCTTTGTTACAGGAGTAGGACCAGATCAATGGAAACAGATATTCGACGAACTGGTGACTCGCCTCGATGAATACTCCAACGCCCTTATCAAGGATGCCCAACAGTTCCTGGAGATCGGGGGTACCTGTGGGGCCGAGATCATCCAGAGCAGTTGCGTTGGCTGTTTGACGTATCTTGCGGTGCTGTGCGACCTCATCAGTCAGTTAAATCCTAACTGCAAGCCTCAAATGGACACTATTTGTGATTCGGCGTTGGAGCGACTCGGTTGCGTCACAAAGGGAATGGGTTTCGATGAGTATTCGTACCTTGATCTGTTACTTAGGGTACGTCGTGGAGTTGATCATTCCCGACAGCGAACAAAACTGATTATGTCGTTAATTAGGTTTCATGGGAAGGGTCCTTGGCCACGTTTGATTCACGGATCGGTTATCTATCGCCTGAGGAGAGTACATCCTTGCAGTACTATCGGCAAATCGTTGCAGAGGCGTTGTTGGACTTTAAGGCCAGGCTCCCAGGAGATTATCCCTCAGAACTCAGTACGTCCGTGTTGTTCTTCGATGGTCGACAAGAGGGATCGAAGTATCCAAACTTTTTGTTGGCTTCGGAGAGATTGAGCTACGGGGTGTGATTCAGCCAGAGCCCGGACCACGTTGTAGGATGGCTCGGTTGTTATGGACTTCTGATAGGACCTATATAGTTGATTGATTGTCCTTAATGTTATTGTCTGTGTTCTGATTCAATAGACGTGCTCTGGTCGATCTCGCGGACTAGGGAGCGCGGGGAAGTGCGAACCAGCATTCTTATTTCAGGGCGTAGAAGCGGTAGTTGCAAGTGGACCCACACTAAACCCCAGTTCATCGAGGGGAGTGCCTTCTGGACCCACCTCTTGAGTATTTTCTCCTACGGTGGTTGTGTCATAGGTTGGATGCCTGTTGGGCTGGGTCGAGAGGAGGCATATCGCGGCTGAGCTATAGGTCAGTAATGGTCTCGTGATTAATCGCAGCACGGCGGAGTTGTGCCAGGCCGGGGGTGGCGCTCCTTAGCCGCCTCACATCCCCATCCACACAAGGTTGACTGCCCTTCAGTTGCGAAACCGATGAGCGGCATTCATCCAGGCGACGGGTCGACCATTCGACAACTGCTGGATGTCTTGCGGGGGCGAGTAGTGTCCATTGCGTTCGTTGGGCCCCCCTGCGTTACTTACTTCAACTGACATCCTGTCAGCCAGCATCAACCCCTTGATCTGACTCTCCAGGAGGTGCAGCGTATTTAGGCTCGATTATACGAGCAAGGGATTAACGATGTGCTTGTCCATGCAAGGTATCTCGTGAACTCGTTCCACTTTGCCGTTCGTGTGCCGCCGGAAGTACTCGGAATGATCTCCTCCTATCTTACCGAGGGGGACGTGTTTTCGACCTCCCAGGTTTGCCACCGTTGGCGCTCAGCGGTCCTTATCTCATCCCCATTTCTATGGACCCGGATCCCTTGCCGTAGTGGGCCCCGAGCAATCGCTAGCCTTGAGAGGTGTAAATCCCTGCCAATCTCGCTGCGGCTCGAGCTACCACTTCCAACTGCGGTCCTGGACGGTGTTCTACTCCTCAGGAACAAGATCGCTTCATTAACTATAACCTACAAGCCCAACTGGATATCTCGCCAACTGCTCGCGTTTTCCAGACCATCTGCGAAACGCCTGCACATATACTCCGAGAATATGGTTGAGTGGAGAACTGAAGACCGGGCAGCGCGCAATTTTTGGCAAGACTGCTGTCCCTCCGCCAATTATTCATTCGCCGATGCGTCATCCCCATCGATCAGCTCGCTGCCCCGAACCTCGTCTACTTGGCTTTAGAGCAAACGAGATATAGACAGGACATCACACTTCAATCCATCTTAAATATGCTCCATGGTTGTCCTCTATTGGAGACCCTTCTCATCCCCTACTCGGGCATTCAGCGGGGCGGGACTCGCGATCACTCCCCGGTCCGCCTCCCAAGCCTCCGCAGCCTAGAGTTGGGCCCGGATGAGGTCCACTGCGGGCTGGTACTTCACCCCCAGTTCCCCAAAAAGATCGCAGCGGGCTTCCGGATGATGCCCATCCATGGTATGTGGTATGACGTTCCGCAGGTAGTGAAGGCCATAATACGACACGTGCTGAGAAGGATCAATATCCGTTGTATCACACTCGCGGCCCCCCCACGTCCCGTAGGGATATTAGACCTCCTCATTCGCTTTGATGGGTTGGGAGGCTCTCTTGAGATAACCACCTGCGGTTTATACTTCAGTACGGGACTCCGGAACATTTTATTCACCCCTCTTTAGGGACGTGAGAGAACTACATATCGTAGGCTGTCCCCCCGACTGTCGTCCAATGCTTGATCCCATCTACACAACCATGCCAAACATCGTCTCCATCTCCTTCTTCCAGTGTACAGGACCTAACCTGTTCGGATTACGAGTAAGCCCGGGGCACCCGCGGCGCAAATTACTGTATCACCCAAAATGCATGCGAGATTTTCTAGAAAGCCTTGAATTCGAGAACGTGGCGGTTGCACCGTCCCCATCGTGTTCATGACGAAACGTCACCGTCGTACCATTGAACCCTTATCACATTCACTTGGGCACCCGATCAACCAACGAATTCGGCGAGGGGGATCATTTGCCTCCCAAGGCTAGGTCTCTGCGAAATCATTGTTCCCTAGCGACACCATCTCATCCACTGAATTCGGAATTCGCATTACCCCTATCTTCCCGCACCTAGAATGTATCATGGTTCTCGGGCCAGCAGTAGGGTTGGGAGAGATTGCAAAGACACGGACAACCATTCAAGTCGTATATACATTCTGGCCCGAAGGGTGCCCCAGAGGGACAACCGTGGGGTTTCGTGTGGCCCTGGTTTCAACCCGTTCATTCTCCGACTTCAGCCTCTTCCTCTACCCCCATCTTCACCCTACCTCCAGCCCCCAAGTCTGTGACGACATACACTGTCATCAAGATTTGTGAGCTCTCCATACCCTGGGGCACCGTATCAAACTTGTTTACTGACCATGATGCCATAGACCCCGCGGTCCATCCGTCCTTCGACGTGTACCCCGCCGTGGAACGATACATCCCTGCCGAAACTTCGAAACCGGTCCCGAAGCCGAAGTCCCTGGTCGTCTCTGGGGGGCCTGTGGGTATGAAACTTGGTTATACGGTTATGAGGATATGTAAGTTTTTTTTTTTCGGTCACCTACAGGCTCCCTGGTTGTAACCGGCCCCTTTCAGACGAGGCCGCTTACCCTCACTTCGACATTTACCCGACGGTTGCCCAACATGTTCCCAAGACGACGGTCCCGGCACGCTTGCCAGTAGCTTACCCAGTATTTGATATCTGTTAGTATTACCCCTTCAGCGTGGTTATTGACGTTTATGTGTCCTTCAGATCCTGCTATCTACCCGCACCTGAATATATATCCTGCAATTGCTGGTGCCCCAAAACCAACGCATTCAACCCCCGTTCCCTCCGTGTCAAAAAGAATGGAAACTATGGGTATTCAGCCCGCATCTGGCTATCCTTCTTTGGTAATATGTAAGTCTCCGAGTTACAAATGAGGTTCGAGTGCTCAGATATCACTTGGACGTAGATCCTTCGGTGTGCCCGTGGATTGATATCTACTCTTCCATTGCCGGTGAAATCAGCAGACCACTGACCTCGGTATCTTTCCGTCAATCACGAACCCGGCCGGGCACCCATGCCCGTACAAGGCCGCGCAAGCGTTTCACGGCTGACGAGGATGCACCTCCTGTTCCCAAGTTACCGGACTATGCGACTCTGCAAGCCCTATCACAGGCGCCCCCTTCTCCCCTGCAACACAACCGGTTATCAGTACAGGAACACGCGTATCCAGTGATATCAATCTGTGATTAACTTTCCCTTCCTCCCTGGAGGGTTCCCTTCTTTTGCTCAACAATTTGTCAAATTCTTTTTCGTTTCGCGCAATGGTAGATCCTCCAATGTATGCTTATTCCGATATTTACCCAGCAATGGCTGGAAGAAGACTCCCCCAACCATCGCGAGAAGAACAGCGAACGACGCCGTTGTCGACATCAACATCAGGACCACTGGGCCTAGCCCTGGTCTCGGTCGAGTTGAGAACCGCGTATCCCCAGTTTGATATCTGTAAGTTTATTTCTTTCGGGGTTTCCTTCTGCTTGATACGATCGAAAACTAACTCGGCAATTCTATGATCCCCACGCCTATCGTTCCTGTTTAGATCCCGCTGTGTACCCGAACTTCAATATTTATCCGACCACCAGAGAGACTGAAGGAAAGGAGGACCACTGGTTAGCATGATCGGTGCTTCGTTCTTTAAGGTTGCGCTTACCCACCTTGTTATACGCCACGTCAACACCATCGGCGCAGGCTGTGAACACGCCTAGTCCCCCGTACCCTGTTATTGAAATCTGTCAGCCTGGTCTTTCTTCGGTTCCGTTTCGTGGTATTGACGAGTCCTGTGATCCCTAGACAAACCGGTCTACCCGCACTTCGGAATTCATCCACCATGGTCGCGTATACAGGAGTATCCCCGACATAACGTCAAGGCCGCTTCCACAGTGGGTATCCCGGCGGGGACGTTACTTAAGCCCATCGCGTTATCAAAGTCATCGTACCCTGTTATCCAGATCTGTGAGTCACCTTGCCCTCATAGATCACCACCACCGAGTAATGTTTCGTTCGCACACAGATAACCCGGTCTACCCCCACTTTAACATGTATCCATCGTGGGCTCGCGTTCAGGCGGTACCTGCGGTGGTCATTATGCCTCCGAAGTACCACCGCGAGCTTCATCAAGAGATTCTCCCTACCTCACCCACCGACCCGGGAGAGTTGGCCTCTCAGCCAGGAAGTGTACATACACCTTCGTCTCCACGGTACCCTGCGTACCCTGCGTTAGAACTCTGTCAGGCACTGCATAGTTCATGCTCCAGTTTGTTGACTAACTCCTCATGTAGACAAGGCGACGTATCCTCACTTCAACATCTATCCTTCGTGGGTTCGAGCACTGGTTCCCCCCATTCAGGATCCGCCCCGGGAGAAGAAGGCTCGTAAAAGCCACAAGGAACTTCACGACGAAGTCTTCCTACACTTGCCCACTAGTGTCCCGGAAAATCTCCCGCCCGTGGGAACTGCTTCGAGGCGCCCTCGCGGGTTGACGATTGTCGTGAATCAACAACGACCTGTTGAGGAACCTCCTACCCTCGCTTCCTAAGGTGTCACCGTTGCGCCGATGGGTTCCTTCGTCGACGGAGTATCAGTCCAACCCGTCCGCGTGTCTCACCCATATTTGACAATTTCCCTTCCATCGAGACGAGGTCGTCGCAATCGGAGGACGAAGTGGTCAAGCCGCCAGTGGTCTTGACGAGATCGCAATCTTTGTCGGCTCGTCCGACCACACCAAAGAGGAGGCAGAGTGCTTTGATTGCACAGAGGATCAAAGCGTTGAGTACAACTGTAGAACCTTCGGAACATGTTTTTGACCGCCCTGTTCGCGGATCAATGAGGCCACTTTCTGTCTCTCCTACGAAGACTTAAAGTTAGAGACTCCCCGTGTCGTTCGCTCGTTTGTTTGTTTGTTTGTTTGTTCTTTCTTGATCATTTATAAACTTAATATTCTTATTCGTACCCCCACCTAGAGCTCATTGCAGAGTATCGTATGTAGAGTCGCTTCGAAATGTTTTCCCAGAATGCAGTCGACAAACATAGTACATGATAATTAGTCCCTCTGGATATCTGACTGGGAGTGGTTGTGTGATGACTCCTGCGTCACCCAACCCGATGGCGCACTAGGTTACTCGTTCACATCGTTCGTGGGGGCGGGAGGAGGGTTGTCTCCCGAGAGAAGGTGACCACTCCCCGTCATGTATTGTGGGGGAGGGGGTTCTGTCTCTGGATCTGGACTTGGCAGTTTCGCCGCACGAGCTGCACGGATATGCCTTTCCCTCTCGTCGAGCTGGATCCTTGACTTCCTATCATCCAAAAATGCCAACCGTGTCTATGCAGCCAAGTAGGTTAGCCCAAACTTGAGCCCAGAGAATTTGGGAGAAAGCCTCTCTACCTTCTCTTTCTGAGCTTCGATCGCAGCTTTCTCCTCGGCCCTGGCTTTCGCCAGACGTTGTTCCTTCTCAGCTTCGCGTTCTTCGATTCCTTGAGGACCGCGCGGCCGATCAGGAGGTCGTTCCAGCGTGATCTGTGGAAGATGTAATATGGTTGGAAATCGATGACCTATCGTGAGGGTGAGTCCTGAGGAGGGAGAGACGAAGGACTAG
>Ga0307513_10004979_pt1 | contig 17611 bp, 13 predicted proteins | sample 15_EM_MG_FD_202174 | JGI IMG/M metagenome (GOLD analysis project Ga0307513, IMG submission 202174) | Populus trichocarpa ectomycorrhiza microbial communities from riparian zone in the Pacific Northwest, United States - 15_EM | ecosystem: Host-associated > Plants > Roots > Unclassified | place... | reverse complement strand
ACAAGCTGTGCAGTAGGATATCTAATGTGATATATCAGAAATGGTGTCTAATTAGATTGATTATTGTATCAACAGCTGTATTCTAATTACATAGGTGTGATATATCATATTGCCAGATAGGCCTGGTCACATCGCTCCACGGCTTTTCGGCCTCCACTCACAAACCCCATGGCCCCTGTGTCCACGTCGACAATAAATCTATCGTACATGGTCATGCCTCTTGCTTTGTCTCGTACTGAATCCCAAGCTGATAAATATCAGAGATAGTATACGAGCGAGACAGGTGATGTCAAAAAGCTTGGAATTCGAATCAGAAAGGAAAGGAAATGAAGGGAGAGACAAGAAAAATAGGTCACTGAATATGCGGTAATTCAGAAGTTAGAAACGCGAACGATTGGCCCGTATCCAAGCACATACGCTTCGAATTTTTATATAGTAATCCATATAACCATCCAAACATTCGCTTTCCCTTCTGTGCAGGATACGTTGGGTGGTGAATTCGACCCAAGATGCTGTGCGATTGACCCCGGAGGGCTGATATTCCACTGTAGTTGACAAACGGGAAGCAAGAGCTTGAGGGAAAGGGCGAAAAATCAAAGTAAATGACAATGGGATTACCTCTAGCAGGAATAGAAAAGAAATCCAAATGAATTTCTCAACGAAGACAATGTGATTCTTTCGAAGGGCCATTACAGAAGCTATTTTGAACATCGAAGAACAATGGAAAAGGCGCAGGGAATAAAGTAAAAGGGATGCACCAACAGAAAGCATGTAAGGGTTGAGTAAGGTCAGATGTGAGGAGCGTCGTCATCGAGTGCGAAATGCATCAAGCAATCCCAAAACGGCAGTGACGAGGAAAAGAAAATTCCAAATGAAAGAGCAAACGAATCGCGTGCATTCTTCCTCACGAAGAGAATTGCGATGAAGGGAGCCAAGTCCCAAATAACATGCACGACGACTCGGAGAGGCGTTCAATACCGCTTGGCCCAGGAACTGATATCCTATCTCATCCAACTATCCGGCGAATCGATTCGTTGGTTGAAGATAGTTTCGCCTCCGCTGCTGGAACATCGTCCAAGGGGGGCAGATTGAGTGGATGGGAGATAGGCGAAATGCAACAAATACTGCCTGGCAAGTGTCAAAAGGACGCTGGAGAGGGTTAACAAAAACCTAGATAGGACGGCAAGACTTCATGCAGCCGATGATAGACTACATGAGAATGTTGTTCGTCCGATTCAATGACTCTCATGCCCCTCCAGCGACACATTCGTCTCTGACTACACCGATCGCGCATTGAAAAGGAATTGAGTGAGCCGAGAACACACCTAAGACTGGGACCTGAGGCCAGAGGCCTGAAGGGTCAATATGCATGTCAACGATTGGGAACTCCTCGCAAGGTCGCTCGACATAGGCCACCAGCCCAACGAGCATAATCGGAAAAAAAAAAAAAAAAAAACTCCTCGCAAGGGTTCTAGGTGTATACCTTCGAGATCGACACGGAAATAAATACCAAGAAAAGATGGAGACTCTCCAAAAAACCACCTAACCAAGCCATGCAAAATTTGCCTCACTACAGCCACATATTCACGTTTTGAAGTGACGTGAGATGGAAGATCTGCAAAGAGTCAGTGGCGAATCACCATTTCACTACATGGGCCCACACCGTCGAATCCAAACCGGTCGGCGTCATCATGGATGGAGGATGGATGATATTAACAACGTCCGTTATCCCACCAATGATTGACGCCGCGGAATACTGCAAGCGCAGCATCCTGTCATCCCCATGTTCGTAAATGAAGTCGACGATCCTTGTTGTAGCTGTTGTTCTGATTGCAAACTCGATGGTCCGGCAGCGGTCGGGCTGCTGGGAGCCTCTCCTCTTCCGGGTTTCTTTGTCTTTGGTCTCCCCTCTTCTTGCAGCTGCGGCCGCGCCTTCCGATCTAGCTATCCCTAAACCAGGCCTCCGAGCGAGGTGGGCATGGATAACAGGGCTCCGTAATGCAGCCCCCTTGGACGTTTCCAAATCGTGACCGTGTGTAGAGACAGGTGCCTCGAGAAGCCATGCTATTCCAGTAGCATGTGGATTTGTGACCAGGTCCACCAGGGAGGTATTGGATGGGAAGACTGTCAGTGGTCCGCCTACGTGGGCTTGTATTTGTGCGTGCGAGTGTGGTGTAGAAGAGAGGGGCACCAAACCTCGACTTCTGTTCGATGTAGATGTGGATACAGAGTGTGAGTTGGATGAGGTCGGTGGGTGGTGATCCATGGTGTCCGTGATCGAGGAAAAATTTTCGTGGTGGAGGTTAATTGGGAGGCGAGCGTTGACGTTGACCATTTGAGGAGAAGGACCTGGGCGCACCCTTCCTTGGCTCGTACTATGCGCTCCATTCATTCCTCAAGTTTCTGTCGGTCTATGACTTCGACGTATGTGTCGTCTGGTAATGAAGATCTGAAACACACGCAGCCGTCGAAACCGTAAATAAGAAATGAATTGAAATACTGGCGTCTCTGACCTTGGTTGGGATAAGTTGTGTTCGCTCGCCGACTCGTTCTTTGAATTAAATTAAGTTCCGTCAGCTCCGCGAGGATTTCTAGTTACACTCACAAAGGTAGCAGACGGTTCCAATTGAAGAATATGCTGAGAGGAGGTGACCACCGTCCGTAGCTTCAACTGAGCGGCGTACGAAGCAAGAGAAAGAGAAGAAAGGCGTAGAACATGTGCCCTGATTGCCATTTTGGGCGTGATCACGGACACGTAAGCCATTTTCTTACAGTTGGTCGAGTCATTTCTTTTTCACTCTCAACCTCAAACTCCCATTCCCTATCTGAATGCCGTATCACATCGAACTTTTTTCGTACGACATAGGTGTGCAGTGGACGCTCGGCCGTTGAAAGTATGCCCGACCTTGAACTTTCTCGAGACGCCTGCCTTGGTGGCATCACTAAAGGTACGTCTCTTGGCTTTGCTCTCCATTCTGTGCATGCCATCCGATCTGGTCTCGTCGTCATTTTTTTAAAAAATATTTCGAGGTTCCAAGTCCTTCTCATGCGCAAGATTTTCCATTGGTGGTTATCGATCCTCGATCATGATGATCGATGTTATTTTCTGCATTGCCCAGCTTGGTTAACTTCACGAACGATGTTGAGGTCTCAAGTGCTATTATTTCCACCAATGATTCTCTGCGCTTTGCTGATCGGAGAAATCCACCGCTGTTCATAGCGCACCTTTTTTTTTTTCTATTCCCGGAACCGTAATTAGGAACCGCCCCTCCTGGCACGTCTCTGTCACCAGCCATTCGTCTCATCCAGAATATGCTGTCGAACCGAGTAAAGGGACTACTTGGTTCTTGTTTGAAGGTGTTGGGGTGGAACCCATGGCTTGTATTTGTTTTGCCGTAACCAAGGCAACTTACCTCGAGATTCTCCTCTCCATTTTCCGCCTGGGAAACTTTCTAAAAATTACTTTTCACGGAATTTTGCCTTTTTCTCTTCATTTAGAGTGGGCAAGTCGCGAAAATTTTTTTTTTAAGAAGAAATTTCCTGGGCGAAGGCTTGGAGGTAGATATCTCCTGATTTTACATTGACACCCACGCACACTATTCCCATTTGCAAGATTCTATTTTGAATCCTTACTTGACTAGTTTCTGAGTCGATGTTCATACTACTTCCACCAGATTCTTGGTTCCACCCTCTCCAATCGACTCTGTTTACTCTGTTCGTGATTTTTCTCATTGTGTGCATTCTCCTCCCCATATCGCGCTTCATTTGACCGTCAACCCTATCATACACCTATTCGTTGTCACACTTTACTCGTTTTCATCTACACTCGCTCCCTCTTCCTTCACAGGAGTGGCTACTGATGGAATTTTGTAACAGGTTCGTCTCAGTTGTTGTTACTGCCATCTCCGTCTACTACTTGGGGATTGTTCTTCTCCCGGGAGACGTAGAAAACCTATATTTTCTGGAAGATGTGCTGCCAGTGATGATGAAGGGTTAAATGGGTCCAGTAGCCTGACGCCGAAGTTCCTTGAGGCAGTCCTTCATACTTGGGATTGGTAGCGTACTTGCGCGACCGTCGCTGGTGTGTTTATCCCATGGGTCCATTTCATACGATTCCATTCCTCCTGCAGCGCCGTCGACAAGACGATGAGGACGGGAGAAGAGACTGGATCAATGCGAATGGAAGGAAAGAAGGCTAATGGTCTGTGATCAAACCCCAGGAAGCCCTCATTCTCATCTTCATTCTCACCGCAATATCCTGCCTCTCATGTAACATCCATAGTCTGTGACAGGAATTGGTGGTGCGTATTATTGACCATGCCTAGGAGTTGTCCTCGTGTGTACGATCTCTACACTCACCTCGATCCTGGAGTCTGATTACACTTCTTTCTCTCCCACAAGGATCCTCAAAACCTCAAAGCAACTCCATATGCCTCACCACTTATCTGCAAACGCTAAACATCTTGTTTATAGAATGATATAATCAGCTCCAAGGTAGAGATGTTCGAGATAGTAATAATTAAATGAGGCAGATAACGTCAAATAAGGCATCATTTAGGAATTGGGAAGGAAAGTAGGAAGGGTTTTGTGTTCTATGTCATAGAGCCCAAAGCCCAAACAATAATTGAACATGGAATATCCAGGTGAGGAAGAACGACTTGACGTGCAGTAGTAACTCAGATGAATGGAAATGAATTAGAAATGCGAAAAGTTGACGACAACGCACACATATCCACTCGAGCCTAGGCCTATAGGCTTGCATCGCCCATCCAAACATGCGATTCCCATGGTATTTTATACACAGGGTACTCCTGTGTGTTAAATCAAATATTTTTGGCAATGATAATTGGGGCTGGAGAGCCAAGTTGCAAGCGCAGTGCACACCATCTGAGATGGAGGAAACGTAACAAGGAGCCAACACATCCTGAGGAGAAAAGGCGTACGGGGAGGAATTACTGAGTCTTAGTCAATAGGGGAATGTTTACAGCCCTTTGCAAAAAGGTGAGGGCATTCGTGTATTGGAAATTCCGGCGCCGTATTATGGCGATCGTTTACGGCGGCAATTCCCGCCATCATCACGCCCACTCAAACTTAGCACCAGGTTCGCATGTGTCCTTTATTATTTCCTGAGCGATGCGTACACCTTTTTTACTTGTGTATTTAACTTTAAATTTCCAAAATTATTGCACAAAGGAGGACAATGGAGATGATGGCGGCTAAATTCCCGCCGTCCACCTCCTTTCCTTTTCCGCTCCTATTTTATTTGTTAATCGTAACGGTATTCATATGTATGGGGTGTTTTTGAGAAGTAACGTCAAAGAGAATTGCACACAATATAAAAGTGGTGAATTTTAAACAGGTGGAAAGCAAATTGATGCTGTCACTTTGGGTGGAGTCATGCTAACCGTGACTGAATTCGGCCGTAAAAAATTCTAGTCCCACCTACATTTTATTGAGTGGAAAGTTATGTGCATAATAATTGCCCTAAAAACCACACTGAAGGTTATATGATGATACACGGTGAAGCAAAACTCTCACAGAGTAATGTAAAATTATAATTCATGGCGGGGTGAAACTGCAAGCTAACAATGTAATTACTGATGTCTCCCAAGGTTCCTAGCCCCTTGTTGTAACACTAGTCCACCGCTAAAGTGGCTGGTGGGACTGTCGGAACGGCTATTGTAATCAGGTTCTCTCCTGATGGAAATTGCCGCCGTAAACGATTGCCGCCATGCACGCCGTAACTTCCAATTCCCAAACTTACTGAAAAAGGTTGGCGGTCGCCGATTTGGGCGATTTCGAAACAAACAAAACACAACAGACCCTAAGCTAGGGTTTACCCGTCTAAACTGCGTCTACAGCCTGATGCAACCTAACATTAAGGCATATAAAGTCTCTTAGAGCTATTAGCTATGTAAACCCATGTGAAATAAACATTATCTGAGCAGGTTGAGTACATATAAGAACGAAAACAGTTCCAGCTGAGCAAGTACATTGCCCCAACTCCAACTGGGTAAAAAAACAGGCTTTGGGTCTATATTATAGTTATGGGGATATATTACAACAGATTTTGAGATCTTCTGGGGATCCATTGACAATGCATCGTGCTCTATGCTGCTCCAGGAGGGGTAAACCCTAGCTTAGGGTCTGTTGTGTTTTGTTTGTTTCGAAATCGCCCAAATCGGCGACCGCCAACCTTTTTGCAAAGGGCTGTAATAGAGCGCAGGGAGGGAAATGGTGAGAGATGGTGGGAGTAGAGGAACAAGAAAGAAAGCAGAAGAATTTCGAAGTAATGCCAAGATGAGTCATCATTACGTCTATCCTTCTTTCCCTTTACCCCTCGCCTCCACTGGCAAAATCCATGGCGTTGGCTAGATTGAGTGATTCCCAGTTGATAATGAATCTGTTGATAATGAATATATCATCTACTCTTTCTTTCTCTCATCTTTGCACCCTGAGCCCGAGCCTCATTGCGCTTTCAGCATTTGGGCCCAGAAAACCACATTTAACAAAATACGAATACACTCCAATAGAGCACCCATGGTAGCATTAGTTAAGATAATAATAAACCACCTCTTAAAATCCAGCCTGAGTGTCTGGATCTGCTGGATCAATATCCGACTCCTCAATACCTCTGCATGTGGCCAGATTACCCAATGAACCTCAGCAGTGCCAGGAATCACCAGGATGCCCTACAAACTGACTGGTGTTGATATGATAAAAATTTAGCTGACAGAGGCAGTAAAAGGATTGCGGTGATGGGATGGAAACACAAACACATGGCGGATGAAGACCAAGGCGACTAGATATCCACCCGTGACGAGATCATCCATAATTGGAGACTTGTAGTACAGACCTGGCAGTCCACTCAGAGAGCACTATTCCAGTGCGTACTGTTGACCCACACTAGATGCATATCATGCAAGCAGCGGAGAACGAAGATGGGTATATGCGAAAAAGTAGTCGATGGAGTATTGTAAATTAATAACGACAACAGATACAGCACACACAAAGGTATAACGAGCACATACGGACCCTCGAGTGCTTTTATAACAGCAGAGGGAGGACATCCAAACCGGCATTCGGATTCCAACACCCCGCATGTTCAGCAGAGGGGCCCAAATGGAACGGGAGCCCTTGGGCAGGTATGCGAAATCGGATTTGCGAAACAGAGTAAGCAGATGGGTCAATAATATGTCCCCAACGATTCGGAAAACAGAAATGGTACTTAGAGAAAAAGCCCCGGCACAAAAATATGGCGCTCTGGGTCCATGGTACCCGTCGCATTGCATTTGATTGATAATGGTTGGGCCAATGTTAACACCAACCCCACTCCCCGATGCCTGTCAGCCCTTTCACTATAACTTCCAATCAGCTTAGAGAGCCCTGGAATCACTGGGATTCTCTGGTTGAAACCACTGAAACCACACAGTGGTGCCAGGAAGAGAGGGCTGAACCACAGAACGAAAATCGAGTTGCTGGCTGGGCAGTTACTTCTTGATGCAAGTTCCTGATATCCCGTCGCATCAAGGCCTCATCTACTGAGCTCTCAGGTTTCGAAAATGAACCCCCTCTAAACCACCGATCGAACTAAGATCATGGATTGAAGGTGGTTCAGCAACTTTGTATGGGTTCAGTATGATGAGGCTCTAATCTTGAGGGTACCAATTCCTGAGCGTTCGCGATCGACGCACTACATGGGAGGAGTTGGAGCTTAGAGGTGGAACAACATGCGTATTGCGCTGTAAAACGTAAGAAAGAACAGAAAGGGTAGAAAACAGGTCAGATATCCCATCGATTGGAGGCCCCATCTGCTATGTCTGTCTTCTCCGCAAGAAGCAACCCCTAATGTGAGACCAAACCAAGATCACAGATTGAGAGTGGTCATTGTTCATATGACCAAGAAGATGAGGCTCTCATTTCTTGAGCGTTCGCCATCAACACGCTTACACGGGAGGCATTGCAACTGAGATGACAGGAAAGGAAACTCAGAATGTTAAATTCGGCCTGGGTATGGGGCTGAAAAATGCAGAGCACAAAAGATTGAGTCAACAACATTGGACGTTTCAATGAATGTGGCAACACTGGGTCTTGTTGGGACAATGGATCAACTCTTGTGAAAGGCATATAGGGCCGCATAATAGGTATAAAAAAAGACCGGCGCAGATAGATGAGGACACTCTTGGGACACTCACCTGGGAGATGGGCAGCAGAGAGAGAGAGAAACGGAAACGAAACCAAGATAGCACAAGGAGGATGATTTTCAGAAGTTCAGATTTGGACCAAGCGCGATGGGGTTTTCTTTGCTGAGGAGTCAAAAATGATACAGGCTGATAGAGGAGCTTAGGAAATTTTCACTATTTGTGCATGTTGGGGTTGTGGCTCACTGGCGTTATCTTATCACCGTTCCTCGCAACTCCTGACTGCTGTCTAAGATGGTGGGTCGACAGAGCTCGAGAACAAAACAAAGATTCCAATCTGATGCCTTGCCAAACCACATATGCCTCGGTATCGAATCGCTAACTTACTCAACCAAAAACGATTCTGTAGTGACCTATTCAATGGGCTCCAAAAGCTGATAGATATCGGAGATGGCATACGAATGGAGATACTGTCCAATTGAGCTTGGAGAGCTGATGTTGCATGCCTAGTTTACGAATGGGTGTTCGGGAATGAAATAAATTCCCCAAACTTCAAAGTCGACAACAAATACCTCTCCCTCAGTCCACATAGACATCATGATTCTAGAGTAATGTACTGCACTCCAAATGTCGATAAATGTCGGTCATGGCACACAAGCGAGGCGTTTAATGTCAAATAAGGCTTGGAAACAATGTTCATGCAAGAACAAAGGAGTAGATCAATCAATAAGCCTGGACCACAATTCAGATAGACGAGAAGCAATTATAAAAGCAAATAGTTGAAAACAATGCGCCTGCATTCAGAATCAACCGCAATGCTTCTACGGTGATAAAATCCGAGTAACCATCACTCCCCCAGGGCGATTTGCTATAGAGGTTTAATCAGATGGTAAATAGAACCTGATATATTCCACGAGTGAGTCTGGAGAGATGATGTTGCATGTGTAGTGTATAGTTCAACACAAATGGGAAAAGAGGGACAAGAGAGGGAATGAGAGAATCAGACAGAAAAACATATTGAGATGGCTCATGGAATAATTGGCAGGATGGAGGGTATGTAGGCTACAGAATCGTTGAGAGGAAGATGGTGGGAGTGGAAGAAGAAGAAGAAAAGCAGAAAGAGTTTCCAAGGAATGCTGAAATGGCATCATTGCTTCTGTGGTGAATTGTCCTGGATCCGCAATTTATCTCAAGTTTCAAACATTTGTGAAATAGGGGCACAATATTTGACCCATTTTTCGAATTGAAAACAAGGCGGCGGAGGGAAAGCGGCACACAATACACGGCCTGTCTCAGCGAGTACACACGCCACAACACCGCTCTCGAGGAGCAGAGTTGACCCTCTCCTAGCCCTCTCCATAAGGGTTTGAATGTAGGGTGCAGGGGAGATGGATGAGTTGCTAGCGAACGGAGGTGAAGGCATGGAGAGAGAGAAGTCGAACCGGCAGATGGAGGAGATAGCAAGGAGGCAGAGGGGTGGATGGTGGGGAGGCAAATGGGGAGTCAATGGTGACAGGGAGGTGAAAATAGGAAGAGGGCAGCAGGTAAATCACATGCTGTGTACTTGCTTGTATTGTGTGCATGGAACTCCAATGTTTGCTTCTCACGGCTTCCTCCCATGCCTCCACCCGTGAGAGTAGAACTAATGGATCATCAAAGTCCAGCCATCTTGGAAAAAGAAGGTGAGGCGATGGAAAGCATGTAGTTGTTTTGGAGTCTAGATGATGGCCGCATTGGATTGGGGTTTATGGTGACCAGTGGATGCGCAATGAAAATATGATGAGCTCAGACTTTGGCCAGTGCGAGCGAGGAGTGCTAGTGAACATTTGAGCGGCGAACATCCAGAATGGTGAAAACGCATGACCTGGAGATTCTACTAGTAAATACCGAGTGTCTGTCCTTTATGAGCATCAGCAAACCAGATGAGGGATCCAGTCCCGTGAATATGATGAAAATGGACACGAATTTTTGTGTCCGCAGTGGCAAACTAAAAAATGTGGCGATAGAGAATGAAGTGCATTTCTGCAGATTGAGATGTTGTGAATGATCTGATCCCCACAGCAGCTGTGAAGATGGATGTAAGCGATGGGCATCATAGTCATGAAATACGTATTATATGATGGTACAAACAGTGCAAGTATTTTTCATCCCAAGACTCCTGTCCTTTGTGATGAACACACTGGGTTTCCAGAAACAGTCTTCGCTGACTACCTCTCGGACAAAGGGTGAGGTCCTCAAACGACACTGTCAATATAAAACAAGCAATAAATTATTGAGACAACCACTCGCCACTTGTCTTTTTCTACCTAATTCCCCTTCACTGGCATGTATGGAAGCTTCAGGGACTACAAAAGCTTTCTGTACGTTCAGCACTTGCAGCGGTGTAGACTGTTGTTCCGGTCTCACCCTTTATTTGCGCATGCCAGGTAAATTGCTACAGTATTGTAGTCAGTTTTTTCTGTTCGCGAGTACCATCCAAAAATTGTATTAAGTGCTTACTGGTTTATCCTAGGCCAACCATGCGCAGTGTCGCCATACCAATAATATGGCCAACAACATTTCAGATGCTTTGTGCATCGCCAAACGCATTGGAAACGTGAACATGGATTGGAAGCGGATTTGTCTCAAACTGACCTCTGCACCTCAAAAAACCTAAGATTGTTTTCAAACCTTGGCGGTGTCAGCTAGGTGTCGGCCCATATTTTGTCCAGGGCTGAGATTTTCTGCTATCTGAGGATGAAAAATCCATATGGGTTTTGATTAATCCATGGACCATCCAAGTGCTCAGATTAGATTAATCTAATTTAAGTCACTGAGCATACCCTCATGGCCATATAGGCGCCAAAGCAGGGGTCAGTCTAGATTATAGTTTAATCTATCTAACTATCAATGTGCAAGGACAGAGATTAGACAAGCAATCCGTAGATTAGATGTAGAAATAGCCCAGTATTAAGGGATACAGGCCACTTGTCGATTAAAGTTAGATTAAACTAGAGTTAGATTAAACTAGAAAGCAACAATTGAAAGAAAAACATAATCAAGGCTTGCTGGATTAGTGTACTGACCCTCAAGCACCTACGGCATTTGGGTGTTCCTCAGGGTTTGTCGGGTATTACTCTGGAGGGGAAAGACTTGAGGTTGGCGGGATGCGTTGGATTGTGCAGATTCGGATTCAGAATAAATTTGAGGAAGGGGGGCACTGGACCACAGAGAGGCTGTGCTTATTTCATGCCAATTTATATCACAGAGTTCGCCATTGTGTCCTGTGGCCCTGTCGTATTGTAAGGCCATTGTGTTGCCTGGGCCAGCCTTCCCCAAATGGGATGACAATCGTCACGGTCACCACCGGAAACTGCCTTCAAATGGCAATGCCACATGTTATGCGGCCACATTTGGACCTTAAGTATGGTTGGGCCTTTGTCAACACAGCCACCACTGTCCCCTCTCCCTGCCACTCTGGATTTTCTCCCTTTTGTCCACTCTCACTTTGTCTACCACTACCTCATTGCGCTCCAAGTCGCCATCGTCAAAATCAAAGGACCAAGGGGTTGGCCAGTGGACTTACCAGATCCCCATGAACATATTGGACACACAACTATTGGCAAGTGGCGAAAATGGATGACACAGTGAGTGATACGGAGAGACTTACGTTTAAACGATTCAATAACTATTCTAGATGCCATGTCATGCGAAAAGAATGTTCGGGTATGTCCTCTGTTCACTGGGACAGAATGCTTACTGACTCACCGACTCACTGCCAACTTGTCATTTAATCCGGGGCTTGTTTAATCTATGTAACTTGCCGTTTAATGTCTGGTTCACTGTGTAACGAATTCCTGGAAAATACCAAGCTAGATTCATCCTTTTTAATCTACCCAGCTGTTTAATCGGGGCCACATTTAATCAATCAAGTTATCTATGGAATACAAATCTCCCAGTTGAGCGCTATGGACAGTTGAATCTATTGGGGAAAATCGGATTAATGTAGATTGGGATTAATCAAAGTCAGTATGGTTACAGGAGGATGCTTATTGTGTATGGAAAGTGTCGTAAGTACAGCTATGGCCATATAAACACCATCATCATAAGCTCTGATATCTTATGGTGCACAGAACTTAGTCACTGCTACTTTTGTACAGCGGCCAAATTGGTTGCGATATTTTTTTGAAATTTGATCGTCTTCTTTGGTGCTCGAAGTGAGTCCCTGGGCTTATGTTTTGTGCAAAATATGCATTTTATGCCACTTCTGGTGTTCTCAGGCCCTCAGCCTCTGAAAGGCGTTCATCTATTTTAGTCGTGAGGATGCGTGACTCAAATTAAATGAGTTTTTGCTCCACAACTCGGGTCCCTTGACTGGGCCCAAAGATGGAGCTAGATAGAGCCCTCTAGAGTGAAAAATCTTCGGCGAGCTGAGTGGTACCTTTAGGGAAGAGTGACTAATGCTCCCAAAAATACCCCCAAAAATGAGGTGCCACCTGCGAATTGGGATAGTTCTGGAGTCGGAATGTCTGAAGGGGCTTCAACATCATGGCCTCGGCACTATATTCTCCCTCATGACCTAATGAACATTAGCGTGTGTTACGGTGACATTCATTAACAAATTCCTTACTAAAAATAATTGGGAAATGATTATATGAGGCCTTCAACGATGTTGTGCCATAGATCATTGAAAGGTTAACTGTGGGTTGGGAAATAATAAAGTAAGTTATTGGTCTTCGCATGCCATAAAATTAATCTTTACCTGCCATTCCACAGACTGAATGTTCCTGTTGCAAAATGCGAGGTCGCCAATTGTGTTGAAGATCACCCATCTGCAGGATGCATTTGCGCATGAAAGACTTTAGCCCAGACGGGCACATGTCTGAATGCATTACATTTTGTGGTGCTATGACCACATTTATCAACTTGTCAGCACGGGTCGCGGATGATGGTACCCTCTATACACTCTTTACAATTTTCACCGATCTGTTCCGAGGCCTGGTCACTTGGAGTGTGTTTCTAATTTCTCTATGGTCTCAAGTTGAGGAAGCCTCAATACAAGATTAGAAAATTCTGCCCTCATGGCAGAACACTTATAAGATTTACCATGGAGGCGTCAGTGTGGCAAATCAAGGATGTGTCAGGTGATAGAGTGAGGACAACCTAGGACGTTGACAAATTTACGACGCTCAAAGCGGACCTTTTTGCTGGCCCCAAATTTTGTGACTGTAATGTGTGCTACAAGAATCAAGATTCAAAACTAAAATAGGACAGGAGCTAGCTTCTTTGGATCTGCACCTGGTTGCTGATGATTGCTCAATAACAGGAAAGAGAAGTAGTGTCAGTGTAAGTATACTTATACCATTGGCAATTGGGCAAATCTATATTTGGTAAAATAAATTGAATGTTGAGGCGCCTTCAACTGGGATGTGAAAATGCAGGTACGGTGCGTCTTTGATGACACTTGGGCTGCCGCCGACAGGATTGGGCAAGCTGCCTTCGAGCGCAGGGTTCATGGAGGAAGTGACTTTCAAAACAAAATTATGCATTAATACACGTTGGCATGTGACAAAGAAATGTCAGGCCTCTCAACTTAGGCTTCAAATTTGTCGTCTCATTAGGTTTTGTTACTTGTGCTTGAATACTTATATTAATGTACATAGGAGAGTTAATTTCCTTGCTCAATCTATCCATGCACAAAAAAAAAACACTTATTTCCCAAAATATTGGAATCTGCCATGTGGCCACCGCACACCAGACACCGGAGATTCCAGTATCGAGATGTCCTCATCAATTCTGGACATCCTTGTTCCATATGATCATTTCAGTTCACTGTTCCTGAATATTGATGATCTTGGGAGACTTATATGTGGGACTCTTGTCAGAAAAATCTAAAAAAGCCTACGAGACTTATAGGCTACTTCTGACAGTTATAAAGTACATATCAGCACCATATCCACACCATTTCAACAACACATATGCCTCCATAATCACCGAAATAGTTCGATAATTACCTATAGGCTTTTTTTTGATTTTTCCGACACTCGGACACTGGCAGAAAACAAGTAATGCATTGTGACATTAACCAAAGCAGTACGAAAATTGTCATGTGTCATGCAATGGAGCCAAAGCTGTTTAGTCCTTAATTCGGTAAAGGGTTGGGTGAGAAGCTATAAATGCAGGGAATTCAGATCTCAAACACCAACACCCAAACCCCCACCTAACCAGTGTGAGTAACCTCGCTTTGACTCGAGCAGGTACTGAACACCAGACAGACAGAACAAGCATTGAACATGAAATTGTTCTTCACAGCCGTCTTTTTTGCCGCTACTATTATTATGAGTGCCATCGCTCAACCGAGTGAGGGCCAGTCTCCCGGAGGACCAGGGCACCAAGGCTGAGACTCCGATTTACAATTTACTAAATGAACCTGGTAAGCACACAACTATTGACACCACAAAAATTCATTGTGGATTGATGTCGCACTCATCTAGCTGCAGCCCTTACGAGGAAGAGCGGACAACAACTGCTTGAAAGAATGATTTATGCGAAACACAAGCGAAATTTATATGTACCATACTATCATGACCAAGAGTTCCCAATTTTTGATTACTTTTCTCCCTAAGGTTAGTGCTTGAAAGTCCGGTTAGTTAACCGGAAATTAACCGAGACTTAACCGGACCCTAACCGTTGAGGACCGTAAAATATTGTAACCGGTGCTAACCATAACTGCGGTCTGGTCCTCGGTTAGTTCCAATTTATATTTGTGACTAACCAACAATAACCAGTCTTAACCGGTTCTAACTGGTCTTTCTGTGCTCAAGTTATACTAAATGTTTCCCCTATTTACGAGCTTTTTAATGGCTCCAAAATTATAATTTTTGGTTCCGGATTAAAAGAGTTACGAATAATTTAAAGATATGTGATGCATCATAGCCCCGGTCACCATTGTGACGATCGGCTGTAGTGCTGCGTCACCTTCCTTTGTTTCTACCACCACCACATCTCATTGCCAGTCCCACCATCACGTCCATGGCGAGCCACTGGAACGTCAACCACCAGGAACACGTAACCACGCCCACTGCACCTCTGGCCTGCCCATGGTGAACTCGCCACGTCATCCATGACCCAACGCAAATGCGCCACGTCACCGACCCGCCACTCTCCTTTTGCCCCTCCCCTCATTGAAGGATGTGGGCAATCACACTCCTTGCCACGTCATCTGGCATGCATCAACACTGGGGCAGTCATATTAGGTGTATCGACGGAAGGGTGGGCGAATCAACAAAGGGTCAGGTGTATCAACGGGGGGTGGGCGTATCAACAAAGGGGCGGGCATATCAACAAAGGGGCAGGCGTATCAACAAAGGGGCAGGCGTATCAACAAGAGGGCGGGCGTATCAGCAGGGGGCAGGCATATCAACAGGCAGCAGATGTATACAGGGGGCATGGGTGTATTGATAGCGGGGCAGCATGTGGCAAGGTGACAGCCGAGCCTGTGTGGATGGGTGGAGCACCACTCGCCCTTGCTTTTGTCAATGCTTGACCACTCCCTTTACGTCCCTCTCTCTGTGCCCTGAACCTGGCTTACGAGGCGGTGTTTCACCCACATGCCGTCTCCCTGGTCTATTCCTTCTGTTCCTGTATGCTTATATTATGTACTTGGTATTTTACATGTAAATAACTGGTTACAATCAGTTAATAACTGGTTGTAACCGTGACCGGTTTTAACCAGTTATATAACTGGGGACTAACCGCTGTTAACCGTCTGTAACCGGTTGGCAGTGGTCCGGTCTGGTTATTTTGACTTTCTGAGATAATGCTAACCGGTCTCGGTCTCGGTTAGAGCAGCCGAGGGCTCAATAACCGGACCGGACCGGACTTTCAAGCACTACCTAAGGTAGCCGAAGTTTTTGATTTTTTGATTTAAGGTGAATAAAAAAAGGACTTGCACTAGCAACAAACTTCCATGATGACAGATTCGGGACGTGTGTTGAACTGTTTAATGGTGAGATTCCCAATTCCGACCTTCCATGTGACGATGAGAAATTCAAATCAGGGTGATCCTTATAGATGGGGACAGCGGGAAGATTGAAGCAGACATCAGTGTAAGCAGGACGGTCCAGACGTGAACAATGGTCCATTCAACCTGATCTCTATTGCTACAATACTCTGAGTTCCCCCCTTGACTTACCATATGTTGACTATCTAAATTTAAACTTTACCACATTACCAGCTTCGTTGAATGTGACAATGTCAGAACCTCTTGTGGATGTTGGCGCAGTTCGCCAGTAGATGTAAACTTTGTTCTAGTCGGTAGTCTACGGGGTGCGCCGAAGAAGTCGATGGTAGGTCGACTTCTCCACAGGGCGAAGGACGATGGAGGGGGAGGATGAACCCCTTTCATCGAACCTCCTCTACCGAATAGACCATGTGTATGTTGGGTGCGTAGATAATGTGCCATGCTACGTAAAAGAGGGAAGAAGGAGCGGGTGGGCGGGAAAAGAAATTTGGGGGCCCGAGACGAGGTGGAGACGATGTCGAGGGCCTGGAACGAAGCTAGAGCGATAAGGTACTTAATAAGAATATAAGAAATGTTTGAAGTCGTTGCGACCTGCTGTCCCCAAGAAGGCACGCCCACGTGACGGTCACATGGGTGTTTCCAAACAGAATTAGTTCACATCCTCAGCAGCGTTCTCAGCAGCGGAAATCTCGAACGCGCTCTAGGATAGCGTATTGGTGAAAATCCACTCTGTCTGCCTCGCTTTCAGTGAAAGTACCAGTTGATTACCCCCACACGCTGGAGCGGAATCTCAGCCTAGTAGAGAAATGGAGCAGATGGACAGAGACTAAGGGAGGCAGGAATTAATGGGTGCTTAAAAATCATGATAGAGTAATTGCACGGGTGGGGCCCAAATGTCATGCGAGCTCTGTAGACAGGAAGTGAAAATGAGAACCTTATAAAGCGCACAGAATGCAATGGATGAAGCAAGGATGAAGTATATTGGCCAAAGCATTGAGAATTTTAAACAAAAGGCTTGGTGTAAACACCACATCCGCTGAGCCTATTGGGATGACGGCGACGCGGTGATACGGTTCACGAAATATGAAGTCCGTTTTGGAATTTAAATCGGAAAGAAAGGAAAGGAGAGACAAATAAAATAGGTCACTGAATAGGCGGTAAATCAGAAGATAGAAGCACGAACAATTGACGACAGCACACCCTCATCCAAGCCACGCCCTCGTCCAAGCCCGCCCTCGGTGTTGTAACCTGCAACGGACCCATATAGTAACGAGTAAGGACGTATTCCAGTAGACAGATGCTGAACTTCTTATGAACCCCGACCATGCCGTGATTGTACATCGAGGCATTCAACTCTCTCCCAACACCCCCCGCATCTCTCTCGGATCGCAAATCGACCATAAATTCCATACTTTGTATCGCGGTCCTAGTGATATAGCCACTAGGCTCAGGGGGGCCATTTAAATCT
>Ga0307513_10004978_pt1 | contig 17612 bp, 10 predicted proteins | sample 15_EM_MG_FD_202174 | JGI IMG/M metagenome (GOLD analysis project Ga0307513, IMG submission 202174) | Populus trichocarpa ectomycorrhiza microbial communities from riparian zone in the Pacific Northwest, United States - 15_EM | ecosystem: Host-associated > Plants > Roots > Unclassified | place... | reverse complement strand
GTCACGTTCACCGGGGCCACGGCGAACGTGACCTACAACGTCACCGTGCCCGGCATGCAGGCGCCGAACCAGGTGGTGCAGAACAGCGCCCGGATGGTCGACCTGTTCGCCAAGGCCGGCGCCGACCTGACAGCGACCACAACGAACCTCGCTCAGGGCGCCACCACCGCGGCATCCTTCACGACGTCCGGCACCTCCACCGCGGCCGCCGTCGACGGGTTCCCGATCAACGAGCCGCAATGGGGTACCCGCGGGTCGCCGAACGCCCAGGACTGGCTGGAGGTCAACTTCGGCCAGGCCCGGACGGTGGACGACGCCTGGGTGTACTTCCGCAACGACCGTGCCTCGGGCGGCTACCGGGAACCGTCGTCGTACACCGTGCAGTACTGGAACGGCAGTACCTGGGTGGCGGCCGCGGCCCAGGTCAAGACCCCGGCGGCGGTCCGGGCCAACTTCAACCGGGTGCGATTCACCGCCGTCAGTACCCAGCGACTGCGGATTCTCGTCACCCACGCCTCGGGATTCAAGACCGGCCTGACCGAGGTCAAGGTCTACAACCGGGGTGGGACGACGGAACCACCGCCGACCACGAACCTGGCCTCGACAGCGACCCCATCGGCCTCATTCACCTCGGCCTGGGAGAACGTGGCGGCGATCAACGACGGGATCGACCCACCCCAGTCCAACGACACCGTCAACCCACGATGGGGCACCTGGCCCAACCAGGGTGAGCAGTGGGCCCAGCTCACCTGGACCGGCAACCAGAGCCTCAGCTCGGCGGATGTCTACTTCTTCGACGACAACGGGGGAGTGCGTGCCCCGTCGTCCTGGAAGCTGCAGTGCTGGAACGGCACCACCTACGTCGACGTCCCTGCCGCCAGTGGGTACCCGATCGCCGTCAACCAGTACAACCACGTCACCTTCACCGCCGTCTCGACCACCCGGTTGCGCGTGGTCCTGACCGGTACCACCGCCTCGGTCGGCCTGCTGGAGGTGAAAGCCTTCGGCTGACCGCTCGGCCTGACCTCAAAGATCGCCAGTTCCGCCCGGCAAAGTGTTGCAGGACAGCCTAAAGCCGGGCGGAACTGGTCTTGGGTTTGGAGCTCGGCGAACCAACCTGGTCGGCCGAGAGCGGCAGCATCAGCTGCAGCGGGGCAACCAGACCCGCATCGTCGAGGGGCCGCGATTGGCCCAGTCGTGGTAGGGGATCAGTGCCACGTCGAGCCAGTCGGCGGCCGGCTCGGGCGCGGTGCCGGTGGCGGGGGAGCCGTAGGGCCAGGTCGCCCGGCCGGAAGCCGGTTCGATGCGGACCCGGACGACGACGCGTCCGTCGACCTCACGAGGAGCGACCTGGGTGTCGATGGCCGCCAGCGCCACGTCGTCTCGCCGGCCGTCGTCCCGATGGTGGTCGTCCAGGTGGCCGTTCTCCTGGTGTCCATCGAGGGCCGCCGCCAGGTCGACCGACTCCAGGCACAGCACTTCCGGTCCTCGCTCAACCGCCGTGCAGCCGCGAACGGCGTCGATTCGAGGGTCCGCCGCGGTGAACCGTGGCTCGAGTGGCAGCTGCAACTCGATGACGTCGCCGGGCTGGAAGGCTCGGGTAACCGTCACCTCACCGGTCGGCACCGATGTCGTCGAGGCCGCACCTTCGGCGGGCTGTTCGATCAGCACGGCAGATTCGGCCCAGGCGGGCACCCGAAGCGTGAGAGTCCATGGCTCGCCCGAGGTCTCGCGGATCACAACGCGCACCACACCGTCGCGCGGATAGCGGGTCTCGATGTCGAGCGCCACCCGGCGGCCGTCGGGCAGGCTGGTCCGGATCTGCGCCGCGGCGTACTGGTGCAGCTGGAGTCCGTCGTCATCGACGGTCGCGACGTAGGCGGCGAGGCTGGCCAGGGTGCGAGCTACGTTGGGTGGGCAGCACGAGACCGCGAACCAGGGGGCGCGCAAGGACGACGATGCCCGCGGCGAGGGCTCGTCCTGCCGGGGTACCGCGCCGGGCCGGCGCTGGTGCAGGGTGTTCGCGTAGTAGAACGCGGTTCCCTCGTGCGAGGGTGACGTGGCCACGACGTTGTAGAGGGTGCGCTCGATAAGATCGGCGTACTGGGCGCCGCCCAGGGCCAGCAGCAGCCGCCAGGAGAACATCACCGAGCCGACGGCCGCGCAGGTCTCGGAGTAGGCACGATCGGGGGGCAGCACCCAGTCGTCCCCGAAGGCCTCGTTCTGATGGTGCGAGCCCTGGCCTCCGGTCAGGTACGTGCGCCGGGCGACGGTGTTCGTCCACTGGGTCACCAGGGCCTGGAGCAGTTCGTCGTCTCCCAGCTCCACGGCGACGTCGACGGCTCCGGCGGACAGGTACCCCGCTCGGACGGCGTGGCCCCGCAGCACCTCGGCCTTGCGGACGGGGAGATCGTCCTGGTAGTAAGCCCGGCCCCATTCGATGTCGGCCAGCGTGCCCTGGCCGCGGCGCTCGACGAACAGAGCCGCCTGGGCCAGGTAGCGTGGTTCGCCGGCCACTCGCGCGAGCTCCACCATGGCCACCTCGATCTCCGGATGGCCGCAAATGCCCTCGTCGGCGAAGACTTCGCAGACCAGATCGGCTGCCCGACAGGCGATCTCGAGCAGGCGGTCATCAGCCCCGGGTCGAGTGCGGGCCCGGGCGACGGCGGCCTGAAACAGGTGACCGAAGCAGTAGAGCTCGTGCCCCCACTCCAGATCTGACCACCGCGGCAATTGCCCGGGCCGGCCGAATTGGGTGTTCAGATATCCGTCGGGTTCCTGGGCCGCGCCCACGCGAGCCACCAGGGCGCCGAAGCGCCGCTCCAGGTCCGGGTCGTCGCTGCGCCCGATCTCCCAGGCCATCGCCTCCAACAGCTTGTAAACCTCGGAATCGCTGAACTCCCGGCCTTTCCGGCCCGCGGGCAACTCGTGCGCCGCGGCCAGGTCGAAGTTGGCGATCCAGCCCTCGCGATCCATCCACCCCTCGATGTGGGCGAGCGAGGCGGAGGCGTTCACCTGCTGCCGGGTCGCCCAGAAGCCGTCGACGATGCGGACGTCACCCAGCCCGAGCGGGCGCAGCCGGCCCCGGGTCGGGTCGGTGGGCGTCGCGCGAGTACCGGTGGTGGCGGTCATTCTCATCCTTTGAGGGCGCCGGACATGAAGCCGCGCACGTAGTGTCGTTGCAGCAGCAGGAACAGGACGATGCACGGCAGGGCCAGCACGACGACGCCGGCCTCGGTGGCGCCGTAGTCGACGACGCCCTGCACCTGGCCTCGCATGTTCGAGACGGCCAGGGGCAGGGTGAACCGATTGGTGTCGTTGATCAGGATCAGCGGCGCCAGGAAGTCGTTCCAGGCCGCCAGGAAGGCGAACAGGCCCACCGTGATGAGGCCAGGCTTCACCCCGGGGATCAGCACTCGCCAGAGCACGGAGAACGACGTGCAGCCATCGACCATGGCCGCCTCGTCCAGTTCGCGCGGGATCGACTCGAACGAGATCCGCATCATGAAAATCGAGAACGGCAACTGGAACACCGTGAGGACGAGGGCCACGCCGATCAGGGAATTCTGCAGCCCGACCCGGTTCAGGAGCACGTAGAGCGGGATCAGCAAGGTGGCGTACGGGACCATCAGGATCGAGAGGACCAGCAGAAACAGCGCATTCCGGCCGGGGAAGCGGAACCGGGCGAAGGCGTACCCGCCCAGCAGTGAGATGCCCAGGCTCATCAGCACGGTCAAGCCCGAGACCAGCGCCGAGTTCGCGAGATACCGCCAGATTCCGGCCTGGTAGTGGGCCAGCGAGGCGTAATTGGCGAAACCCCATCCGACGCTCTGGCTGGTGCCGGACTGCGGGGAGACCGAGGACACGGCGGTCCACACCACCGGGAACAGGAAGATGACCGCCAGGCCCCCGGTGAACACCCAGAACGGAGTGCGCAAGGCCAGGCCGGCCACGGTGGTCTGCGGGACCCCCCGCCGAGCCGACCGGGCGGTGGCCGTCGTCGGCGGGCGGCCCGAGGTCTGGCGTTCGTGAGCCTGGGGAGGCTGGGTGCTCATTGCGGTCTCCTCAGCTCTCGTCGGTGCGGAAGGTGCGCAACTGCACCAAGTTGATGACGACGAGGGCGACCACGACCATGACCGAGAGCGCGGCCGCGATGCCGAGGTCGTTCTGCCCCTGGAAGGCGACGCTGTAGATCAGTTGGACGACGGTGATCGTGCTGTTGTCGGGCCCGCCCTTGGTCAGGATGTAGAACTGCTCGAACGCCAGCAGCGAACCGGTGACGCACAGCACCGTCGTCAGCGCGAGGGTCGGTCGCAGCAGCGGCAGGGTGATCCGGCGGAAGGTCTGGCCGCGTCCGGCGCCGTCCATCCACGCGGCCTCGTAGATCTCGGTCGGGATGCTCTGCAGGCCCACCAGGATGAGCAGCATGTAGAAGCCGGCGTAACGCCACACGATGAGGAACACGGTCGAGGCCAGTGCCGCGTTCGGGCTGCCCAGGAAGGAGATCCCGAAGTGATTCATCACCGGCGCCAGGGGCCCGGCCAGGGGCGAGTACAGGACGTAGAAGAGCAGTGAGGCGGAGGCCAGGCCGAGCGCACTGGGTACCAGGAAGGCCGTGCGCAGCAATCCCTTCCAGCGGGTCGACTCCTGCACCAGGAGGGCCAGCCCCAGACCCAGCCCGGTCAGCAGCACCGTGGCCAGCACCGTGTACTTCAGCGTGAAAACCACTGAGTCGACGAAGAATCGGTTGCTGACGGCCTTGTCATAGTTCGTGGGGAAGTTGGCGCCCTGGTTGCCGCTCAGCAACGGCCAGTCGGAGGCCGACATGCGCAGCACGACCACCAGGGGCAGGACGAAGAGCAGGAGGACGAAGACGGTGGTCGGGGTGGCGTACAACCAGCCGACCAGCGCCCGGTCGCGCAACGTTCGCCGTCGCCTCCAGGCCGAGCGGCCGGTGGTAGCCGGCGGGGAACTCGTCGGTGCATTCGCTGCGGCGATGTTGATCACAACCTCCCGTGCGGACCGCGTGGAATCAAGGCCCGGGCTGGTTCTGCGATGTCGGTCGGTGGGTACCGTGCGCCTGCCGGTACCCACCGACCGAATCCTGCTGGAAACCCATGATGTCCCCGCGTTCGGGGCCAGGGCCGGAGCGGTGCTCGCTACTGGCCCAGCACCGAGTCGATCTCCTTGTTATCGGCATCGACGGTGTTGCCGTCGCCGAGGACGGCATTGCGCACCAGGGACAGCCACGGACTGTTCGGTGCGTTGAACGCCTGCTGGAAGTTGAGCGCCACCGGCGTCTCACCCTCGCCTGCGACCTGGTTGATCGTCACCACCCGAGGGTCGGCCTTGGAGTACTGATTGTTGGCCAGGTCGGCTCGCGAGACCACGTCGTTGTCCTTGGCCAGCACGCCCACCTGGGCATCCTCGGACATCAACCAGGACAGGAAGTTCCAGGCCTGGGACGCGTGCTTGGAGTCCTTCGAGATGCCCAGGCCGTCGCCACCGACGAAGGTCGAGGCACCGCCGTTCACTCCGGGCAGGCCGGCCACCCCCACGTCGAACTTCGTCGTGGACGACAACAGCGTGGCCGGGTAGGGCATCAACCCGACCTTGCCCTCGGTGAAGCCGGCGGTCCAGGTCGGGCCGGCCTCGTCCTTCGACGACGGCAGCACGGCCCCCGACTTCCACAGATCACGCCAGGTGCTGTAGATCGTCTTCTCCACGTCTCCATTGAGCAGGGACTTCGTCCCGTCACTGCTCATGACCTGCTGCCCCGAGGCCCAGACGCTGGGGAACCAGGTGAAGACCAGGCAGCCGCCGCAGTTCAGACCGGTCGCGGTGCCGTAGACGCCGGGCTTGTTCAGCGCCTGGATCTTCTTCGCGTCGGCAGCGAACTCGGCCAGGGTCGCGGGCGCCTTCTCCGGATCGAGGCCGGCCTCCTTGAACAGGTCCTTGTTCCAGAACAGCATCGACAGATCGAGGACGAACGGCAGGACGTGCTCCTTGCCTTCCACGGTCCCGGCGGCCAGATGTCCCTTGTTGATCTGATCCTTGAACGGCAGGCCGTTGATCTGCGTAGTGAGGTCCTGGAAGAGGCCCTGCTTGACCCAGTTGGGCACGTAGACGATGTCGGCCGCGAAGAGGTCGGGCAACCCCGAGGCGCCCGCCGCCGCACCCACCTTGGCGACGTAGTCGTCGTTGGGGACGACGGTGAGGGCGACCTGGTTCTTGTGGCCGGCGTTGTAGGCCGCGACCAGCAGTTTCGCCTGCTTCTCCAGCGGCGCCCGGGTCCACAGCGTCAACTTGGTGCCGTCGTCGGTGCCATTGGGGCCGATACTCGCTGCTGGCGTCGAACCCCCTCCGCTGCTTCCCCCGCAGGCGGCCATGGTCGTTACCAGGCCGACCGCGACGACACCGATCACGGTGCGGGCGCACCGGGACCGGCCTCGGATTTTCGTCATGACGTCTCCTCTGCTCTTCGTCGAGCGGGTGCGGTGCCGGCCTCCCGGGCTGCCGCTGGCGAAAACGATGTGGGTGCTGTTTCAGTCCTCGGTGAAGCAGGCGAATGGGCGTCAGAGGCCTGTCGAGCTACGGCGCCCGCCAGAACCCGTTTCAGCGGAGATTGCGCTTGCAGGCCTCCACCGAAAACCGTCGAAATGGTTTTCGGAGACTAATTGATGGCCCGGGCGGACGTCTAGGGGGACTGGCGGTTACAGTTCGGAAACGACCCGGGCGGTGCGCTGGGGTAACCGATGGGAGGAGATCAGGTGCCGCGCTCAGTCTCGCGTTCCCAACGCCCGGTCACGCTCACGGACGTGGCCCGCCTGGCTGGGGTCTCGATCGCTACGGCGTCCAAGGCCCTCAACGGTCGCGACGAGGTCGCACCCGCGACCCGTGAGCGCGTGCTGGACGCCGCCGGCCGGCTGTCGTTCAGCCCGAACCCACTGGCCCGCGGGCTGCTGGCCGGCCGCACCGGCACCGTCGGCCTGCTGACCAGTGACCTCGACGGCCGGTTCGTGATCCCGATCCTGATGGGCGCCGAGGACGCGTTCGGAGCGGGCAAGGTCAACGTGTTTCTGTGCGACGCCCGTGGCGACACGATCCGTGAACAGCACCAGTTGCGCGCTCTGCTCAGCCGGCGGGTCGACGGCATGATCATCGTCGGCAGCCAGACCGATCCGCGCCCGTCACTCGGCCAGGACATCCCGGTTCCGGTGGTCTACGCCTACGCCCCTTCGGACGATCCGGACGACCTCTCCCTCACCCCGGACAATTTCAGTGCCGGCCGGATTGCGGTCGAGCACCTGCTGGCCGGCGGGCGCAGCCGGATCGTGCACATCAGCGGGGACCCGGCCTATGCCGCCGCCCAGGATCGGGCGGCCGGGGTCAGGCAGGCTCTGGCCGCCGCCGGCCTCGATCTCGTGGCCGAGGTCTTCAGCGAATGGTCCGAGGGCTGGGGGCGGGATGCGACCGCCCTGCTGCTGGCTCAGCATCCCGATGTCGACGCCGTCCTGTGCGGCTCGGACCAGATCGCCCGCGGGGCCCTGGACACCGCCCGCGATCTGGGCCGCGCCGTCCCTGATGACGTCGCCGTGATGGGATTCGACAACTGGGAGGTCCTGACCACCAACGCGCGCCCCCAGTTGACCAGCATCGACGCGAACCTCCAGCACCTGGGCCGGGTCGCCGCCCAGCGGGTCTTCGCCGCGATCGACGGCGTCGACACCGGCTCCGGCACGTACCGGCTGCCGGTGCGGCTGGTGATCCGGGGTTCCACGGTGGCCCGCCGCGAGTGAGCTGGCATGGTGGTCGGGACGGCCGGACTCGGGCGACACCTCAGCCCGCGAGGTCCTTGAGCTTGAGGACGGTCGCGTAGGAGTCCGAGAGCGCCGCCAGGAAGGCCGCGTGCACGTCCGAACCGGGCACCAGCCGACCGTCGAACTCCAGATCCGGGGCGGCGCAGGCATCCGCCACGACGGTCACCTGGTACCCGAGGTCATTCGCCGCCCGGACCGTGGCATCGACGCACATGCTGGTCATCATCCCGGCCACCACCAGTTCGTCGATGCCACGAGACTTCAGCGTCTCTTCGAGCGACGTCTCCCGGAAGGAGTTCGGATAGGCCTTCGAGATGACGCTCTCACCCTCGGCCGGCGTGACCGAGGTGTGGATCTGCACCCCCGACGTGCCTGGACGCATGAAGGTCGCCGCCTCGTCATCCCAGATGTGCTGAATGTGGATGACCGGCTCGCCGTCCTCCCGGAACCGTTCCAGCAGGGCCGCGGCGACCACTGAGGCATCCTCCGGACCGACGAGCGGCATCGCTCCACCCGGGAAATAGTCGTTCTGGATGTCGATGATTAGCAGGCCTCTGGCCACGTCGTGTCCTTTCCAGTCGCGCTCTCCAGTCGGGGCGCCGCGAAGGCCACTGTGCCCTGTCCCCCCGCTGATGATGAGCGTACCTCGCGACCTTTTCTCGCTTTCTCACGAACGGACACCGCTACCAGCCGTTTCCAATCTTGGTTCCGGACCGTGGGTCCCAGGCCGACGACGTACCGTCCGGGTCGCTCTGGCCCGAGCCGGTGTACCGGTACCAATGCAGATCCCAGGCCTCGTCGACGGCGAAGATGACGTACCCACCGCGCCCGTCCGTGCCGCCGAAAATGTGCCGGAATCGGTGCCACCCGCGGCCGATGACGTTGCCGGAGTTGCCGTCCCAGTGCAGCCCGGTCGCACCGGGGTCGCTCTCACCGTTGCCGGAGTACCGGTACCAGCGCAGCTCTCCCTGCTCGGAGATCAGCAGAATGATGTCCGAGATCGCGGCCATCGAGCGATGGCCCTCTGACCAGCCCTGACCGATGATGTTGCCGGAGTTGGGATGCCAGCCCAGGCCGGTCGCGTGCGGATCTGCCTCGCCCGCACCGGTGTAGCGGTACCAGCGGAGCGTTCCGTCGTTCCCGACCGCGTAGATCGCGCTGTTGTCCGGATGGGTGGTCCGGCCCTCGTAGGGCTTCGAGCACAGGAACCGGAAGCCGTTCCAGCCGATCCCGATGATGTTGCCTGAGTTGGCCGCCCAGCCGAGCCCGGTGGCATGCGGGTCGTCCTCGCCGTGGCCGCCGTACTCGTAGTAGCGGAGTTCGCCGTTCGGCTCCACCGCGAGCAGAACCCCGTCGCCGCGCGCGATCAAGTGGAGCATCTGGTTCCAGCCGATGCCTATGGTGTGGCTGGAGTTTCGGTCCCAGTCGTGAGAGGTCTGCTGGCCGCCGGAGCCGTTGTAGCGGTACCAGAGCAGGGGCCCGCCGGGCTTGCTGCCATAGATCTCGCCGACCCGCGGCAGCCCGCTGTCCACTGGCGTGGTGCCATTGCCGCCGTAGGCCAGGATGGAGAAGTTGTCGGCGGCGGTCATCGCGGCCAGGCCCGATGACCATTCGATCCGCAGGTCTGCCCCGGCCCTGCGGATGCCCAGCCGCACGCCGGTGTTGGAGCCGTCGTTCCACTGCAGGGTGGGCGTGGTGTCGCCCTCAGCCCACACCTGGCTGCCGCCCGCGGACAGGTTGGGGGCGCCCAGGTGGGTGGCAGGCGCCGGCGTCCCGGCCACGACGCGCCAGATCAGGACGCCATCGCCGGCCACGCCGACGTCGTACCGCGCGTCGGCTGCGCGCGGCGTGCGCCGTTCCACCAGGAAGTACTCGTTCGCGCGGCGATCGGGGTGCCACAACAGGACCGGGTCGGCAGCAACACCCGCCCGGATCTGGGGCAACAGTTCGCTTCCGGACAGATCCAGGCGCCGGATCCGGGGGGTGCACCAGCCGAGCACCATCTTGTGCCAAGCGTCGAGGTGCACGGGAACCTGGTCGTCGCTCTCGAAGCTGTACCCGCTCATCAGGGTCAGCCCGAAGTTGCCGGAGCCGTTGTTGTACATGTCCACGGTGCCCAGCGAATGCGAGAGCTCGTGCGCGCACTGGTAGAACGGTGTACGCAGGGAACACCCCGCCACGTGCACCTGGACGGTCTTGGTCTGGGTGCCGCCACCGGGCAGTTGCCGAGTGATGGAGAACGGCACGTTGTCCCGGTTGGCCGGGTAGCCGTGCAAGAAGTTCTCCACGGTGACACCCAGTAACTCCTCGAACTCGACCTGGTTGTCGGCGTCCTTGTCGGCACCGAAGAAGGCATCGGGGGCCAGCGCCTCAGCCGCTTCCAGAATGTCCCGCAGCCGGGTCTCCGGCCCCGGATCGGTGTCGTAGAAAGGACCGCGCTTGATCGGCCCGACCAGAGCGGCGCGGGTGATGGTGAAACGGCCGCCGGAGTTCTCCGCGAAGAAGGCACTCAGGCTGGCCGGGTTGACCGGATCCTGGGTACTGAACGGTGGTGTCGGGCGGCCGAAGGCGAGCCGTTCGTAGTACTCGACCGGGTGAGCGTCCGCGAACGTCCCGAAACGGCCGCTGTCGTCGACGTCGTACTCGGCCAGGACGACGATCAGCGGCCGGGAGCCGCCGGCCAACTTCCCGTTCTGCGTCATGGACTCATACCCGAACTCACGCAGCGTCGGTGTCTCGTCCGTCATGGCAGGTCTCCTGTCCCGGGGCGGGCCGCCTCGTGCAGACCGCTACGGTCTGTCGGATGAGCCGAGCGAGCCGGTGATACTTACCCGAGTGCACCGGCCAGGAGCACGCCCGACGCGCGTCCAGCTGGCCGTCTCCTGAGGGTGGAGCGTCATCGACGCTGGGTCCGAACTGGGTCGGGAGCCTCGCGCGTTGAGCCGGTGATGAGCGGGGGAGGCGCGGTGACACACCGGGCTACACGGGCCGAGCGCAGGCAGGCCGAGCGCGATCGTGCCCGGCGCGGGCAGGACACGGACGATGTGCTGGCGCAGGACGAGCTGGCCCGCGAGCGCCTCGCCTCCGTCGCGATGAGTCCTCCCGGCCTGCTGCGCAGGCTGGCCCAGCGGTCGGCGTCGGGCGGTGTTCCTGCCTCCTCCGTGTTCGTCGAGATCTACGCGCCGACCCACCATGAGGCCAATCTGGTGCGAGAGGCGCAGCGCTTGATGGGGCACCGGCCCCGGCACCGAGCGATCCGCCGTTCCTCGAGCCGGTGGGGTCGGATGCCACCGTGGACCGGTGTCGCGGGCGAGTGGTCATCCGCAGGACTGGAGCGGCCGGCAGCATCTGAGCGGCCTGATCAGGATCTGACGGCCGGCTCCTCGTCGAAGATCCAGCCTGTCCGCATGCCCGGTTCGTGGCCGGGCTCGAGGTAGTACTCGTCGCGGAACATCGCGGTGAATGCTTCCGGCGGCATCGCCAGCATCATGCCGACGTCGGTGGTCTGGCTGGCGTGCGCCTGCAGGGCGGCCCGCTTGCGCTCCAGATAGGGCAGGACGTCCACCCTCAGGTGGATCTCGGCCTGCGGGGTGCCGATCGGGTTCCCGTCATCGCCAGGCCCGTCCGGATCCCAGTCCTCGGTCAACATCCCGGCCGCCTGCGCGGCGAGGAACATCTCGCGCATGGCGTCCCGGTTCATCGTCACCTCCAGCAGCCGCGGACGCCGGGCAGCGAGCTCGACGGCGGAGCGCACGATCCGGTGCACCATCACGTGGTCCGGGTGGCCGTAGCCGCCGTGCCAGTCGTAGCCGGAGACGACGTCGGCATCCTCCTGGTCGAGAACCGCGGCCAGCGCTCGCGCCGCCTCGTCGACGTCCACGTTCATCAACGCGTTCGGCGCCGAGTTCTGCGGCCAACCGGTCATTCCCGAATCGGCGTAGCCGAGCCAAACGATCCGGGACACCCCCAGCACCCGGGCCGACTCACCGACCTCCTCGCGCCGGTGCTCGGCGACAGTCCTGCCGTCGGACAGATCCGCCGGGGGTACGCCGTGGTCGCCGTCCGTGGCGACCACGAGGACAACCCGGTGGCCCTCGTCCGACGCGCGAGCCATGGAACCGGAAGTGCCGCTGGCCTCGTCGTCGGGATGGGCATGCACGAACACGATGGTGGACATCACGCCATCATCACCCAGGCGGCCAGGCGCTTCGCCCGCGGGTTGCCGATCTGGAGGGCGAGCTTGATGCGTTCGATGTCGATCGAGTTCTCTTCCAGTACTCGCGGGCGGCCAAAGAGCAACGATCTGTGCGAAACCGATTCGCTTGAAACAATTTCGGGGACGTCGTGACCAACGCAGTTGCTGGAAAGCAGCGAATCGGCTGGTCGCCTGCTCAAAATTGCGCGGCGGGCCGCGTACTCCGGCCGGGGCCGGGAACGTGTCGTTGACACGGGTATGGCCCGGAGCAACACTTCGGGCGCCGCGTAGCAGCCTCGAGGAAGAGGAATCCCATGTTCAGCACCCGGGCCGGACACCGGCACCGGTCGGCGCTCCTCGTGGCCGCCCTGGTCGGCTCGATCGCCGCCGTCCCGATCGCGGTCGCCGCCACCTCGTCGGTCGCCACCGCCGCGACCGGCGCCTTCAATTACGGCGAGGCGCTGCAGAAGTCGATCTACTTCTACGACGAGCAGCGGGTCGGCAGGTTGCCCGCCGACAACCGGGTGAACTGGCGCGCGAACGCGCTCGTCGATGACGGCAAGGACGTCGGGGTCGACCTGTCCGGCGGCTTCATGGACGCCGGGGACGAGGTCAAGTTCGGCTTCCCGGCGGCATTCTCGATGACGATGCTGGGCTGGGGCGTGGACGACAACCGCCAGGCCTACGTCGACTCGGGCCAGCTGAACTCGCTGCTGAGCAACCTGCGCTGGGGCACCGACTTCATCCTCAAGCAGCACGTCGCCCCGCATGTCCTCTACGGGCAGGAGGGCAACGGCCAGACCGACCACGCCTGGTGGGGTTCCGCCGAGGTGAACCCCCTGGCCCGCCCCTCGTACAAGATCGACGAGAGCTGCCCGGGATCGGACCTGGCCGGTGAGTCCGCGGCCGCGCTGGCCTCGTCGTCCATCGCCTTCAAGCCCACCGATGCGGCTTACTCGGCGACGTTGATCACCCACGCCAAGCAGTTGTACGAGTTCGCGGACAAGTTCCGGGGCAAGTACAGCGACTGCATCAAGGACGCCGCGAGCTACTACAACTCTTGGTCCGGCTACAACGACGAGCTGGTCTGGGGAGCCATTTGGCTGTACCGGGCCACCGGCGACGCCACCTACCTGGCCAAGGCCGAGTCCTACTACGCCAACCTCAGCACCGAGCCGCAGAGCACGACGCGCTCGTACAAGTGGACCATCGCCTGGGACGACAAGTCCTATGGCGACTACGTTCTGCTGGCCAAGCTGACCGGCAAGCAGCAGTACATCGACGACGCGAACCGCTGGCTCGACTACTTCACCACTGGCGTCAACGGCTCGAAGATCACCTACTCGCCCGGTGGCGAGGCTTACGTCGACAGCTGGGGTTCGCTGCGGTACGCCGCCAACACCGCGTTCGTGGCGCTGAACTACAGCGACTGGCTGAAGTCGTCCGGAACCGACACCACCCGGGCCACGACGTACCACGACTTCGGCGTCAAGCAGATCAACTACGCGCTCGGCTCCAACCCGGCCAAGCGCAGCTACATGGTCGGTTTCGGCACGAACTCGCCGAAGAACCCGCACCACCGCACCGCGCACGGCACCTGGGCCAACAACCTCGACGGCCCACCGACCCAGAGCCGGCACCTGCTGGTCGGGGCCCTGGTCGGTGGCCCGTCCGCACCCGATGACGGCGCCAGCTATGTCGACACCCGGAACAACTACACGCAGAACGAACCGGCCCTGGACTACAACGCCGGCCTGACCGGCGCGCTGGCCCGCCTCTACGCCGAGTTCGGCGGGACGCCGCTCACCGCCTTCCCGCCGAAGGAAGTGCCGGACGGCCCGGAGGAGTACGTGCAGGCCTCGGTCAACGCCGCCGGCCCGAACTTCACCGAGATCAAGGCCTACGTCGTCAACCAGTCGGCCTGGCCGGCCCGCTCGATGGACACGGCCAAGTTCCGTTACTACTTCACCCTCGACGGCTCCACCACGGCCGAACAGGTCGTCGTGACGGCGAACTACAACCAGTGCCAGAAGCCGGGCACGCCGACCCAGTTCTCCGGCAACGTCTACTTCGTAGCCATCGACTGCACCGGGACACACATCGCGCCGATCGGGCAGTCGGAGTTCCGCAAGGAGGTCCAGTTCCGGATCGCCGCCGGCACCGCCAGCACCGGCACCTGGGACCCGACGAACGACTGGTCCTATGCCGGGGTCTCCCTGACCCCGGGCTCGACGCCGGTGACGGTACAAAACATCCCGCTCTACAACGACGGCGTTCAGGTCTGGGGCACGGCCCCGAACGGCACCAGCCCGACGCCGACCACATCACCGTCGGTCTCGCCGACGCCGACCACAACACCGTCGGTCTCGCCGTCCCCGTCGGTCTCGCCGACACCGTCGGTCTCGCCGACACCGTCGGCCACGAGCACGGTGAACCCGACCCGCAGCTGCCAGATCACCTACACGGTGAACCAGTGGAGCAGTGGGTTCACCGCAGACGTCACGATCAAGAACCTCGGCCCGAGCCCCTACCCCAGCTGGAATCTGACCTGGAGCTTCGCCGGTGATCAGAAGGTCACCAGCTCGTGGAACGCAAACGTGACGCAGAGCGGGAAGAACGTCACGGCCACGAACGTGGGCTGGAACGGCGCCATCCCGGTGGGTGGAACGGCCAGCTTCGGCTTCCAGGGCAGCTTCAGCGGCGCCAACGCGACCCCGGCCGGCTTCATGGTGAACAACGGGGTCTGCGCCGTGGCCTGAAGTAACGAGAAAACCTTCTAAAAGGGATATTGACCAGTTAACGTGATGGCTTTCTCGAAGCACCACTTCATCGCTTCCGGAGGTCCGGTGAACGTTCGTGAGCGGACAACAGCCGCCGTTACCGGTGCGCTGCTCGCTGTTGCGAGTCTCGCACTTACTGGCACCGCAAACGCCGCCACCGCGACGCAGGCGTCAGCGCCAGAGGGTGTCACTCACGAGGAGAACCCCCGCGTCCCCGAGGGCGCGGTGTGGACCGAGGCCTACTTCCCGTCCGCCGATCACAGCGGCGTCCAGCTCCACGCCGACGTCCTGCGGCCGGCGAACCTGTCGGCCCGGACCAGGACGCCCGTGATCCTCGCCGTCGGGCCCTATTTCAGTCACGCCGGGCAGACCGGGCCGGAAGGGTTCACGCAGACCGGCCCGTCCAGTCGGTTCGCGGACTTCACCAGCGGCACCGACCTCTTCGCCCGCGGCTACACCTACGTCATGGTCGACCTGCGGGGCTTCGGCGGGAGCACCGGCTGCCTCGACTGGGTGGGTCCCGGCGAGCAGGCCGACGTCAAGGCCGCAGTCCAGTGGACGGCGACCCAGTCGTGGTCGAGCGGCAAGGTCGGCATGTACGGGAAGTCGTACGACGCCGTGACCGGCCTTGTCGGCAACAACCTGCGCCTGCCGGCCCTGAAAGCGGTCGTCGCGCAGGAGCCGGTGTGGAACATGTACAACTACCTGTTCAGCAACGGCGTCCCCCGGCCAAACGTGACCGGCACCCCCAACGCCTACAACGGCATTGCCACAATGCAGCCGCTGCCCGACGACACGGCTCGCTACCAGGCGAACGCCGGCTATGAGACGAGCCACCCCGAGTGCCTCGCAGACAACCTCACGAACAACAACAACCCTGAACTCGACTCGTCGTACTGGCGTGCCCGCAACCTCGCGGCGAAGGCAGCTGGCACCAACACCCCGCTGTTCATCACCCAGGGCTTCATCGAGAACAACACCAAGCCTGAGGATGTCGAGCAGTACTTCGACAACCACCGCGGCGTCGAGCGGGGCTGGATGGGGCAGTGGGAACACGTCCGCGGCAACGAAACCAACAACCAGGGGCAACTGCTCCAAGGACGGGCCGGCTTCTTCGACGAGGTCATGCGCTTCTACGACCGCTACCTCAAGGGCGTCCAGCCGAAGGTCAAGGACCCCGCCTTCGCCATCGAGGACAACACCGGCACGTGGCGCGCACAGCCGACCTGGCCGACGCCGACGTCCACCATCGCGGCGAGCCTGCCGAACGGACAGTACGTCGATGACGGCGCCGCCTCAGCGCTGGCCGCACCGGCCGCGCCCACCGACGGGCAGTGGGACATGGAGCACGCCACGGACCCCGCCCCACCCGTCTCGGGAAGCTTCTCGACCATGGCGGCCGCGGGCTCCAACAGCTACCTCAGCTGGTCCAAGCCGACCACGTCCCGCGTCCGGATCACCGCCACACCGCGGATCGCGTTACGCGCCGGGGCGACCGGAAATGTGATGGTGCGGCTGTGGGACGTCGCTCCCGACGGGACGGCGGTGATGTTCAACGAGAACGTCGCCCTGATCGAGCGGGCGGGCCGGGTCGCGTTCGACCTGAAGTCCACCGACTGGACCTTCGAGAAGGGACACCAGCTCGGGATCCAGATCGGCACGATCGGCAGCGGAAGCTGGCGTGACACCCCGAGCGGCAACACGATCAAGGTCACCGGCGCGCAACTGAGCCTGGCACTGCAGAACCCCCGGTCGGACGTGTCGACCCAGGGCGACCGCTCGCCGTTCCTCGACACGTACCTGGCGCAGTACACCCGGACGCTTTCCGACGTCGGTGAGGGCACGTTCAAGCTCGGCCCCAGTTTCTACCTAACCCGTTCCTGAGGAGACGGGCTCATCGCCGAACAGGACCGCCGTCCCGTCGCCACGCCGCTTGGACTCGTACATCGCCGCATCCGCCTGCGCCACCAGCAGGTCGCTCGATGACGCCACCTCTGAAACTGCCACACCGATGCTTGCCTTCAGCTCGATCGAGTGTCCGGCCACCACGACCGGCCCCTGCAACGTCGCTTGAACCCGCGCCCCAACGGCCCTTGCCCTCGCGGGATCGGAGATACCCCGGCAGATCAGCAAGAACTCGTCACCGCCGATCCGCGCCACGACATCCTCACTGCGAGCCGCGGTCGAGATCCGGTTGGCGGCCTGGACGAGCACGGCGTCCCCGAAGGCGTGGCCGTGGGAGTCATTGATCGGCTTGAACTTGTCCAGGTCGATGAAGACGACCGTGAGCGGCTCCTCGGCAGCTTCGAGTTCCGCTTCCAGCTTCGTCATGGCGGAGGCGCGATTGTGACAACCGGTCAGGGCGTCGTAGGTTGCGCGCACCCGCAATTCCTCGCGGATGCGCGCGACATCGGTGATGTCCGTGACGGAGATGATCGCCCCGGGCGCCCCTTCCTCGTCGGACAGTGCGGTCACGGAAATCAGGCAGCGCCGGACCTCTTCGCCGTCAGGGATGCACACCTCGACTTCCGCGTCACCGTCCAGCCCACGATCGAAGGCCGCCGTGAATATCTCCTCCAGCGCCGGCCGATCGCTCTCGGCCACGGTGGACAATTGCTCGGCCAGGGTGGCGCATCCGCCGATGCCCAGAATGGTGGCCAGTCGTGCGTTGGCGTAAGCGACCTTGCGGTCGACGCCTACCTGGAACAAGCCGGCGGGCAGAGACTCCGCCAGCCGCCGGAACAGCTTCTCTCGCTGTTGCACCGATTCGTGCGCCGTCATCTCGTCGGAGATATCGGTCAGGTTCGCGATCGCGAC
>Ga0307513_10004977_pt1 | contig 17613 bp, 15 predicted proteins | sample 15_EM_MG_FD_202174 | JGI IMG/M metagenome (GOLD analysis project Ga0307513, IMG submission 202174) | Populus trichocarpa ectomycorrhiza microbial communities from riparian zone in the Pacific Northwest, United States - 15_EM | ecosystem: Host-associated > Plants > Roots > Unclassified | place... | reverse complement strand
TTAAGAGGTTTCAAGTTTCAGGTTTCAAGTTTCAAGTTAAAGCACAAACAGCTTTCAGACTTGAAACTTGAAACCTGAAACTTGAAACCTTCTTTTTATTTGTCCGCTTCGACATCCGCCGCCAGTTGCACGACCAACGCGCCGAACTGTCCGAACGAAGAGCGGGTGGTTTTCTCGAAACCGCCTTCGGCGAGGTGCGTCTCGCTGAGCGCGTAAGGCAGCATGGAAAGGGAACGCTGCAACGAGGCGGCGTTCGGCGTAGCGTTGCGCGCGCCGTTTTGCCTGCTGATAAAGGAGATGAAGCGTCGAGCCGGATCGTAGTCGTTGGTGTAGGTGACGACGTTCGACGCGTTGTTCGCCGTTGTAGAGCGCGCGGCTTGTTGAAACGCGCCCGTTGCGCCGAGCGTGCGCGAGGCGGCGCGCTCTTGCAGGCAACGACGCACCTCCTCCGCGCCGCCGATGATGAGATAGTCACCGACGAAACTGGCCGCTCCCTTTTCCACGTCCGCCGCGACCAGCATCTCCGCGTCGCCGACGCGCTGGCTTTTCGCACCCGCGCCGAACCGTTTGCGCACCAACGCCTGCAACGCTTCGCGGTCGCGGATCGAGGTTAAGAGGACGAGAGATTCGCCCTCGGTGTCGAGACGCACGGTGGCGATCTCAGTACCGGCGGCGCGTAGGAAATCGTGCGGAGCGTCGATCCCGAAAGGCTTGAGAGATTCCACGAGCAGTTCGTCCAGAAACCGCCCGACGAACGGCGCGATGGTGATCTCAAGTTGGGAAGAGATGGCGGCGTTTAAGCCGCGCCACGCCGCTTCCGGCTCGCGGTAGTTGTAGATGGTGAGTTGGTTGGTGTCGGCGGGCAAGAGGTCTGCGGCGGGGAAGCGGCGCTCGCCGGAAGTCGCCAGCGAAGTTTGCAAACGCGTGGCGAGTTCGTTTTGCAGGTTGAAATAATAGTTGTCCACGACCGCGCCTTCCGCGATACGGGAACTCCACGCCGCACCGCCGAGAATCCGACCGGCAAGTTGCGGGATGAGAATCGCCGCCGCGCTCTGGGCGTTGGGGTCGGAGGCGAGTTGGCCGAAATATATCATGGCCGCCGTCTCCAACAGCCTGCGCGCACCGGCAGGCGACACGTAGCCGAAGGCGAGAGAGTTGGCGGAGTTCATGCGCAGGCGCATCTCCGCCAGTTGGGCGTCGTCGGCCAGAGACGCGCGCTCGCCCTTCCGAACCGCGAGGCAGGCGCGGACGGTTTCCTCGTCGTTCCCGACAATCGCCACGCTCTCCGAGATCGCCGCGATGATCTTTCTCTTGCCGTCCGGCGTCGTCCACGTGATGACGGTCACGGCGTCGGCGTCCTCCTTCCGGACGGACGGTTCGCCATACTTGCGTCGTGCGTAGTTGCCGACCAACTTGGTGACGGCGGCCTGCACGCGGCTTGCGCCCGTGTGCGTCTCCGCCACGAGCGCGATGCGTGGTTTGATGTCGCGCACGGTGCTTGATTCCTCAGTCACGTCGAATCCGAGCACGACGACCGCAGCCTGCGTGCGCGAGAAGACGACCGTCTCCGCCGACCCGATGCCGCTCCACGCCGACAGGCGACTCAGCCAGCCGAGCCTCCCGATGTTCGGACTCAGCCCGGCGGGCGGGGCGAGCGCTTGCCACGCGTCGGTCGAGGTCATGCCGCTCACGATCTCGGGCAGGCTATTCGCTTCGAGGTAAATCAGCGATTCGGCGGGCACGTAGGCCGACATGTCTACGGCTTCGGGGCTATTCCACCAGACCCACGCGGCGAGCAGCACGACGAGCGCGATTATTGACAGGGCGATCCCCCGCAGCCAACTCTTCATCCCTGCATCCTACCTTTCGTCAACCTGACGAAGCAAGAACTGCCGGTTTCGCCCGCTTATCTTGAAAGAAACTTCACCCGTTTAAGAAACTGGAAGCCTCAGCTCTTTTTTCCAGAAAATCGCCCGAATACGTCAGACCGACGAAACAAGATTTGTTGAATCTACAAGTTAAACAATCAAAATTCTTGTTGACACTGCTAAACACGATGGTTTATATTCCTTGTTGACGGTGGGAACCACATTCCCGCCCTGATTGATAAGGCGTTGCCCGGTCTTCTGCAAAAGCAATTTCAGCGTTCATGCCCGACGGATGACGTGTGCGACCGGCAAGCCGCTTTCTTTGAAACTCAGCCGATAAAGGCACACTTCGCGCGAGCGGAGGTCGCAAAGCCTACGGGAGTCGAAGACGGTCTAAAAGCTGCCGCCGACTTGGCCGGGTTGCCGAAGGTGAGGCGGCTCGCTCCGGACGCCTCGGAGCATCGGGGAAGCGCAACAGTTTTACCCGCCACCTTCACTCCTAGTGAAAATTGTTCGTTCCGACTCCGTGCGTCGTCCGCCTCGCTTTATCGCACCGCTTCTCTCCTGATTCCATAGCGGCGTTGAGCCTTTTCGTCACATGTCAACGGGACGCCTACACCACAGCCGCAGCCACATGAACCCCACTCCATATTCGCCTTCGACATCCACCACGCGCGACGTTCGTTCCAGAGCGCGCCGTATTCGCGCCCGCCTACGGCGAGACCAACGCAGAAGAGCACGGAAAGTTTCCGGGGAAAAATAGAAATGTTTGGAAGAAAAAATTCTAACAAGAAAAATCTGGTCGGTTTGGACATCGGCTCAAGTTCGGTGAAAGCCGTCGAGTTGCAGGGCAAGCCGGGAAGCCTCGTCCTCGTCAATCTAGGGCAGGAAAGCTTGCAGCCCGACACCGTCGTTGACGGGCAGATCATGGAACTCAATTCCGTCTCCCAGACCATCGCCAACGTTTTCGGGTCGCACCAGATCAAGACCGACCGTGTGGCGGCGGGCGTCAGCGGAAGTTCCGTTATCGTCAAGAACATCATTGTCCCGCCGATGAGCAAGGACGAACTCGAAGAGTCGATTGACTGGCACGCCGAGGAGCACATTCCTTTCGACATCGCCGACGTGAGTTTGGACTATCAGGTCGTCGGTTCGAGCGACGACTCGCTGCACGTCCTGATGGCCGCCTGCAAACGCGACTTCGTGGCGAACATCAAGCAGGTGATTCAACTCGCGGGGAAATTCCCGGCCATCATCGACGTTGACGCCTTCGCGTTGCAGAACTGCTATGAGGTCAACTACCAGCCGACGCCGGATCAGTCGGTCGCGCTGCTGAACATCGGCGCGTCCACGATGAACATCAACATCCTGCACGGCGCGCGCAGCGTCTTCACGCGCGACGTTTCGGTCGGCGGCAACCAGTACACCGCGCTTCTGCAAAAGGAGTTGGGCTTAACGTTCGAGCAGGCCGAGGCGGTCAAGCGCGGCGGGACGGCTCCCGGCGAAACCGAACGGCGCGACATGTCGAACGTGTTGGAGACGGTGTCGGACATCCTCGCGCTGGAAATTCAAAAGACTTTCGACTTCTACCGCGCCACGTCCGACGACGGCGAGGGCACGGTGCAGAAAATTCTGATCTCCGGCGGCGGCTCGAAGCTGCCGGGGCTGACGGAATTTCTGGCGAACCGTTTCGGCGTGCCCGTCGAGGCGTTCAACCCGTTCCGCCAGATTAAAGTTGATGCAAAGCGTTTCGATCCCGCATACATGCAGGAAGTGATGCCGGAACTGGCCGTGGCCGTCGGGCTGGCTTTGAGAGGAGTGGAGGCTTAAATGATCAAGGTCAACTTACTGGACTCGGTCACAGACAAGACCAGCGTCGCCACCATCGAGACGCGCGTCGCCAACCCGCGCACGCAAGGCCGTCTCGTGCTGCTCGTCGTCGTCGCCCTGTTGGGGATGGCAATCGTGTTCGACTGGACGAGCGCAAACTCCGCGCACGCGGAAGTGACGGCGGAACTGAAACGTCAGGAAGAACAGGCCGCCCGCATGGAGGCCATCAAGAAAGAGCAGGCCGAACTCGAAAAGAAGACGCAGGAAATTCAGACGCGCATCGACGCGATCAAGAAATTGCGCTCTTCGCAGCAAGGGCCGGTGGCGGTGCTGTCGGCCATCAACGAGCGGCTGCCCAAAATCACCGAGTTTCGTCTCGAAAGCATCGAGCAGAAGGGCGGGGAGTTGATCCTGAAAGGCGACTCGCCGAACGAGGCGGCTGTCACGCAGTTCGGGCGCAGCATGGAATTCTCCTCCGGCCTCTTCACCAACGTCAGCATCGAGACGAAACGTGAGTTACTCGATAAAGTCACCGGAAGCTCCGCTGCTCCGGCGAGTGCCGCCGCTCCTGAAGACGCGAACAAACCCGTCGTCAAACTCGATACCGTGACCTTCACCTTGAAGTGCAAATACACCGCGCCGGGCAGTCAAACGTCCGCGCCCACCAGCAGCGCGAAGCCCGTTGCTCCCGCCCAAGTAGCCAAAAATAATTAGCACGTCGCCTCTGGACCTCGCGCCCGAAGGGAACTGACATCTCATGTTGAAATTAGACGCACTCCAACAAAAACCCTGGTACTTACAGTTCGCGGCATTCGGCCTTGTAGCCATGCTCATCTACGGCGGCTTCTGGTATTTCTTCACCAGCGGCACGCGCGAAGAGACGAAGACGCTTCAGGCGAAAGTTGACACCCTGCAACAGGAGAACGCACGCGCCCAGATCGCCTCGCAACGGCTCAACGACTTCAAGGCCACCTACGCGCGCGCGCAGGCCGACTATGAAGATTTGAAGGCGCTCCTGCCCGAGCAGCGTGAACTCACGACCGTCTTGCAGGGCTTGCAGGATCGAGCGCGCGGGCGTCTGTCCGTCACACGCTTCACCCCGAAGGAAGACGTGCAGCAGGACTTCTACGCGGGCAAGCCCGTCGAGATCGAAGTCTCAAGCACTTACAACAACCTCGGCGCATTCTTCGCGCAGATCGCCGCTTACCAGCGCATCGTCTCGATCAGCGATTTCAAACTCTCGCGCATGAAAGAGCAGAACATGGGTAAGACGGTTGACGCGCAGTTCTTGCTGACGGCCTATTACGCGTCGAGCGAGAAACTACAGAACACGGCGAAACCCGCCAACCCGACGCAAATGCCCGCTGCCGCGCCCGCCGCGAAGTAGTTACCGGACGAAATCGCCGCGAGGGAACGCGGCCAGACCCACTCAGGAACATAAAGAGATGAATTACAACAAGATGATCAAGCAGACCTTGCAGGCGGCGCTCGTCGCGGGCACGCTGTTGACCTTCTCCGCCGTCGGCCTTGCGCAGGAGGCGAGCACCACCTATCGCGGCGCGGGGCGCGACCCGTTCACGAAGTACAAACCTGCCGTCAAGCGCGTGAAGCCCGTGCCGCAGCCTGTCGGCGCGCCTTCCATCGAACAGCGCATCGCCGCCTACAAGACGCAGAAGGCCATCGCGATGAACGCGCAACTTCCCGCTCCGAAGCCGACCACCGCCTTGCTTCTCAGCGAAGCGCAAGTGACCGGCATCTTCCGCACCCCGCGCGGCTACGCGGCGATGGTCGAAGCCAAACCCATCAAACTCTCTTACGTCATCTATCCCGGCGAAATTTTCTTTGACGGGATGCTGGTCGCCATCGAAGAAGACCGTCTCGTGTTTCGCAAAGAGACGCGTTGGAGCGACGGGCGGCGCGAGATGAACGTCGAGATGAAAGCCCTCGGCGCGACCAACGCCGTCAAAGACACTTTGACGGCTGTTAATGCGCCCGCTGCCACCGCACCGGCCACGCCCTCCGCGCCAAGAGCGAAAGAAGAAGGCACGACCACGCCGGACAAAAAATAAAGTTTTCCTGCCCGTTCGTTGGCGCGCGCCTGCCGGAAGCCTGAGCCGACAGGCGCACGCGAACGAACCCGACCCCCGTCGCACACCCGTGAGGATTCCTACCCGTTTCGAACCTGCCGGTCTGTGCTCCCGCTATTTGGATATACAAACCCGACGGTTGCTTTCGCATTGTGCGGCGCGCGCTTTTGAAGAGTTTTCACCGACTCGCACGAGCGTTAGCGCGTGGCGTAAAGCGACCGACTCCTGATAAAGGACAAGAACATGCTCAATCAGCAACACCCGCATTCGGCGGTCATAAAAAGAGGCGCGCTCGTCCTCTTAATTTTATGTTCGTTATCAACTTTCTCGATGGCTGCAAGCTCGCGCCTGCTGACGGGCGTTCGCACGTCGGTCGAAGGCGACGCGACGCGCATCACGTTCGCCGGTACTGCGCCGTTGGCTTACGGCGTGCGCCGCGTTGACGAACGCACGCTCCTCGTCGAACTTCCCGGCGTTGACGCGACACGCCTCTCGGCTTCATACGCACCGGCCTCGCCGCTCGTCGCCGGTCTTACCGTGCAGTGTGCGACCGACAAAGACGGCGCGCCGCTCGCACGCCTGCGCATCGCCCTGCGCGCCTCGGCGCGCGACCGCTCGTTCTTAGACGCCAACGAATTAGTGCTCGAACTGCGCCCCACGGAAACTCCGGCGCAACAACCCGGCGCGCGCGAAGCTCACGCTCCCGCCTCCGATCAACAGACGCCCGCGAGCAGACCGACGCCCACGCCGCAGATCAGCGCATCGTCGCCGGGCAGCGCGGGGCAACAGTCTTCGCAGGGACAGCAGTACGGCCAATACGGTTTCGTCGGCGAGCCGATCAACCTGAACGTCGTCAATGCCGACATCCGCGATATTCTCAACTACATCACCGAGCAGTACGGCGTGAACTTCATCATCGACTCGTCGGTCGCCGCTGTGCCGGTCACGGTCAACGTCACGGAAGTCCCGTGGAACGTCGCGCTCAATTCGATTCTGCGCGCCAACCGTTTAGGGATCGAAGTGACGGGCAACATCCTGCGCGTCGCGACGCTCAAGGTGCTGGCCGAAGAGGCCGAGGCGCAAGCCTCGATTGACGAGGGACGGTTGAACGCCGCGCCGCTCGTCACAGAGTTTATCCGCCTCAATTACGCGCGCGCGGTCGGCACGCTGGCACAGGCCGCAGGTTCGACCGGCGGTTTCTCCGGCGGCGCGAGCAACGATAGTTTCTCCGGCGGCGCGGGCGGCGACGCCACGGGCAAGAGCGGCGACAAGGGCATCCTCCCGATCATCTCGCGTCGTCTCTCCAAGCGCGGCAGCGTCGAAGTTGACGGACGCAGCAACACGCTCATCGTGACGGACGTGCGCGAGAACATCGCGTCCATCCGTCAACTCGTCGAGTTGCTCGACCAGCCCGAACCGCAAGTCGAGATCGAGGCGCGCATCGTCGTCGCCAGCCGCAGTTTCAGCCGCGACCTCGGCGTGCAGTTGCAGGCGGCGGTGTTCGGCTCGCGCGGGCAGGGCGGCGCGTTTGAAACCGCCCCGGCTGACGGCGGCCTGCGCCCCGGCGGACTCCCCGGCGGACTCAGCAACACTCCCCCCGCGACCGGCGACCTCGGCGCAACCGCTCCGAGCACCGTCATCGGTCTGACGACCGGCATCTTTGGCACGGCGCAAATCGGCGCGCTCATCACCGCCGCCGAGAGCAAAGGTCAGGCGAAGATCGTCGCCAACCCGCGCGTGACGGCTCTCAACAATCGCCCCGCGCAGATCGAAAGCGGCGCGCAGATTCCGGTCGTCACTCCGCAAGCGGCGGGCGCGGGCGGCGGAGGTGGCGGAGGCGAACTCGGCGGCTCGACCGTCTTCACGACCACGTTCATCTCAGTTCCGCTGCGTCTCTCCATCACGCCGCAGATCACCGACGCGGGCACGGTCGTCCTTCGCATCACGGCGGAGAACAACAGCGTCAACCGCTCTCTGACGAACTCGCTCGGCACGCCCGGCATCGACACGCAGCGCATGCAGACGGAAGTGCTCGTTCCCGATGGCGGCACAACCGTCGTCGGCGGCGTGCTCTTGGACAGCGAAGGCGAGACGCAGACGCGCACGCCCGGCATCTCCGGCATCCCCGTCCTCGGCAATCTCTTCAAGCGCAAGGCCACCACGCGCAACACCAACGAACTGCTGTTCTTCATCACGCCTCGCATCTACCGCCCCGACTACAATGGCCGACCGATGGCCGGAACTGTGACCGACCGCATCCGCTCGACCACCATCCCGCAACCCGTCCCGCTCGGCAACCCGCAGAGCAACACTCCGTCGCCGGTTCAGGACGGCTCGCAGCAGACGCAGCCGGGCACGTCCGACACCGCTCCGACGGCTCGCCCCTCCGCCACGCGCGGCGAGCGCCCGTAATCGGAAGGAGAACTTCTCATGTTCAAAGACACACTCACACGCATGGTTGAAAGAACGGAGGGCGCGGTCGGCGCGCTCATCATGGGCACGGACGGCATCGCCGTCGAGAAGGTCTTGATGCCCGAAGGGCGCGACGCCAATCTCGACGTGGCCGCCGCCGAATTCACCTCGCTCCTGCGCAACGCACAGCGCGCGGGTGGTGACATCGGCCTCGGTCAGGTGCGCGAAGTGGTCGTCGGCTTCGACGACATGAACGTCCTCATGCGCCTCTTCAACCGCGAATACTTCGTCCTCCTCGCCCTCGCGCAAGACGGTAACATCGGGCGCGGTCGTTTCGAGCTACGCAAAGTCGAACTCGACCTCGCACGCGAATTCGCGGTCTAGCAATTTCAGACCCGAAGCGGTAGACAAGCGTCAACCGCACGACGGCGGCAGTCAGTTTCAGCCGCAACACGACGACCACGTACAAGCCGCAAAGCGGCGGTAGTTAGTTCAGCCGCAAAGCGGCGGCAGTTAATAGCCCCTACCGTGAGGTAGGGGATCGGACACAACAACAATACGCACGAAGCCCCGAAGGGGCGGCACATTGAACGCATCAATGTGCCGCCCCTTCAGGGCTTCATTATTTTATCCATACTTTGATCCCCGCCCTGACGGGCGGGGCTATTAACTGCCGCCCCTTCGGGGCTGAAACTCTGCCGCTGCCCCCGCTTTGCGACTGAAACTAACTACCGCTGCTTCGCGGCTCGCTTGTCCGCCGCTACGCGGCTCGAACTTCAATTCGGCAATTTTACGAACGGCATGCCGCGCGCGATGATGCGCTGGCGGCGCGCGACGCGTTTGGGTTTGAGTTGCGGGTTGAACTCGGTGCGCGGGTTAGGAATGATGGCGGAGAGGAATGCCGCCTCCTGCGCGGTCAGGTTGGCGGCGGGCTTGCGAAAGTAAGTCTGCGCGGCGGCCTCCGCGCCGTAGATGCCGTCGCCCCACTCGATCACGTTGAGGTAGATTTCGAGAATGCGGCGCTTCGATAAATTCTTCTCCATGAAATAGGTGATCGCCGCCTCGCGCGCCTTGCGGACGAACGAACGCTCCGTGGAGAGATAAAGATTTTTGGCTAACTGCTGCGAGATGGTCGAAGCTCCGCGTTTGAAACTCGGCATCGCGGGAATCCAACTCGACTCGTCCTCGCCCTGCTGTTTCGCCTCTTTAGCAGCGTCGCGCTGTGCCTGATCCCAAGCCTTCTGGATGGCCTCGTAGTCGAAGCCGTCGTGCGTGGCGAAGTTGCTGTCCTCGCCCGCGAGCACGGCGCGCAACAGGTGTACGGAAATCCTGTCGAGCGGAACCCACTGTTGCACGCGCTTCGGTTGCTCGCCGCGCGCGCGCGCCTCCTGCATCCGCGTCTCGATCATCGCCGTCGTCTCGGGGTTGTTGTCGCGCAACTTCGCCACGCGCGGAAACGTGATCAGTTCGTAGAGCAGCGCGAACACGATGAACGCGACCACGCCGAGCGTGATCATTTGCGCCAGTTTCCAGATTGTTCTCAGCATCGCGAGCCGGATTATAACCGAACTGAATTCTGCCCGACACTCCGAGCCGCGCCTGTCGCTTTGGCGACGCGGATCGTGTTGCAGTGAATTTCCACCGTGTCGTCGATGTCGGCGGCGTAACCGCCGGACATGACCGTCGCTACCGGCACGCCCCGCGCGCGACATTCGCCGAGGACGAACTCATCGCGCGCGCGCAAGCCCGCGATTGAGAGCGAGAGGCGTCCGAGTTTATCGCCCGCGTACGGGTCTGCGCCGCCGAGATAAAAGATGATGTCGGGACGGTGCGCGCAGACGCGCGGCAGGTGTTCGGCCAGAGTGCGCAGATATTCCTCGTCGCCTGTGCCGTCGGGGAGTTCAACGTCGAGCGTCGAGCGCGCTTTGAAGACGGGATAGTTTTTCGCGCCGTGCATCGAGAAAGTGAACACGCCCGCGTCGCCCTCGAAAATCGTCGCCGTGCCGTTGCCCTGATGCACGTCGCAATCAACGACGGCGGCGCGCTCGATCACGCGGTCGCGGCGCAAGACGCGGATAGCGACGGCGACATCGTTCAACACGCTGAAGCCCTCGCCGCGTTCGGGAAAGGCGTGGTGCGTGCCGCCCGCGAGGTTCGAGGCGATGCCTTCGGAGAGCGCGGCGCGGGCGGCGCGGATCGTCCCGCCCGTAGCGAGAAACGAACGGCGCACGAGCGCCTTCGACCACGGCAGGCCGAGCCTGCGCAACTCGCGCGGCGTCAACGCCCCGGCGCGCAGACGCGTCACGTAGTCTTCCGTGTGAACGAGCAACACGTCGGCGACGGGCGCGGGCTGCGGTTCGATGATCTCAGACGGCGTGAGCGTCCGCTCGCCGAGCAGGCGGTCGCGCACGAGTTCAAACTTGCGAATCGGAAAGACGTGCCCCTCGCCGATGTCGGCGTAGTAACGCGGCGTGTAGAAGACTTGCATTGAAAATGTCCGTGGTCAGTTGACCGTAGTCCGTTATTTGCTTCCCGCCGTAGTTGTTTAACTTCGTCGCCAGCCAGTCGCCCAAGCATCCACAAACAACCGACCACGGACCACTGACGGTTTTTCAATATTGTATCAAGCTGCCTTCGCGTTTGGCGCGGCGGACGGCGCGCGAGAAGACCCAGAAGGAGAAGGGCATGAGCACGACGAGAAACAGCACGAGCGTGAAGAGAGGCGCGCGCACTTCGTTGAAGCCTTGTCCCTGTATGAGGACGCGGCGGATTCCGTCGAGGCCGTAAGTGGGCGGGAGGAAGCGCGAAATCCCGCCGAGGATGCGCCCGCCGTATTCGTTCAAGAGTTGCGTGGGGAAGAAGACGCCGGAGAAGAGCGTCGAGGTGGTGGCGAGTAGGATGCCGAACGGGTCGCCGCGTTTGAAGACCACGGCGAAACTCGCGGAGAGGATGCCGACGGACGCGAGCACGAGCGTCGTGATGATCAGAAAGAGAAACGCGAGCAGGAAGTTTCCCTGAAAGCGCACGTCGAAGAAGAGCCAGCCGAAGAGCAGGTAGAGCGAAGAATAGATGGTGGCCTGCGCGAAGTCGTAGGCCGAACTTGAGACGATGAAAGTGGGGATGCTGACGGGCGTCATCAACACGCCTTCGAGCGTGCCCTGCGCCTGCTCCTGCCGGATGGCGTTGGCGAAACTGGAGAAGCCGGTCATAAAGTAGTTGAGCACGGCCAGCCCAGTGATCCACGCGGCGAGCGGGTTCGTCCATTGCGTGTAGGACGTGACGACGCCGCCCGTAAAAATCTTGGAGACGAAAAAGAGCGTCGTGACGAAGAAGAGAATCTCCAGCGTGCGGAAGAGAAACTGGATGCGATAACTCAACGCCAACTGGAAATCGCGCACGATGAAGGCGCGCAGCCGCCCGAAAAATCTGCTCACACGTTTCACTGTTCCTCGCCCTCCTCCGGCTCGCGTTCATATTTTTCCAACACGTCGAGCAGCGTTGCGCGTTCCGAGTCGCACGCGTGGATGCGCCCGCCCGCGCTTTGCAACGCGCGCAACGCGCGGTCGAGCGTGTCGTCGTCAACAGCGCGTGTGAATTGCACGACGACGCCGTGACCCGCTTCCGAAAGTGCAAACCCGGGCAACGCTTGCGAGAGCGCGGCGCGCGCCACTTCCTGCGAGATGCCGCGCGCGATGAGACGCACGCGCTCCGCGTTTTTATGCACGGCGCGGAGACGTTCGGGCGTGTCGAGCGCGCGAATCTGGCCGCGCGAGATGACCGCGACGCGGGCGCACAGTTCCTCGATCTCGGCGAGGTTGTGCGAGGTCAGGAGCACGGTCACGGACTTGTCCGAGCCGCGCGCCAGAGAGTTGATGAGGGCGCGGGTCCCGGCGGCGGCGAGCGGGTCGAGCGAACGCGTCGGCTCGTCGAGCAGCAGGACGCTGGGCGAACTGAGCATCGCGCGGGCGATGGCGACGCGCTGCTTGTTGCCCGTCGAGAGTTCGCCGAAGCGTCGGCGCGCGAGCGGTTCGAGTTCGAGTCGTTCGAGCAGTTCGGCGATGCGCGCACGCGCCGACGCATCGTTGAGGCCGTAGAGGCGCGCAAAGAAAGTGAGGTTTTGTTCGATGGTCAGACGCCAGTAGAAACTGCGTTCCTCGGCGGTGGCAAGGCCGAGTTGGGCGCGCACAGCCACTTCGTCGCGCACGCTGTCGAAGCCGCTGACGACGACCGCGCCGGAAGTAGGCTGCACGAGCGTCGCGATGATTTTGGTGAGCGTGGTCTTGCCCGCGCCGTTGCGCCCGATGAGGCCGAAGATTTCACGCTCGCGCACGTCGAAACTGACGCCGCGCAGGGCTTCGACCGGAGCCGTCGCCCTGCGCCGGAAAAACTTCTTGAGGCGCGCGAGCGGGACGGGATAAGTTTTCGACAGTTGCCGGATCGAGATGGCGATACTCGGTGGCGGAGGTGCGCTCGTATCATCACTGTGGTCGTGATAAAGAGGTGGCATTTGGACTGTCACGGTTGAGAGATGCTTGTCGTCGGTTAGCTCTTAGCGTCCGCGCTGTCGCGGGTCGAGATATTCGCGCAGGCCGTCGCCGATGAAGTTGAAGGCGAGGACGGAGAGCGCAATGGCGATGCCGGGCACGAGCAGCGCGTGCGGCGCGGCTTGCAGCGTCGAGAGATCGCGCGCCTCTTCGAGCATCACGCCCCACGAAGGCGCGGGCGGCGGCACGCCCAAACCCAAAAATGAAAGCGTCGCTTCCGACAGCACCGCGCCCGCCATGCCGAGACTCGCCTGCACGATGAGCGGTTGAATGGCGTTCGGCAGAATGTGGACGAAGAGGATGCGCATGTCGCTCGCGCCGAGCGCGCGCGCGGCCTGCACGAAATCATATTCGCGCACCTTCAACACCTGCCCGCGAATCACGCGCGCGTAGCCCACCCAGCCGATGATACAGAGCGCGAGGATCAGCTTGTTCAACCCCGCGCCGAGAAACGCGACCATCGCGATGGCGAGCAGCAGGCCGGGGAAAGCGAGAAAGACGTTGAAGAGATAGCCGTTGACGATGCGGTCGATCCAGCCGCCGTAGTAGCCCGCGAGCGCGCCGATGATCGTCCCAATGAAAGTGGAGACGAAGACCACCACGAGGCCGACGCGCAAAGAGATGCGTGCGCCGTAGATGACGCGCGAGAAAACGTCGCGACCCGTCGCGTCCGTGCCGAGCCAGTGCGCTCCGGAGGGGACTGCGTAGCGGTTGAGCAGGTCAGTCTCCCCGACATCATGCGTCGCAATCAACGGCGCAAAGAGCGCCACGACGACGAAAAACCCGACGATGACCAGACCGAATTTTGAGAGGCGATTCATAATTGGTTAATCGTCAATCGTGAATCGTAAATAGAGAATACCGGATTGAATCTATTCACGATTCACGATTTACGGCTTTTACTGATTCACGAAACTCTTATTCTGGGATCGAGCCAGCGATAAATAATGTCCGTGAGCGTGTTGGCGAAGATGTAGGTCACGCTGATGACGAGGACGCAGCCTTGCACGAGCCGGTAGTCGCGTTTGCCGATGCCGTCGTCAATGAGCAGAAGACCCAGACCCGGCCAGTTGAAAATCTTCTCGGTGATGATCGCCCCGGCGAGCAGCACGCCGAGTTGCAGCCCGAGTATTGTGACCACGGGAATAAGACCGTTTTTCAGCACGTGCTTGTAGACGACCGTCTTCTCGCTCAAGCCTTTCGCGCGCGCCGTGCGCACGTAATCCTCGCCCATCTCTTCGATGACGGACGAGCGCACCATGCGCGTCAAGAGCGCGGAGAGCGCCGCGCCGAGCGTCACGGCGGGCAGGATGATGTCCTCCCAATGGTAACGCCCGGAAGGCGCGAGCCAGCCGAATTGGATGGCGAACACGTAGATCAGGAGCGGCCCGAGGACGAAGCCGGGCATGCTGATGCCGATGAGCGCGACGACGCTCAACACATTGTCGAGCCACGTGCCGCGATTTTTTCCGGCGACGACGCCGAGCGGAATCGCGATGCTGACGGCGACGAGAAGCGCGGCGACGGCGAGTTGGATGGTCGCCGGGTAACGCTGCATGATCAATTCGATGACGGGGCGGTCGGTGCGAAACGAACGTCCCATGTCGCCGTGCAGGAGCGTGCTCCAGTAATCGATGTAACGGTTGTTCATCCCATGCCAGCGAAAGTTTCTCTGTCCCTGTTCGTCGCGGGCGTAGGAGACGAAGAAAGCGGGACGGTCGAGATTGTGCTTCTGGCGAAACTGCTCGACCTGCGCGGGCGTGGCCTCTTCGCCGAGCGTGGCGGTCGCCGGGTCGCCGGGGACGAGTTCGATCAAGAGCGTGACGAGCGACACCACCGTCCACACCACGAGAAGGAGGATCAGGATGCGCCGCGAGAGATCGAGTAGCTTGTGCTTCATCTTCGGCGAGCTAGTCCGGCGAATGTTCGGAAGAGTGTTTAGTTTGAAACTGCGCGCAGAATGATAGCAGGGAAGAGTGGTAAATGGTGAATGGCGAATAGAAAATGGTGAATGGAGAATATCCGTCTCCTTCCATTCGCCATTGCCATCTACAGTTCACCGTTCGTCATACACAAAAAAACGTAGCCCGACGGAAGTTGTGTCATTCGTCGCACGAACAGCCCCGACAACCGTCGCACGGGAATGAACACAAAACCATCGGACTACGTTTTCGGTTTGCGCTCTCGCAAAAGTAGCGCAAGCCAATCTCGAATCAGGCGCGGCGGGGGCGACTGCCCAGATGCAACGCCGCGATGCCGCCCGTCAAATTCTGATACGTCACCTCGCCGAAGCCGACTTCGCTCATCAACTCGGCCAGCCGCTTCTGGTCCGGGAAGCGCGACACCGAATCCGGCAGATACTCATACGCGCCGCGCGAACCGCTCACCAGACCGCCGATGCGCGGCAACACGCGCGTAAAGTAAAACTGAAAAAGAGCGCGAAAGCCCGGCACGACCGGCTGCGAAAATTCCAGAATCGCGATGCGCCCGCCCGGTCTGAGCACACGAAACAACTCCCGGAGTCCGCCCTCGACGCTCGCCAGATTCCGCAGGCCGAAAGCGATGGTCACGACATCGAATGTCTCGCCCGCAAAGGGCAGACAAAGCGCGTCTGCTTCGACGAACGGGATCCCGCGCTTTTGCTGCGCCGCTTTGCGCGCCGCGACTTCGAGCATCGGGCGACAGAAATCAAGCCCGGTCACGCGCGTCTGTCCGGCTGCGGAGAGCGTCAACGCGAGGTCGCCCGTGCCGCAAGCCACGTCGAGCGTGCGCGTCCCGGCAGTGAGCGCGGGGCGCAGGCGTTCGGCCACAAGTCTGCGCCAGCGTCGATCAATGTTAGCCGACAGCAGGTGATTTAAAAGATCATAACGGCGTGCGATGCACGCGAACATCGAGTTGACCCGACGCGCGTGCTCCTGCCGACGTTCGTTTTCGTTAAGACTTGTTGGCGTGGACACCTTAAATGATTCTGTGGGGATAAATGGTTGCAGGCAGCTTGCGATTTTTTTGTAAATTGACTACGGACGCTTCAGCGACGCAGGCTCGGAGGCGGATGCGGGCGGGGTTGAGTTCGCCCCCGCCACTTCGATACCGCCGCTCAGACGCGCCAGTTCGGTGCGCAGTTGCGTCGCATCGCCGACCACGACGCTCGCCAGTTTCGCCTCGCCGCCGAAGAGGCGCGCGGCGACGCGTTGCACGTCGGCGGGCGTCAGCGCGTTCAAGGCGCGTTCATCGTCGGCAATCGTGGTGTTGTAAATGGCCGCGTCGAGCCATTCGTCGGCGAGCGCTTCGGGGCGTTGCCTGCGCTCGTTGATTGCGGCGAGCGCGATGCGTCTCGCGTTCTCCAGTTCGGCGGCGGAGATGGGCGACGCGGCGAGATTAGCGATCACGGTGCGCGCCGCTTCGAGCGTCTGCGCGGCGACGCCCGCCGGGACGGTCGCTCCGAGCAACACAACGCCCGAAAGATTATGAGCGTCGTGGCGCGCGAAGGTGGACTTGGGCTGTAACTCTTTCAGCGCAGTTGCCCAGCGTTCGCGCACGAGCGCGACGACGACGGGCGCGGCGGCGCGGTCGCGATCAGTGCGCGACAGTCCGCGCGCGGCCAGACGCACCTCGACTTCGTTTGCGCCGGGTGCGTTGACGATGAGCGTGCGCGCGTCGGGCGTTTCGGGCTGGCGGAAAGTTGACGGCGGGATCGAATCGCTCTTGCGCCAAGAGCCTAGAAACTGCCGGAAGGCACGCAGGGCGCGCGGGGCTTCGACTCCGCCGATGACGACGAGCAGGGAATTGTTGGGATTGATGAAGCGTTCGCGCGCCAGCAACATGTCTGCGCGCTCGATCCGCGCGAGGCTTTCGGGTGTGCCTGCGAGCGTGCGCCCGTAAGGATATGAACGGTAGAGTCTGGCTGCGGCGGCGCGGTCGGCCAGCAGGGCTGGCTGCCCGCCTGTGTCGCGCACGGCCTTGAGACGCGCTTCGCGCAGGCGATTCACGTCTTCGGCGGCGAGGCGCATTTGCAGCACGGCGTTGCGCAGGAGTTCGACGAGGCGTTCAAAGTCGCTGGCCTTGCCGCTCAACAAAATCTCGATGCTGTCGTAAGAAGTGTTGACTTCGAGCCGCCCGCCTAACTCTTCGGCGACATACTGGCGCGTCTCCGCGTCGGGGAAGAGGGCGTCGCTGAGAAGCGTCATCAAGCCTTCCTTGCCCGCGAGATCGAAGGCCGCCCCGTTGTTGATTCTGACTTTGAGCAAGACCTGCGGGTCGCCGGGGCGATTGAGAAGCAGGAGACGCAGCCCGTTGAGAAGTTGTTCGCGGCGCGGCGCGGGCGTCCCGGAATTTTGCGCGTGGACGTTTGCCACGGGCAGGCAGAGCGAGACGATGAGCAGCGCGGCGATGATCGCCTTCCGGCTCGTGCGCGGGGCGTGAAGCGAATGGAATTGACGTTTCATAAAATGGCTCGGAAGTCTGACGGGGCGGCGAGAAAACGACCGCGAGCGGCGGCGGAATAATTTCGACACGAACAGTTTTAGATGCATCAAAACAGTTGCGGGAGATGCCCGTGCATTTTAGGGTTCGTCAGGTATGAGGTCAACTGCCTGACAAACTAGGATATTTTTATTTCCGGTAGTAAACTCTTGAAGCCGACGTGGCATCTCACGATGCTCGAAGGCGTGTGCCCTAAATTCGAGTAACCCAACAGTTTGAAGAAGTATGTTCCCTAAATTGAGGCGCGAAGTATGACGACAAAGAGCTGCCCGAAGTGCAACGAGGTAGTCCCCGTGCAGTTCGAATTCTGCCCGGTGGACGGCACGCCCCTTCCAAACGGCCACCAGCCCGCAGACACAGACACCGCCACGATCAGCAATTCCGTACACG
>Ga0307513_10004976_pt1 | contig 17613 bp, 16 predicted proteins | sample 15_EM_MG_FD_202174 | JGI IMG/M metagenome (GOLD analysis project Ga0307513, IMG submission 202174) | Populus trichocarpa ectomycorrhiza microbial communities from riparian zone in the Pacific Northwest, United States - 15_EM | ecosystem: Host-associated > Plants > Roots > Unclassified | place... | reverse complement strand
TTGGTGGTCTTCAGCGGTAACACTTACGTGGTCAACTTGAAGGAGACTAACGTGATCCTCAAAACCACGGTGGACCCAGGGAGCACCCACACTGCCCCAGTTCGGGACACCACCTTGCCTGCGAGTCCAAGTGCGACTATTACTGGCACAAGTGCAAGTACAAGGTTTCTTGGGCCCTAATCACCCCGCCTGAACGTTTAGTTTCCGACCCTATTATGCGAAGTCACTTTGAATGACCGCCTTGAAACTTGGTTCAGAACAAGCGCGGTGCTTAGCGCGGGACAATTTCTGTTATCAACGGTCACCGGCACTTGGTCCCCCATTCGACTCACTCGTCATGCAGACGCACAGCGCTAGGGCCGTTTCTGGACATTCAGTTTATCGCTCTCACCGAGGGCTTTGGAAACCGAGAGGTGTCCGCCAAGTCCGGGACCTTTCGTTAGAGATAGTGCGCTGACTCCGTTCCAAACTCGATCAGGTGAATCCGTGGATCGAACGTACCGTTGATTGACGATGTGCGCTGTCCAACCGTCACGACGTTTGCGTGCTCCACAACTGCCGCCTCACCACCATTGTTTACTCTTCATGCAGCGTGTACCTGACTCGTGCACGTGGCTGGCGCTGCTGAAGTTAGGATGGGATGTGGAAGAAATGAAGGTCCTCGTTCCAGACCGGGCCGCCTGCACCTCTGCTCGATAATACCCGGTGTAACAAAGTTGATTGGAATTCTTCCACTGGACAAAGTACACAGGATATGCAGAGCCGTCCCACCAATGTCGCAGAAGATGATGGTTGGTTAGCGATGGAGGCCTGGTTAGAAACCGGGTGCAGGGACAGTAGAAACTTGCTGAGGAGATGAGTAGACGGGGCCAGGATGGGGGGTTGACACCTGCAAAATCACGAGGTAGGTGTGGTCTCTCTATAGGGTTATTTGTGATACCAGGTCGCGGGACCTGTGGCCCCATACCCGCACCACACGCAGAGACCTTCGTGGTGTGGACACGAACACCATCGTTCGGGGCTTGCCGGGTACATCAGGATGCTGGCTTGCATTATACCCGAGGCCCTCTGACGCTTATGCTCTGTGATCGGGTCCTTCCTCGGCGCGACCTTTCGACAGCGGGCGACTGAATCCGTAACTCGATAGGTTTCGGGCCAGTTGTTCCCCCACCCCCCGCGCCCAGAGTGTTCGGTCGCTCAAAATTTACGGGCCATCGATTCTCGAATCATGATTGCGGGGGTCGGCGGGTGGATTACCATGCGCCAGCACCGGTGGGGATGGATACTATGATTCGAGCTGTCCGGTCAGTACCGTTCAGAGACAGGGTCGATTTTCAGCACTGGTTGACACTGACCAGCAACAAACAGTACAAAAATGCACAATGGCACTGACGCTGAATCGGTACCTATCAGCGCTCAGCACTGGCCGGCGCTTGTCAGTGCTTATATCACCCGCGTCAGTATTCAACGTTTCGACGACGACTTCATGTTTTCCTGATGTTTTCGAGAGATACAGTCGTAGCGCTGTAATCCCAGATGCGTGGTTTGGAGACAGTATACATGACCCGACGAAACGGACGGGGTCCTGACAGTTCCGTCACGAGTCCATGGGGATTCATGTACAGATTTTACCACCTTACGGATAGTGGGTGACGGCCCAATGTCACTGGGACTCCAAGCCCACTGATCCCGGCGTATCGGACGGTGTTTTTCGTCCAAATGCCACGTCGCGAGGACCCCGATGCGGCGGCCAAGATCTAATGCGGTCCAGGGAGAGTCTGGGGAAGCATAATGTTCCCACAGTTCTGATTGGCTGGGTCGACCCAGTATCGGCATAACGCTTCGCTCCTTTGGTGCGTACGTGTAATTCCTGTGAGACGATTGTATTCGCGTTTAAAGAAAAAAGGGGGAATAGCGTTCCACAATCCTGATTGGCTGAGTCGACCCGGTATCAGTATAACGCCTCGCACCTTTAGCATCCGCGGGACCTTTGTATCTCGTGTCTCTTCGTGCCAACACACATCTAAGGAACCGATCGTTCTTTATCTCTGTCTCCCACCCTCTTCTCTACCCTCCACGCCGAACATCCCTCTATCGAGTTACCTTGACAAACAAGCATCGCGATGTCTGGCATCTCTGACGCACCGGGGAAGCTACAAAAGGACAACAAAAGTGGCCAGAACGCACCCAACAGAAACGGCCAGAACGTACCCAACAAAAGTGGCCAGAACGCACCCAACAGAAACGGCCAGAACGTACCCAACAGAAATGGCCAGAACGGACCCAACAGAAGCGGCCAGAATGTACCCAACAGAAGCGGCCAGAACGCACCAAACAGAAGTGGCCAGAACGGACCCAACAGAAACGGCCAGAACGCACCAAACAGAAACGACCAGAACGCACCCAACAGAAATGGCCAGAAAGATGCCGCACCCAACAGAAACAACCAGAACGCACCCAACAGAAACAACCAAAACGCACCCAACAGAAGCAACCAGAACGCACCCAACAGAAACGGCCAGAACGCACCCAACAGAAGCGGCCAGAAAGATGCCGCACCCAACAGACGTGGCCAGAACGCACCCAACAAAAGTGGCCAGAAAAATGGCCAGAAAGATACCGTAGCCACGGAGCAGGTGGTCACTACCACCCGCGTTATCGAGACAACAACAATAATACGTGAGTTCAGATCTGGCCTTGCGAAGCATCCCTTGCCTAACACTACCCCCACCCTCTAGGCAAATCCAATTAATTCTGCCCATGGGAAAACTATGGTACAAACTATCGCCACGTATTGTAAGTGTCATTCCCACCGCCCATGATATTCCTGGGTCCTCATGCTGCCCCTACTGCCACCCTCGTCACCATTCCCACCCCTAATGGACAGCGTTCGACCCCTTTACGAACTTCGAGGGTGGGATGGATATTCCCAGGATTGAAAGCCCTTGGTCTTGTAGTTTTCTCGTTTGCTTCCGTCCCGCCAGTTTTGTGGCGGTCACGTTACGTTCTCAGGCGCCGGTCCACATGTCTCTCGTGTGTTATACGTTATAGAGGGATCTCGAGTGCTCTTCGACCCTCTTTTACAACACATTGTACTTCTCCGTACCTGTTGATCAAACATCTTGCCCTCTCACCCCGTCCGCCGACCAATATTTCCCTCAGGCAAGCTGAACTCGATACCCGAGCCAGACCTGGCCCGGTTATTGGTTTTTCTGGCGAGTTTCTTGGCCGTAGGAGGGATAAAATTCTCGCTTAACCCCGCCTGCAGGGGCTCGAGACGAACCTCAAGTTCACCGTCGCGTGCGACTCGTATTGACAGAGTATCTGCTCCAGAAGTAAAAGTCTTACGGTTGTGTGCTTGATCTTGTATGGGAATGCACTCGAACGACCTCGCTATTAGGGTAAAGATGTGATTTGCTAAGCAGATCACCACCGTAGCATCAACGGGCAGACGTGCCGTTTGGTCAAGGGTCCTTTAACTAGATAAATATTAGTCGGGTGCATGTCGCCGATGTTCCAGAAGTCATACCCCCGGTTCTTGTAAGTTTGGTTTATAGGTGGGACGACGGAGGGTTTTTGCCTCTAGCGGGTATCATAGGAGCCAATCGCTTGATAGCGCTTTGCATTCCGGGAATATGAGCTGGTCTAGTATTAACACTACGTTTGATCGCGTCCGGGGAGTTTCAGTCCACCGTTTGATGTAGCCACATTTCTCCCAGGAACCACGTTAGGACATTAAAACCTGATACGCCTCCCTGTAGTGCGTGTTTCTAAACCGTTGTGGTACATGGTGGCCCAGGGTCAAAGAGTTCATAAAAACGTGGAAAGATTTGAGCCTGTGAGGTCTTTGCTCCGATCGTTCCTCTCTCCGCCAAGACTCTCAAACCTTACGGCAGATTACGCCAACGAACGCACCACGACCAGCACGAAAATAGCTTCTCCGCCTCATCACCGTTCCAGTCTCAGCTCAGGCTCCCTTGTTGTACAGGATCGCAAACCATGGAATGATGGCCTCTGCTGAAGAAACGAATATACGGTCTTCGTCCTTGAACTGGGAAGCGGAAACAGCAGGGTGACCCCCCGCCGGTCGTACGCAGGGAATCCGTGAGCTTACCAACTTGGAAACCGCAGGGGACCTGGGCTCATTCGAGTTCATCCCTAGGGCATTCACCTCACACGCTAACATCACCCTGTACGGGGAAGAAATCGAAGACGTCGCGAACCTACCCGCCATCGATGGATTGCAATACCAGTATATCCCCTTCCCATAACGGCCAGAATTCCTCGCCGCTCCGAACCCTAAGGCCGTGCGGTTGAGCAAATTCCACAGTATTTCCAGTTGCGGAGGGAAGGGCCAGTGACTCCAAGGTCGCGGATACACAGGTCCCTGTTGGGGGTACGCATCTGGCTGGCGTTACCGAGGGCTCCGAGGTTCATCCTGGAGCTTACCAGCCGATTCATAGGGAACGTTCAACCAGTTTTCCCCACCGATACGCCCTCTGAGCGGCATAGACATCCCCCGGCAAGAATATCTCGTATACCTTGTGCACCTCCACCCTCCCGATGCCTTTCCATCCTTGTACTGCACCCTCCACCACCGTAGCCCAACTATTCAGGTATCCCATCCTAAGAACAACACCTACCGTAATGTAGGGACTCACATAGGACGAGCTTGGGGACCCCGGCTTCGACTCCCTTAACCTCGATTCTGTCGCCCGGGTGTTGTATCATTGGGCGCCTGATATGCTGATCATCTGGGGTTGTTTACCACGTCTGTAGCAGGGGGTCGACTATCCCGTCTGGGCCGCGCTTCTGGATGAATTTGGTTGCGTGGAGTGGACGTTTCTGCGAGACAAACGCGCGAGTGGACAGTTGCCTCCCATGTTGAGGCAAACAGAACTCCCCGAAAGTGGACTTCCCGCTTTTCTCACAACCAGGCGGTTTGCACGTGGGCTGTTAGGCTTTTGTGCACATCCGACCACAGTATGGGTGAACGGTCCCATCCTTCTCGGAGAATTTCGGATATTTTTCGCAAGTCTCGGTGAATTAGGTGAATTAGAATCCCTCTCTTGCGATAATCCCCTTCCACCCTGGGCGGCCCACCCCGCAAAGGTCTTGGCCTGTCGCCCGCAACTACGACCTCGGATTCCGGTGCATGATTCCGGTGCATCGGCGACTCGAATAGACTGGTCATGACGGACGAGATGCCGGGTGTGTGTGGAATGCCGAGTGTGTTAGTCACAAGAGGCACGATATCGTCGTTTCCGCAACTCTCTCCTTTGCAAGATATCAAGATATGAAAGCCTTGATCTGTTGTTGACCAACGAACGGCCCTTTGGTGCGGCTACCTCGTTTCTGATCGGCGTGGTCCGGTGCACCGGCTCGATACCTTACTACGCCGCGCGAACAGTGACCCCCTCGTGTTTCCCTCAAACGAAAAACTCACGTCCACCTCACCTTTTGGGCAAATGAAACTGCGGTTACCCCCAAACTCTTTCCTTTCTGCAAGCCGAATTCGATACCCGAGTCAGACCTGGCCCGGTTATTGTTTTTTCTTGTGTTTCTTCGCCGTAGGAGGGATAGGATTCTCGCTTAACCCCGCCTGCAGGGGTTCGAGATGAACCTTGAGCTCGCCGTCGCGTGCAACTCGTGGGCGTTTCCAGAGTATCTGCTCCAGAAGTAAAAGACTTACGGTTCTGTGCTTGATCTTGTATGGAAATACGCTCGAACGACCCCGCTGTCAGGGTGGAAATATAATCTGTTAGGCACGTTGCCGCCGTAAGCATCAGCAACTCGTGGAAAGTCTCACACTATATGTGCTGGTGATCGAGTTGCTTCCCCCCTCGTTGTAACGCACTTACGACTGGGCTGTATACCGCGATACAAGACATTATAACCCTCTGACAAAGAATCATGGAGTTACAATCATTTGCCGGACTTTCCGCAATTTGCTGATTTGAACATCAACAGACAGAGTCCATCAGTAAACAAGACATTGTCTTATTTGCTTATTCCACTTATTTGGCCTTATTCTTAAGTACATGGGGCTTGAGATGTAAGTAAAGAGAATACATATCCTATGGATCTCACTAGAGAAGTACATGGCTCAAGTCAAGAACCAATACCTCTCTTGACACAAAGGAAACAACCAGATACTGATCACCCCACTGCACATGAACTACCTTTCCAAATCTCTCAGGTAGCTGAAAAATCACCTTCCCAGTGATTGTATCCTTCATCCTTGACATGTTAGTCTCCCACTGCTTGTTTTCATTGAGGCAGAGCATGTCTGGGGGCTCATCAGAAACCCCAACAGGGGGTGAGCCTGGAACCTCAAAGTCCCACCCCTGAGCTTCAGTAGTAGGATAGCTAGCCCCAGCCTCAACTAAGACTTTAATCCAGATTTTTGAGCCTTCCATTGCAAGGACTTCTAATATATTCCACTCAGACTTCACTGTACCCACAGCCTCTCTTGTCCAGATATCCCATGCTTGAATGAATTTCTCATATAGACAGAAAATCTTGATCCCATCCCCTGATACCCTGAGGTCCTTAACAGCACCCCCAGACACATTAATTGTCCACAGGAGTTCCCCTTTCTTAGCATCCCAGATGTTGATCTTATCATCTGTATACCAGGCAAAGATCAATTTGCTGTCAATCAGTTGGATGTTGCTCTGGTGGGAGTCTTTAGCTGGGATCTGGAGGGATCCCTTGCAGAGGCCAGTTATACCCCAGGTCTTTATCACCCCATCCAAATTATTTGGGATAAAGATATCATTTCTTGCTTTCAGAGAAATAGATTTGGTTGGAGCTGGGGTAAAGGGTATAGACTTTTGGCCACCCATAACTTGATCTGTTGATAAGGTGCCAATCTGCCAGAACTTGACTGATTTGTCCAAAGATACTGAAATGAGGGTAGAGGGGGAAGAAAATGCAAGGGAGGTAATATCATTGGTATGACCAACAAAGGTCCCAACAAGGTAGGGGTCTGAGCCAGTGATGTCCAAAACATAGGCATTGCGACGAGCAGTAAAAGCCACAAATCTGCCATCAGGAGAGAAACAACAGGGGTAATAATAGCCATTTTTTGTGTGAAATTTGGCCACAACTACTCCAGAATCAATATTTTGAACTGTGATGCCAATCCCTGCACATGAAATGAATTGGCCAGAGTCATCTGGGGAAAAAGCAATCTGATAACCACTATATGTGGGTCCAACTTTGTGGCCATTGGTGTTCCACTGCTGAACAGTTCCACCAGATGTAGATATGAGGAGGCATTGAAGATTTTTAGGAGAGAAGCTGATGCATGTCACCCGATCCCATTGCTCTATGATTTGATGACACTCTCCTGTCTGAATGTCCCACAAACGAAGTGTCTTGTCCTCAGACCCTGAAGCAATTGTAATGTGGTCTGCTGAGATTGAAACAGAGTAAATCCTATCAGTGTGGCCATGGAATGTCTTGACAACACCACCAGTCTGCACATCCCAGAGCTTGACAGTCTTGTCAAAGCTTCCAGATACAAGTGATATCCCATCTGATGAGAAGGTGAGAGACCTCACTTGATCTTCATGCCCAGAGAGGACAGCTGTCTGGCTGCCTGTGATTGCATCAAGGACAAGGATATCCTTGTGTGCAGACCCAATTGCAATGGTATTGTTCCAATATGAGAGGGTCCATGGACAGTTGTTCAAAAGAACTATACGGGAACACATTCCCCATTCCACTGGGAGCCCCTCAACCACCTTAGTCACTTGTAAGAGTTCTGTAGTGTAGCACCCATGGAGCCAAGATGAGGAAGGGGAGAATGGAAGTGCAGTATGGTATAGGTAGGAAGGGGAGTTAAGGATTGCATCAAAGTTTTCCAATAGGATTCTCTGGCTGTCATTTGTCCATGGACAGGGAACATCTGCCTGACAAGGGATGTGAATACAGGCCTCAGCAAACAGTCTGCATAGAACTTACCAAAGCACACCATTGCTCAACATCATCCATGGCATAAACCCCAATATCAAGGTTCCCTGTGAGTGCAAGGACTTCAATCCAGCACAGTAAATGTGTTGTGAAGAACCCCACAACTGCTTTCTGCACTTCCCCAACATGAGAGCTATTGCTAGGAACCCTCAGGAGGTGTTTTGTCCAGAACCTACATGCATATTCTAAGGCACCCCCAATATGGTCCTTCTGGCAAGTAGGAAGATCCCTGACCTCACTGAGAACCTCATGGTCATCCAGGTTGCAAATATTCCTCCTCAGCCTTTTACCCATCAGATTAAGGCATGACAGTAGAATCTCTGTATGACAAACTGCTGGTTCCACAAAAAAGTGTTTGTCTTTGCACCGGACTGGATCCATGAGGAAGTCAGGAAATGATTTGTGGAAGGCTTGGATGGGGTCTTCTGTGCTCTCAGGAACAAGGAGGAGAGAATGTAGGGAGTAAATGGCAGTGGAGATACTGGGGACTCTCAGGAGGTCTGAGAGTGCCTTGGCTGAAAGAGGGTTAGACACAAGTAACACTGTCCCAACCACAGTCCTGAAACGGGAATACACTTCCTCAGCATCTATCTTCACATTGTCAACCATTTGCTCTAAAACCTGAGTGTAGAGCAGGTCAATCCCAGATTGTCCTTCATGGGCAGTGCTTTGTGGAAGAGAGGTGATCCGGTCCAGATGTTCAGCAGGTGTGTGGTCCCTGGATGCAACAAGTTTGACAACTGTTGAGGCGTAGATGAAAAATCCCGCCGCCTTTTCACAAAGGGCATTGATGTCGGATGGGCTTGGCCAATCTCGTGTGAAGTCGCAGTCACTCCGGGTTTTGGTGATGTTGGCCAGCTGAGTCTTGAAGAACAACTTGATATCGTTATCCACCGATGAGCGTTTGACATCATGCAGCCTGAGTACTTCCGTGATGGGTCGGAGTGACTCGAGGCGAAACCCGGAGCGAATCCGAGATTCCGGGCGACCAGTGATGAAGAACTTGACACCAGGAATCTCGTCCACGTAGCGGGAGAGCACGGAAAGAATGGCAGAGGCAGGTTCTTCATCTTTGCATTCATCGAGGGCGTCAATGATGATAAGCGTCCGAATGCGGGTAGCCTCCAATGGGCCAACGATAATCCTCTCCATTTGGGAACAAAGCGACTCCCGTCCAACATCAGGGTTGGACCTCAGGACCCGGAGCAGCTTCTCCCGAAATTGGGGGTACCGATAGGCAAGCTGATGGGCGAGGGTTGGAAAAATTGCTTGGAGGTTGCTTCTATCCTCGAAATCTCGCGAGCAAAAGAAGCTCGCACCAAGCTTTCCATCTGCGAAGCTAATCTCGGCAAATGTCTGAGCGATGGTCGTCTTCCCGGTCCCAGCAACGCCATTCAACCAGAACATGGGGCGGTCTTGTTTGTCCTTCAGCCAACGTTCGAGTTGCAGGAGGACATCCGATCTTGTCCCCCCCAGGCACCCCCGTCTGTTCCCTGAACGATACCCGGCCCCATCGGTGTGGCGCATGTTTTCCAGAAGACGTCGATCCCCATCTCCCTATTTGCAAGTCACTACAAATGACGGGACCATAAGGGAGTAAGACTCACGATTTGCTGACAGCCCTCGGCGTAGATGTCCAGTTTCAACGACGTCTGCAGCGGGTGTTAGGTGTGATGCGAGTGAGTGCTTTGGGAGTGCGAACCTGATAGTCATTTAAGGCATAGCGAATATCTTCCACCAGACCGTTAACCTTATGTGCGTTCTCGGGGTTTTTGAGGAAAAGCGCGAGATCCTCCTGAGTCGTCATCGAGTCCATAGCCCGGCCGATCCCTTCCAATTTCCTGGCAACCCCCATGCGTCAGACCCGCCCATCGGTCTCAGAGAATATGGGCCCACCGTTTTAGTTTGTTTGACCTCTTCTCCTCATTGAAGTCACCCGGAGAGATAGGTGCGGAGAGCGATTCAGAAAGCATTTTGACCCTGGGTGCCAACGATTCTATGGCATGTTTATTCACCTCCGTCCGCTAGAACGACCGTAAGCATTGAGCATTGCAGACAGGATGTGCGGGAAGGAGTCCATACCTCGTAATTGTCGAGAACAAAGCAGAGAGATCTCGCGATAGATTTGAGCGGACCGAAAGAACCCGCAGAGTCCCTCGCTTCGTGGAGCAATCCGGCCGTGGCAGAAGCAGTAGGCCCGTAGTTCAATTTCGTCTCATCCGCGACGGCGCTCGGGTCGAGGTTCTCGTCGGAACGAACGTCCGGTCCGTGGTCGGGAAAGGCAGAGGTACCTACATTGTCAGAAAGAATGACGAGAGGTATTGATAAAAGCAACCATATCCACGTACCGCCGGGCTTCCCACCATGCGGGATCGAAGGTGTAGACGGAGAGGGATATACTCCCTCAAGTTCTCCGCTCCGCCCACTTTCCACCGCAACCTCGACGTCTGGGTGTAGGTGTGAATGCCTCTGGCTGGCTTCTCCCTCATCGATATCTGCTTCCCCCCCTTCTCGACTGTTATCACTCCCACGCGCTGGTACAGATTCTGGCCCCTCTGGCTGAGCTCGATACGTCGGAATGACTCGCTTTCCAGCTGCGTTGGCTTTATCCCCTTGTCCGTCGTAACTTTCACCCACTACGGCATGAGGTTCTGATTGCGGAAGCGAGCTCGTTGAGTCAGCCCCCTCCTCACCGGGGTTGGCCCTCGTTCCGTCTGATTTGCGTTTTCTCCCTGTTAGTCCGACTCGGTGCTTGAACTTCTTCTTCATTTTGGAGAGTGAGCTTCGTATGTCGTCCATTGTCGGTGTTGGATCAGCGTAGGCTAGCGTAGGTGATGGTGCGATAGTGGGTGATTGACCTCGTGGCTTCGATTCTATTCCATGCCAGTGCTAAAACCAGCGCCTAGTGCGGGCGCAAGTGCGCTATCATCAGGAAAATGCCGAGTCAGCTCGCAAGTATATGTAAGCACCTGGAATAATAGGAGGTACCACAGAAGCGCTTCTGGTATCGACAGTCGACTCCAAGCGTATCGAAGGCCGTGCAATCGCGGCCGAGTAATTTTTGCTCACCTGACTTGTTCTGCAGGCACCGGATTTAGACGGAATGGATGACCCTTGTGCTTGGAATAAGCACCAATTTACTCAACGATACACTACACAAAACTTTAGGGGAGCGCTTCGAAGCATATTCGTGAAAAAGTGCCCTAGTGGAATCGCTCCGAACCGTTTGGAAGCAGATGGAGCATGCGGAAGTTCCCCGAAGCGCGTCGATTGTACACAATTGCACAGAATCCGACTCGAGATTTTCCTGATGATCTGACCTGCCGCAAGTGGCAGATCTGCGTCGCACCGTCCTTTTTCCCCAAGTTCTGGTGTCGGTTTGCCATATCAATCTCTATATGTATAAAATACTTCAATGTTTTATGGCCGACTGTTTTGGGTGAGTATCTACACCAGTATATATTTGACAATTTGTTGTGGTTGGTAATGCGATGGAGGGTTTCCGGTGCCAAAGTGGAACAGGTCTCAGACGTTGGATTCCTGGCAAAAATGATGATACAACAGCACAAGAGATACAAATCATACAAAAAATACAAACGAAGCCAACCCATCATCCATCAAGCCTGGAAGTACTCGTCAGACCGACACTTGCGAACCCATAACAAATACTCACCAGATAATTGTACGATTTCCGATCCTCGCATCGCTCAAGATACTCTCGCTAAGAAGGTATAAGGTGTGGACCCTCAAGGGCGAAGTCGGGGAGAACCTTACTTCAACAAGACCCTCGATCCGCTTCTTAATATTTAGAGGATTTGGATGGAACCGGGGGGTGAGCTGTCGCGTAACTTCGTCGACAAGCTGGTTGTGGACCATGTGCTTCCTATCCTTCATAATCCGGACGATACAAGCCTACGAGCCACCATGTCAGATTCACTCTAATGCCAGGGACAAACACCGTACCTCTGTTTGGTGTCTTCGCTCCTCTTCAATCCTGCCGTGTGTCTCTTTCTGTTCTTCGGTGCTCTCGACTTTCGACGAGACTGTACTGATTTTAATCTTCTGAAGGTTTGATTTAAAGTCATTGTTGAATGAGAAGGAGTCCTCGCGGTTTACATCTCGACCTGGCGGGTGCTTCTTCAAGATCCTGTACTTCGCACAGGCGAGAAATTGGAGGTCTCGTGAGAGTTCGTCGTCCGGAATACCGGTGGTCGTTTCTATTTCCTTTGAGAGCACAAAGCGTGTCATACTTTGGAGGCACTCTGAATTTTCCGGGTACGATTCACCTCATACGTGAGGAAATCCTCCTCCTTAAGATCCTCGAATAACAGGAGGATGACAAGTGCAATGGTGGAAACCGTCAAGTCATGCTCCCTTGACTTGAACCGGACCCGGACCTCCGCAGTGCCCATAGAAGGTTGCCAAGTGAGCTTTCGACCGGGGTGCTTCGCGAGGTAATAGACCTCAAATGACTTGGCTGCTTTCACGAGCACCTCCGACAGAGTACATGGGACATTAGGTGGTGACGGCCAGTAGGCAAAAGTCATGACGGTGACGGTGATGGCAACGGAAGGGGCCTGTAGCAGTGTCAGAACTCAGCTTTCATGGAGGTGCTTTTCGCGTACCGTAGTCCTCGCCAGATGTCTTCGGTAATCCTCCATGGTTTCCATCGATAGTTTCATATCGTTAAACATACCCTCGAGTCTCTGTGTGAACTGATGACCGCATTCAACTTTCAGCTTGCCCAGCATTTGTCGTTCCGCGTCATCGGAGACAGACCGTCCCAAAAGTAACCGTTTTGCAAGGTGACCCTTATAATAGCGCTCAAGCACGTCCTTGTCGGTGAGATACCGGAACACGGTGATGGTCTTGTCTAATGCGACGTCAACCTCGAGATCGGTTTTCTACGGCAGCGTTAGAGGTGAACAAGTTCATGGACGACACCGCAGCTTACGTCCTTGACCCCCTTCTTGAGACTCTCGTCAATAAAAAGAGATATAAATTCAGGAGCCTTCGGATTAGTATTAATGAAGCCTTCAAAACCCTGGAATTGATTCATCAGATGATGCCTTCATACGCTGTCATACGCTGCACGCAATCTTACCTTGACCATTGCTGTCTCAAGCTCTCGGTCAGAATTAAATGCCTCTGACCAAACACGGTAGATTTTGTCTTTTAGGTCGAGCACGTCCTGTACCCACTTCAGAGCTTGCTGGAGCGTTTGGGCACCGGCCGCTCGCGGTTTGGCTTTGCCTTCCCCCTCAGATACGCCCCCACCCCCCGCAGGCTCCTCCGCGACGTCAAATTCTCCGTTCAGATTTATCTCGCTCCCTCGACGAATGATCGACTCCTTGTATGCCTTGTATATGGACGGAATCCCCATGGCCACCCGTTTGAATAGCTTGTACATCAGGGTGAGGGATCGGATTTTGTCGGTGTCAATCATGCTGTCCATCCCAGAATTCGGCATATAAATGACGGTCGCAAGGTGTGGCACGAGCAGCTTATCTTCCAGGATCTCCTCCAGTAGCAGGGTGATCTCCGAGCTGAGGTAGCGTTGAGCGCGGAGAGTTTCCTCAGTAAACCGTTTATCCACCTACAAACAGTCCCAGGGTGAAAAACGCGTTAAATTGAGTCCAGGGTGAGTACCTACATGAGCGAGGTACTCGGGTGCACTCGAGAGCTCCAGCCGCTGTTTTCCCTCGGCCTCATAAAACCTCCGGGTTTCATCGAGCAGTGGCGGCATCAATTTCTCCTGGTAGACTGTCGGAGACCGCGAGTTCTCTTGCAACAGACATAGAACATCGACACATCCACGGACGGCAGACTGATTGATCGCGAACCCATCCCGCTCCACACGTACTTCGTCGAGGACGGCGTTGACGAGGCTATCCTCTATCGGGGGTACGATTATGTGCTTGTAAAATAACAAGACGCCGGCATCGTATATGAAGGGGAGACTTTGCGCCGATAAATACACTCGGTCCTAGGGCAGATAAGCGCCTCGGCCACACTTGGACTCGGGAAGAAAGTGGCGAGGAAGGACGTACCAGGTACTTGAGGATATCTCGTAATTTACATAGGGCAGATCCGTAGTCATCCCAGACATGCCTGAAGGCCTTGAGCAGCTCCTCCCCTTCCTTAGCCCGAGATACCATGTCGCTCCGGATGCCGGTGGGGAATGCGGGTACTAGCTTTTCCTTGACCATCGCTTGTAAATTCTCGGCGATTAGAGCCTTGACGCCTTCGTAGAGCTTTTCCGACTGCTTCCCGAGGACGAGGTTATAGCCGAATCGGAGATTCTCTTCAAAGGACAGGTTCGCCGCATTCTGTGCGAAGATCTCTCGAATGTTGTTCGAGAGCCTCCCCCACATTTCATCCAACGACACATCCGAGTAATTCTGAACAAGCAACGGTCAGATTTGCGTTCTGGGTGATATGGAGAAATTACATCTACCCTTGGAGGTCTCTGAGGAGAGAATTTTAATGAGGGCGCGATTGCCAACCACGGTCGTAACTCACTATTCTCACTGTTCTCTTCTGGGCCGCTAGGGGTCCGATTTGGCCATTCAGCTTACTTCCGTCATCGACCATAAACTGGGGGACTGACCGACAGTGGACATGGTTGAGGATGAGTGTCACTGTTAGTGATTGGGAGGCGATCGCCCACGGGATCTGTATGGCTGCCTCGTTTGTCAATCAGGAAAATACACTTTGGACTCTACGCGATTGCGACCAACCGGCGTGCTTCGGTGGAGCCGCCGCACCTTCCGAGCGCTTCCGTGCACTTCGAAGTGATTCCACGGGAGCACCTCCCCAAAAAGCGCTTCCGTTACAACGGTCGTTTCATGGGAGCACACCGGTGCACTCCGCCTCCCGTGCTGATGATATCAAGATATGAAAGCCTTGAAGCTTGAAGCTTGATCTGTTGTTGACCAACGAAAGGCCCTTTGGTGCGGCTGCCTCGTTTCTGATCGGCGTGGTCCGGTGCACCGGCTCGATACCTTACTACGCCGCGCGAACAGTGACCCCCTCGCGTTTCCCTCATACGAAAACCTCACGTCCACCTCACCTTTGGACAAATGAAACCGCGGACACCCCAAAACTCTTCCCCGTCTGCACGTCGCCCCTTTTTATATGGGGGTCATCGCGATCTCTCTCATCTGTAACCTTCCTTTTATTCCCCGAACACGACCATCCTTCACACCAACCTCTCGCTCTCTCATTTCTATTTTATTTCTCTGGTCACCCCCACCAGACCCGCCGGCGCGTTAGATGGCTACGACCACCACGGCTCAGACCAGGGCTACTTCGAGCTTACCTCAAAATACTGCACTTGGACTCTTATCTTCGAACCCGATGTTTCAAGCGAACCAGATTAACACGTGCAATGTATGGATGCAGTCGCCAGCGCTTTTCGGTTCTGCTTCTTACCCTTCGTTCACAGAATTGTCGTCTCCACCCCAAGCGGCTCGATCCCGCCACCGGAGTACTACACGACTTCTGTTCGAGAGCTTGCGCGAAAGCTAATGCTGCAGCAACGAAGTGCGAGGTACTGTTCCCCCCATGACTGGCCGCGACCAAAAAAAGGCTGACTTCTTTCATTCTTCCATTCCGTTCCTGTAGCAATGCAAAGTACGACCGAAGTATAACGATGGAAAGTCCATTCATCCATACTGTTCTCGGGCTTGCGCAAACGCTTCCAAGTCGAATGGAACTCAGAACGGAAACAGAAACCCCAACGCCAACACTAATGGGAACGGACACAGGCCGAAACGGGGCAACACGATGACAGTAGCATCGAACGCTACCCCTCCCGTTAATACCTGCTCGATACCGGGCTGTCAGGCGACTGTGTACAGGGACCCGAATGGCGCTCCCGGGAAGTACTGCGGCAAGGCTCACAAAGCGTATGTCCCCATCACCCTAATTTTAATCAGTGATTGAAGTAAAACTTAACCCTGCATTCGTAGGTTGGGCCAGAAGGGTTGCATCGCGTGTAGGAAGGCCGATAAGTCCGGGAAATCTGATTTCTGTGCTCCCTGCAAGGTTTCTGCTACACAGAACGCTCCGAAGATAATTGAAATCGCTGAAGAGAACGAGACGTTCAAGAGCGGTGGGTTTGCCGGTAATTTCCGATTCCTTGTCTGGGTCGCTCAGGTTTGGAGATAGTCGCTCAACAGTTCAAGCATTCGTGGAGACACACCGCCTCTTGTCCTAAAGTTCGCGCCGTCTACAAGATCGTGTCGACGCAACAGAGCTTGGACAAGTACACTTCATACCGGTACGTTCGTCACCTTCCCTTTCTCCAGGTTCTACCCCTCACGGGTGCCCAACTCTCAGCGATTCCGTGGAAGCTCGCGGCCACTTCACTAGCGCGAATCGACCACTAGGAAACGAGAACCGGCGATGGCACGGGACACGTAGGAAGTGCAACCTCGGAGACAAAGGCTGTACCACCTTCTGTTCCGACCTCCGATGTTCCTTGTGTTGTATCGTCAGGACCTCGTTCGATCTGGCACACTTTGGGAAGAAGACAAGCTGGGGAAGATTCGGTGCCGGGATTTACACTTCGTCCACGTCTTCCAAGTTTGTGTCGCCCTTACCCGTCTACTGAGGTCTCTCGTTGATCACAATCCCTCGCATATAGAGCAAACGATTATTCCTCCACTGATTCTACCTCACCGTGGAAGGCTATTCTGTTGAACAAGGTGGTCGTTGGCAAGGGATACAAGATTCTTCACGATGACCCTTCGCTAACTGGGCCGCCCCCTGGATACGATTCTGTAAGTCGAACCGCACCTTGATTGCCGCTTGAAGATTTACCATCGGCTGCACCAGGTGCTCGCTGAGGTTGGAGGAAGCCTCAACTACGATGAACTCATTGTGTACATAAACGACGCTGTACGACCGTCCTACGTTGTAATGTACGAGTAGAAGCGTATAGGCAACGACCGCTGTATCTTATATTTATATGAGCTTGGGAAGATATATATATATGTGTTCGTACTGTTGTAACACGACATGCATTCATAACAGCAACGCGTACAGTACATGATGGTAACAGTGACTAAAGTGTGCCCGGCACCGGCACCGGCAGACATCATATCCTCCTTTCCCTACTGCTGGATGGCATTGGTGTGTATTGTGGTGGCAAGGACTGCCATACACTCGTAATGCATGGATCCAAGAGACGAGAAAAGAAAGGAACAGTTGCTGTTATGGTTTGTCACCCAATGGAAGCGCCTGTACATAAGACACGTTTCCCCTACCAAATCACGTTGTCCGCGCCTATTGGAATAACGACCTTACGGCTCTCAACTCGTATCGGACTCATGCAGTGGCCGACGCACCCGTTCTATTCCTTTCTAAACTCAGTCAGATGAATCCGTGGCTCGAATGTGCTGCTAATTGACGCTGTGCGCCGCACAATGGCATCACAATGTCTGCGTGTTCCCCGTGGGAGACCGGCCATGTACTATATCTGCTGCACTTGTTCGCTCTTCATACAGCATGTGCCCGAGTCGCACACGTGTCTGGCGCTGTGGGAGTTAGGATAGAATATGGAAGAAACGAAGGTCCTCGTTCCCGACGGGATCCCCTGCTCCTTTGTTTGACGATCGCGCGTAACTA
>Ga0307513_10004975_pt1 | contig 17615 bp, 13 predicted proteins | sample 15_EM_MG_FD_202174 | JGI IMG/M metagenome (GOLD analysis project Ga0307513, IMG submission 202174) | Populus trichocarpa ectomycorrhiza microbial communities from riparian zone in the Pacific Northwest, United States - 15_EM | ecosystem: Host-associated > Plants > Roots > Unclassified | place... | reverse complement strand
GTCGGCCGATGATGAAAGTTCCCCCAAAAAGGGCAAAGAACCTGCCTTCCAAAAAAATAACCCAGCGGAGTTGTTTTCTGTATTTCCCTGTAAACGGCTGCGCCGTTTACAGAGAAATATAGATAGGTTTTGTAGAGAGCAGGACACCGTGAGAGGAAGCGGTGATAGTGTTTATGGTGCTTGCGACGGATGGTTCGGACAAAGAGCCGAGAGTAGCAACGTATGACGGGCAAGAGGGGTGGGAAAAGATGCGGTTGAGAAAGCGAGCGGAAGCGAGCTAGGCGAGAACCGAGTTACGTCGAAGAGGTGAGGGGAACGGTTTTTGACCGTAATTCGGGTAACGAGGTGGTGGAAAAAGCGGAGGGATTGAGGGAGTGGCGGGAAGGTTGTTGGCACTTCGCACCTAATGTCAGGAGGAGACTCAGGGGACTCAGATGACAAGAGGAAAAGGAGAGAACGAATGATGATGAGTGAATAGACCAGGTGCGAAGTACAGTACAAGAGGGCGAGGTACCGACTTATATAGGTGGGGCGAGCCCGATCGTATGTACGGAAATGGTAACAATACAGAAAAGGAAAGAGAGGACGAAAGAGGAGGAGGGAATCTCTAACACCATTGACCTAACATTCTTAACAGTTGATATAAGTGCGGCATCGGGTGCCTACCTTAATTAGTTTGCTATTTGACTGTTGACTGACGGACTAATTAAGTAGCATGGTTGACGTAGCGGCTGATACTGGAAAAAAAAAGATTCGAATGAAAAAGAAAGGGTAGAAAGGACCACACTTGTAGAGAAAGAAATCGATTGAGCTCGAACATTTGTTATTCCAGGCCTTACAACGAGGAAACCCTCCCGCTGGCCAACTATATCATAGCTTCAAACACTACGCAATTCCCATAACATGGGATTTGAGTCATTTGAAGGTAGACGGGTAATTTGAACACAGCGTACACGGCTTTCCTTGATCTTCGGTCACTGGACAACAATGCACGCAGTGCACAAAACGTGGCGGGAATAGAATAAGGGATGAATTGTAAGTTGAACTCACCCACGCGCCTGATTGGAAAGTGGCAATCGGGATATCGATCGACTCGTCCGGAGCCAGAAATCGACAGCTAACTGTACCATTCACTGCTTTGTACAAGTCAAAGAATGTTGTTTTTTTGGTGGGTATAGAGCTGTTTGATGGTAGAAATGGGAGCGAGAAAGAAAGAGTCAACAAACTCGGACAAGGTAATCTACAGGATCAATAGGGATGTACTTACCGGTGCGGTAAAAAAACAGCCATAGATCCTTGTGCTTGTGCGTTCTCGACGGGGAGCTGACAGCTTCCAAAGTACGGGCGCGGGAGAACTGAAGTAGCGAAAGGAATCAGCGATGCACAGATCCAGGTTCGGATGGTTACGAAACTAACTGAGTGGCAGACTACGTTGGGTTTACGAGAGCAGGGTTCGCGACCGGCGAGCCCGCTATTGCTATCGCTAAGGAAGAACGCCTCGCAACAAGCAAGTCTGGTCGTTTGTACCACTCTCGTACCCGAAATCCGAATATTAGCCACTTCCACACTCGAAACGCTGGGAGGTATGTACCTTGATCATCTCCGTACAACTCCTCCACCATCCCAGATCTCGAAGCGCCATTCCATCGAGAGGCGCCGTTTCAACCTTTGTGTCCGCGAAGGCTCTCATCGTATAGCCTGACCTGCGTCTTCGTCAGCTTAACGTAAACCCAACCAATACAGACATACCTTGGACGGAACGAGAAGACCCGTCCATCATCGCCACGTCCAACTCGCGCCCAGGTATCCAGGAAGAAACCATTATGGAGAGGCTGTACAAAATCAGTTGGTTAGAAACGGTGCTGGGAGTCAACATCCAAGCAAGTACGAACCTTCAACCTCGACGTTAAGCCTGGAGCAGTGGTGTTGGGTTGACGTTGGGTTGAAGAAACGCCTCGACTCCAGCCAAGCAAGGGCGCTTGCTTGAGCTCGGAGCGAGAGCTCCATATTCACTCCAATAACCAGATGTGTCGCCCTTTGCCATCCCTAGCGGCCCTTCGAAGACGACGACGCCATCACTGCCCTCGCCTCGCACCCAGCTCCACATCCGCATCGCCGTCCAAAAAATGATCATCGACTCCGTTGTCGAAGGCGGTTGCGATTTCGCGGACGTTCGTTGGCTATGCGAATCGTCGATGGATGGCTAACTGAGTCGTTGGCGTAGGTTTTTTCATTGCATAAGGTGTCAACGCCACAAACTGGTGGGTTTGAGAAGTGGAGGAGGCTACGGGCGGCCTTAACGAACGAACAGGTAAGTTACGTTCAATTCCTCGCACCTAACTTGACCTGAAACCCAGGCTTCTCCACCCTTGACTCTTGGGAACGATAGCCAACGTAATGGACCATCGATAACGGTTCGCTACGGGCAGGTCGTCAATAAGTGGGTAAGTTTGTGTGTTGATCTGTACGTACCCCATGCGGTCTACTAACACGTCTTCTTCAGCCGCCTCAAATGCAGTCTTTGATCGTCGGCGGTAAGTCTGCACGTTCGAAGGTATTCTGAATGAGTGAAGTGGCTGCAGGAAAGAAGGAGGTTAACATAAAAGCGGGTAGGTTTTTTTTGTTTCATCGCACCTAAAATGCTTCATCCAACCCCCTGAAACCGAACCATGGGTCTTGGGCAATGACAGCCAAGGAAAAGAGATATCGAGCGGCTGCCCAACTGTGAGTAAAAAGATCGGCGGTAGGACCCAACGACTGACCTTAATTCTTGCGACGCATGCCACTTCGACTCCAGGACCCGGAGCGAAAGCTCCATTTTCAAGCCACCTACTAAAAGTCTCGCCACTTGCCACCCTAGCAGGCTTTCGAGGACGACGACACCGCCATCCTCGCCCTCGTTCCCATTTTCGCACCTGGATCGTTGTCGAAAGGAATATGGCTGTCAACTCCATCGTCAACGGCCGTTGTGAAGTCGAAGGCGTTCATTTAGACTTGAATTTGTTGGTTACGCGAGTCGTCCATGGACGGGTAATTCGATTGAACCCTTGGTTGTTGGCGTAGGCGAGCTCCTCGAGCAAGGTGTCGACACAGCGAAATTGGTGGGCTTGAAGGGAGAAGGCTACAAAGAGCATTAACGAAAGAAGAGGTAGGTTATGCTCAAACAGCCACACCTAAAACCGAGGCTTCTCCGCCCTCCACGTATGTCATGGAGCGGTTGGCAGCCAACTACTGAAAAGAGTATAGGTTTTCGGGAGGGAAACTGGATGTGGGCGGTAAAACGAATTATTTCGCTGGCTTTCGAAAGCGGCTGTACTCATAAATAAATGAGTCCAGGTGTTGCGAAATAGAAATCTCGGAAGGTGTCGTCGTTTCGACACTCTCCCCGACGCACCTGACGAGTCTCCCTCATCAAGGGTCTCCCCTACCGTTCTTGTACCCTTCCAAATCCGTCCCGCTCCTTCGAAACGTAGCCCACATCCGTCGACGAGGGAGGGGCTCAAAAACCGGCGTGATTCGCGAAAATCTGCAAAAAATCACCTATATCGGTATAAAAAAAAAAACACGTTAGAAATGCCCAAAAATCAATAATAAAACATTTACCAATTTTTTTTGACGTTCCAGGGCGCGGGTTGACCAAACGAGAGATGGGGCAAGGTGATGGTGGTGGTTCGAGATAGAGATCAACACGCGTCAACGTCGTTGATCTCAATTCCGGCACTATCCGAGCCATGCCGAGCTAAAGTCGGATTTTTGGAATACTTGTTGTGTAAAGTACTTTCCAGAAAGGGTTCGAATTCACATTCCCGAATCTGAAATCAGTAAGGAATTGACCTACTTCTCGTAATGTTATGACGTCTTTTCCACTTTTCTACCTCCCAATTTTCAAATTCTCAACGTTTCGGGACATATTATATACTCAGAGAAAGCCCCGAATGAAGAGAGAACTGATCTGTAGACAGATTCTCAAACAAAAATTTCACTGTCAACTTATCGGAGAAATGATCATTTCTAATGTTACCTGGCCGCCGGTTTTTGCGTGGCTTATTTCGAAGCATTTCATACAATGTTATATACTGGGAGAAAGCTAATAATATTCATAACAAAATGTGGGTCCTAAATATATTAGTTCCGCGGTTGACTGTCGACTGAGTATCTAATATAGCTAGGAGGGCCAAGTATGCTCGGAATACAGATGCAAAGAGTGACAGACATGCTCTAAAGAAGGTCCTTAATAAGCTTCAATCTCGACGTCCACACTGCACACCAGCGCATGGTACAATGCGTCTGAGTTTCCATGGTTCGCCAAAACTCCTATCCTTCGTATATCTCGCAAAATCCGATCAATGTACTCTCCAGCTCCAGACAAATGCGCAACTCGTGCGCAGGCAGCATGGAGTGCGAGGTAGCGTGGATCGGGCGGAGGGAGAGCACCAGAAAATACAACTTGTTCTCGGTGTCCGTTAAGCAAGCCAGGTCGGATTGCTGCCAGTTTGTAGTGGTTAACAGGATCCTAAGAGGCGTGGAAAGATCAGTGGTATTATTACTTGGTTAGCGTCGTACTCACACCTGGTTTTCTCTCCAGCCAAAGTTGCAGTTTGTCGAACATTTGGTGGAGATCCGATGCTAAAGTGAGCACATTTTCGAGGCGGTGCAAACCAGCGCCATTAAGTTCTCTGACGGCGTCGATTCGGCCAAACCGAGACAGAACTGCCAGAGCCGATGAAGCGTACGATGCCTGTACCAGAGATGTCATTAATGAGGGACAAAGAAAAAAACACTGGGGGTGTAGATGTGCAATACAATACCTTCTTCTCGTCCTCAAGTCCCTCGTTGGTGGACCGGTCGAAGATATGTGCTAGCTCTGTTACTGTGGTCACTGATTCATCATCTTCCTGCACACGACCTTCGTCAACAGATTGGCTGTCAAGCCTTCCCGAAAAAACACAGCAGTAGCCATCACGTTCAAGAGCCTGGGTGCGAAATTGAACGAGCGCATTTTAATAAGGTCTATCGACGTACCTGTTCCTTGGCCAACTCATGGCTCCGGGGAGTTGGCGCCAATAGTAGACTGAAGCTAGCTGCTTGTGTATCAAATGAGGGGGCTGATGGATGGTGACTAGGCGTTGGGGTATGTCCCTTGATTCTGCGAACTGGGGGGAGACATTCATAGTGAGAAGGGGACATAACTAACTCGAAAATGGCTTACAAAGACGGAGCAGATGATTTTTGTAAACCTCTGCAAGCTTCTGTAGATCCACGTCATTGACACATCGAACAATCTCTGATACAAATTCTGTGCGGCCTTCATCTGTTGGCGCCTCGAGGATCATGTATCCGAGAAGTCGGGCGCAGATCAGGACTGAAAGACGGCCACACTGCACCACTTCCGAGTGGCTGTTCTGGAGTATAACACAGCGCTTATAGGCAGCATGAAGGACGGCCTGCTGACCAGTATTGTACGGGTTCGGTGGAAGAGGCTGGGGGGGCATGGCAACGGCCGTTATGTAATCCTAAGGCAACAACAACGCGACTTCACCTTGATTTTCAAGCATGAACAAATACATTACAGCTGCTTGCGGAACTTAGGGCGCGAATCGAATTTTTTCCAAATGCGGCAAATTTTGATGGATTTTGAACCACCTCGAGTATTCGTAGAATAACCTCGTAAGTTTTCATCCGCTTCCAATAAAAATAGAACCATTAGACAGGCGTTGAAAATACGCATCGATATATGCACTAATTGTTGCAAAAATATAGAATTTAGGCGACGCTCTGCAAGAACATTGATTTCACCCTTGCTCAAGTGATGTGGCACGGTATTCATGAGATAAAATGCATATCAAGGGTTCAGGTTGCCCAAATTTATGTTTAATTCGCCTTCGTGAAACTTCTTCACTGGATTATATATATAAAATTGCGAAACAAGGTTCTCAGGATGCGGTAGTGGGAGGTGCCTCATCAAGCTTCCACAGAACAGAAAGAGTGTCGTCTTTCTCACAGATATATAGAATTTTTCCAACATAGATGTGTTTCTAGATATTGTAAGAGTGTTCAAGTTCGGCTTTGAGGACTTTGAATCATATTCGAATCGATAATAACCTGAACCTTTTGCCACGTCAGCGCCACTACTAGTGTCCTTGACTCATGCAGTTCTACCTCGCGCATTTTTGCACATTTTGATACGTATTACAAATGTGAATTCAATCCCATTGTTTCATTGCGAACAGAGGAAATTGGTGGAGCTACCATGTAAGCATTGTTCCACATCAAATCTAACTCCGACCTGATTTTACTCCACAGCTCTGAGCGCCTCCTCCTATAAATATTTGGTACTTTCCAGTAGATATTGTCAATACAATTTCTATGAGTCTAAAATTAGGCAGTTTGAGAAAGAACTGAGTATGTAATTTTCAGAATGCACTTGAGCAACGGAGAAGGCAATGTTCTTGGAAGTGTTGCACAAATTCTAACTTATTTGCAATAATTGGTATACCTATCGACGCAGATTTTAGACGCCTATCTAATGGTTCTGTTTTTATTGAAATTGTGTGGAAACTGACGAGGTTATTCTACGAATACTCGAGGTGGTTCAAAATCCATCAAAATTCGCCGCATTTGGAAAAAATTCGGTTCGCTCCCTAAGTTCCGCAACAGGACGGACAAGAGTGGACACACACACACAGAAAAAAGATGCGACAGACAAAAAGAAGAGCGACACACCGGCCCAAAATACGACCCACTGATGCCAAGCATGTGTTCGCCGGGTTTGGGTGTGTCGCATTTTCCGTGTCATGTGATAACCCTTGCAGTAGAATTCACTAAGTCCATCCCGAGTTCATTTAACATTATCCACCAATACAGGAGGTAGGACTACTTTTTTTCCCTGCGCAAGTAATCTTCAAAGTGTAAAATTTACAAAGAGTAGCTATTAAGATAAGTAATACTACATAAATTGAGGTTGCAGCCCCTCCTCGAGATTCCCAGACACTGCATCCGCTCGCAGGAGGGTGTATGACAAAGCAGACAGTGTGATCCCGTCGCCTCGTCTGGCTCGCTTGATAGTGTAGGGGCGACGAGGACGGCGGTGGAATTCCGGCGTCCTCGCCCTGTCCATACCTTCCTTTAAACTTGTTCTCGTTCGCTTCCAGGACGAGGCCGGTGGTGGGATCTCACCACCTCGTCCTGTGCAAACGAACTCACGGGAGGGGCTCGCAACGCTCCCGTAACCCCCCCGCTTGTCACCTCGCCCTCCTCTTCGCCACCCTGCTCGCCCACGCTGTCGGGTGCGGGGCCATTTTCGGGGTGGTTGGCGTGGTTGTGGTTGTGGTTGCCTTCGTGTTCCAGCGTGTTCGTGTTTCTGGTCGCGTGGTAGTGTGGGTGGGATATGTAAGGGCAACAGTGAGGCGGGGGCTGCAGGAAGGGAGCGACGGGTGGGGGCAATCATGGTGGGTGAAAGAAAGATCAGTTGTGATGGGTGACATCTGATTGGTCACGTTCGTAACTCCTGTCGGAGTTTTGAATGCAGAAGCAGCACCCTTCAAAATGTGTTGCGACACATTGTCACCTGTGTGTCGCGGTTCACGTCCATGTGTCGTGATCCTCACCTGTGTGTGGGTGTCTAGTCTTGTATATCCTCCTGCGCCTGCGCCCGAGGGCGTCACCCACTCACGATCATTACCTGGGGACCTCAGCATCGGATAAACAGCTGGGGCCCCGTATCGAAACGCCGCTCCTGCGTGTGAGCGCGAACGATCACGCCGATCATCAGCTGGGGACCAGCCAGAATTGTGATAGTCAGCCGGGGCCCCGTATCGAAACGCCGCTCCTGCGTGTGAGTGCGAACGATCACGCCGATCATCAGCTGGGGACCAGCCAGAATTGTGATAGTCAGCACTTACACCCGCCCCCCAGTGATTGGGAGTATAAAAGGAGGGCCCGCTGGGGGGGCTGAGCGGCGATATGAACGGAGTATTGGGGTGGCTCTGTGTCTCTTGATCGTTAAGATTAGGCCTGCCTCGATAGGCATGGGCCGTGGATGGATCCCAACTGCTGTGCCGATTTCGCCCAGTACTGATTGGGTACGCTGAAGGCAGAGCACTGTCGAATCGTACCGCCTTTCCTTCCGGGATCACCTGAGAATTAGCTGGGCCCCAACCAGCACTGGTATTAGGGAAGGAGCCACTGAGGGAGCTGAGCGGCGGTATGAATGGAGTCACGGGATGATCAGTATCAGGACTGCGTCGTAGGGAATGTGGTATGGATGGATACCAACTGCTCTTCTGCTTTTGGTCAGCTATCCCTGTGAATTCTGTATTCTGCGGCCGTGGCAGAGGTATTGAAGGAGGAGCCATCGATTGGGGATCTATCGTTATGCTGTAAGTTGGAGAAGGAGGGGGATGTGCCAGTGGCATCGGTGTTTGTACGGAGCCTATTGGCCCTTCATGTTGAGGACCTGGTATTGAAGAGGAGATCGGCGTGTTATCGTCGTCCTTGGAGGCCATGAAGTGGTATGTAGCGCCCGGAAGAGACGAAGGGGCTGCTGGTTTTATCACCGTTTCCGGCCCTGTTAGGCCGCTTCTTTTGACATGAGAAAGGGACATAAGAACTGTTAAGTAATATTATCTGATAGATTCTCGTGTGGTAATATCGCCCTTGCTTTGGCCATTTTAGAATGTATTGTACTAGGCAAGATTGAGGCAAGAGGTGCTCTGCTTGGATATTGTGACTTAGCCGAAACGATCAGCAAAACCTTTTTCGTACTTACATCGATTGCTCATTCCTAATACAATCAAACTAATTTATTGACAACCTATGTCCATATAAAGGCTTGGTGCTTATCAATAAAAATGGACATGGAGCCGCAGTTCTGAGGACACTGCATAACAACTTTATCACTGTATTATTCCATCAGCTTCCTTTGGTAAAATTTACCAGGCAAGTTACTCACGTTCTGCCAACACCAGCGACAACCCATCAAGTCTAGTTGCCTAAATAATATCTCAACATCAATGCGAACAGTAAACCAAACTGGGCTTACACTTCGGAGTGCCTGGAAAATTGATGTATATTTCAGCTCAAGTATCACATCTGTAAGGGAGGATAAAAAGACACACAAATGAGAGGCTGATCACTAATTGGGATCTTGCAGACACCAGGAGTTCCCGGGACGCAACTTGATCGTATTTGAATACATCAGCTTTGTTGTGCACGCTTAAAGTTTCCAGACTGGTTTACTCACGTTCCGACTGCGTTGACGAGGGGACCACAGCAGTTCAAGCCATCAGGGCCTACCGAGTATTTAAATATAATCGAAGCGGTCAATCGATCAAGGGGGACTCACATTTCAGGTCCTTGAGTATAATGAGAAGGGGAGTTAAGCTACATAGGTGGCCATAAATCAATATGAACGTACATCTGGTCCACCGCCTTAAAAATATATGTTTATTAGCTCCAGTCTCATATTTGTGAAGGATTGCAACAAGACGTACAATGTTGGACACTAGCGGCCGACGCCTGGGAGAGGATAGCGACGAGGGCGACGATTGGGGCAAGTGAAAACTTCATGATTTTTTATCTTTGATAGTTGAGATTTGTAGACTCGAAAGGATGTTAAAGAATTTCAGAGTGTACCAGAATTTATATAATCCTTTTGAGATAAAAATATCTCAGCAGTGCTGTGTGGGGAAAAAGCCATGCAGCCTGACCATGCCATACTTCTCATTATCATTAGATGCCATGATTTTGGAATGAAGAGCGTCAGTGGCGCTCTTCATTTTATGTGGCGTTGTGAGTTGGTTCGAAAGAGATCTTGAATTCGGCGTGAGATCTGACGATCCCATCTTATCCATACATAGTGATAACCACATGACTTTCTACGAAGTAAACGTATCTGTGTCAAATACAACAATATTAATAAAGGAGAATTGTCAAGACCGAAAGGAAAAATTACGGCATGTTATAGTGATGTTTGATGCGCTGGGTGCTGCAAATGATTACGGTCCGATTATGTATGATGTGTTAAGGTCTGAGTTGATGGAAAGCACTTGATCAGGCGTTTTTTCCAGCTCCACGAACTTTGGACCCATTGAACAATTAAGGAGCAAGCAGCTTGGTAATATTTGGAAACACCCAGGTGACTTGTCACGTGGGCGTGTCTTCTTGCGGACAGCGCCATCGCAACACGTTTACCTTGTTAATTGCTTGTTAATTACTTTCTTACACTATTGTTAACATGATCCACAAGACTTCCCCTCGCCTCGCCTCTGCATGCCTCGTCTCGGGCCTTTTCTTTTCCCCACCCACCCACTCCTACACCACCACCTTTAATATGCACCCAAACCCAACCCGGTAGAGGAGGATTGATGGAGGGGGTGGTTCATCCGCCCTCTCCATCGGCCTTCGCCCCGTGGAGCAGTCGACGTCTAGTCGCCTGCTTCCACGCCCCCTGTAGACTACCGGCTTGGTTAAGCAATACAAAATCTACTTGCGATGGCGCGAAAATCCGCAAGATCGATCAATTCGGCCTTGCCCTGGTATGATCAGCCAGTCGAAAGGTGACTTCTAGGATGAACAAGAAATTTCGGCCATTTATTGTCTTATGGGACAAGTGTACTAGTATTAGTAACTAGTATAGGCGTTCCTGAGGGTAAGGCTATAGCGTCGTCAATTATCATTAGATCACTGGAGGCCCCGGGAAGCTCCTGATGATTGGTGTCCGCAATTTTGCGGATTTGAGGCCTAAAAATCGTCAAATCTGTGTCCGTTTTCTGCGGATTTGAGGGCCCGAAATCACCTATTCTGTCCACTTTCTTGCGGATTTGAGGGCTGATCGAGGTCGAGCACTCGATTAAACACCAAGAAATTTTCAATTTTGTGGGTCTAGGATTTCAAACTGTTTTATCTGACTTCGCGCCCGCGATTCGTGTCCAGAAAGTACAGAAACGAAGACGCACGAGGAAGGATTGAGGAAGGAGCAAAGACCGAAATATTTCCTTTTTGAGTAATCACATGACAACCTCTGTCCAGGACTCTCTGAGCTTGCGGATTCGAGGGCAAATTTTGGGATTTTCGCGGACACCAAACATAGGGAGCTTCCCGGGGCCTATCACTGGCCTGAGGTGAGTCGTTGTCAAACACGTTCGACATTTATTCAAAATGGAGTGAGATAAGTTAACAATATAAGCATAAGCTGCTACTTATGCTCAATTGAGGTGGGGGGCCTCTCCTGCTTTGCTCAAGTTAGAAATCGTGAATCCGGGAAGCTTACATAATATGTAACGGTCGCAGAACGTTGGTTGTTACATGGTTGATGATTGCAATCCACCACGTCACCTCGAGAATACTCTCCATCAGCACCACATATTTGAGCCGTTTATATTGGATATCCCGTCGTTCCACTGGGAAGTTGTACTTTGGAGAAGGGAACGAGGTTCGTTTAGTTCACTTTGTACTGCCCTTCCTTGACCAATTCCTTACGTTGACTGACTGGCATTCTTCTTAGTTCCTTTATCCAGGTTCAGGTTTATCGCGAGCGATACACTGGCGAGTGCAAGTCAACAGAGGTCAGGATAAGCTCTTCTCCCCCCTATCCATTCACATCTCGCCGTATTACCCACTATCTATGGGTAAAATTCAACGCCTCATTCGCTAGTTACACAGTTCTTCATTCCCGTTAGCCGTTCAACTTCTCAACCCCTCCTCTCAGCTCTGTAACCCAAGCAATCGTTTTCTTTCATCTCTTTTATCCTGCCGCATGTCCCTTCTTGCCTCTGTATTTGGATGGGATTCGTAAATTTAACACAACCTTTCTCTCAATCTGTAGAGAATGGCTACGAACTTACCAGGGGTTAAGATGTTGCATCCCCAATCGCCATCTACGGCTACATTGTCCACGGCCGTTCAGCCTTCAACAGCCAATATCAATCAGAGTCTATTCCAACATGTCACCGATCGCTAGGTGGGATTTCTTTCGGTGGAGATGGACGGCTACATCTGCCATCTGGGGGAGAAGGCGGTAGGCTCGGGTGGAATGTTTGGTCCGGTCGATCCCATGACCCGAAGATGCGGGTGCGGAATGAGATTGGAGATTGAGGCGGGTTCCATCGCGGAATGACAACCAGCTTGGAGATGGTAGCAGTTGGATACCATTGTTGAGGATTCCGCTGTTCGACGTTCGACATGTGGCTGCGAAGGGGCTCGACCCGTAAGAATGACGTTGAAGCACGCTGCTCGGTCAGGGCTTTGCCTAGTCGACGACAACACGATGCTTAGAATGTGGCATTGTTCTACTACTGGCGTCGTCGAGCATGCTACGCGCGAACGTGGGGGAGATACCCACACTCGCATGAGGAGAAAAGCAGGCGACGAGCGATGAATTCCGAACGTGGTTGCGCATCCACGGACGGAGCCCAAGCGAAGAAGGTATCTTTTTTTCTTCTTCTGTGACCTACTGCTATCTAACGTCATTCGCCGACCCCTCTCATTCCAGATCGAAGACTCCTTGCACCTCTTCTCTTCCACTGGGCTGGGGCGCTGGGAATATTGGATACGAGGTTGATCGCGAAGAGGAGGAATAGGGGGTATGAGGACGAGGAAGCGGGATGTTACCGTAATGAGGAAGGGGAATGATATCTGGGAAATCGGGGTGGAGATTAGGATGGGGCGGAAACAGGGGAAGGGAGGGGTGTAGAAGTGAAGCGGGAAGATGTCGGCGCGCCTGGTTTGAGTTTTGGGCTTGGGTTTGGGTTGCGCATCTTACCCCCCTAAAACCCTCTTTCTCGGATGATTCATCTTCGAAACTCCCAGTGGACGCTGGTGCTGTTACGAGATCCAATACGAAGGCGAAGAATGGAAGGGGGAGATAACCTCAGCGTTACTCTTCACGGCGAATGCGACGTCGTTGTCGTTGGCGGTTCCCTCGACTTGGACGCTAAATCAGACACCGACGAAAACGAATTCTGGAACTACTCCGCGTCTAGTGTCGAATGAACAACCCATTTGGTCTTCGTCTGAATCTTCATTTTCGCCTTCGCCTTCGACAACGTACAGTAATACCCCAGGTGAACTGTCGAACACCTTCCTTCGCCGAAACACGCTAATTTAACGCCACTAAACTACCGCAGGAATGAAATGGATCTTGGTCCAACTTTCCCGTTGATTTACCAATCGCTGACCCCCCCCGTAATTCCTGCCCTGGCGCTGGCGCTAATAATAGCCGACGAATGTCATGTGGGGGTTAAATTGCTACAAATAGCAATAGCTATATATCGTTGTTAACGAATTTCCAGGAATGTACTCTACTTTCCCGTCCACCCCCACTTATGAATGTTATATTTCTTGTGAGTTGCGAATATAGTTCAATCTGACCCAAGTCTCGTGACGAGGGCGAAGGTCCCGCTTCGAGCCATGCCTTGGGTTCGTAAATGAAGATAATATGTTACCGCTCCACGTTATAAATACATGCATAGTATCGGAATATGCATTTAAAGTATATATTTGATATGGTTGGGTCTCACCACAGTGAATTCAAATATGATTCTCGGATCAGGTGGATCAAATATTGTTTGATCCGAGAGGCTAGAGCCCGGCCTCGCTGTGGCAAGACTCAACAACTTCGAATATATACTCTAAATGCATATTCTGATACTATACATATTTTTATGACATGGGGTAGTAATATATTGAGTTCATTTACCAACCGAGGGGAGTTATGTACTAACTCTCTCAGAGGATTGGCCAAATCAGGAAGGTGGCCATGTTTCCTGCCCCCTCGGAGTCTGAGTGTCTCGTTACCGCCCTCTCTTAAGTACCTTGGACTTGTACTGCAGCAGGGACGACATGCTGGGTACTTTCCTCGTCATGGAGAATCCCAATGTGATTTTCCCCACCCCCGCAGCTCGTCTCATTTGCCTATCTCAATTCATTTCTCATTCAGTTCCATCACATTGCCAGCCTTAATTGTTAGTCACCAGTCAAATAACAAACTAATTTAGGCTAGTGGGGGTATCAATATCATGTTGCACGACTTCTGTTCTATCACAAAAGATAGCTTGTAAATTACTGATGATCATCTCAGGTCATACTGTTACACGAGATGGATATTATGGATAAATCTAATCAGAAACCCCCTTTCCGGCAGGAACCCTGGGGTCTCTCTTCATCGGGTTGAAATCCCCCCTCCGAGGTTGATTGGCCGTATTATTAGAAACCCTACTATTACTTCAAGGTTGATCCCTTATGTATAGCAATGAGGAGAAATAGGTAGATTAGTAGATGGGAAACTTGAATGATTATCCAGATTTCATTGCTCTAATAATTCGCAGCCCCACCAGTCCCACTACCACTAGTTGTCCATTGCCGTCCTAGTATTCCCTCTTTCAGGGAAGTTTCTAAGAGTGAAGAAACCATTTGTTATACTTAATTCGATTATAGAGTGGACAGTAAGCTGAGGAAGGAGAGTTGATATAAAGAACAGAGAACTAATTTTCACTTCCTACTGCCAGTGATAGGCGAGACTGTACCGGAACTTCGGACGACCAACAAAGGGTTACTCCGCATGAAATAGCTCGAAGGGGAGTCAAGCACAAGTGCCATCGACTGGCCCATGTTCGAACGAGAGGTGGTGTAGTATTTAGCCGGTCATGCGCGGTTGACAAAAGATGAACCAGGCGAAAATAGCCCTCGTGCAGTGGGTGATTGGCGTAACTGCCCTCTGCGCACCATCCTCGCCCCACAGAATCTTCGATCAGGAGGGGAATATTAAATCCGTAAGTTGTAACCCCAGAATTTTCACCACGAGGGGCTGTGAGCTAAAGAAACAACTCCAGTGGCACGAGATCGTGAGCGGGAAGGAGGTGATGAGGGTTCCTCCAAGTGTGAATCAAGGCGGTAGACGGAAGCAACCGCGAGGTAAGGTAAAAATTTGAGTGCGACATAGTGGGAGGCGAGCCGTCAGAGCCGGGGATGACGGGAGGGTTACGGAAAGAAGCATCGGTGGGGAATGCAAGGGTCAGCTATGATCGTGGTGGTGCTGGGAAGAGAGGATCCGGACGAAATTATTCGCAACATCCTCGGATTCGTCATAATGCAGCATAATATCACCCGTGTCGAAGTGAAACGTACCCAACATCATCCGACCACCAGGATCGTCTTCGGGATATTGGAAGATCTTAGGCTTTGACTCCAAATAGTCATGTTATTATCGTATCATGTTATTATTGTAGATGACGTACATATTGATATAGAGGGAGAAGCAAAGGTCAAGATTGCAGGTGCATGCATCAGGCGTTGCTAGTTCGCACGCATACAGGTAGATTCGAGGTTTCGAATCGCCTGAGCAAACAAAAGTATCGAGTTAAGATAACTTGAATGTCATTCAACGATCGATTATTTGCGAGGAGGAAAAGGCCTTCAAGAAAGGCGGGGAATAGAATAAGAGAAGGTCCAAAGCGCGTTTGGAAAGGAATGAACGAAAGTTGATACGAAAACGAATGATCTATGAGCAAGGAAAGCAAGGGAAAACGAACAAAATATGAATCCCGAAAGTGAGAGCACATACTTTTGTCAGATATGGGCACCGCCCTACCCCTTGATCATTCGCAACCTGCCTGATAATCCTATTCCCACTGAAATCTGTTGTTGCCAAGGTTTCAAGGAAGCACCTATGAAGAAAATAAAACTGCTTGTTAAATTTTATGTTACGGTGGGTAGCAGACGGAGTGGCGGGGTGAGAAGATAAAAAGAAAGTGAGGCAGATTGTGTTGAGGATGGAATGGAGTACATGTGAAGGAAAAGCGCATCGATGACACTGCGATCCAAAGCAAAAATGGGGATGGGCGATGTTCGGAAGAGATCGTAAGAGGGTATTGAAGACGCAAAAAGGGGGAGACGCGAGGACAATGAACTCACCTTGACTAGGCGGTTCTGTACATCGTTCTTGGAAGCATTATATCGCTTCATAGCTCACCCGTGTCCAAGTAGAACCACACTGACCGCCTAGTCGCTAGTGGGACACCGGAAGTGCTGGTCAAATATTGGGATCGAAGACGGCCATGGTTACGCTGTTGATACAGGCAGCGTAGAGGTCGATATATGTAGAAGCAGAGAGCAGTATGAGTGTTGCAAGAGTAGCAGATGCGCATACATTTGGAACGTGAATCGAATCGCCTGACCAAATAGAAAGATTGGGTTAGTACAATCCCGTTCAAATGAATTTGAGGAATCGAAGGAAGGGAGGAGGTAGAGTGTTCAAGAAAAATGGGGAAGGGACATAAGGGCACAGAATCAGACGTGAATGGGGGATAAAAGCATATTCCTTCGAAACATACCGCACTAATGAGAACAAAAACATCAAAAAAAACATCAAATATTTCTGTCAGAAATCAAGCATAGGTGACGCCAGAGGGTAGCGGCAGTAGCCTGTGTCCAGTGCAACGCAAAGTCCAGAGCAGGTTTGGAAAGGAATAAGCGAATGAACTATGATATATGACCTAGGAAAACGAGCAGAATATAGGGCCTCGAATTGGGGATACATACCTTTGACAGATATCGATACCGGTCCCTTACTCCGGATCTTGAAGGCTTCTCCTTGGTCGTTCACAACGCCACTCCTACTCCCGCTCTGACTAACGCCGATCATCGTCACCGTCTTGTTGGCCAGGGAAGAACCTATGAAGAAAAGGAGAGCATTCGTTAGCCCTCTAGGTTTGTGGTAGATGGTAGACGAAGGAGTGGAAAGGGAACAGAAAAGGGAAGTGGGTAGATGTCACCTAGTATGGGATGGAGGTGGATTGGGTCGAGTACAGGTGAACGAAGAGGGCATATATGACACTTCGGTCTAATGGAAGAAGTAATGTGATAAAAAGATAGCACGGTGAGGGTGTTGAAGATGGAAGGAGAGGAGACGCGGCGAAGACAGAGAACTCACCTTGACCATTTTTTTCACTAGGCCACTCTGCCCACTTCCCAACAGAAATTCAAATGACGGATACTCATCGCGAAGCAGCTCAAAGACGGTAACGCGCCGTCGCCGTCTGTGTCAATGGAGGTGATGCAGACGTGTGGTGGATTGGTGTGACAGAGAGAGGGAGGCGTGGGAAATTATGTCGTAATCCTGCCATTTTCACCAGGCCTCGGGATGGTTTGAGGCATGTACGTCTCTCGTAGCCTTAAACCTCTCTCTTCCTTGTACCAACGAATGTGGCGCGCATTTAATTTGTCGTTGGGTGAGTCGAACGACTTTGGAACGGCTGGCACGACGATGAAGGTGGAAGGGAGTACAAAAACGACAGGGCTGGAACCCTCAGGATTCCGGACTGATCAAGCGGGTAAGTTAGTGGTGGAGATTTTGGTGCACCCCTGGCTATGCCATCTCAGGAAAATTCGATATATATGCAACGCCAAACCATTTCACCCTCGGTCCTGATGATCGATGAGAGGTGATGCAGGAACTTCGATATTTTAGGTATCGCATCACCCTCATATAAGGGACGGGTACAGATTTACTTGTCCGACAATATCTACCTATTCCCAGCCGAACGAATTCATTTGAATTACTCCACATGCCAAGGTTTGTAGTAATTGAGGCAAAGAACATCGTCACGGTTGTCGAATCT
>Ga0307513_10004974_pt1 | contig 17618 bp, 15 predicted proteins | sample 15_EM_MG_FD_202174 | JGI IMG/M metagenome (GOLD analysis project Ga0307513, IMG submission 202174) | Populus trichocarpa ectomycorrhiza microbial communities from riparian zone in the Pacific Northwest, United States - 15_EM | ecosystem: Host-associated > Plants > Roots > Unclassified | place... | reverse complement strand
CCGGCCGGGGGCATGCCCCGGCCATCGATGGAACCGCGCCCCCATCCGGGGGCGCTGCCGGCCGGGGGCATGCCCCGGCCATCGACGCGCACCCGACGTGGACGCCCGACGGCCGCGCCGTCGTGTTCGCCTCGACCCGCGGCGGCACCTACGATCTTTGGCGGCTCGACGTCGTCGACGGCCGCGCCGGCGCGCTGGTCCAGCTGACCCGGGGCGCCGGCCACGAGGTCACACCGGCGGTGGCGCCGGATGGCACGATCCTGTACGCCGCGGTGACGCCCGACGAGGTCCACCGGCAGGTCGAGCTCCACCTCGAGGCGCGCGCCCCCGACGGCGCGATCCGGCGGCTGACCGACGGCCCGGCGGACTCGTCGCCGGCGATCTCGCCGGACGGCACCCGCGTGGCGTTCGCGCGGCCGCAGCTCCACGACGGCAAGCTCGACTCCGAGCTGTGGCTCCTGGTGCGCGCGACCGGCGCGATCTCGCCGCTGATCGATCTGCCGCTGACCGACGAGAGCGGGCCGGTGTGGTCGCGCGATGGCCGCTTCGTGTTCGCGACCTCGGTGCTGCGCGGCGCCGAGGGCCGCGTGCTGTTCTCGTCGGTGATCCACGTCGATACCCGCGAGGCCAAGCCGACGGCGCGGATCCTCGAGGATCGCGTCGGCGCGATCGTGCGGATGACGCCGGCGATCGTCGCGCCGCTCGACGCCGCCGCGCTGCACGGCGACCCGGAGTACCTCCCCGAGCTGGCGCGCATCATGGGCCGGTTGATCGACCAGCAGATCCACCAGCCGGTCGAGCCGGCGGTGGCGCCAGTCGAGCCGCTGGCTACGCCGCCGCCGTCCGCGCCGCGCACGCCGTAGCGCGGCTCACCACTGCAGCAGGACCTTGCCGGTCGCCTGCTTGGTCTCGAGGAACGTGTGCGCGCCGGCGACGTCGCTCGCCGGAAACACCTTGCCGACGTGCGGCTGGATCCCCATCGGCACGATCGTCTCCATCGAGCGCGTGAGCCGCGCGATCCACGCCGGATCGCGCAGCACGTGGAGCGCGTTGAGCGCGTAGACGCCGGTGTTGTCGTTGAACAGCTTCAGGATCGAGATCCGCGGCATCTGGATCAGCGCCGACGCGACGCGCAGCAGGTTGCGCTTGCCGTCCTTGACGCCCGACGACATGCCGATGCAGACGATCCGGCCGGTCATGCCGAGCCGCGCGCGCTGCCACTGGATGTTGCCGCCGCCGCTCGAGTTGAGGATGAAGTCGTAGCCGGTGAGCTTGGAGTCGGCGCGGAGCTCGTCGAGCGTGTATGCCGTGGCGCCGAGCGCGGTGATGAACGGCTTCTTGTGCGCGCTGGTCGTCAGGCCGGTGACCTCGGCGCCGAGGTAGCGCGCCATCTGCGTCGCGATCACGCCGACGCCGCCGGTGCCGGGCTCGATCAGCACGCGGTCACCCTTGCGCACGCGCCCCATCTCGGACACCGCGAGCTGCGCCGTGAAGTACGCGACCGGCAGCGCGGCGCCGGCCGCGAGATCGAGCTTCGCGGGCAGCTTGAACACCTGGCTCGCCGGGACGGTGACCGTCGAGGCGTAGCCGCCGAAGTACGTCCCCGCGATGACGGCGTCGCCGACCTGCACGTCGCGCACCTGCTTGCCGATCTGCGCGACCTTCCCGCTGACCTCGTAGCCCGGCACGAACGGCTTCTTCGGCGCGTCGGGGTACAGGCCGATCCGCATCTGGACGTCGGCGAAGTTCACGCCGGAGTACGCGACGTCGATCGCGACCTCGTCGTCGCCGGGCGCGCGCGCCGCGACCTCGCGGAGCTGCAGGCGCGAGGCGGGACCGAACTGGGTGATGGCGATGTCGCGATGCATGCCCGCCACGCTAACGGCTGGTCGGCAGGTGCGCCATGAACCGCCGCACGCTCTTGCGATCGAACTGGGCGAGCGCGTAGTCGTGCAGCCGGCGCTCGAGCGGGTCCTGGTTGGCGATCAGCCGCATCAGCGCGAGCGCGAGGTCGGCGTCGGCGATGCACCAGCTCTCGAACAGCGACGTGCGGCCCTCGGGGATCACCGCCAGCGCGATGCGCTCGAGCTCGGCCGCCTCGGCGCGCGCCGCGTCCGACAGCGGCTTGGGGTTGGGCCGCGCGAGCACCGACGACGTCGGCCGGGCCTCGCGCAGCGCCGCCATCCCCGTGCGCAGGAACATCATGATCTGCCGGGCGCGGGCGCGGTCGGCGAGATCGGGCGGGAACAGCCGCGGATGATCCGGGATCGGGAACGTCTCCGCGAGGTACTCCGAGATCGCGAGCGAGTCGGAGATCCAGGTCTCGCCGTGGACGAGGATCGGCGCCTCGGCGACGATCACCTTGTCGTGCAGCTGCGCGCGCTGCGCCGCGGGCAGCGGCGTCGGCAGGACCTCGAGCTTGTAGGCCAGCTGCTTTTCCTCGAGCGCGACCATGGCGTGAAACACCCACGGCGACATCCAGGACGATTCGGCGTACAGCGTCAGCGCCGACGACACGGAGGCAGGCATGGCCGCGATGCTAGCGCGCACCACGCGCGAGGCCGGTTCTGTGAAGCGCGTCTCCCGGCGAGCGCTCGTCGGTGGCGCGCGCGATCTACTGCGTCGCGCAGGGGTTCGCCGGCATCCCGGCGATCCACGCGTGGAGCAGCTCGCCGCCGCGCTCGTGGCGCAGCGATCGCCCGAGCAGCGGCATCATCGAGCCGACCATCGTCGTGTGCGCGCGGAAGTACAGGATCGACATCTCGGGGTTGCCCGGCACGATGTCGAACGTGAAGCCGCCGGTGCCCATGCCGGCGCTGCCGGGACGCTTGCACACGCCGAGGTGGCCCGGATCGGTGTTGTCGTGGTTGAGGAACAGCTGGGTGGTGTCGCCCTGGATGGCCAGCGGGTTGTGGCAGTGTGCGCAGTTGATGTCGAGGTAGGCCCGCGCGGCGGTCTCGATCTCCGCCGGCGGCAGCGCCGCGACGCCGTTGGCCTCGATCGGCCGGAAGTCGTACGCCGGCGTGATCTGCGCGCTCGCCGGTGCGCCCGACAGCATGCCGAGCTCGGTCAGGTGATCGAGCTGGTTCTTCTTGCCGGTGCTGCCGCCGTAGTCATAGATCCGGTTCAGGTGGCGCGCCTTCACGCCGACCAGCGTCATCGTCATCTGCGATGTGTTGGTCTGCTTGACGTGGCACGCCTCGCACTGGTTGCGCTGGGGGATGAGATACGTCGACGTCTGCATCGCGCCCGCGGCGTCGATGAACGAGATCGGGCGGACCTCGCCGGACGGATTGAACACGGCGTCCTTCTGGAACGCGTCCCAGGTGTACGGCAGCGGATGCCAGCCGTCGGGGTAGCGCACCATCAAGCGGGTCTCGATCAGCTTGGGGAACTTATCCGGTGACCGGAAGTCGAGGGGGAAGTAGAAGTTCTTGACCAGCACCGAGCCGACCGGCAGCTCGAACGACTCGTTGGCGTCGTAGGTCGCGCTGGTGCCCGGCGGCACGTAGATCGCGCGCTGCTTGAGCGCATAGTCCGAGAACAGCGCGGTGTTGAGATCGTACGGCACGACGCGGTCGTTGAACGCGAAGCCGACGTCCGGATCCCAGCGGAACAGGCGGTAGGACGACAGCATGAGCGGCGGCTGCGACGCGGTGACGTCGACGACCACCGGGCCGCCGAGATCGGCGTCGGGCATGATCGGCGGGCTATCGGGAGTTCCATCGTTGCCGCCGCACGCGGCGGAGGACATCAGAGCGGCGACGATCAGCGCGGGCGACAGACAACGCATGCAGGGGGGCTCCGTTACGGCAAGACGACTTCGGCGACCGGACCACCGATGAGCTCGGTGCAATCGTACGGCGTGAACGGCGCCGCGGGCCGGAAGAACGGCACCTGGTTGGTCTGCGATTGTTCGATGAGGTCGAGGCTACCGAAAGTCCCCCCGGTATTGCCAGCGACGCAGATGTGATGCTTGTTGCTGTTCAGGAGCGGGTTCGTCGAATCGAAGTCTTCTTCGATTGCATCGTAGACCACGCTATCCACCGGTGCCGGTGTGGAACCCGCGCGCAGCAGCAGGCCGAGGTGCAGCGGATCGTTGAAGTCGGGCTTGGTGCCCGAGCCGGTGTGCGTGTTGCCGGCGATCACGATGTTCTCGCCGCGGAAGTTCATCACGTGGGTCAGGTCGGCGGGCTGCAGGTTCAGGCCGTCGAGGTTGCCGATGATCTTCGAGGTCTCGATCGCCCAGCTCGCCAGCGTCGGCTCGATCGCGAGGCCGCTGATCACCGCGATGTCGACCGTGTCGTTGTTCAGGTACGTGTTGTTGGTGATCTCGACCCGGCGCGACGCCATCGCGAACGTGCCGGTCCCGACCGGGATGCTCGCCACCGTCGTGCCGGGCGTCCCGAAGTTCACGTGGTTGTTGTTGCGGATCATGTTGTCGTGCACGCGGATGTCGCGCCCGACGACCAGGTTGCCCGGCAGATCGAACACGACGATGCCGCCGGTGTTGTTCTCGGCGGTGTTGCCGTAGACGTCGGCGTACTGCGTGTTCTCGATCTCGAGCCCGGCGACGTTGCCGGTGACGACGTTGTTGCGCACGATCACGTGCTGGCACTGGCCGACGTAGAGCCCGGCGTCCGAGGCGTTCTCGGCGCGGCTGTTCTCGACCAGCACGTTGCTCGACTTGACCGGGTAGATGCCGTACGCGCCGTTGCTCGTCGAGCCGGCGGTGGTCCACGTCGCCCGGATCCGGCGGAACACGACGCCGACGCTGTCCTCGACGCGGATGCCGTCCTTCTTGGAGTCGCGCACCGTGAGGTCCTGGACCAGGAAGCCATCGCCGATCACGTCGACGCCGTTGCCCTGCGCGGTCGCGTCGCCGAAATCGATCGTCGTCTGCTCGAGGCCCTGGCCGATCAGGTGCACGCCGTCGTTTCGTAGCGTCAGCGAGTTGGTCATCTTGTAGACGCCGGCGTCGAGGATGATCGTCGTGTCGTCGCTGATCGAGTTCGCGGCGAGCTGCAGCGCGGCGGCGTCGCCGCTCGCGATCTGCTGGCAGTGCGCGGTGGTGACCTTGGTGCAATCGATCGTGGCGAACGTCGGCGTGGCGTCGGGCGTCGGCGGCGGGGCGTCGGCCGAGTTGTCGCCGTTGTCGCCGCAGGCCGCGAGCCCGGCGCCGAGCCCGAAGATCAGAGAGGTGAGCTGCGTGAGCTTCATCGGTAACTCCTTGCGTAAGAGAGGCCAGCCAGGGGCGCTCTCGACGAGCATCCCTTGAGCATACCCATGGCATGTAACATACTGCCGGAATGTCCGGCAATGGGCCTCGCAGAGACCAGCACGCGGGCGACTCGCGACGGGCGATCCTCGCCGCGGCGCGTTACGCGTTCGCGCGCGATGGCTATGCGAATACCTCGCTCGACGCGATCGTCGGGCGCGCGCGCCTGACCAAGGGCGCGCTGTATCACCATTTCAAGAGCAAGGCCGCCGTGCTCGAGGCGGTCTACGTCGAGATGGAGGAGGAGCTCGCGACCTCGGTTCAGGCCGCGGTGATGGCGTGCGAGGGCGGTGCCTGGGACCAGATGATCGCCGCGATCGATGCGTTCTTCACCGCGTCGGCCGAGCCGGCCTACGTCCGCATCGTGCTGCGCGACGCCCCGCCGGTGCTCGGCATGCACCACGGCCGCGCGATCGACCAGGCGATCGGCCTTGGCCTGGTCATCGAGCTGGTCAGCGCGCTGGGCCGCGACGGTGGCCTCCGGCCGCTGTCGATCGAAGCCACCGCGCGCGTCCTGCTCGCCGCCGCCAGCGAGGTCGCGGTGTCGATGGCCCACGCCGACGACCCCGAGCGCGCGCGCCGCGAAGGCGCCGAGGTCGTGTTCGCGTTGCTCGACGGCCTGCGCGTCCCGCCGCCGCGGATCGACTCGCCCGCCGCGTTGCGCGCGCCCGCCTGAGCCGTACGCGGCTAGAAGATCGTCTGGAACCGGCCGACGAGCGAGCTCTCGGCCTCCTTGTCGCCGGTCTTGCCGCCGCGGTCGTACCAGGTCCGCTCGTAGTCGAGGACGACGCGGAAGCTCTTGTTGGGGAACCAGTCGAGGCCGCCGCCGGCGGACCACGTCCGCTTGGCGGACTTCGTGGGATCGGCGTAGCCGACCGGGTAGACCGCGGCGCCGGGCAGCTGGAGCTCGCCGATCCGCGCGGCGACGTCGAGCGCGCCCCACTGGCCCTTGGCCGGATCGAACGGCTTGCGCGGCGCGACGCCCTTGTACGACGCGTCGCCGCCGAACACGACGTACTGGCCGACCAGCTGCCAGGCGTCGATCGTCACCTGCTGGTGCGTGCCGTTGAGCGCGATCTTCTGGTGCGAGCGCACGACCTCGCCAAGAATGCCAATCGGGCCATAGTAGTAATAACCCTGGCCGGTCGCGCGCCAGTGCGGGCCGTCGGCGATCACGGTGTCCATCAGCGTCGTGCCGGTCCTGTACGCGAAGAACGTGGTCTGGCCCTGGGTGCGGAACGCCGCGACGTCGGGCGACGCCACGCTGCCGGTCTTGTCGCCGTAGGTCGCCGCGCCGCCGACGCCGAGCTCGGCGAGCGCCGGGCTCACGCCGGCGAGCGGCTTCACGAACAACCGCGCCGCGACCTCCTTGTCGTCGGCCACGTCGCCGTCGCCGCTCTGGCCGTCGGCGACGCCGTTGAACACGCCGACCTGATAGGCGATCGCGCCCTTGGCGAATTCGCCGAACACCTGCACGCCGAGATCGCGATTGGGCGCGAGCTGCGACGGCAGGCCGCGCTCGACGAACGTGGTGTTGACCTCGGTCTGCTGGCGCTCGAGGCCGAACGGGACCTTGAACTTGCCAACGCGGACCTTCACCGCGTCGCCGTAGTGCACATCTGCATAGGCATCTTGCAAGACCAGCCGGCCACCCGCGAAGTCCGGCAAGATCCGAAAATCGTAGTGTTCGAACAGCGTGCCTTGCAGATCGGGCCGGATGCTGCGGAACCCGAACTGATCGACGTGCGGATCGTCGGTATCGGCGACGAAGAACCGGCCGTCGAACTGCGTGAAGCCGCCGATCTTGAGCTTGGTCTTGCCGTCGCCGGCCTGGATGAAGAAGCCGTCCTTCCAGCCGGCGTTGACCGGCTGCTTGGCGAGCCGGGCGTCGACCCGGGCGTCGATCAGCTGCTCGATCGCGGCGGCGTCGAGCACCGGCGCGGGCGGCGGCGCCGCCGGCTCGATGTCCGGCGCTTCGGCGCGCGTCGTGGGCGGCGGCTCGGACGCGGCGGTCGTGGTGGGCGCGTGGTCGTCGGGGACGACCGGCGACGAGACGCCGGGGGCAGGCTGGGCGTGCGCGGCCGAGCCGAGCAGGGCGGCGAGCGAGATCACGAGGGTTGGCTTCAAGTCAGGGCTCCGTGCCCGTCGCGGGCGAACACGCGCGCGCGACGCAGCGAGAGAAAGACGTCGTCGCCCTCGCGCAACGCGAGGGCAGTACCGCGCTCCCAGTCGAGGTCGGCGCGCAGGCGCGCCTCGAGGCCGGGAACGGATAGCTCGATCTTGAGCCCGCCGGACAGCGGCGTCACGCGGACGACGCGGGCGGGGAACGCGCCGGCGGCCTGGGCCCGCGCGACGTCGACCTCGTGCGGGCGGACGTAGACCCGGCCGCGCACGGCGCCGTTGTGCTCGCCGATCGCGACCGTGATGTTCTCGGCGATCTTGGCCTCGCCGGCGCCGAGCTCGGCCTCGAGCACGTTGACGTGGCCGAGGAAGCGCATCACGAAGTCGTTGGCGGGCGCCTCGAACACCTCGGCGGGCGCGCCGATCTGCTCGATCTTGCCCTTGTTCATCACGACCACGCGGTCGGCGACCTCGAAGGCCTCGTCCTGATCGTGGGTCACGAACACGGTGGTCAGGTGGATCTCGTCGTGCAGCCGGCGCAGCCAGCCGCGCAGCTCGGCGCGGACCTGGGCGTCGAGCGCGCCGAACGGCTCGTCGAGCAGCAACACGCGCGGCCGGGCGGCGAGCGCGCGGGCCAGGGCGACGCGCTGGCGCTGGCCGCCGGACAGCTGGGCGGGCAGGCGGCGGCCGAGGCTCTCGAGCTGGATCAGCGTCAGCAGCTCGCGGACGCGGGCGTCGACCTCGGCGGCGGGGCGCTTGCGGACGCGCAGCGCGAACGCGATGTTCTCGTACACGTCGAGGTGGCGAAACAGCGCGTAGTGCTGGAACACCAGCCCGACGTTGCGCTGGCGCGCCGACTGCGACGCCAGGTCGATGCCGTCGAGCCGCGCGCTGCCGCGATCGGGGCGCTCGAGGCCGGCGAGGATGCGCAGCAGCGTGGTCTTGCCCGAGCCCGACGGGCCGAGCAGGGCGATCAGCCCGCCGCCCGGGACGTCGAGCGAGACGTCGTCGAGCGCATGAAATGTCCCGAACCGCTTGGTGAGCCCGCGAACCTCGATCGTCATGTCGTCTCCACCCGCCGGGCGATCAGGCGCCGGGCGATCAGGCTCGCGAGCGCGAGCACGACGAGCAGCGAGGCCACCGCGAACGCGGCCTGATACTCGTATTCGTTATAGAGAATCTCGACATGCAGCGGCAGCGTGTTGGTGCGGCCGCGGATGTGACCCGAGACGACGGACACCGCGCCGAACTCGCCCATCGCGCGCGCGGTGCACAGCACGACGCCGTACATGAGGCCCCACTTGATCTTGGGCAGCGTGACCTTCACGAAGGTCTGCCAGCCGCTCGCGCCGAGCACGATCGCGGCCTCTTCTTCCTCGTGGCCCTGCGCCTCCATCAGCGGGATCAGCTCGCGCGCGACGAACGGGAACGTGACAAATGTCGTCGCGAGCACGATGCCGGGCAGCGCGAAGATGACCTGCACGCCGTGGCCGGCGAGCCACGGACCGACCAGGCCGTGCTTGCCGAACAGCAGCACGAACACCATGCCGGCGATCACCGGCGAGACGGCGAGCGGCAGATCGATCAGGGTGATCAGCACCGAGCGACCCGGGAAGCGGAACCGCGCGATCGCCCACGACGCGGCGACGCCGAACACCAGGTTGAGCGGCACCGAGATGGCCGCGGTGAAGAACGTCAGCTTGATCGCCGCGAGCGCCGCCGGATCGACCAGCGCGTGGGCGTACGCGGCCAGGCCGTTGCGCAGCGCCTCGCCGAACACGGCGAGCAGCGGGACCAGCACGAACAGGCCGACGAAGCCGACCGAGATCCCGATGATCAGCCGGCGGATCCAGGCCGGCTCCTGGGTCGCGGCGAGCGCGGGGTTGCCCTTCATGCGTGCCCCGCGCGCCGGCGCGCCCACGCGCCCAGGCCGTTGATCGCGAGCAGCATCGCGAACGAGACGATCAGCATGACCAGCGCGAGCGCGGTGGCGCCGGCGTAGTCGAACTGCTCGAGCCGCGTCATGATCAAGAGCGGCGTGATCTCGGTCTCGAACTGCTTGTTGCCCGAGATGAACACGACCGAGCCGTACTCGCCGATCCCGCGCGCGAAGGCGAGCGCGAACCCGGTGAGCAGCGCGGGGGTCACCGCGGGGACGATCACGCGGGTCAGGGTCTGCCAGCGCGTCGCGCCGAGCACCGCCGCGGCTTCTTCCACCTCGTGCTCGAGCTCCTCGAGCACGGGCTGCACCGTGCGCACCACGAACGGCAGGCCGATGAAGGTCAGCGCGAGCGTGATGCCGAGCGGCGTGAACACCGCCTTGATGCCGAGCGGCTCGAGGAACCGGCCGATCCAGCCGTTGGGCGCGAGCACGGCGGTGAGCGCGAGGCCCGACACCGCGGTCGGCAGCGCGAACGGGACGTCGACGATCGCGTCGAGGATGCCGCGGCCGGGGAACTTGTAGCGCACCAGCGCCCACGCGAGCAGCGTCCCGAACACGACGTTGACCAGCGCGGCGATGAACGACGCACCGAACGTGATCTTGTACGACGCCAGCGCGCGATGGCTGGTGGCGAGGCGCCACAGCTCGCCGGGCGACAGCTCCGCGGTCTTGAGGACCAGCGTCGCGAGCGGGATCAGCACGATCAGCGACAGGTACACCAGCGTGTAGCCCATCGTGAGGCCGAAGCCGGGGAGCGCGGAGCGACGGAACATGCGCTACTTCGCCGTGATCTGGTCGAACACGCCGCCCTCGTCGAAGTGGGTCGGCTGGGCCTTGGTCCAGCCGCCGAACACCTCGTCGATCGTGAACAGCTGGATCGCGGGGAACGCGGCGGCCGCGGCCGCGGCGGCGTCGCGCGGCCGGTAGTAGTTCTGCGCCGCGATCTTCTGGCCCTCGGGCGTGTAGAGGAACTCCAGGTACGCCGTCGCGACCTCGCGGGTGCCGCGCTTGTCGACGTTGCTGTCGACCACGGTGACCGGCGGCTCGGCGAGGATCGACACCGTCGGCACGACGATCTCGACCTTGTCCTTGCCCAGCTTGTCGACCGCGAGCCGCGCCTCGTTCTCCCACGCGAGCAGGACGTCGCCGATGCCGCGCTCGACGAACGTCGTGGTCGCGCCGCGCGCGCCGGAGTCCAGCACGGGCACGTTCTTGTAGAGCGCGGTGACGAACGCGCGCGCCTTGGCGTCGTCGCCGCCGTGCTTGATCGCGTAGCCCCACGCCGCCAGGTAGTTCCAGCGCGCGCCGCCCGAGGTCTTGGGGTTGGGCGTCACGACGCCGATCCCGGGCTTCACCAGGTCGTCCCAGTCCTTGATCGCCTTGGGGTTTCCCTTGCGGACGAGGAACACGATCGTCGAGGTGTAGGGCGCCGACTTGTTCGGCAGCCGGCCACCCCAGTCGGCGTGGATCTGTCCCGACTTGGCGATCGCGTCGATGTCGTAGGCGAGGGCGAGGGTGACGACGTCGGCCTGGAGGCCGTCGATCACGGCGCGCGCCTGCTTGCCGGAGCCGCCGTGCGACTGCTCGATCGTGACGGTCTGGCCGGTCTTGGCCTCCCACTGCTTGGCGAACGCGGTGTTGATCGCGCCGTACAGCTCGCGGGTCGGGTCGTAGGACACGTTGAGGAGCTTGACCTCCTTCTTGCTCGCCTGACCGGACGCACCCGACGACGACGTGTCCTTCGAGCACGCAGCGACGAGCAGCAGGAGAGGGAGGACCAGGCGCTTCATGTTGCAGACCATCCGCTATAACGGACGGTCCGTCAAGGCGGAGGCAACGGTAAGATGGCAGACAGGTCGCCGGCGTTCAGCGCGGCTTCATCCCCACGGTCTCACCGGCGACCTTGGCGCCTGCCTCGAGGCACAGCATCCGAACGCGGCCGGTCGCGGCGAGCTTGCCGTCGTCGCCGCGGACCTCGACCTCCCAGACCTGGGTCTGCCGGCCGCGGTGAACGTGGCGCGCCACGCCGATCAGCCGGCCGCTGCGAACCGCGCGCACGAATGACGTCGTGTTTTCCAGGCCCACGGTCGTTTGCTGTCGAGGCATCGCGTACAGCGCTGCTCCGACGCTCGCGAGGGTCTCGATGATCGAGGCGTAGACGCCGCCGTGCACCAGGCCGTAGGGCTGGTGGAGGTGAGGCCCGACTGGCACTTCACACTCGACCTCGTCGTCGGTGATGCGCGTGAAGGTCAGGCCGATCGCGAGCTCGAAGCCACCGCGCGCCGCGTTGAGCATCGGGACGACGTCAGGAGGTGCCATGCCGCGAGCGTAGCACCCGGACGATCCGTCCCTGTCGCGGGGCGTGACGAGCGCGATGGCTGCTGTACTATTGCTGCGCGATGTTCGGGATGACGATCGGGCAATACCGCGTGACCGGGTTGATCGGTCAGGGCGGGATGGGCTCGATCTACGCGGCCGAGCACACGCTGCTCGGCCGACCCGCCGCGATCAAGATCCTGCTGCCGGACCTGTCGCGGAAGCAGGACATCGTGACGCGGTTCTTCAACGAGGCGCGCGCGGCGACGGCGATCCGTCACCCCGGCATCGTCGAGATCTACGACTTCGGGTGGACGCCCGAGGGCGCCGCGTTCATCGTCATGGAGCACTTGCAGGGCGAGACCTTGGGGCGGCGCGCGGCGAGCGGGCGGATGCCATGGCAGTCGGCGCTGGCGATCGCGCGGCAGATCGCCGGCGCGCTCGGCGCCGCGCATGGCAAGGGCATCGTGCATCGCGATCTCAAGCCCGACAATGTCTTCCTCGTGCGCGATCCCGAGGTGCCGGGCGGCGAGCGCATCAAGCTGCTCGATTTCGGGATCGCCAAGCTCGCGGGCGATACCTCGGGCGGGGCGAGCGTCACCAAGACCGGCGCGGTGATGGGCACGCCGACGTACATGGCGCCCGAGCAGTGCCGCGGCGTGGCGATCGATCACCGCGCGGATCTCTATGCGCTCGGCTGCATCGTGTTCGAGCTGTGCAGCGGCCGGCCGCCGTTCGAGGGCGAGGGCAGCGGCGACGTCATGGCGGCGCACATCCACGTGCCGCCGCCGTCGCTGGCGATGCTCGGCGTCGTGGTCCCGCCGACGGTCGAGCTGATGCTGCAGCGCTTGCTGACCAAGCCGCCCGCGCAGCGGGTGCAGACCGCCGACGAGCTGATCCGCGCGATCGACGCGATCGCCGGCAGCGGCGGCGTCGTGACGACGGTGGGGTCGAGCGGGGTCCGGACGACGACGGTGGCTTCGCTGACGACGCTGTCGGGCGCCGCGACGGGGGCGCCGACGCCGAGTGGGCGACGCGGGGCGAGGCGGGGCCTGGCGATCGCCGCGGGCGTCGCGGCGGTGGCGATCGCCGCGGGCGTGACGTCGCTGGCGCTCGGCCGCAAGGGCCGGTCGCCGGCGGGCGTGACGTCGCGCTCGACGGCGGCGCGGCCGACGGTGGTCGAGTCGCCGGTCGCGCCGTCGGTGGAGACGCCTGCGCCGCCGCCGCCGGCTGTGACGCCGCCGCCGGCTCCTGCTGCCGCTGCCGCTGCTGCTCCCGCTGCCGCTGCCGCTGCCGCTGCCGCTGCCGCTGCCGCTGCCGCTGCCGCTGCTGCTGCTGCTCCTGCTGCCGCTGCTGCCGCCGCTCCTGCTGCGCCGCCGCCTGTGTCGACGCGGGATCCCGCCGCGACGCCGGGCGCGAAGATCGACATCGAGGTCGACAGCGTCCCCGCCGGCGCGCAGGTCCTGGTCGACGGCGCTGTGCTGGGCAAGACGCCGTTTCATGGCGCGCTGCCGAGCCGCTCGGGAACGACGACGGTCGTGCTGCGGCTCGACGGCTACGGCGAGAAGCGCGTGGTCGTGCGCGGCGACCAGCCGGTCAAGGAGCGCGTGAAGCTCGGCCGCCTGGCGCCGGCGCGGCGGGACGCCGACCGTGACAAGAGTGTGAATCCGTTTGATGAATAGGAGATCTGGAATGCGTGTGTGGCTCGCGGTGCTGGGCTCGATCCTGCTTGCGTCGCCGATCCGTCCGGCCGCCGCGCAGGCGGCCCCTGCTGCGCAGCCGGCCCCCGCCGTCGACAAGGCGAAGTCCAAGGTCGCCAAGCGCTACGTTGACGCCGGCCTCGCCGCCCAGAGCACCGGCGACTACGACACGGCGATCACCTTCTATGGCAAGGCCTACCAGCTCGTCGCGCATCCCGTGCTGCTGTTCAACATGGCGCAGGCCCACCGCCTCTCCGGTCGCATCGACGAGGCGCTGAAGCTGTACGCGCAGTATCTCGAGCAGGCGCCGAACGGCGCGCAGGCGCAGACCGCGCGTGATCTGATCGCCGAGGAGAAGGCGCGCCGGGCCGAGGCCGCGCGTGCCCTCGAGGCCACGCGCAAGGCCGACGAGGATCGCAAGACCGAGGTCGCGCGCGTCGAGCAAGCGCGCCGCGATCGCGAGGCCGCGCAGGCGCGCGTGACCAAGCCGGAGGACGCGTCCGCGCCAGTCGTCGAGGAGACGGTCGAAGTCGCCCGACCGGGCGCCGGACGCACCCTGCGCCTGCTCGGCATCACGACCGGCGCGGTCGGCGTCGTCGGCCTCGCGGTCGGCATCGGCTACGGCGTCCACGGCAGCTCGCTGTCGAGCGAGGTCTCGAAGCGCTACGATCCAGAGAAGGTCAAGGCCGGGGATCGCGCCAACACGCTGCAGGCGGTCGGGCTCGTCACCGGCGGCGTGCTCGTCGTCGCCGGCGCGGCGCTGTACTGGCGCGGCTGGGCGCGCGACCGGCACGAGCGCGTGACGGTGACGCCGCTGGTCACCGACCACGGCGCGGGGCTGGCGATCGCGGGGTGGCTGCCATGACGGCGCGCGGCCTGGCCGCGGCGCTCGTGCTGGTCATGCCGCTCGGGCTGCTCATGCCGCTCGGGGCAGGGTGCTTTCATCCGGTCTATGACCGCCCGGCGTGCGCGCCCGACGGCGCGTGCCCCAACGATCTGATGTGCGTGGCCGGCGTCTGCGAACCGCCCGGGACGCTGCCGCCCGACGCCGCGGCCGAGGTCGACGCGCCCGATCTACCGGGGCCGATGATCGACGCGACCGAGATCGACGCCGCGCCGACGACGTTCTGCGTCGGCACGTTCCACCGCGTGTGCATCGATCCGCCACCGACGACAGCGGTCACCCTGATGACGCAGCAGATCGACACCACGACGTCGCCGCTGTGCGCGGCGTACAGCGCGACGCCGGAGGTCGATGCGTGCGTGATCGCCGGCAGCTCGATCACGGTGCCGGCGGGCGCCATCGTCAGGGTCACCGGAGCCAAGCCGCTGATCCTCGTCGCCACGACGATCGCGATCGCGGGAACGCTCGATGTCGCGAGTCATCGGATAGGCCTGATCGGCCCGGGCGCAGACGTCGGGCCTTGCGTCACCGACTTCGTGAACCCGACCGCGCCCATGGGAGGCAGCGGCGGCGGGTGGGGCGGTAGCTTCGCCGCGAGGGGCGGCGATGGTGGTCGGAGCTTGCCCGACGGGCAGCGCGGCATCGCGGCGAGCTCGATCGGCACGAGGAGCCTGCGCGGTGGTTGCGGGGGCGGCAGCGACGCCAGCGGCGAGTCCGGGCAAGGGGGACGAGGTGGCGGCGGGCTCGCGCTCGTGGCCGTACAACTGGTCACGATCGACGGCGTCGTGAACGCTTCCGGCGCGGGCGGCCGCAGCGCGCTCGGCACCTTCGCCGGTCGTGGCGGCGGCGGCGGCGGCTCGGGTGGGATGATCGTGCTCGATGCCGCGGCAGTGGTGGTCTCGGGTCAGTGCTTCGCCAATGGAGGCGGCGGGGCGGAGGGATCGAGCGGCAGCGGTAGTGGCGCCGGTACCAACGGCGGAGAGTCCAGCGCGGCGGGCGCGGCGGGCGCTGGCGGCTCGGGCCAGAGCCTCGGTGGCGGCGACGGCGGGCAGGGCAGCGTCGGGGCGTCGCACGCGGGCATCTCCGGGCAGGACGGCGCGCAGATGGTGCTCTTTGGCGGCGGCGGCGGTGGGGGCGGCGGCAGCGCGGGCGTGATCATGGTCTTTGCGACCACGCGCACCGGCACCGACGATCTCAACAAGGTCTCGCCGCCGCCGGGCTGACATCTGCGCCGCGACCTGTAAGCCGGCTCGCGATTAGATAGTGCGTAGTCGATCATACCGATTCGGGATCATGATTTACGCCGCGTGACGCAAATCGCTGCGTACGTGCTCGTCGGGTATCCACAGACACTGCCGACAATCAGATTGCCGATCTTTATCATTTTCTCCGCTTGCGCGCGTCGGCCCGCGCGCCGCGTGGGGTAGGTTGCCCCGGCTTGCGGGGATGAATGTTTGCCAGTTTCTCGAGCATCAGGAGCAATGAAATGAGCCGCGTGAAGCACTCCCACATCTGGTTCGGTCTCGGTCTGTCGCTGATCAGCCTCGGCGCCGGGTGCGTCGACAACTCCGAGGACGTCGCGGTGCAGACCGACGAGATCGTCGGCGGCACCAACACCACGATCGCCGCGCATCCCTGGCAGATCGCGCTCACCACCAACGCCGGCTTTCAGTTCTGCGGCGGCTCGATCCTCAACGCGAGCTGGGTGCTCACCGCGCAGCACTGCGTGACCGGCGGCGACGCCGACATGCGCGTGGTCGCGGGCATCACCCGCAAGAGCCAGCAGGCGACCGGCCAGATCCGCGCGATCAATGGCGTGACCACGTTCCCCGGCTTCACCGATCCGACGGTGGGCGACGACGTCGCGCTCGTCCACCTCGCGACGCCGCTCGATCTGTCGGGCGCCAACGCCAAGGCGATCGCGCTGGTGACGCCGGCCGAGGCCAACGCCGGCGCGACCAACCCCGGCGTGATCTCGACCGTCACCGGGTGGGGCACGCTGAGCGCGGGCGGTTCGACGCCCGACATCCTGCAGACCGTCGACGTGCCGCTGCTGTCCAACGCGACCGTCAGCTCGCTGTACGGCATGACGATCACGTCCGATCAGCTCGGCGCCGGCGTGCTCAACACCGGCGGCAAGGACTCGTGCCAGGGTGACAGCGGTGGTCCGCTGACCGTGGCCGTCGCCGGCGTGACCAAGCTCGCCGGCGTGGTGAGCTGGGGCAACGGCTGCGCCGAGGCCCAGTTCCCCGGCCTGTACGCGCGCGTGTCGTCGTTCCAGAGCTACCTGTCGGCGCGCGCGAACGGCAGCTTCAACGCGGCGCTGCAGCTGACCGGCTTGTCGGCGGCGCGCAACAACTTCACGCACCGCAGCATCACCGTGCCGGCCGGCGCGCTCGCGCTCAGCGTCGTGGTCAGCGGCGGCAGCGGTGACGCCGACCTCTACGTTCGCCGCGGCAGCCAGCCGACGACGGCGACCTTCGATTGCCGCCCGTTCCTCAATGGCAACAACGAATTCTGCACGATCAACGCGCCCGCGGCGGGGACCTACTTCGTGTCGCTGCGCGCGTTCGCCGCGTACTCGGGCGCGTCGTTGACCGCCGCCGTCATCCAGTAGCCGAGCAGCGCGGCGCGGCTTCCGCTCACCAGACGCGCGGCCGGCTCGCGCGAACGCTCGCCGCGGCGGGCTGCGCGCGCAGCGCACCGATCGTCGAGCCGATCGTCGAGCCGATCGTCGGGATGAACCTGGGCGCGCGCCGCACGTGGGTCGCCTGCTCGAAGGCATAGGCCAGCGAGATCAGGCGCGGCTCGTCGAACCGGCCGCCGAACAGCGAGACACCGACCGGCAGCTCACCGACGAACGCCATCGGCACCGTGACGTTGGGATAGCCGGCGACCGCGGCCGGCCCCGACGAGCCGAACACGAACGCGTCGCCCTGGCCGAGCGTGGTGACCCAGGCCGGGCTGTTGGTCGGCGCGGCGATCGCGTCGAGCTGGAACGTCGCCAGCGTCTCGTCGATGCTGCGCTGCGCGAAGCTCGTCGCGGTCTCGCGCTGGACCTGGTAGTCCGGGTCCTCGAGCGAGCCGCTGAGCGCCTGCGACAGGTCGAAGATGTTCTGATCGAAGAACGCGAGCTCGGTCGCGGCGTGGGCGTTGTTGAAGTCGATCAACCCGGCGAGGTCGGCGGGGTGGGGCCCGGGGGTCTGGGCCAGATAGCCATTCACGTCGTGCTTGAACTCGTTGAGCAGCGCCGGAAACTCGTTGTTGTTGATCTCGTTCTGGAACGGCAGGCTGACCTCGACCGGCACCGCGCCGAGCTCGCGCAGCCGGACGATGAACTGATCGAACGCGGCGTCG
>Ga0307513_10004973_pt1 | contig 17620 bp, 19 predicted proteins | sample 15_EM_MG_FD_202174 | JGI IMG/M metagenome (GOLD analysis project Ga0307513, IMG submission 202174) | Populus trichocarpa ectomycorrhiza microbial communities from riparian zone in the Pacific Northwest, United States - 15_EM | ecosystem: Host-associated > Plants > Roots > Unclassified | place... | reverse complement strand
GGCGCTGGCCTTGAATACGCTGCTGGCCGAGGTGCGCGAGAACGTCAACGCGCAGAAGCGTTTCATCAGCGACGCCGCCCACCAGATGCGCACGCCACTGGCCGGGCTGAAGAGCCAGACCGAATTGGCGCTGACCAGCGCTGCGGTGTGTGCCGATCCGGAGCTGCGGGCGCGGCTGGAGCGCGTGCACGAGAGTGCCACGCGCAGCGCGCACCTGGTGAGCCAGCTGCTGGCGCTGGCGCGTGCCGAGCCCGAGGCCGCGATGGCCCAGTCGCGCACGCGCTTCGACCTGCAGCGCCTGGCGCGCGAGGTGGCGGCCGAGCAGGTGCCGCGCGCCATCGCCGCCGGCATCGACCTCGGCACCGACGACACCGAGCCGGCAGACGGCGCCGACAAGCCACTGCAGGTGCTGGGCAACCCGATGCTGATCCGCGAAGCGCTGGTCAACCTGGTCGACAACGCCATTCGCTATGCGGGGCGCGGTGCGAGCATCACGGTCAGCGCGCATTCCGAAGGCGACGATGCGGTGGTCACGGTCGAAGACACCGGCCCCGGCGTGCCCAAGGTCGACCACGAGCGCATCTTCCAGCGCTTCGTGCGGGCCACGCACGAAGGCAACGGCTGCGGCCTGGGCCTGGCGATCGTGAAGGAGATCGTCGAGCGCAGCCGCGGTAGCGTGTCATTGCAATCGGTGCAGCCGCATGGCCTGCGTGCCGTCGTGCGCATGCCGCTGGCGGTGGTGCCGCGGCTCTGATCGCGGAATACTCGCGGACATCATGGTCACGGCCGCCCGATCTGAATTCGCTGCCCACTGCGCCGAGCTGCTCGGCCGGTTGGGCCCGGTGCGCACCAAGCGCATGTTCGGCGGCCACGGCTTTTATGTCGACGAGGTGTTCGTCGCGCTGGCCAGCGGTGACCGCCTCTACCTGAAGGCCGATGCGCAGACGCGGCCGCGATTCGAAGCTGCCGGCTGCGAGCCCTTTGTTTACGACAGTGCCGGCAAGCAGGTGAGCCTGGGCTACTGGACAGCACCCGACGATGCGATGGAGTCGCCCGCCCTGATGCTGCCGTGGACGCGGCTCGCCATGGAGGCGGCGCTGCGTGCCCGCAACGCCAAGCCTGCATCGCGACCGAAGAAGCTCAGCTCAGCGAAGGCACCAGCGAAGACGAAATCCGCTGCCGGGCCGAAGAAGCGCTGAGCAGACGCGCCGCGTCGGCGCAGGCCCTCGGCGGCACCAGCAGCTGGAAGCGCGTTTCGCCCCAGCCCTCGGCCACCCATTGGCTGCCGGATTCGAGCGCGATGCTGTCGCCGGCCTCGAGCCAGATGTCTTCAGGCGGTGATTGCAGCGAGCCGTCGCGCGTCAACCACAGGCGCCCTTCGGCCACGTGCACTTCACGCTCGCCCGGGCCGATGCTCAGGCGCAAGGCCTCGCCCGCGCCCAAGGCCCACAGTGCCGACGCAGGCGTAGACTGTTGCTCTCTCGTCATCAGTTGCTTGCTCATGAAATCACTCCTTTGAATCCAGTGAAGAGAGAATAGGCTCGTGCAAACGGAGCGTCCAATGAATTGCCGACAAGCGATTAACGCGTTTTACTCATGAATACCCTGCGCCGCCGCCCACTCTCGGTGGGCCCGATCCGGGCCTTCGAGGCGGTGTCTCGCCACCTGAGCTTCCGTGCCGCCGCCGATGAACTGAGCCTCACCCAGTCGGCCATCAGCCGGCAGATCCAGTCACTGGAAGAAGACATGGGCGCTACGCTGCTGTTGCGCGGCACGCGCAAGGTCGAGCTGACACAAGAAGGCGCGATGTTCCTGCGCGCACTGGCCCCCAGCCTGGCGCGCATCGATTCCAGCGTGCAGCAGATCCGCCAGTCGCAGGGGCGGCGCGTGGTCAACGTCAACACCTTCGCGTCGTTCGCGTCGATGTGGCTGCTGCCGCAGCTGGAGGCCTTCCAGCGCGACCATCCCGAGATGGACATCCGCGTCTCGGCCACCGACGTGGTCGTCAACACCACCGACCCCGAGTTCGACCTGATCGTGCGCTTCACCGGCCGGCACAAGGCGCCGCCGGGGTCGCAACTGCTGTTCGGCGAAGTGATCACGCCGGTGATCAGCCCGTGGCTGGCCGAGCAGATCCGCAACGGGCAGGCGCCGCCGCTGTCGAAGCCCGAGCACCTGTCGCAGTACACGCTGACCGAAGAAGACGACAACCGCCCGAGCGCCGAATTCCTGAGCTGGCGACACTGGCTCGCGCAGCAGGGTGCGCCCGATGTGCAGCCGCGCCGCTGGCTGTACCTCAACTTCACCTACCAGCAGGTGCAGTCGGCACTCGCGGGGCAAGGGGTGGCGCTGGCGCGGCTGCCCTTGGTGGTCGAGCAACTGGAGCGCGGCGACCTGGTGGAGCCTTTCGGCCTGGCGGGCCGCATCACGATCGACCTGGCCTACTGGCTGATCACGCCGGCGAACAGCCGCGCGCGCAAGGAGGTCGACGAGTTCTGCAGCTGGGTCGAACAGCGCGCCGCGCAAACGCGCGTGGCCTTGGGCGGGCCGGCTTGAAGCGCTAGACGCAATCGGCGCTGGCAGCCGCGACCGGCCCGAGCGGCATGCAGCCGATCAGCTTGCCTTCGTGCAGCATCACCAGCGCATAGCCGCCGTCGATCTGCACGATGCCGCCACGTGAGGCCACCCCACCGGGCGCAATCGCAGACTTCGCACGTACCGACATCGTCGTGGCCAAAATCGCATGCAGCGGCGCGGGGCTCAGGCCCTGCATCGCGCGCAGGCACAGCACGTACAGCGCATCGGCGGTGGCACGGTCTTCGGGTTCGCTGCGTGAACCCTCGCGCAGGCGCAGCAGGGCGCGGTGCACCGTCTGCCGGCAGGTGGCTTCGCTCTTGCCCGAGCGCTCGGCCAGCGCCGCGTAGCTGAACTCGAAGACTTCTCGCAGCAGCAGCATCGCTGCCTCCACCGGCTGCAGCGTGTCGGCCAGCTGGCGCAGTGCGTGGGCGCGGCGCTGCAGCAACGCGGCCTCGTCTTCGGCCGATGGGGCCACGCCGTCAGGCGGCGGGGCGTGCCCTCGCTCGAGCCGACGCCGGCGCAGGCCGTCGACCGCGAGATGCTTCACCACGGTCGTGAGCCACGCCAATGGCGTCTCGACGCCGGCTGGCGCCGCGGTCACGGCACGCAGGTAGGCGTCGTGCAACGCGTCTTCGGCATCGGCCTGGGTGCCGAGCAGGCCGCGGGCGATGTCGAGCAGGCGGCGGCGGTCGGCGGGGGCGAGAGGGAGCGAAAAGGGGAGCGCAAAGGTGGGCTTCATGGAATCTCCAACGCGGGCCGAGAGCTTGTCACGAAATGGCCGCCCCGTTCGTCATACGGGTCCAAACACTCCATTCCCACGCCTCATGGAAACACCAGCACCCACCCCACCGGCCGACATGCGCGGCCAGTTCCTGGAAGAGAAGGCCTTCAAGTCGCGCACCATCTTCCTGTTCGGCGCCATCAGCGACAGCACCGCAGCCGACACCGCGCGCCGCCTGGTGGCGCTGGCGGCCGACAGCTCCGCGCCCATCCACGTGCTGGTGTCGTCGCCGGGCGGCCACCTGGAGTCGGGTGACGCGATCCACGACATCGTGAAGTTCATCGACGTGCCGGTGTTCATGATCGGCACCGGCTGGGTCGGGAGCGCCGCGACCCACGTGTACCTCTCGGTGCCGCGCGAGCGGCGCGTGTGCCTGCCGCAGACACGCTTCCTGATCCATCAGCCCAGCGGCGGCGCCGGCGGCATGGCGACCGACATCGCGATCCAGGCGCGCGAGATCGTGAAGGCCCGCGAGCGCATCGCCGCGGTCATCGCCCGCGAAACCGGCCGCTCGCACGAGCAGGTGCTGTTGGACATCGAGCGTGACAACTGGATGTCGCCGGAAGAAGCGGTCGATTACGGCCTGGTGTCCCGAGTCATCCAGAGCCGCTCCGATCTCACCGACCTCAAGTAGCAAGGGCAGCTCACGCCACGCCCTGCTCCGTCACGACCAGCGCAAGCGGCTGGTCGTGCGGCTGGGCCGCGAAATCTTCTTCGCTGATGCGGCTGACCGACCACGCCACGCCCACTGCCGTGACGTGCGGGTTGGCTGCCATCCAACGGTCGAAATATCCGCCACCGTAGCCGAGCCGGTAGCCGCCGGACGTGAAGCCCACGCACGGCACCAGCACCACGTCGGGCACGGTCAGCTTGCCTTGGCTCGCGGGAATGTTGCAGCCGTCCACCAGCTCGGGCGCGGAACCGTCCCACAAGCGGTAGTGCATCTGACGCGGTTCGCGCTGTGCAAAAGGCAAAGCCAGGCGAAAGGAAGTACCCACCTTGTCGTCGTGCCACAGGGCTGCTGCGTTAAATTCGGACTGCGTCGGCCAGTAGACGCCCAGGCATTCGGGCTCCAGGCGTTCCACCAGCGTCGTCAGTTCCTGCGCCAGCGACAGTTCGGCGGCTGCAACTTCTGGTGATGACGCGAATCGTTCTCTCAGGGCTCGCAGTTGCGCGCGAAGCGCAGGGCGAGAAGGCAGTGTGTGAGAGACCATGGAAGACGGGGTGAGGCTTTTGAAATCAGTATATGAGCGGCCCATGGCGGCACGTGCCTTGCGGCTGGCGAGCCTCGCAGTCGCGCTGCTGATCGGCGTCGGGCCCGCGCAGGCCCAGAACGGCAACGACGCCATCGTCGAAGCACGCCAGGCCTTCATCAAGCACGACGGCAACCGCCTCGGTGCGCTGCGCGCCACCGCACTGGCCGAGCGCCACCCGCTGGCGATGTGGGTCGACTACTGGCAGCTCAACAACCGCTTGTTCGCCGCATCGAGCGATGAGGTCGAGGCCTTCTACAAGCGCTGGAACGGCACCTACGTCGAAGACCGTCTGCGCAACGACTGGCTGCTCGAACTCGGCCGCCGGCGCGACTGGAAGGCCATCGCCGCCGACTACCCGCGCTTTCGCATGAACGACGACCGCGAGGTCAGCTGCTACGCGCTGCTCGCCGACCAGATCGCCGGCAAAGACGTGCGCACCGCCGCCCGCGCGGCGTGGTTCAACCAGCGCGAGGCAGACGACGGCTGCGCCCTGCTCGGCGCCGCGCTGTACGACGCCAAGCTGCTAACCGAAGCCGATGCCTGGCGCCGCGCGCGCCTGGCCGTCGACGCCAACAAGCCCAAGGCCGCCCAGCTCGCCGCCGCACTGGTGAGCCCGCGTGCAGGCACCGATGCAACCGACCTGCTCGACAAGCCCGCCCGTTACCTGACTGCCCTCACGGTGACGCGGACCCGGCAGGACAAGGAGCTCGCCACCCTGGCCTTGATGCGCCTGGCTTCGACCGACCCCGACGCCGCAGCCGCTGCGCTCAATGCGAAGTGGGAGTTGCTGCTGCCACCCGAGCTCGCCGCCTGGGCCTGGGCCGCCGTCGCCAAGCAGGCCGCGATGAAGCTGCTGCCCGATGCCTCCGACCACTACCAGCGTGCCGCGCTGCTGGCCGGCAAGGCGGTGATGGAGATCGACTGGGCCGACGACACGCTCGCATGGAAAGCCCGCGCCGCGCTGCGCGCCAACGACGGCAAGCCGCGCTGGCAGCAGGTGGTGCAGGCCATCAACGCGATGAACCCGAGCGAGCAGCGCGACCCGACCTGGGTCTACTGGAAGGCGCGCGCGCTGCAGGCCCTGGCCAAGGACTCGGCCGAACCCGAGGCGATGACCGCGCAGGCCCAGGAAATGATGGGCACGCTGGTCGGCCAGCTCAATTTCTACGGCGCACTCGCGGCCGAAGACCTGGGCCAGCCGATCGCCTTGCCGCCGCTGCCCGCGCCGCCCACCGACACCGAGCGCCAGGCCGCCGCGCGCGAGCCGGGCCTGGTGCGCGCGCTGCAGCTCATCGCCATCGGCCTGCGCAACGAAGGCGTGCGCGAATGGAACTTCACGCTGCGCGGCATGGACGACCGCGCCCTGCTCGCCGCCGCTCAATTGGCCTGCGACCGCGAAATCTGGGACCGCTGCATCAATACCAGCGACCGCACGCGCACCGAGATCAACATGGCGCAGCGCTTCCCCACGCCCTTCCGCAAGGAGATGCAGGCGCGCAGCCGCGAGTCGGGCGTCGACGCGGCCTACATGTACGGCCTGATCCGCCAGGAATCGCGCTTCGTGACAGATGCGCGCTCGGCCGTGGGCGCCTCGGGCCTGATGCAGGTGATGCCCGCCACCGCGCGCTGGACGGCTCGCAAGATGGGTGTGCCCTTCTCGCCCGACATGATCACCGACCGCGACACCAACCTGAAAATCGGTACGCAGTACCTGCGCCTGGTACTCGACGACTTCGAAGGCTCGCAGGTGCTGGCCGCCGCGGCCTACAACGCCGGCCCCAGCCGCTCGCGCCGCTGGCGCGAAGGCCCGAAACTCGAGACCGCGGTGTGGGCCGAGAACGTGCCCTTCAGCGAAACGCGCGACTACGTGAAGAAGGTGATGGCCAACGCCACCTTCTACGCCGCCTTGCTCGCGCAGCCCGCGCCGACGCAGGCGCCATCGCTGAAGGCCCGCCTGGGCAACCAGATCGGCCCTCGGCCAGGGCCGGAAACACCCCTGGACAAGGAATTGCCGTGATGACTGTTCCCCACACTCACTTCGTTCACTGCCCCCCAGGGGGCGCGTCAGCCCTTGGGGCGGCCCGGCGGTGCTGACATGAACATCCTGCTGTTGGGTGGCACCGGCTTCGTCGGCCGCACGGTCTGCGACAAGCTGGTCGAGCGCGCAGGCGGCGGCGGTGGGCCCATCACCGTGCCCAGCCGGCAGCCGCAGCGCGCCAAGGCCATCCAGTTGCTGCCCACGGTCCAGCTCGACAAAGAGAACATCCACGACGAGGCCACGCTGACGCGCCTGGTGGCGGGCCGCGATGCGGTCATCAACCTGGTGGCCACGCTGCATGGCAGCGAAGCCGAGCTTCAGCGGGTGCACGTGGAGCTGCCGCGCAAGCTGGCCCGCGCCTGCCGAGCTGCCGGCGTGCGGCGCGTGGTGCATGTGAGCGCGCTCGGCGCCGCCGACACCGCCCCGTCGCGTTACCTGCGGACCAAGGCCCAGGGCGAGGCCGTGCTGCGCGATGCGGGGCTCGCGCTGACGGTGCTGCGCCCATCGGTGATCTTCGGCGCAGAAGACCGCTTCATCAATCTCTTTGCGCGGCTGCAGGCGCTGTTCCCGGTGATGCCGCTGGCCTGCGCCGACGCACGCTTCCAGCCGGTGTGGGTGAACGACGTGGCGCAAGCCATCGTCACCTCGCTCGACCGGCATGACAGCATCGGCCGGACCTGTGAATGCGCCGGCCCGCGCGTCTACACCCTCGCCGATCTGGTGCGGCTGGCCGGCCGCTGGTCAGGCCACGAGCGGCCGGTGATCGCGTTGCCGACAGCGCTCGGGCGCCTGCAGGCGATGCTGATGGAATGGCTTCCGGGCGAGCCGCTGATGTCGCGCGACAACATCGACTCGATGCAGGTGCCCAACGTGGCCACCGGCACCTACCCTGGCCTCGATGCGCTGGGCATCGCACCCACCGCACTCGAAGGCGTGATGGCCCAGTGGCTGAGCCGTGGCGGCGAAGCGGCGCGCCTCGATGTGTGGCGCCAGGGTTCCGGCCGGGCGTGACGGATGCGGGGATGGCATCAACGCCATGCCGCTTTGTCATCGCCAAGGTGCGCGCAGTCGCCTAGCATCTGAGGCCCGTCTGAAAGGCCTCACGCCATGTCCCTGCAGCTCTACATCGGCAACAAGAATTACTCGTCCTGGTCCATGCGCCCCTGGGTGCTGCTCACGCAGACCGGCATTCCGTTCGAGGAGCGCCTGATCCGCTTCGACTCCTTCGACGCCGACTCCAAGTTCAAGGCCGAACTCGCACGGCTGAGCCCCGTCGGCAAGGTGCCGGTGCTGGTCGACGACGGCTTTGCGATCTGGGACACGCTGGCCATCGCCGAGTATGTGGCCGAGAAGTTCCCCGAGAAGAAGCTCTGGCCTACCGACGTGAAGGCACGTGCGCGCGCCCGCAGCGTGTGCGCCGAGATGCACTCCGGCTTCGGCGCCCTGCGCAACCACTTCGGCATGAACATCGAAGCCTCGTTCCCCGAGATCGGCCAGCGCGTGCTGAGCACCGAGCCGCAGGTGCGTGCCGATGTCGAGCGCATCGTGCAGATGTGGAGCGAGCTGCTCGCCGAGCATGGCGGCCCGTTCCTGTTCGATCAGTTCAGCGTTGCCGACGCCTTCTTCGCACCCGTGGTCAAGCGACTGGTCGGCTTCGCCGTGCCGGTGCCGCCGGTGATCCAGGCCTACATCGAGCAAGTGCAAGCCCTGCCCAGCGTGGCCGCCTGGACGCGCGACGCCCTGGCCGAGCACGACTTCGTTGCGATGGACGAGCCTTACCGAAAAGGTCGTTAGCCCCCCCAGTCGCTGCGCTCCTGCCCCCAAGGGGCGCCGCCTGGCGGACCGGCAAAGCCGGCTCCGCGGGCGTTGCTAGATGAAGGCATCTCTGCGTTCGCCTGGGCAATCCGCCTCATACACTCCCCGCATGAAGATGTGGATGGTCGGTGGTGCGGTGCGCGATGCTTTGCTGGGGCTGCCGGTGAACGACCGCGACTGGGTCGCGGTGGGCGCCACGCCGCAGCAGATGGTCGATGCCGGCTACACGCCGGTGGGCAAGGATTTCCCTGTCTTTCTGCACCCGCAGACGAAGGAAGAAGTGGCGCTCGCGCGCACCGAGCGCAAGTCGGCGCCCGGCTACCGCGGCTTCACCGTCCACGCCGACCCGGGCGTCACGCTCGAAGAAGACCTGCTGCGCCGCGACCTGACGATCAACGCCATCGCACAGGCTGAAGACGGCTCGCTCGTCGACCCCTACGGCGGCCAGAAAGACCTGCGCGACAAGCGGCTGCGCCACGTGTCGCCCGCCTTCGCCGAAGACCCGGTGCGCATTCTTCGCGTCGCGCGCTTTGCGGCGCGCTTCTCCGATTTCAGCGTCGCGCCCGAAACCAACGCGCTGATGCAGCAGATGGTGCAAGAGGGCGAAGTCGACGCGCTCGTGCCCGAGCGCGTGTGGCAGGAGCTGGCGCGCGGCCTGATGGAGAACAAGCCGTCGCGCATGTTCGAGGTGCTGCGCGCCTGCGGTGCACTGGCCCGGCTGCTGCCCGAAGTCGACCGCCTGTGGGGCGTGCCGCAACCGCCGGCACACCATCCCGAGGTCGACACCGGCGTGCACCTGATGCTGGTGTTGGACATGGCCGCGCAGCTGCAGACGCCACTGACCGTGCGCTTTGCCTGCCTGGGCCACGACCTCGGCAAGGGCACGACGCGCGCCGAAGAGCTGCCCCGCCACATCGCCCACGAAGCGCGCAGCGTGAAGCTGGTGCAGGCGATGTGCGAACGCCTGCGCGTGCCCACCGATTGCCGCGAGCTGGCTGAGACCGTGGCGCGCGAGCATGGCAACGTGCACCGCAGCGAAACGCTCAACGCCGCGGCCGTGATGCGCCTGCTTGAACGCTGCGACGCCTGGCGGCGGCCCCAGCGTTTTGCCGAGATGCTGCTCGCCTGCGAATGCGATGCGCGCGGCCGCACTGGCTTCGAGAACCGGCCTTATCCGCAGCGCAAGCGGCTGCAGAGCGCGCTCGACGCGGCCCTGGCGGTCGACACCGCGAGCGTGTCGGCGCAGGCGCTCGAAAGCGGCTGGAAGGGCTCGGCCATTGGTGACGCGATTCGCAACGCGCGCCAGGCCGCCGTTGCGCTCAGCCTGGCCGCCTGACGCCGCTCAGCGGCACACCGCCCGCGGCGCCAGCACGATCTGCTTGCCGCACTGCACGACCACCGCGGCGCTCTTCACGCTGTCGGTGATGCGGTCGATGAGCTGGGTGATCTCGCCGATCGCCGCGCCGTCGTAGCCGACGATCTTCATCTGGTTCACCTGGCTCTGCGACAGCGCACCGAACTGCGAGGCCGCGAGGTGCTTGTCTGCTGTCTTGATGCCATCGGTGACGGCCGCGCGCTGGCCTGCAGTGCCGTGCGGCGGATGCGCAGGGTATCGGTGTCGCGGGCCACCATCAGCGGCAGCATCTTGCCGGCGTAGGCCTCCCATTGCGCCTGGCAGCTTGCGTCGCAGCCGATGTTCTCCCACTCCATCGCGGGCTTGGACAGGCCCACCGCCAGCGGCTTCTTCAGCACGCGGGCGGCGGCCTCGTCGGCCTCTTGCCAGATCGCGAGGTGGGAGTTGAGCCGCGTCATCTGGGCGCTGCTGTAGGCCTCGCCGGCTTCGGCGGCCGCGATCACGGCGGGGGCGTCGTCGACCATGGCCTTGGCCGCGTTCTGGTACCGCTTGTCCTGGTTCAGCGGCTGGGACATCTTCTGCGACATCGCCATCAGCTCCTGCGGCGACATCTTGCGCATGCGGTCCTGCACCTCCTTCGCGTACGCCGGGTCGCTTTGCATGCGCGCCATGTCGATGCCCACGTCGGCCATGCCCTTGCCGAGGTTGTCGGTGACGATGGCCGACTGGGCCTGGTGCCGCACCGCTGCCGATTTCTGAATCTGGCCGATGGCCTGCTGATGGGCCTCGAGGTCCTTGCGCAACGCCAGCAGCCCGGGGTGAACCAGCGCGCCGTTCTTGTCGACCCAGCGCGCCGCCTCTTCGGCGGTGTTGGGCAGATCGGGCACGCGGCTCAGCAAGGCGGCCACCGACGATGGCGGTTCGGCGGCGCGCGCGCCGGTGACGGCGCTGAGCGCGAGCAGGGCCGCAAAGGCGGCAAGAACGGCGGGCTTCATTCCGGTTTCTCCATGACGTAACGTGGCATGAAGTGTCTTCAGCCGTGCGGCTGCCGGCATCGCCCGAAGGAGCCATGGGCCCCGATTCGAAGGGCCACGGCGCCAGTGCCAAGCTCAGGCTCGGACCCTAAACTGGCACGACCGATGGAACTCGTTGAACGCGACAGCATCCTGCAGCTGCTTGAAGACCGCCTGCGCGCTGTCGCCGGCGGTTCGGGCCATGCCGCGCTGATCGCCGGCGAGGCCGGCATCGGCAAGACCAGCCTGCTGAAGGCGCTGGCCGCGCGGCGCGGCGCGGCGCAGCTCTGGTGGGGCGCCTGCGACGCGCTGCAGACGCCGCATCCGCTGGCACCGCTGCACGACATCGCCCGCGCCTCGGAAGTCGGCTTTCGCTCGCTGCTGGCGGCCGAGAGCAGCCGGTCCGCGCTTTTCGAGGCCGTGCTCACCGAACTGCAGCAAAGCCGCCGCCCGACGCTGCTCGTCATCGAAGACGCGCACTGGGCCGACGACGCCACGCTCGACCTGCTGAAGTTCCTCGGCCGGCGCATCGACCGCGCGCCTTGCCTGCTCGTCATCTCGTACCGCGACGACGAGCTGACGCCGGCCCACCCGCTTCGGCTGCTGCTGGGCGAACTGCCGAGCAGCCTGGTGACGCGGGTGGACGTGCCACGGCTGTCGCCCGCCGCCGTCGAGGTGCTGGCGCGCGGCGCCTTGCAGTCGCCCGCCGGCATCCACGCGGCGACCCAGGGCAACCCCTTTTTCGTGACCGAGCTGCTCCGCCAAGGTGTGGACGGCGTGCCGCGCAGCGTGCAGGCGCTGGTGCTGTCGCGCTTCGCGCGGCTCAGCCCGGGGGCGCAGGGCATCGTGAGGCTGGCCTCCATCGTGCCCGCCAAGATCGAGCGCTGGCTGATCGAAAAGCGGCTCGCCACCAACGTCACGCTGATCGAGGAGTGCCTGAACTCGGGCCTGCTGACGAGCGCGGCGTCAACGCTGAGCTTCCGGCATGAGCTGGCACGCGCCGCCATCGAGACCTCGCTGTCCGAGCCGGTGGCACAGTCGCTTCATGCCGACGTGCTGGCTGCGCTGCTGCAAGAAGAGACACAGCGCGTGTCGCTGGCGCGCCTGGTTCACCACGCCACGCGCGCCGGGGACGATGCCGCCGTACTCCGCTACGCGCCCGAGGCCGCACGCCAGGCGCAGCAACGCGGCGCCCACCGCGAGGCCGCGGCCCACTACCGCACGGCGCTTCAGCATGCGACAACCGCGAGCGATGCAGACCGCATCGCCTGGCTAGAGGCCTACGCCATCGAGTGCCAGCACAACGACCAGTTGGACGAAGCCATCGACGCGCGCCTGCAGCTGGGCGACTTGCACCGGCGCTCCGCCGACACGGTGGGCGAAGCCGAGAACCTCAGCCAGCTCGCGCTGGTGTACGTGCTGGCCTTGAAGAACGCCGAGGCGGACGACGCCAGCCGCCGGGCCATTGCCCTGCTGGAGGCGCTGCCGCCCGGCGTGCCGCTGGCGCGCGCCTACCGCGTGGAAGCGCAGCTGCGCATGCTCAACCGCGACTGCGAGGCAGCAATCGACTGGGGCCACCGGGCCATCGCGCTGGCCGAGCAGTTCGGTGCGCGCGAAGTGCTGCCGGCAGCCTTGAGCGCGCTGGGCGCGGCCACCATGTTCATCGACTACGAGGCCGGTTGCGCCCACCTGCGGCGCGCGCTCGACCTGGCGCTGGCCGACGGGCTGCACTACACCGCGGCCAACATCTGCAACAACCTCGGCTCCGGCTCGGGCGAGGTCTTCCAGCTGCGCGAGGCCGCGCGCTACCTGACCGAGGCCATCGCCTTCTCGCACCGGCACGAGATCGATTTCTACCGCCATTACTGCGAGGCCTGGCTCGCGCTGTGCGAGATGCACCTGGGCCGCTGGGACGACGCCGGCGAGCGCGCACTCGACATCGTGCGGCAGATCACCCACCGCACCACCAGCCGCGTGATGGCGCTCGTGGCGCTGGGCCGCCTGCGTGCAAGGCGCGGCGACCCCGGCGTGGCCGAGGTGCTCGACGAAGCCTTGGCACTGGCGCTGGCCAGCGGCACGCTGCAGCGCATCGGCCCCGTGCGCGCTGCCCGCGCCGAGGCCGCCTGGCTGCGCGGCGACCTGCGCGCCGCGGCCGACGAAGCACAGGCCGGGCTGCCGCTCGCCACGCACCACCGGCACCCCTGGTTCACCGGCGAATACGCGTGGTGGCTGCAGCGAACGGGCGCAGCCGTTGCGGTGCCCGAACCCTGCGCCGAACCGTTCGCCTTGCAGATGCGTGGCCAGTGGCGTGAAGCCGCCCAGGCCTGGGCGGGGCTCGGCTGCCCGTACGAGCAGGCGCGCGCGCTGGCCGAGGGCGATGCCGATGCGCAGCTCGAAGCGCTGGCGCTGTTCGAGCTGCTCGGCGCGCGACCCGCCATCGAGAGCCTGCGCAAGCAGCTGCGTGCCGCGGGACTGCGTGGCCTGCCGCGTGGCATGCGGGCGTCGACCCAGGTCAACCCGCACCAGCTCACCGCCCGCGAGGTCGAGGTGCTGCAGCTGCTGTGCGAGGGACTGAAGAACTCCGAGATCGCCGAGCGCCTGTGCCGCTCGGTGCGCACTGTCGACCATCACCTGGCCGCTGTCTTCGCCAAGCTCGGCGTGGGCTCGCGCACCGAAGCGATGGTGGCCGCACGGCACGCCGGCATCGGCAACCCAAAATAGGCAAGGCCGCTGCGCAATCTGGGCAAGCCCACCGTGGGCGCCCGGTGGCCGAATTCCTACAGTGACATCGACGGTTCATTCCGGCCGTCGACCACCACTTCAAGGAGTTCAACATGCCCCGCTATGTCGTCGAACGTTCGTTTCCCGATGGTCTGCGCATTCCCGTCAACGCCGAAGGCGCCCAAGCCTGCGGCACGGTAGTCGACAACAACCTGCAAAGCGGCGTGACCTGGGTCCACTCGTATGTGAGCGAAGACCTGCGCAAGTCGTTCTGCGTCTACGACGGCCCGTCGCCCGACGCCATCCGCGAAACCGCCGGCCGCAACAACCTGCCGGTCGGCGCGATCACCAAGGTGAGCGTGCTCGACCCGTATTTCTACAGAGGTTGACACAGCGCGAGCGGCTGGCCGGTACGGGCAAACGCGCTCACACCAGCCGCGCGATCGCCATCGCCACCAGGCTCAGCAGCACGCTGCTGGTCAGCGGAATGAAGAACTCGCGGCCGAAGATGCGAAAGCGAAAGTCACCCGGCAGCCGGCCCAGGCCGATCTTCTCCAGCCACTTGTGCAGCCCGCTGAAGAGCAGCAGCGCAATCAGGATGACCAGCAACCACCTCAGGCCCATGGCGGCGTGCCCTCGAGAAAACGAAGGGCCGCTCCCGAGCTTTCTTGCCCCCCTCGAGAGGCCTGACGCAACGCGGCGGGTCTGGGGGCAGTCATTTTCACAGGCGGTGCGTCCGGTCGCCCTGGGCAAAGCCCAGCGGGTCGGTGGTGAAGGCCGCGTCGCAGCCGCGCGCGAAGCCGATCACCTTGAACAGCTCGCCCATTTCGTGTTCGGCGATGAGCTTCTGTGCAGGCGCGATGGTGCGCACGTCGGCGTTCTGCAGCAGCTCCATCACGCCGCAGTTCAGCAGAAAGCGGGCTTGCGAGGTGTAGCCCAGCACCTCGAGCCCGGCGTTCTGCACTGCCAGCGCCACGCCGGTGAAGTTGACGTGCGCGGTGATGTCCTTCAGCCCCACGTCGACCAGCGGATCGGCATCGGCCAGGTGCGCCTGGTGGCACATCAGCGTGCCGCCGGTGCGCTGCGGGTGGTAGTACTCGGCCTCGGGGAACCCGTAGTCGATGAAGAAGGCCGCGCCGCGCTGCAGGCGGTCGGCCAGCGTGGCGATGAAGGCTTCGGCCTGCGGGTGGATCTCGGTCACCGTGCCGGGTGCGAACGGGCCTTCATGCGGCGGGTGGGCCTCGGTGGGGCGGTCGCTCCACGCGAAGCCCTCACCTTGTCCGTCGCCTTGTGACACCACGCCGCGCTCGAGCCACTGGCGGCCATCGAAGTGCAGCAGCTGCACCGGCATCGCATCGAGCACCTCGTTGCCGACGATCACGCCGCTGAGCGAGTCGGGCAAGGCGTCGACCCATTGCACCGCGTCGCCGAAGCGCGCCAGGCGCTCGCGCTGGCGCAGTCGCAGGCTGCCCGACAGGTCGACGATGGTGTAGCGCGAGACCTGCGTTCCCAGCTCATCGAGCAGTTGCTCGGCGAGTGCGCCGGAGCCGGCGCCGAATTCCCACACCTCGCCGCTGTCGCAGGCTTTCAAGGCCTGCGCCACTTGGCGGGCGAGCGAACGGCCGAACAGCGGCGACAGCTCCGGCGCGGTGACGAAGTCGCTGCCCGAGCTGGGCATCAGGCCGAACTTACGGCGGTCGTTGGCGTAGTAGCCCAGGCCCGGGGCGTACAGGGCCATCGCCATGAAGCGGTCGAACGGCAGCCAGCCGTCTGCCCGCTCAATGGCCCGGTGGATCAGCCGGGAGAGCGTGGCCGATACACTGACGGACTCGTTGGATTGCATCGCTGCATTGTAGGAAGCATGTCTGCCCGCCCCGTCGCCCTGGTCACCGGCGCGGCCCGTCGCCTGGGCCGCGAAATTGCGCTCGACCTCGCCGCGCACGGCTTCGATGTGGCCGTGCATTACCGCCACTCGCGCGACGACGCCGAGCAGACGGTGGCGCTGGCCCGCGAGGCAGGCGCCCAGGCCGCCGGCTTTGCTGCCGACCTGTCCGACGAGGCCGGCTGCCGTGCGCTGGTGCCTGCCGTGCTGGCGCACTTCAAGCGGCTCGACGCAGTGGTCAACAGCGCGTCGACCTTCGAATACGACAACGCCGAGCGTTTCAGCTACGCCGCGATGGACCGCCACTGGCGCGCCAACACCGCCCCGGCGGTGCTGCTGGCGCAAGCGCTGCACGACCACCTGAAGGCGAGCGAACGCAGCGGCTGCGTGGTCAACCTGCTGGACCAGAAATTGTTCAACCTCAACCCCGACTACTTCTCGTACACGCTGTCCAAGGCCGGCCTGCAGGCCGCCACGATGATGCTGGCGCAAGCGCTGGCGCCGACAGTCCGCGTGTGCGGCATCGCGCCCGGCGTGACGCTGTTGTCCGGCAAGATGACCGGCAGCGAGTTCGCGCAGGCGCACCAGCTCACGCCGCTGGGCCATTCGTCGACACCAGCCGACATTGCACGCAGCGTGCGCTTCCTGATCGAGTCGCCGGCCATCACGGGTACCACCTTGCTGGTCGACGGCGGGCAGCACATGCTGGCCCAGCCCCGCGACGTGATGTTCCTCGCCAACCCGTCGAAGGACGCCTGACATGCACAGCCTTCTGAGTCATCCGAGCCTGATGGACTGCCGGCGCCTTTTCTTGCGCAACTACGAGGTGTGGATCAACATCGGTGTGCACGATTTCGAGAAACGCGGCGAGCAGCGGGTGCTGATCAACGTGGACCTCTACATCCCGCTCGCGCTCTCCACGCCGAAGGAAGACGATCTCGAAGAAGTGGTCGACTACGACTTCATGCGCCGCAGCATTGCCATCCGCGTGAAACAGGGCCATGTGCACCTGCAAGAGACGCTGTGCGACGACGTGCTGGCGCTGATGCTGGCCCACCCGCGGGTCAAGGCCGCGAAGGTGTCGACCGAGAAACCCGATGTGTACCCCGACTGCGATGCGGTCGGCTGTGAAGTGTTTGGATTGAAGGACATGTGATGAGCGCGGTATTGGAACAAGCGGAAAAAGCGGAAAAAGACGCGTCGAAGGAAGCCTTCGAGATCAACAAGCTCAGCAAGCGCCTGCACCGCCAAGTGGGCCAGGCGATTGCGGACTTCAACATGATCGAGAACGGCGACAAGGTGATGGTCTGCGTGTCGGGCGGCAAGGACAGCTACGCGCTGCTCGACATCCTGCTCAACCTGCAGAAGCGCGCGCCGATCCGCTTCGAGCTGGTGGCGGTGAACCTCGACCAGAAGCAGCCCGGCTTTCCCGACCATGTGCTGCCCGAGTACCTGAAAGGTCTCGGCGTGCCCTTCCACATCGAGAACCAGGACACCTACTCCATCGTCAAGCGCCTGATCCCCGAAGGCAAGACCATGTGCAGCCTGTGTTCGCGGCTGCGCCGCGGCATCCTGTACCGGGTGGCCGGCGAACTGGGCGCGACCAAGGTGGCGCTCGGCCACCACCGCGACGACATGATCCAGACGCTGTTCATGAACATGTTCTTCGGCAGCCGCATGAAGGGCATGCCGCCCAAGCTGGTGAGCGACGACGGCAAGAACATCGTGATCCGCCCGCTGGCTTACGTGGCCGAGACCGACCTGGAGCGCTGGGCCGTGCACCGCGAGTTCCCGATCATTCCGTGCACGCTGTGCGGCAGCCAGGACAACCTGCAGCGCGTGCAGATCAAGGCGATGCTGCGCGACTGGGACAAGCGCTTCCCCGGCCGCATCGACAACCTCTTCACGGCCATGGGCAACATCACCCCGTCGCACATGATGGACCGGAACCTCTACCCCTTCACCACGCTCAAAACAACCGGCGTGCCCGATGCGGGCGGTGACCTGGCGTTCGATGACGACGAAGGCTGCGCGCCGCCGGCCGCACCGGTCGATGGCACGGTCATCAAGTTTCAGGGAACCTGACCCTTCTCAACTGCCCGGAGGCTGATATGCGCTTGTCGACCCTTGCCCTGCTGAGCCTGCTGGCGGCCTTGACGGCCTGCGCGGGCATGAACGTCATC
>Ga0307513_10004972_pt1 | contig 17620 bp, 16 predicted proteins | sample 15_EM_MG_FD_202174 | JGI IMG/M metagenome (GOLD analysis project Ga0307513, IMG submission 202174) | Populus trichocarpa ectomycorrhiza microbial communities from riparian zone in the Pacific Northwest, United States - 15_EM | ecosystem: Host-associated > Plants > Roots > Unclassified | place... | reverse complement strand
CCATGCCTGGTATGGGCATGGGGCTAACGAGGCCTTGACTCGGGCGAGGGCGAGGGTTATAACATGATTATTAAAGACAAGGAGCTATGTACAATAGTGACGAAAACTATCTAAATTGGGCGTATTTGTATCTATTAGTAGCTAAGGAGTCCATGTGAATGAGTAAATGTAACAGGTATTTCTCAGGAGGACATCGAGATGACAAGTCGAGGAAATGGAGGTAACTTGAAGGATCATTGTGATCGGATACTAGTTCCTGCTATCTAGGGCATCTTAAATAATAAAATGCATCTTGTTGTCCGAGTCTCAGAGAACACTAGGTTGAATTGGAGCTTCCTTCTAATCATTCGTTCTATTGTTCCTCCCCATCATTTGAAATTAGGTCCAGTCCGGGGAGTGCTAGTGACCCCTCAAGGCCTCAAGCTTCAAGCCCTTCCTCAGCCAATCTTCAGCCTTCTTCATTTCCAAGATAGGCAGTGCCGATTGATAATCGGAGAGGGTATTGCCACACACAACCAAAGCGATTCGTTTTTTTTTTCGTTCATCGCTTCTGTCATGCCCTAATGATACATCCAAGTGCCTTCCACGCCGGGAAGGGTGAACGCGCAGTGGCACGCGTCCTTCTCACCTCCTCAAATTCCAAACCCTACACCATAACCCCCCTGCGCATCCCCCGTCAGGTGGAGTATTCATGACACTGTTATACTGGAATCGACCACCATCTTGATCTGCTCTATTTTGGGGATGATTTTATGGGTGGTCGTATTGCTCAAGTTACTCGCAAGAATAGTTCGTCCCACGTGCTGGTCATGTCCCAATTTTATGAACCCTTACCTGGCTCTTCGATCATCTCACTCCACTTGATATGGACTGCATATTTTGTTTGAGTGCGATTTCCCATTCCCTCCGAGGTAACCATTGTCTTCTTGCAAGTCGTATTCGGTATGAGATTCATCGTTTCGTTTTGTCTATCACGTTCGCTTATAAGATCAGGACTTCATTAATCATTGCTTTATAGCGGCCGAATAGGTGGGTATTTGGATGATGATCACCGCTAACTGTTCCGACCTCTACTTGCTTGCCATTGAATTGGCCATCCTGGAATTGATCAATGGGCGACAGGTCGATACCCAGTTTTCAACCATGACCCTCTGCCTACACTGACAAAAGTCATTTCTGTCTCTGTAGATGTGGCACAAGCGGCAATCTATGAGGAGGGGTGCGGCTGGTACAACGGAATCGTTCGTTAGTCAGAGTGCGGGAGATGGAGAGTGGGTGATAGCAGCGCCCACCTCAAAATGCGCTCTCGCGAATGTGGAAGGAAGATTGGACGCCATATGTTGCGTGAAGTGGGATACATTGAATGGGCGGTACGTATTTCATCCATCCATTCAGTACGTTGGTTTGTTGGATGACTGATTTTACCTGCTACAGGCACGTCTCTGGTTCTCGCGTACGCTAGACTGCATATGTCGGACCGCGCCGACTTAACACCGGTATCGAAGGTGTGCTCTCCCATCGTCTTCTCCATACGCTCCCTGACATACTTCGTCCTCGTCTCCCTCCAGCCTATCTATATTAGATACGTACTCGACAGTCAAGTAAGGAAGTAATATATTTCGGTGGGTGAGTACTGAGCAAGGGACGGATACCCGAGAGGGAGTCAGTTCATTTGCACAAGCAAGTGTCGAGATCGGTCTCCGTCTAATTTGTGGTAAAACATTTCAGGTATTGGGAGTGCGGATGACGTGGAGCTCACCAGCTTCCATGACGCACAACATGTCAATGTCAAGAATGCGGGAAGAACAAGGACTCTGTTGAGCAAACAATAATTTACAAGGATACACGGACACAAGGTATGCTCGCGATTTCCAACAACCAGTTGCGAGAAGGGTTTGTTGTGAATAACAGCAGGTGCAAGACAACAACGGGGAATGAATTTTCTGCTATCAAAGAGGCGAAGAGAATGGATATTGAGTAGACCGGTGACCGTCTGTGCATGAAGGTGTCGATTATCATATTCAGGCTGGTCACGAGCCTAGATATTGAGTACGAAGCGATTTTTTCGGTTTACCTCACAATAGGCTATCCCACGTGGAAAAAGAAGTAAAAAAAAAGGCAAAAAAGGGGGAAAGGCGCGAGTCACTTGTAGGCCTTGAAAACAAATATACGATGGCGAACTCGAAAGGTGGGAGAGTGGCTGTGCGGGATTCACGGTTCAAACGTTCCGAACGTTCAAGGTCGGAGTTCGAATTTCCAATTCACATCAATGGAAACCCGGGGTAGCGGGGAAACGGGGGCTCCTGGATAGTATTTTCCCACTGAACAGGCTCTAATAAGACTTTTCGAGTCCTAGCTACCCATCATCTATCCACCCCAACAAACTCCGGCGCCTCCACTGGCATTTTTCTTTTTCTTCAAATTCTTAATTCTAAACTGAGTCCATGCCTCCCAATCCCGTCGTAGCATTCGGAAGCTCGGAAAACTCGTTCTATGTTGGCTGTGGACTGCGGTATTATGCTCCTGGAATGCCGATGAGTCTAACGAATACTATCCAAAGTTTGCCTACAATGCATATGGCATGGCTATCGTACGTATACATTTAATTAACCAGCTAATATTTCGCTGATAACGTCATAGAATTGACGGGGAAGCACAATCTTGGGTGGCCCGGGATAAGATTCGGAACCTATGTGGATCAGATTCACGCCTTTTATCTTTTTTTTCACTTATTTCCCCTTTCGTTTCCTCTCTACCTAGTTCATTATAGCACCAACTTGCCAAACGAAGTGGTCGAAACACTAAAGGGACAAGCGAAGTACGTCACCCTTGGCCGGACCAAAGAACAGTACTTCGTCAAGCTGGGAGAGGGTCGGTGGATAGGTGACCTTGATGAAGGAGCAATGAAGGGGTACAACGAAATATGTGCCACTGTCGGCGCCAACTTCGACGCTGCGCTTACCGGGATGGTGTTCGGGAAGGTGGGTCGGTTTCCGTTTTATACCTACAAACACTGTAACTTTACCCTCGTCGGGGAGGGAGATACGATGTTATTCTCGTTCCAAGGTGTCTTCACGGGTTACACCGATACTGAAGCAGAGGGAAGCAACCTCGAGAAGGTCAATATTTTGTCAAATCGTCGAACTTCCTCTTCGCTCAAAATGATCAAAACAGCTCTTGATCGAATACACCAAAGATAATGAATGGCTGCTGGAACCTGGATCAACTCTTTGCCAATGGAACAAGGACTACTTCTACCTCATCTTCAAGAATAAAGCGAGCGGAAATTTGGAGATGCGGTGGAATCTTCCGGAGAGGATGCAAACGAAGCTGATGGAGCTGCGTGAGTACGCGGATACGCCGCAGGGAAAACAAGGTAAGTATTCATGATCTGTTCCGATCGGAGTTTCCTGACTCTTATATTAAAATTGCTGCAACAGAGATCCAGACCCACGAACAAAATGAAATGGTGAGTACAACGAATTTGATTTGGTACGGAGACATGGATTTATTCTCGTTCTTTCTGTGAAGCTTCTCGCTACTCAGCGTTTCGTAAGTATGAGCCTGAGTCCTGTGCACACGACATATTTGCTGAGGTGTGCTGTACCCCCAGCAAATGAGTGTCGCCACTTCTTATGCGATGAGCTCCCTATACAGATGGTACTAGTAGTGACCAGTTCTCACAGTTGCGTCTCCGATTACCGGCTCCTCCGATCTGTGCGCTGAACTAGTATTAAGGACGACACCCTGCCTTAATTAATGTCCTTGGTTCGGGCCTGTAGCGACCTAATTTTAATACGAGACGATAAGGAGTGCTTACTACGAAACAGCGATTGGCATGGGAGGACGAAGACTAGATCATTTCGCGGAAAATGAATAATTTATCATGAATTGTAATAGCCCTTGTTTTATGAATCTCTGGACCTTCCTTTACGGGATATTGCCTAGTTCCAAAGGCCACTTCCGGGAATCTATTGAGCAATACCATGCGAGTATGCTTCGATTTTCCTCACCCCATGAAGGAAGGTTGGAGCTGTGATCGGATCTCTCGCCAATACCTGAGTGTTCCCTTGGGGCTCGGACAACGCATTTCATTGATATTTACTAAGAAGAAATTGAATAGACACGTTAAATTGTGGATAGGCCCCTAAACCTGGAAATTAAAATGCGCGGGGGTACCCGAGTGGATTGGGGAGAATATTCATGAGCGATGAAGGTATTGAACACATAGGAACTCGCACGAGCGATAGGTAACATCATTGGAGAGTACACCGTGACCCTCGTCATCGACAATGTGCCAGTGTGGTGGGAGTGGTCAGTCAAAATCTCATTACTTGGGACGGCGCATGGACAAAAATCTCCCAAATATCACCAACTAGATCGCCGAACAAACCCTCTCCAGACGATACCTTGGATATCACTGAACTTCCAGGTCATATAGAGAGGCAGATCATTCCCTCATCGCCTTCTTGTGAGTAACCCCCATACCCATACCTAACGCCTTCCCCTCCCCCTACGTCTAAAACGCACTCGCTTCACTAACCATGCGAAGCTAGCTCCCAGTGGTGGCGAGCATGAAGATGAAGAAGGATTCATGGAGACTTTATGTTCACTAACTCGTTGGATGGTGATGATAATGATCTCCCATGTTGTAGGATGGACGTCCGCACGAGGACAAGGGGACATTGATGGCGAGCCCGTATGTATCAGACGGTTTTGCGTGCGAGAGCCATGGATAGGAACAGGCAGTTGTCAATTGTGGACACGTTTGTGAATAAGATCACAGGTGGTGCGTTATTTAAGTCTCGGCTGGGGGCCTTAATAATCTTAATGGTCGATGATGGGCCTACATGAATGGTTGGCGAATGAAGGAGTAAAAATCAGTGACTTCTTACATACCTGTTTACACTCGGCTCAATCAACCCCAGACCTTTGTCTCTTCATTGAGAAGGGTTAAAATCTTACGAGTGAGTCGATAAAGTCACTTAATCTCCGAATAGCCATCGATACGGTATAATGGCTGTGCTCATAGGTGAGTCTTCCGATTGGACTGCATATAAGTACGTGGTGAGCAGTTATTCTGAGAAGTAGGATAACCAACTTACTGCTGCCCATCGCCCTCTAACAGCCTGGGTTAGTGTCAGAACGAGAGATGTGGATTTTCAGGGAAGAGTTGGATGAGAGGAGGGGCATGGGATTATGGGCACGACTATTATGGTTTAAGGAGTTGGTGGTAGAAACGTTGGCCGGAGAGAGAAACGAGGGCAAGTCGTTTTTCGGCTAAACCTAAGAACAAAAATAATGTTTGCGGAGGGACCGAGGAGTCTCAGCCGGAGCACAGCCACATTCCCAATTTGGTCAATCGTCAGCGCATAATTCTCTTGTAATTCTCCTTGGTTGGTAAATGAACATAATCCATTATCACCCAACGCTAGAGACACACGTATAGTATTAGAATATGCATTTAAAGTATATATTCGATGCAGTTGAGTCGCACCACAGTGAATGTAAATGTGATTCTCAGAACAGTGGATCAAAAATTATTTGATCCGAGAGCCTAAAGCCGGCCTCTCTTTTTTGCTGTGGTAAGACTCAACAACCTCAAATATATACTTTGAATGCAGATTCTGATACCATGCATGTTATCATAATATAGGGTGATAACGAAATATGTTCCCGCTACCTTTAGGTAGAGGGTCTTAGAGACGTTTGACAAAAATTTTTGGCAGCCTGACGCACGATCTTGCTCAAGCTGTGCACCTGACTAACTTTAAGCAAGTGCGACATTCTTGTCTCATCGTAAAACTCCGCCACATAATGTGTTTAAACGTTTCCTTTCCCTTCTCGGTCTCCAGAAAAAAACCAACATTGCTGGCATCACCGCACATGTTTTCCTGTCTAACGAAGTCGTTCAGTCTGTCTCCGCGCTTCGTTCAAACACATCCCACGGAAGTCTCGTTCTTCTGTTGTTGAGATGACAGTTGTCTCCGCTTCCTTAAATTTAACGCCGTTCACCTCGAGTTCGTCCTCGACCCCAGTTTTCATCTCTGCGACGCAGTCGTGGAATTGGATTGGTCTCGACAATGTCGGAATGCTGAAATGTCACCTTTTGTCTTGAGCGCTAGCCTTGAACATTTCATTCCATACTTATATATCTCTTTGTATTAACAAAGCGCCGCTAAGATCAACGGAGTGCATTGGTAAAGGTAGCGGGCTTTGCCGCTTGTCGGCCCTATCGTTATTCATTTACCAACTGAGGAGAGTTGTCTCTCGGCGGGTTGACCAAATTAGGAAGGTGGCCACATGCGACATTTAACTCAGCCCCACTTTTCGTCTGGCTTGCTCTGAAACTACTGGCGAGAGAAAAAAAATAGTTCGATGCTCCACCCAATAATACAATTTTTATAGTTATCCACATTAACCGAGCATGATCATTTCCCAGCGATAAACCTCACAGGATCACACTGCAGGCATGGCGCTAATGCTGAGTCTGTTGGCCTTCCGAGGTCAGTGTCGAGACACATGTCAGCTTGTTCGCCTCTGCTGATCTTATATTCGCCTGGTTTCTTCCCATAGTGCATAAAGAGATAGAGTAGGTGTACTGTGGAGCAGACTGCGCCACATTCGCAATGAACTAAAAAGAACGATATACTTCTGCTCAGTATTCTAACCCATCACCCAAGGAGAGTGTGGTGAGAAAATCGAATTCGACCCACAACAACTCCAACACCCCAAGTACTGACAACAGCTCAGGCTTTGCACGTGATTCCCCATCTTTTCAACGTTCGGATCCCCCACGCTGCCATTTAGAAAGTGAAGCCAAACTATCACCATGCAGCAGGCCCAGTATCCAATGTTCAACTCCAATTTGTTGATCTCAAATGCAGATTATTGTCTATGGCAGATGCAGCCCCGAATCGCAAAGATATTTTCTAAAAGCTACTATTAGTTCAGCTCTCTTTCCCCACTCGCAATGAAGTTGGAATCCACCTAGAAGCAACAACAGTTGACCGCGTGTAAGGGTTACACATCGTGTGAGAACGAAACGAAATAAGGGACTTACGGGTCATGCGCGAGCGGATTGAATGAGAGGAAAATGCTCTAGAATGAATGCGCTATTGCGCGGCGCGCGCATCATTAATCAAAGCGCAATCTATTCTGGGCGGAAGGCAAAACCTTCGATACGCATCACATATCACACGGCCGCACCCTCAAAGGATTCAATCGACCCTGGACACCCTTTCACATCATCACACTCTGGCAATATTCATGGACCCTTTAAGCTTCCGTATAAAATTGATGTGTCATGCCCATTACATCACCCGCCTCCAGGAAGCAGAACCCAAGGAGACTGGAGTCGAGTCTACACACGGCCGCACCCTCAAAGGATTCAATCGACCCTGGACACCCTTTCACATCATCACACTCTGGCAATATTCATGGACCCTTTAAGCTAACCTTGGGAGCACCGACGATCCCGACGTATTCCTTTACAATTCACAATTCACATTTCCCCGAAATGTTCAATGAAGATCCTTCAACCAATATTGGTACTCCAGACGATCCTAATGGTCTTTAATTATGGTTTCACTCCTTCACAATATCACACGAAGATCTCCTTTCTTTGGTATACTCATAGGCTTTCAGCATGTTTTCCCATTTTATCTTCCTCATCTCAGATCCAGTCTGTACCCTATAAATACCACTGTAATTTCGTAGTTTTCCCCCAGTTGAATACAGGACATTCACTCACAGAGCCACTCAGCTTAAGAGCTAAAGAACCGGGTTGTAAGCCTGGTGAGGCTCACAACATAGATGATCTTCGGATCTTTCCATATTTGTTATGTCTTGTTATATTTTCATCTTATATTCCAGTAGTGTTGATTATGTTTCCTTATCGTTACAACCACCACATCGTCACCATGTATCCTCGTCTCTAGTTCATTTGACAATCATACGCTGGTCCTGTCAATTTCCCGGACTGACAACCAGTGAGGCTGCAGTAAGACGGCAGCCTTCCACGGGTTTATTCAACTTTATTGGGTCAAAGCAGACCCTTTCTCGCCCATTTGATCGTACTTGTGATATCAATCAATTTAGGACCCTTCGAGACTAGCGGAGCTAGTCTCTCGTGTCATCACACGGATATCTTATCTAAGATATCAACTTGAACTCGGAAGACTTAGTAGTCTTTCACGCGTAGGGAGCATTTCCGGGACCAAATCCACGTTTCGGCGTCTGTCAGCGATTCCACAACACTGTGATTAGTGTTTCCAATGATAAATCACTATCATCAGCGTCCTGATCTTCAAGCTCCGTGTCGTGCTCAACATCCTCAGGTGATTTCTCAGCGGCGTGGCGCATAGAGAAAACCATCAGATCTCCAGCGCAAAAAATGCCGCCAACCTGCGCCTTTTCCCCAACACCTATCGAACTGCCAGTGGACTGCCAAAATCACTGAATCTGTAAAGCGAAAACCTATCAATGTTCGTTATGTTTATAATAGGTAAGCTTCCCTCATTTTTTCGCTGTTCTAGAGATGCTAATTAGCATTGGCATCTGCACTTCTTGAAAGAAAACTAGTTGTTGGCGTCGCTATGTAGACCCTGGTACGTTTTCTTCCATTAAATCGTACATATCAACACTAGTTCACTTTCGATGTCAGAGCGAGATCGAAACAACATTATCTCGTACAGGAGGGTTCCGCAATATTGCGGTGCCTTATCCTTACGTGCCACAAACTAAAAGTATACCACACATGGGTGAGGCCGAAAATTTAAGCTGGGGTTTTATTCTAAATTTGTTGGGCTCGTCGTGAGCATTCCATGTTAACGGCATTCCCTCACTCACTTCGTCTCAAAGCCCGCACCTCACTACGCTGTTCCACAAATTTCGACTGTCGCCCTCATATCGGCTTCAAATCCTTCCGAGTCATCGCGGTAAGTCTCACGAGAATCCCTCGCGGTGCGTTTACAGAGCTCATTATTCCATTATATATCTTTGATTAAGGCTCTCTTCGCGTTAGCAAATGCAAGCCAGAGGAGAAATTGCCATCCCGTAAGGTGAGGGACCCAACATATGGCCCTCCGAATACGAACCAAATCCAACGGCCCTCAAGGAAGATCTTATAGGTGGACACCGAGCAATCAAGGTGAGCGCGAGTCGTTCGTGAAACCAAATATTGAACAGCTGATTATTGAAGTCTTCATTGCAGAATACGGCAATGAACGGAACTGTCTACTTGATTTTCTTCCTGAATCCGACCCCTCCATCTGCAGTATCAACCTCTCACAGTTTCAGCTCCCTTTTTTCGGTCGAAGTTCCGTGCGCAATGCGTGTGCTGAGCTTTACTGACTGCCGGGAACAGCGAATGAACCGTGGTATCAACAAGGACAGGTACAAGATACGGTGAGTCGAAAACCACCTGCCGATGATGGAGAAAAGAAACGATGGCGAATCTCGGTTATAAGCCGTCGGATGCGGATGGAAGCTTTTGAAGCATAGGAAGACCGTCAGTCCTTCCAGCTTACAGTAAGTGGCCCTATATCCTGGAACTTGAAATTATATTCTTGGAGCTATAGAATGCAGCGAATGAGCTGTCAGACGAATAACAGGGTGAATGAAAACACTCACAGGACGTTGAATTATCGCTGGCATTGATTGACCCTCACCCATAGAAGTACAGTCGAAGGTCCCTGGACTACCAATGCCTGGTGAAGGGAGGCCTGTTGGATGGGGTCCTCGTTCCCTCGTTCTTCCTCTGGTGTTCGTGTCTGTGTAACTGACCAGCCGCACGTTCAGTACAGGCGCAGGTCTTGGTTGCTCGAGCGTTAGAGATTGTGTGCCAGATGAAGGCCCGGCCCCTGGGCCCAGGGAGCTCGATGAGCGGCTAGTGTGAGGGTAGTTATTAAGGTAGTTTGCATGGTATGATGGTCGGTTGCGTTGATGGTGATCAAAGTTGGAGTGAGGTTGCCGGTAACTGTCGTCAAAGGATCGGGACGCGGACCGAGATACAGATTGGGGTTTTTCTTGTGGAATCACGCGATTGTGGATATTAAATGGGATCCGTGACGCAACATTTACCATTTTGCTAGTCAAAGAGAATCTCTGTCAGCAGTGTGGGGATGAAGGAAATAAGGGCTAATCCACACCTTTCCTTCGCTCGCACTATTTAGCTGAGTCGCTCATAGAGCCTTTGGTGGACAGTTGAACTAAGAACCATAGCACAAAAAAATTCGTGATCAATTCCCATCAAAACATAGAGATTAGGAAGCACATGCATGTCAATCGCTGGTTCTTCAGGAATAAGACGCGTGGTCTCGTCATATACGGGGTCCGCGTCTGTTTCCGTTTGCCAAAAAAAGCAGCAAATGCTCCACCTAATGTTAATCTTACGGATTCACAACCAACTCCGATACCCCAAGCTGATGTCGAGTTCATGAAAGATAAGGACTATCGAAAGGCCTTGGGGATGCTCAACCATATTGCAAATGGAACTCGTCCCGATATATCATTCACAGTTAATACCCTTATGCGATACGCATCCGACCCCTCGCCCGTTTCATTGGCGTCTCGTTCAGCATTGTATTGCATACCTAAAGACTACCATGAACCTTGCCATTACGTACCGAAAGGGCGAGAGCATCAAGCCAATTGGATATTCGGATTCATCATATGCTGATGACCCAGATACCCGGAAATCCTCTGCTGGTTTCGTTTTTAAATCAGCTGGTGGGCCTGTTTGTTGGAAATCCAAGACACAGAGACGAGTGAGCACCTCCACCGGCGAGGCAGAATTTGTGGGAGCGTTCGAAGGCGGGAAGCAAGCGAAGTGGATGTATTTCTGGTATACCGAGGTGGACCAACATTTCGACCTTCCCATAACCCTTTATTGCGACAACAACTCTGCCGTTGCACTTACCCAAAACACCAGCGGCCATAGCAAGATTAAACACGTTGATATCAAAACCCACTGGATTCGCGAGGCGGTTACCCTTGGAGAGATTCTTGTCGAACCTATTTCATCCGAGGAGAACATTGCGGACTTGTTCACCAAATCTCTCTCTCGTCCGAAACTCGAAATTCTTATCAAGAAGATGGGAATGGAATACCTCGATATTTAATCTATCGGACTACGGATTCAGGGGGAGTGTTGAGGTTTAGAATCCGTATCCTCATTCGTCCATCTCGATCATTATTGTTTGTTCTTATTATCTTTTCACTATTTTTCTTTTCGATCTTTTCTCTGCGCTCCTCAGCCGTTTACATATCTTGTACAACGTCTGAGGTGTGTGTATCTTCTTTTCATTATTTCATATTTGATACTTACGGTCTCTGATAGTTTACTTATCATATCCTGACAGGTAGAGACCGAATACAGCCGTTTACTATCTTGTACAACGTCTGAGTTTACTTATCATATCCTGACAGTCGCCACGTTGAGTGGGGGCGCAGACCTGTCGTGTCGGGAGACGATACGTCAGACCACCTAAACACAAAAGGGAACGAAAGTCAGAAAAGTCTCAAACGCTGTTGTAATAATCAAAGGAGGCACAACGAAAAATAGAAGGGAGGACGATCTCAAACTCCAGCAAAGGTCAATCGATGATAACAAACGGCATTGGTCGAAGAGTGGAGTAGTGGAGAACACAGACAATGTGATTTGATACGAACCGGAAAGTCCAACACAGTTCCCGTGGCTGAAAAGAAGAAATTATCAATGAAACTACCGATCACGATTCCCAAACGTTGGCTTCCTAAACCACAAAGCGATTGCGGAATATCTTCAGACCCAGGCATGGTCGAACCTACAGAGCAGAGGGCGAATATGAGGGATAAGAGAGGTGAGTGAAGGAAAACGTTAGAATGAAAAAAAAAAAAAGGAACGAACCAATGAACGAACGGTGAAAAAAAAGGCGAAGCGAGAGAGGGAAATATAAAAATCCGTACCTCATAGGGCCAGTGAAAAAGTAAAGAGAAATCAACTTAACCAAATGAAGGGACGCAACAAAAGGATCACAGACCGTGAAATCTAGGACACATATTTGTGTTAAAATAATGACCCCAATCCGCGCTTAGTGTCCGTACCTTCTTCCACCAGCAAACTATCGTTCGTCAAACTTCCTTGAGCCGTATGGGGGGTTTTGGCATCCCGAAGTTAGCTTTATCCATTCTAGTGGTGCGGAGAGATAAGATGCGTCCATTGTCGGGGTAGTGAAGGATCGGTAACGACAGTAGCCCATCGCCAATGATGTTTTCCCATTGGGGTTTTATCGTTCGAGACGATGCTGGAGCACGCAGAGCGCTAGAATGGCGAGAAAATGTCGCAGGCCAGAAGAAATTCGAAATTCACCTGCGACCGTAAGCTTCGTGAACAAATGGCAACCAGAGGTCGGATTATACAAAGTTCCCTTAACGACAACGCGACGCGGGACGTCATCAACCTCTGCCGGTCGTGGGGCGACCATAATGGAAGTGGACGTTGAGGCCTTGAGGCCTAACTTAATCCCATCAAACACGTACTGCTGACGCCACCATTTATGGAGGCGCAAGAGGGGTGCACACCGCTGGCGAGACCGTAATCTGGGGGGTAATAGCCGTGCCACTGGAGCCTCGAATCTTCAAACTTCGAGGATGGTGAAAAATAATATATGCACCTTCGATCCTTCAAGGCTGATACGGGACTTGAGCAGGTACGCGTCAAAAGGATCGTCGTTCACCGCGCCCGACGGGTAGGCCAACGATAGCGAGCGATCGTGGGGTTATCAGGAAAAAGGACACCAGGAAGGGGCATGCCGTAGAGGGGATTGAAGGTAAGGTGCTTGAGCGTGGTGAAGATGCGAAATCGTCGGCGATGGTCGAGGTCAGGATGGAGGTAGCGCAGTCAATGATGACGTGGTGTTCATTGGTGGACTGGATGTGTTCGCGTCAGCCTAGGCTGGAAAATTCGTGTTGAGATCATTTATCGCAAGTTGGCGTGATAGAAATTGACGTCGAGAACATAAAACGCACACTCCGTTCGTTCAGAGATCATGATGACGACGGTCAATGGCCATGGCGGTTTCCGAGAAGGGACATAAGATCCACACGAAAATGTATACCTATTCCATGCATAAAAAACATCAACAAGAATAAAGAATGAGAACGTGGTTGTGGGATCAGAGGATCTTGGAGTGGGATGAAATCAGCTCGTTAACGAAGATGATAGTTGAGAGAACATGCAGGAGATGAAGACTTGACGAAAGGAAAAAGCAAAACAACTAAACACACACCTTTTCAACCTCGGGGAAACCTTCAAAGAATGTCTTCATCTGCGTCAATTCATCTCCTTACACCCAGGATTCCGGGTCGCACGTGCCAGAACCCTCCTTCTGAATCGTTTGTCGCCGATACCGAGCGTTCTGTTGGCTCGGCGAAGGGTCGTTATGTCCAAAGGCGATGATGGCTTGCATGCGTATAAACATCGGCAGGCACACATGCAGACAAAGTGTCACCTCGTCGCCATCGTGGCGGATGTGGATGTGGATTCACCCATCAAAATTGGAGGAGGATCGCGTTGGCCAGTGAGCTCAGGCGCAGCTTTAGCACGAGCCTCGGCGAGTGCGGCGAGGACTTACCATCGTGGACTTACCATCGTTTTTGTCTTGGTGTCTTCCTTCTTCGTCCATTTCAGGGAGTACCGGATGCGGCTGGAAGGTGGTGTATGAGTCGTGGTCCTCCTAAGCGTACGGGTAAATTTAAAATACGGTCGAAATAAATATAATGAGAATTGGAACGGTGTGACTGTCCATCCAAACGCAATTAATGCTGGTAAAGATATAAAAACCAGCAGCGTACCTGTGGGCGAAGAGCCGCCTCGACGCCATTGTCGGGGTTGAAGGAGCTTTCGTTGAGTAACAACCTCACATGCAGCTTCGAATCGTCGAGGATTTGGCGAGCGTCGAGGGGCCTTTGATATGGGTTTTCGGCCGTCGACGGTTTCTTCATTCGCCGCCCACTCCAAAGGCCATCTTCGGTTTAGGTGGGAGGAGATATGCAGTTCGTGGTGGTAGTTGTGCTAAGCGAGATAGTGGTATGAAATAAATATGAAGCCAGTGTTTGTGTATAGTGGCGTGGCATACGGAGGTTTCGCCTGGTATGAGGTGACGATGAGTTATTCGAACAAAATTTGGAGACCACGCACGTCATAGCCAAGTTCGACCAGATCAGTCCCAGCTTCTCTCATTCATTCGGTCCTTATGGATAACTCAACGATCTCCAAGTTGCTCTTGAAGTGACATCGCCTCAGTTCCCTTGAATTTACATGCTCCCTTCACCTGATGGGTGTTGACGCGTTCCGCGTTGGTTATCTTGCATGTTGGTTCTACCAGTAGTGCAAGGGAAGTAACAGAGCGGTTTTACGGGATGTCCAAGAGGATAAAATCATGCAGAGGCGATCCACTGAGGAGATTCGAACGGTCCATGATCCAAGGACAGTTGATTGGCAACTCGATTAGCACATAGCGGGGTCGAAGTGAGAAGTAAAATGAGGATTCTGGGTTACAACCAAGATAATGGCAGACAGGTGGCGACAGAGACAGTGACAAGATCTAAGAACGAGCACAAGAAACGCATTCTCCCGAAATTACCAAACAGGAATTTACCAACATTCCCACGGTCCGGCCCCGTTCCCCCTGCTCGAGGACGTTCCGGTTTTCGAAAGTCCGCCCCTCCACACAGTCCGCCCTTCCACCCCTCCGGACAGTGGCATCACGTCGAATCCACAACCTGCTGCAGACATAGGCCACGCCTTGCGGCTATTCTGCTGGATTAACTAAATTGTAAATAAATTTTTATATATCTTACATATCGTTGTGAAATCACCGTGGCTAGAGTGCACGGCTAAGGTTTAAACATTTAAGTATTGATTATTACTTGTCAGACTGAAAAAAATTAAAAGGGGTTGAAGCAGGCAGACTTCAGAGAGAAATATTTATTTGGAAGACATTTTCGCAAGGCGAGATACTTGTTCAAGTTCTCCATTGTGAGCGTACATTGGGCTTGGCAGGAAATCAATAAAATTGACTAGAGCCCTCGGCGCTGGACAGTAAGATTTATACAGTTTTTCAACAAATTATTCTAACAGAGAATCACTACACTAAACGCGGGGCGACTTTGTGGACGCGTTTTTGAGTTATCCCTGTAATACTTAATGTTGGGACGCGTTAGCGACGCGTTTTGGGCACGTGTATGACCACGAGGCGTGACCCGCGCGATCGTCGCAGCTATTTGTCAGCCTCCGCTTCATCGTTGATCCCACCACGAGCATCTCCTAAGCTCATCAGCAGTGTCGCTCTCATCAGAGCGGGTGGTGCCTCCAAAGTCGAAGTCTGTTCCAAACTACAACCACCTGCCCAGCATTGGCGCGGTGTTACGGCGGTTACACCCATACCGGCGCCCATCGTCGTTACAGGACCCCCTTCCTCGAGTATACACAACTCCTCTTTTCATCGAACCCATACATTTTGCGACCAGCGTACAGGGTCGATGCCACTCAGCCCATCTCCTCCAACTCCCTATTTATCACGAATAACACCATCCGCATCGTACCCAACAAAATTAATTACACCAAACATTTTTTACTGCGTGGATCACGTGCTACAAAAACCCTCGACTTTTGCCACGAGATCACGTGTGGCAAAAGTCGATGTCGGATTTGGGGCCCTTCTCACTGTAACGATGGCTACGACGGCTCCTGGAGCAGTGTTGCCTCTCGAGCAGGATTGACTCTACCTTCTCGATTAGCTGCTGCAAGATTACATCAGCCCAACGTTTCCTGACGCCCTGTCGAGAAAGCGAGGTCGTAAGTCATTCCTTCACACGTTTCCTCATCAACATATCTTCGCTCACCTTTCTTTCCAGTCCTGGCGAGCCCAGAATCATTCATCCTGTTCATGACGATGTCGACAGTGAGTAGGCATCGCCAACGCAGGTCTCGTCGTTAAGATGGGGAAGGGGAGTCGGTAGTCATTCCATCCACACCGTCCCCTTAGCCCCTACCTATCTTCTCTCTCAACCTCCAAGTTGCTGCTACACACTTCCGGCACAATATCCCACCCTTGATATAGTGCTAACGGAACGACTGCCCATGTACGCCCCTTCTCAATCGTCGAATAAGAGTACGCTGCCGTCGCTGTGTTCCGTGGATGAGAGGTGTCGTCGCTCCCTACTGCACCGCCCGCTGCACAGGCACAGCATATGCTGCTGAAGAGCCCTTCTCTGGGGCCGTTGACGACGCTAAATCCCCCCTCGAGTAGGTTTATGTTAAGTATTTCGTTGTTGGGATGTGGAAAAGTGCCGTTAGGCAGTGTGCTTGGGAAGGAAAAGGAGAACGGTGTGTTTTTGTTGGATCCATTCATGCTTTTGTTCAAATTCTCGATGCTGATATGATTTCTTCTGAAGGGCTTGGGTTTGATTTCAGGACATGTAGAGACCGTAGTTGCACCTGGGAGTGAATGCAAGGATCAAGGTGCGCCATCTTCCTCTTCCTCCGTTTCCCAATTCCTTCGTTTCTCCTTTCCATCCATTCACCCTCCGCATCCACATCTCTCAATAAGAATATCGTTCGCCAACACCTCCTTCGCACATTCTCTTTGTTTTATTTTCCGTGGATCATTGTACTGGGAGAGAAAACAACTACGTCAATGCGTTCAATTTATCTGTCTTCATTTTCTTGTCTTGAGTTCTCCGTCTCTCCTTGTCCACGATCTCTACTTATCGCGGATGTGAAGGCTTATCCGTTTCTTTTTAGAATATTCTATGGTTGATGAACGATAGAGGTGGGTGTTTTTGGTTTTCGCATTTTGGTCATCTCGTTTTCCACTTTTGTTTTTGTTCGTTTGATTTTCCTCTGATTTCTCTCGCTTTACTCTCTAATAGCATACATCCTGTAGTTTACCTGGAACTGTGGCATCGGAATCGGCATCACAGGAATGGGGTATGTATTCACAAAATAATGATATTAGCGGATGAAAGGCACAAGAGATACCTTTTCTTACGTTGCATAATCCCTTCATCTTGTCCAGAGGTTTTCCCTTCGTCAATGCATGCTGTCATTAATATACATGAGTCGCAGGGTCTACGGACGCGGAAAGGAACGATCCACAAACGTGCTACCGCCTACAAATATTGCGAACTTGGCGGGGGAATGGAACAAATCGGCGATTCCAAAAAGTAGGTTTCAAAATGTGAATGCAAATGTTCGCATAGTCCCGGAACGATGTCGCCCTCCACATAATGCGCAAGTACTCAGCTTCTCCAGGATATTCAGTGTTCAGCAAATTTCCCGTGGATCCTACCAACTGTAATTCCAACTCGAGAGGCTTCCCGTCAGCAATGCGGATGACTTCGTTGAGCATTCCAACCCAATCTCGCTCAAAAAATCCAGGGAGAGAGCCCCTGCCGACAATTGTAAAGTCGAACCAGAGGTTCGTAACTTCATTGGACCTGGGTATCATACCGAGGACGAGCTTAATATCGTGGAGAACCGCGTTCCGTGCATTTCGTGGTGCGCTGCAGTTGATAACGGTGCTGAGGGAAAATACTTGCAGGTTCGGAATATTGCTGAGGTTCAAGAGTCCAG
>Ga0307513_10004971_pt1 | contig 17621 bp, 15 predicted proteins | sample 15_EM_MG_FD_202174 | JGI IMG/M metagenome (GOLD analysis project Ga0307513, IMG submission 202174) | Populus trichocarpa ectomycorrhiza microbial communities from riparian zone in the Pacific Northwest, United States - 15_EM | ecosystem: Host-associated > Plants > Roots > Unclassified | place... | reverse complement strand
GGCTTGGGCGAAGTCGGAGGTCATGCTCGTGTGTTTGTGGAGGGGAGCTCAGCTCGGCGAGGCACTCGACGTCCTGCGCATGGCCCGCGGCGGCTGAGCGAGCCCAAGAGCGCAGCCGGCGGCGACCACGAGTGCGCCGCCGGCTGCGACCAGTGTCATCGGCTGCCGGCCGAGCACCACGGATGCGGCGAGCCCCGCGACCGGCATCAACCCGATCAGCACGCCGACCCGGTCCGCGCCCAGCACGGCGACCCCGGTGTACCAGCACCCGAACGCGACCGCGGTGACCAGCGAGCCGAGCACCAGGATCGCGGTCGCTTCGGTCGGCGTCGGCACGGGCCAGGCCGAGGTCCCGCCCCACATCGTCGTCAGGACCGCGCCCGTGACCGCGGCGAACACGCATGACCACATCGACGCGGCGACCGCGCCGAGCCGCGTGACCACCCCGACCCCGCCGAGCGTGAAGGCCACCTCGCACGCCATGACCAGCAACGCGAGCGCGAGTCCCGGCCCGTGCCACGAGCCGCCGCCGCTCAGCACGACGACCCCGAGGCCGACGAGCCCGGCACCGACCAGCGCGTAGGGCGACGGCCGCCTGCCACGCACCAGCGGTGCGAGGACCGCGAGCACCAGCGGGCTCGCGCCGAGCACGGCCGCGATGAACCCCGGGGTGGCGTAGCGCTGGCCGACGAGGATGGCCGCGTTGAATCCGAGCATGCCGGCCGCCACCATCACCCCCAGCCCGACCAGGTCCTTCGCCGACGGGACCGGCACCGGCCGACGCATCGCGAGCAGCCAGCCGAGCAGCAGGACCGCGCCGACGGCGTAGCGGACGGCCTGGGCGGACAGGACTGGATAGCCGTCGAGCAGACCGGTGACCGGCACGGCGGCGCCGACCAGGACCGACGCGGTCGCGGCCAGCGCGGCGGCGCGTGCCGCGCTGGGGGGTGCGGAGGTGGTGAGGTGCACGGCTCACCATCGCCGACCAGGTGGTTCAGTCGTAAGCTCCACTTCGATGCCTGCTAACTGGACCACTTTGCGCGAACTGCTGCTGCCGGCCGCGTCGGCGAGCGGCCGGGGCCGGGCCGTCGAGTCGGCGCTGCGCACCGCGATCCGCGACGGCCAGCTCGCGCCCGGGCTGCGCCTGCCGTCGAGCCGGGACCTCGCGGCGCAGCTCGGCGTCGCCCGCGGCACGGTCACCGCCGCGTACGGCCAGCTCACCGACGAGGGCTACCTGACCGCGCGCCGCGGCGCCGGCACGATGGTCGCGGCCACCCTGCGCCTGCCGGGCCCGTCATCCGCGCCTGCGCCGACCGCCCGGCGGTGGCGCTACGACCTGCGCCCCGGTCTGCCGGCGCTGAGCGAGTTCCCACGCGCCGAGTGGGCGGCCGCCACGCGCGCGGCGCTCACCGAACTGCCGGACGAAGCCTTCGGCTACCCCGACCCGGCCGGGCTCGCGGAGCTGCGGACCGAGCTGGCCGCGTACCTCGGCCGGGTGCGGGCGGTCACCACGACCGCAGCCGACCTCGTGATCACCCACGGCAGCGCGGAGGGCCTGTCCGTGCTGGCTGCGGTGCTCCGCGCAGACGGCCACGACACCATCGCCATGGAGGACCCCGGCCACCCCGGTCAGGCGGACCTGTTGCGGGAGCACGGTTTGCACCCGACACCCGTGCCCGTCGACTGCGACGGGATCGTCGTGTCGGCGCTGCCACCCGGCTGCCGCGTGGTCGTGGTGACATCCGCGCACCAGTTCCCCGTCGGCACCGCACTGCACCCGCGTCGCCGGCACGCACTGCTCGCATGGGCCCGCGCACACGACGGCGTGATCATCGAGGACGACTACGACGCCGAGCACCGCTACGACCGCCCGGCCCTGCGTGCGATGCAGGCGATGGACCCGGCGCGCGTCGTCTACATGGGCAGCCTCAGCAAGACGCTCGCGCCCGCACTGCGCCTCGGCTGGCTGGTGCTGCCGCCGCAGCTGCGCGCGAACACGGTGTCCCGCAAGCAGTTGACCGACCTCGGCTGTTCGCCGCTGCCACAGGCGGCGTTCGCGCGAATGCTGCGTGGCGGCGGCTACGACCGGCACCTGCGCCGAAGCCGCACCGCCTACCGCAGCCGCCGCGATGCATTACTGGCCGCGCTCGCCGAGCATCTCCCTTCCTGGTCACCGATCGGGGTGGCAGCGGGCCTCCACGTGGTGCTGCGCCTGCCGGACGACGTGGACGACAAGGTGGTGTCACAACGACTCGCGGCAGTCGGCATCCACGCGCCCGCCTTGTCGGGGTACTCGAAGCTCGGCACCCACCCGGGTCTCGTGCTCGGCTACGCGGCCACCACACCCGACCGGTTGCGGGACGCCGTAAGGGAAATCGCCCTCACCGTCGGCTGAGTTGTTGCGGTATTGGATCGCGCCGACGTCGAGGTTGGACCTGTCATCTACGGGAGAACCACCGAGAGAACGCGTTGTAGCGCCTGTCGCTCCCCGCGCGGACCGCTCGGCCTTCGGGCGTGGTGCGCGGCAGGCAGCCCGGACAAGGCCTATCTCGTCGACCGCGAGGGTCCGTGAGCTGCGGCCGTTGTTCGTGCCGGTTGATCCGGCCTCGCGGATCGACTATCGGCCCGGTGAGCTCGCGCAGTGCGATCTGTGGTTCCCGCCGGTCGATATCCCGACCGGGTCGCGGCGGTGCATCGGGTCGGACGCAACGTGGCCTCCGAGCTGGCCCATCGGCCCCGCTCGCTAGTCCCTCGAAGAGTTCGACTTCGACCACCAGCGCTCGCTGAAACGGGAGACGGTCCCGCATCTGGAGACGCTGGCCTTCAGATCAGGGGTTGAGCGCTCGCTCGGTCCATCGCTGCCCCTCACGCGGCGCAGTGCCCGCCGTCCGGCGGTGGCTGTCCGGTGGCAGACTCGGTGGGGTGGAGGCTCTGTCCCGTGGCGAGAACCGAACCCTGACGGGTGGCGGGATCGCGATCTCGGTCACCGCCGCGGCTGCGGTTGACGTCTCCGCCCTCCTGCTCGGCGGCGACGGGAAGGTGCGCGGCGACGGCGACTTCGTGTTCTTCAACAACCCGGTCGCCCCCGGCGTCACGCTGCACCACGGGCAGGGTCGCGGCGACGTCGTACGGGTCGACCTCACTGCCGTCCCCGCCGACGTCGCCACGATCGCGGTCGCCGCCAGCCTGGACGGCTCCGGGCCGGCGACGTTCGGGCAGGTGGGCCGGCTGGCGATCACGGCGGGCCCGTTCACCTTCGACGTCGACGGCCTGAGCAGCGAGTCGGCCGTCGTCGGCGTGGAGGTCTACCGGCGCGGTGACGGGTGGAAGGTGCGCGCGGTCGGACAGGGCTGGGACGACGGGCTCGCCGGCGTCGCCGGCGCGTACGGCGTAGACCTGCTCGCTGAGCCTGCGCCCCCCGCCCCCGCCTCGCCCCTGCCGCCGCCGCAGGCCTCGCCCGAACGGGCCCCAATCCCGCCCGCCCCGTCCCGAGGAGCGCAGCCGATGCACAGCGACCTGTTCAATCCGGAGCACGCCGAGGTGACCGGGGCCGGCATCCAGAAGCAGGGCGGCAAGATGGCCCGGGTCGCGATGACCGGAAGCGAGGTCATGGCCCGTGCCGGGTCGATGGTCGCCTACCAGGGCGATCTGCGCTTCGAGGCGCTCGGCTCCGGCGGCATCGGCAACCTGATCCGGCAGAAGATGACCGGGGAGGGTGTGCCGCTGATGAAGGTCACCGGCCGCGGCGACCTGTTCCTCGCTGACGCGGCGAGCGACGTGCACCTGATCGACCTCGACGGCACGGACGGGCTCACCGTGAACGGCGCCAACGTGCTGGCCTTCGACTCCACGCTGTCGTACCGCATCGCGCGGGTCTCCGGCGCTGCCGGATTCGCGTCCAATGCCGGGCTGTTCAACTGCGAGTTCACCGGTCGCGGCCGCATCGCGATCACCACCGACGGCGCGCCGGTGGTGCTGACGGTCGACCAGCCCACCTACGCCGACCCGCAGGCCGCGGTGGCCTGGTCGGCGAGCCTGCGCACCGGGCTGACCAGCAACGACACCTTCAACCTCGGCACGTTGCTGGGGCGCAGCACCGGTGAGCGCTACACACTGTCGTTCCAGGGGCACGGCTTCGTCGTCGTCCAGCCTTCGGAGCTGCCGCCAGGCGGCCTGATCGGCGGAACCGGCGGGGGCGAGCAGGCGGGCGCCGGCAGCGGCGGGCTCGGCGGCTTGTTCGGCCGCTGACGCGCCCGCCGGAAGCGTCGCCCTGCCCGTGGACGGGGCTGCACTGCGCACAGAACCTGCCAGCAGGTCATCCGGCGAGCGGACTGGGCACGATGCCAGAAGGCTGAGCGCGGAAGCGCCGGCGTTGATCGCCAGGGTGTTCCCACGTTCGTAGGAGATCCGGTCCGCGCGCACTTCGTTGACTTCTATGCCGACGCGGTCCCGGTTGATTCGAGGGGCGTCAAGCCGCGAGCTGCGGGTGTTGTTCCACCTTCTGCCGGTCGAGCGCCAGCCACACGCACCCGATCAACATGAGCACCCCGTGCGCGATCCTGAACGCGGGCGGGGTGAAGAACTGCGGCAGGAACAGAGCGAACCCGGCGGCGAACAGCCACGACGCCGCCGTGCGCACCGTGAGGGCGACCATGATCGCCGCGATGCCCATGGTCACCAGCCCGAGCCCGAAGATCGTGACGGCGACGGGGTTGTAGCGCACCGCCGTGGCGAGTTCGAGCAGGTTCGGCTGCGTGGCGATCTCGTGGAGACCGAAGTCCTCAGCGCCGTAGTACGGCAGTGTGAGCCCGGCGCCGACCCAGAACGTGACGGCTGCGGTGCGGTGGATCTCCAGCACGGCGATCGGCACCAGGATGAAGCCGATGATGGCGAACAGGTGCGACCAGACCCATGCCTGCGATCCCATCGCGGCGGCGGCACCAGCTGCGGTCGTCTCGTCCCCCCAGGGGCGGATCGCGGCGTACAGCAGGAAGAGCAGGCCGGCGGCGGCCAGCGGAATTCTCATGTCGTCCCTCTGAGATCGGCTAGTGCGTTGACCACATAGGTTCACCGGGTTGGCGACACACCGCATCGCGTCCCCACGGTGAGCGGGTGCTGCTCTCAGTCTTGATCTCGGCAGCAGGCGAGGTCAGGGGCGTGAGGCAGATGGCAGACCCGGTCAGAGCTCGACGATTGTCCGATCATGAGGGCCAGACGCTGAGCCAGATCGTGCGTCGTGGACGCGGTAGCTCGGTCCGGGTCCGCCGCGCCACCATGATCATGGCCTCGAGTTCTGGGACGCCGGTGTCGGCGATCGCTCGGTTGGTCGCTGCGGACGAGGACACCGTCCGGGACGTGATCCACGCGTTCAACGAGCGGGGGTTGGCCGCGCTGGACCCTCAGTGGGCGGGAGGCCGTCCCCGCCTGATCAGTGACGACGACATCGCCTTCATCGTCACGACGGCCACCACCCGACCCGATGCTCTGGGCGTCCCGTTCACGCAGTGGAGCCTGCGGAAACTCGCCGCGCACCTGGGCGCCTACGGCCACGACCGGCGAGTCCGAATCGGGCGTGAACGGTTGCGTCTGATCCTGCGCGAGCACCACATCAGCTTCCAGCGCACCCGCACGTGGAAGGAATCCACCGACCCGGACAAGGACACCAAGCTCGACCGGATCGAGTACGTGACCAGCCACTTCTTGATGCGCTGTTTCGCGTTCGACCAGTTCGGACCGTTGTCGATCCGGCCGTGTCACGGCTCGGCCTGGGCGCGGGAGGCCAAGCCAGTGCGGTTGCCCGCGACGTATCACCGCACGCACGGCGTCCGGTATTTCCATGGCTGCTACAGCCTCGGCGACGATCAGCTATGGGGTGTGAACCGGCGCCGCAAAGGCGGGGACCACTCGTTGGCTGCGCTCAAGTCGATCCGCGCCGCCCGTCCCGACGGCGCCCCGATCTACGTGATCATGGACAACCTGTCGGCGAACAAGACCCCAGCGGTCCGAGCGTGGGCCGCCCGCAACAACGTCGAGTTGTGTTTGACCCCGACCTACGCGTCGTGGGCGAACCCGATCGAGGCCCAGTTCGGGCCGCTACGCACGTTCGCCATGGGTGCGTCGAACCACCCGAACCATCCGGCGCTGGCGCGCCGGCTGCAGGGGTATCTGCGCTGGCGCAACACCCACGCCCGCCACCCCGACGTCCTCGCCGCGCAACGTCGAGAACGCGCTCGGATCCGCTCCGAACGCCAGCAACGCTGGGGCCGACCACGAGCGGCCTAACCCGGCGAACGTTCATGGTCGACGCACTAGCCCTGACGGTGGCTGGACGTGCCCGCGCGCGCGAAGTCGAGCGCGATGCGCCGCACCAGCCGGGAAGTCACGGGTGGACCCTCCCCGAAGGGGTAGTGACCCGTCAACGCCAACGTGTCCTGCGCCTCACCGAGCCGAGCACGCTCAGGAGGCGACCTGCTGGCCGTGCTCGACGCCGAACCCGGCGTACGTGAGCGGTGCGGCGCCCAGGGACAGCGCCAGGTCGACGGCCGCCACCGCGGCCGTGATCCGCTCCTCGCGGCGCAGGTCCTTGGCGCGCACGTTGATCCGCACGAGCCCGCCGCGGCGCGCCGTGCGGCCCACCTCGGCCAGCAGCAGCCGGGCCCGCCACGCTTCCGCGGCTGCGCGCCCGTCGCCCAGCGGACGGGTGCCCGCGGCGCGGAAGCCGAGCACCCGCGAGCGGACGTCGCCGGCCGGATCGCGGAGCAGCCGCACCGCCGTCTCGTCGGCGAGCACCCGGAAACCCTGCTCGACCAGCGCCTCGACGGTGCCGATGGAGGCCAGCCAGCGCGGCGGCACGAACACGTCGGTACGCAATCCCAGCGTCGTGAGCGCACGCCGGGCGGCGGTCAGCCGCAGGCCGGCCTCGTGCCGGGGCAGTGCGGCGAACTCGGCGCGCCGGCCCACCGTCGGCACCGCCGCCGGGACGGCGACGTGGTCGTACCCGTGCAGGACGAGCGCATCGCCAGCTGTGCGCCGCTCCCGCATCCACACCACCAGCGGGGACTCCGGCGTGAGCCCGGCGGGGCGCAGCAGCTGCGACACCGGCACCTGACGGGCGATGAGGAGGTCGGTGAAGGCGGCTCCGGCCGACAGCGTGTCGTCGGCGAGCCCGGACAGGGAGACGATCAGTCGCGCGGCCACGCTCTCATGAAGCCATACGCGGGTGAACTACCAGTCGCGTCCGGTGATCCGTTCGTAGACCTCGACATAACGGTCTCGGGTCGCCACCACCACGTCGGCGGGGATCTCCGGCCCTGGTGGGGTGCGATCCCAGTCGAGCCCGGCCGACCAGTCGCGCACGAACTGCTTGTCGAAGGAGAACTGCGGGCCGCCCGGCGACCAGCGGTCGGCGGGCCAGAACCGCGACGAGTCGGAGGTGAGCACCTCGTCGGCCAGCACGATGGTGCCGTCGGGAGCGAGGCCGAACTCGAGCTTCGTGTCGGCGACCACGAGACCCTTCTCGGCCGCCAGCGCCGCACCGCGGCTGTAGACCTGCAGCGTGAGCTCGCGGATGCGCGCCGCGGTGTCGGCACCGACCAGCTCCTCCGCGTCGGCGAAGGTCATGAACTCGTCGTGCTCGCCGACCGGCGCCTTCGTGGTCGGCGTGAAGATCGGCTCGGGCAGCTTCGATCCCTCGACGAGTCCGTCGGGCAGCGCCACCCCGGAGACGGCCCCGTGCTTCTCGTACTCCTTGAGCCCGAGGCCGGCGAGGTAGCCGCGGGCGATGCACTCGACGGGCAGCATCTCCAGCTTGCGGCAGCGGATCGCCCGCCCGGCGAACTCCGCGGGCACGTCGGTGGCCGAGATCACGTGGTTGGGCACCTCGGTGAGCTGCTCGAACCACCAGAGCGACAGCTGGGTGAGCAGGGCGCCCTTGTCCGGGATCGCGGTCGGCAGGATCACGTCGTAGATCGACAAGCGGTCCGAGGCGACGAGGATCAGGTCGTCGCCGTCCTGATAGACGTCGCGGACCTTGCCGGAGTGCAGCAGCTTCACAGGGTCGCTCCCGGGGTGTAGGCGGCGGCGTCCGGCGACGCGTCGACGATCCTGGCAGCCTGCCGGACGATCTCTGCGACCTGCGCGGTGGCGGCGCCGGTGAAGGCGAGGGGCTCGGCCAAGAGGCCGTCGAGGTTCGGGTTGCCGAGCCGCTCATCGGCTGCCAGGCGCGCGAGCAGGTCGTTCTCGACCTGGCCCTTCTCCCGCATCGCCAGCGCGACGCCCACGGCGTGCTCCTTGATCACCTCGTGCGCGGTCTCCCGGCCGACCCCGTGGCGCACCGCCGCCATCAGCACCGCCGTGGTGGCGAGGAACGGCAGGTAGCGGTCCAGCTCGCGGGCGATCACGGCCGGGTAGGCGCCGAAGTCGTCGAGCACCGTCAGCATCGTCTCGAACAGCCCGTCGAGGGCGAGGAACGCGTCGGGCAGCGCGACCCGGCGCACCACCGAGTCGCTGACGTCGCCCTCGTTCCACTGCGCACCGGCCAGCTCACCGACCATGCCGGCATAGCCGCGCAGCAGCACCATCATCCCGTTGACGCGCTCGGTGGAGCGGGAGTTCATCTTGTGCGGCATCGCCGACGAGCCCACCTGGCCGGGCCGGAAGCCCTCGGTGGCCAGCTCGAACCCGGCCATCAGCCGGATCGTCGTGGCCAGCGACGACGGGCCCGCCGCCAGCTGCAGCAACGCCGAGACGACGTCGAGATCCAGCGAGCGCGGATAGACCTGGCCGACGCTGGTAAACACCGCCGAGAACCCCAGGTGGGTCGCGATCCGGCCCTCCAGGTCGGCCAGCTTGGCGGCGTCGCCGCCGAGCAGGTCGAGCATGTCCTGCGCGGTGCCCATCGGGCCCTTGATGCCGCGGAGCGGGTAGCGGGCGCGCAGCTCGTCGAGGCGCTGGATCGCGATCATCAGCTCCTCGGCCGCGGAGGCGAACCGCTTGCCGAGCGTGGTGGCCTGCGCGGCCACGTTGTGGCTGCGCCCGGCCATGACGAGCTCGGTGTACTCGGCGGCGCGGCGCGCCAGCCGGGCGAGCACGGCGACCGCGCGGTCCCGGACGAGATCGAGGGAGAGCCTGATCTGCAGCTGCTCGACGTTCTCGGTGAGGTCGCGGCTGGTCATGCCCTTGTGCACGTGCTCGTGCCCGGCCAGCGCACTGAACTCCTCGATGCGCGCCTTCACGTCGTGGCGGGTGACCCGCTCACGCGCGGTGATGGACGCGAGATCGACCTGCTCGACGACCTGCTCATACGCCTCGACCACCCCGTCCGGGACGTCGATGCCGAGCTCATGCTGAGCCTTCAGCACCGCGATCCACAGCTGCCGCTCCAGCACGATCTTGCGCTCGGGCGACCACAGGCGGACCAGTTCGGGGCTCGCGTAGCGCGCGGCCAGCACGTTGGGGATCACGTTTGCACAGGTTACAGCGGTCCTCTAGAGCTGCGAGGCCAGCTCGGACGCGATCCGACCGAGCTCGTCGGCGTACGGGGCAGGCCCTTCGCCGGTGCTGGCCACGCTCACCCCGACCTTCCCTCCCGACGCCGTCGTCGCCGTCGTGCCGCCGGGCGAGCCGCCGCCCTTCGGGGAGAAGACGACGGTCATGGTCCCCTTCTTGCCGTCCTTCGTGATCTGGACCTGGATGGCCGAGTCCCCGTTCGACCTGCACGACTGCGACCCGCCCGATGCCTCCGGGACCACGGCACTGACCGCTGCGCTCAGGTTCGGGGCCTGCCCGGACTGGCATCCTTGCGGCGGTTCGTTGCCCCCGGTGCCGCCCTCCGCCGGCAAGCCCGGGTCGTCGTCCCGCGGACCGGTGCCGCCGTTCCCGTTGCCGTTACCGGGGTTCGGCTTGCCGCCACCACCGGGGCCCGGGTCGTCGGGCGCACCGCCGCCGCCCGACGCAGGAGGCGGCGGCGCGGCTCCGCCGTCGCCGGGCTGCTGCGGCGGCGCCGGCTGCGGGCTCTGATGCGGTGCCGGTGCCTCTTTGCCGGGGACCGGGAGCACCCGATCAGGGGCGCGCGGTCCCGACGGCACGGGCTGGGTCGGCGCGGCGCTGAACGGAGTGGCTCCACCCGGCGCAGGTGCACCGGCCGGCGGGGTCGGCGTGACGTACGGCGCCCCGGCGACCGAGGTCGAGTTGCCGTTGTTGCTCTGCAGCATCGGCAGCACAGCTGCCGTGCCGAGACTGGCGATCAGCACCAGACCGGTGGCACCTGCCGCGATCATGCGGTGCCGACGGGTGATGCGGTGCGACCCGGCAAGGACGTCGGAGTGGTCGAAGGCCGGCGGTGGGGCGTCATGGACCGACGCCGCCGAGCGCATCAGCGCCACGAGCTTGTCGCCGCCGTCCATCCCGTCGAACTCGTCGTTCATTCCGCCACCTCCTCTCAACCGGCCGCGCGTAGGTCGTCGAGGGCGTCACCCAGCGAGGACCGCAGTGCTTCCAGACCGCGCGCGGTCTGGCTCTTGACCGTTCCTTCCGAACATCCCATTGCCTTGGCCGTCTCGGCGACGTCCAAACCTTCGAAGAACCGCAGAACCAGCACGGCGCGCTGGCGCGGGGGGACCGTCCGTAGCCCGTCGACGAGCACCTGGCGGGTAGCCATGGCGTCGGCAGCAGGCGGGATCGCGATGACGTCGGTGTGCTCCGCGGTGGAACGTTCACGGCGCCACGGCCGACGTGACTCGTCGATCACCGAACGCGTCAACGTGCGACGCATCCAGCCGTCCAGTGCCCGGGGGTCACGGATCTTGCGCCAGTTCCGGTGCAGGGCGACGAAGGCAGCCTGAGCATGGTCGTCGGCCTTGTGCCAGTCACCACACATCATGTACGCCGTCCGTCGCACCGTCTCGCGCCGAGCGCGGAAGTAGTCGGCGAACTCGCGTTCGCTGGCCTCATCCACGCGGCCCGTTCCCCCTTCCGGCTTCAAGACGGCAACTGCGGGTCATACGGTTGCATGGGCCATGTGAAGTACCTCTAACGGGCCAACGCTGTGACCTTTCCGTGACCCAGGCGCGACCAGTTCGTCGCTGGATGGTTGAATCGGAGACTGTGCGAACCCCGTCCCGTTCTCGGCGTGCGAACGCGGACCGTCCGCTCGACTTCCGATCCGACACCGTCACCAAGCCGACCAAACAGATGCGTGCGGCCATGGCCGCAGCCGAGGTCGGCGACGACGTCCTCGACGGGGACCCCACGACGAGGGAGCTCGAGGAGCGGGTCGCGGACCTGGTCGGCGCCTCCGCGGCCCTGTGGACCCCGTCCGGCTCGATGGGCAACATCATCGCGCTGATGAGCCACGTCGGTCGTGGCGACGCCTTCCTCGCGCCGTCCGGTTCGCACGTCCTCGACGACGAGCTGGGCGCCGCTGCATGGCTCGCCGGCGGCACCCCGCGGCCGCTGGAGCACGACGCCGGCCCCGGCCGGGTGTCCCCGGCGGCGGTCCGGCGCGCGGCCGGCAGCCCCGGCCCCTACTTCGCCCTGCGCACCCGACTGCTGTGCCTGGAGAACACCCACAACCAGGCCGGCGGCGTCATCACCCCGCCCGAGCAGCACGCCGCCGTCGTCGCCGCGGCTCGCGGCGCCAAGCTGGCCGTGCACCTCGACGGGGCTCGGCTCTGGCACGCCGCCGTGGCCCTCGGCGTGCCGCCGGGAGCGCTCACCGTGGGGGTCGACACGGTGCAGGTGTGCCTGAGCAAGGGACTCGGCGCCCCGGCCGGATCGATCGTGGCCGGATCGACGGAGTTCGTCGAGCAGGCTCGGCGGCTGCGCAAGATGCTCGGCGGCGGCATGCGCCAGAACGGTGTGCTGGCCGCGGCCGGCCTGGTCGCGCTGGACGGCATCGACCGGCTGGCCGACGACCACGAGCGGGCCCGCACCCTCGCTGCCGGGCTCCGCGAGCGCGGCTGGCAGGCCTCGGTGCCCGAGACGAACATCGTGCTGGTCGCCGTCGCCGACCTGCGGGGCACGCTGCAGCGCCTCGCCGGCACCGGCGTGAAGGTGGCCCCGATGGGCGGCAAGGTGCGGTTCGTCACCCACGCCGACCTGAGCGACACCGACATCAAAGAGGCGCTCAACCGGATCGGCGCGGTCGACCGTGGCCGCGTCGAGGACCCCGGCACCGGCCGGGCGCCGCTGAGCCGGGTCAGCCGCGCGGCGGCCCGCCCGGCCGGCTACTGATCATCGGAGCCGACGGGCAGCGGACTACACGACCCCGGGGGGCGGATCGTGACCACAGGTATGCCAGGACCAGCACGTCCTGAGGACCGGCCGCCGCCCGTCCCGGCTGGGCGACGTGGGCACCGCGGAACCGCCGTGACCGTCGCGGTCCTGCTGCTCGCACTCGGTGCCGCGACCACCTTCGTGATCGTCCGCGCCACGCTCGGACAGGCGTTCGCCGTGGACGACTGCGTGGCCGTCGTCAACAGTCCCGAAGGTGCCGTCGCCGATCGCGAGTGCGCGGCGCCCGACGCGCTCTACCGCGTCGCCCACCGCGAGAACGACGCGCCGGACGTCGACGCAGCGTGCCGGCGTCACGAGGACGCGACGAAGGCCGTCGCCGAGCCGGGCAGCACCGGACCGGACACCGTCGCGCTGTGCCTGTCCCCGACGCGGTCGAACATGCTCGACCAGGCGGCCACGCTGCCCGGTGACTGCGTGGACGTGACCGACAAGGCGAACACGATCACGCGCCACGACTGTGCCGCACCCGACGCCTCTCAGCGGGTGCTGGCCGTGGAGCGGCAGAACACTGTGCCGGTGACCTCGGCCTGCCGAGCGCACCCGGAGACGCGGTCGACGTTCGTCCAGCCCGCGCTCGGGGGGCACGCGATCATCGTGTGCGCGGTGCCGATCGATCCGACCGACGCCGACAACGGCAAGGTCGGCGACTGCATGACCGAGCAGGACGTCGTCGTCACCTGCGGGCCCGCCGCCGAGTACCGCATCCTCAAGGTGCAGACCGGATACTCCCGACCGGTTGAGCCGATGTGCGCCGGCGTCGTCAACGCGACCATCACATCGCTCACCGTCAGCGAGGACTCGGACTTCGTGGTGCTCCGCTGCGGTGGCCCGGTCGCCGAGACCGACTCCGGGTATGCCGACGTCGGCGCCTGCATCGCCAAGATCGGCGACGGGTCGGAGATCCGCACCTGCACCGCACCCGACGCCGCCTACCGCGTCACGGAGCGGACCGAGAGCGAGAACGCGCCGTGCCCTGCGGGCACCACCGCCAGGATCACGCTCCCGAAGCGGGTCACGGACGGAGCGACGATCTGCCTCGCCCCGAAGTGACGAGGCATCGGCCGCTCACCGTGAGCGGTCGCGCTCCAGCGCGTCCAGTCGGTCGCTGATCGTCTGCAGCTGCGTGAGCACCGTGTCGAGGCTCGCCTGCACCCGGTCGAGGTCGCCCTCGACCTGCGCTGCCTCCGCCGCCTCGCTCGCGCGCAGGGTCTCCACGAACCACGCCGCGATCGATGCCGTCACCACGCCGAGCAGGGCGATCCCCGCCACCATCAGCGACGCCGCGATCAGCCGGCCCTCGAACGTCACCGGGTAGCGATCGCCGTAGCCGACGGTCGAGATGGTGGTGATGGTCCACCACAGCGCCTCACCGAACGTCGTGATCGACGCGTCGGGCACGTCCCGCTCCGCGTCGTAGACAGCGACGGCGGCCACGAACCCGACCAGCGTGACGGTGCCGGCCACGTAGAGCGCGATCCGGCCGCGCACGTCGTTGCGCATGTGGCGGTTCAGCACGCCGAGCACCGTGATCAGGCGCAGTGCACGCAGCGGCCGGAACATCGGCAGCAGCAGAAGCGCCAGGTCCAGCAGGTGGGTGCCGATGAACCGCCAGCGCCGCCTCGCCAACACCAGCCGCACCAGATAGTCGACGCCGAAGAGTGCCCACGTCACCGTCAGGCCCACCTCGATGGCCGCGTACCCGGCCGGGGACAGCGTCCGATCGAGCACCGACCACGCGTAGGCGGCCAGGAACACCACCGCCAGACCGGTCAGCCACCAGTCCAGCCGCCGATCCCATGCGGCGATCCGCGGCTCGTCGGTCTCGGCGCCCGCCGCGACGGCGGTCATCGCCGTGCCAGCCAACCGTCCAGTCGCACCAGCGCCTCCTCGATCTCGGCCGTCGAGCCCGCGCAGGAGAACCGGATCCAGCGGTGCCCGTCGACCGGATCGAAGTCCAGACCGGGCGCCACCGCGACGCCGGTATCGGCGAGCAACGCGTACACCAGGTCCATCGAATCGTCGGTCAGGTGCGATACATCGGCGTAGACGTAGAAGGCGCCGTCCGGCGGCGCCACCCGCGTGATCCCCAGCCGCTGCAGACCTGCGAGCAGCACGTCGCGGTTGCGCTCGTACACCGCGACGTGCCCGTCGACCTCCGCGATGCTCTCCGGGTCGAACGCGCCCAACGCGGCGTGCTGCGGCAGCGCCGGCGGGCACACGGTGAAGTTGCCCGCGATCGCCCCGGCCGCCTGGATCAGCCGCGGCGGCAGCAGCAGCCAGCCCAGCCGCCAACCCGTCATCGAGAAGTACTTCGAGAACGAGTTGACGACGATCGCCTCGCGCGAGGTCGCCCACGCCGTCGACGTCGCGGGGGCGCCGGCGTAGGAGATGCCGTGGTAGATCTCGTCGCTGATCAGCTGGATCCCGTGGTCCTCGCAGTAGCGGGCCAGCGCCGCCAGCTCGGCGGGGTCGAGCACGGTGCCCGTCGGGTTCGCCGGGCTCGCCACGATGAGGCCGCTGACCGGCTCGTCCAGCGCCTCCAGCATGGCGACGGTCGGCTGGTAGCGGGTCTCCGGCCCGCACGGCAGCTCGACGACCTCGCAGCCCAGCGCGGCCAGGATGTTGCGGTAGCAGGGATAGCCGGGCCGGGCCATCGCCACCCGGTCGCCGGCATCGAACGCGCCGAGGAACGCCACCAGGAACCCGCCGGACGAGCCGGTGGTGACGACCACCTGTTCCGGCGGGACCGCCAGCCCGTACCGCTGCTCGTAGTGCCCGGCGATCGCCTCCCGCAGCGGCGGGATGCCCAGCGCCTCGGTGTAGCCCAGCACCTCACTGTCCAGCGCGGCGGCCGCCGCCGCGCGCACCGGTCGCGGCGCCGGGGTGGACGGCTGACCGGCGGACAGGTTGACGACGTCGCCGTGCAGGCGCTGCCGCACACCGGCCGCCGACCACACGTTCATCACGTGGAACGGCGGGATCCCGGCACGAGCGGCCACCGCGAGGCCCTGCGGTGTGGAGGAGGAGAGGGGCACCCGGCCGACCTTATGCGTACGGACGCGACCGAGGCCGCTCCCGACAGGGGAGCGGCCTCGGTGGCAGAACGGTAGGAGAACTCAGAACAGCGGGGAGAGCAGCCCACCCAGCAGGCCGCCACCCGAGCTCGACGACGCGTTGTCGGCGTTCGAGCTGCTGCTGCTCGCGTCATCGGAGCTGGTGGATCCGCCGGAGTCGCTGGAGGTGCCCGACCCGGAGCCACCGTCGTCATCGGAGTCCGCGGAAGCCGACGCCGAAGAGTCGTCGTCATCGTCGCCATCGTCCGACGACGAGTCCGAGTAGTCCTCGTCGTCATCGTCGCTGTCGTCGTCGTAGTCCGCGTCGTCATCGTCGTCGTCCGCGTCCGACGCCGAGTAGTCCTCGTCATCGTCGTCCCAGTCGTCCGAGTCGTCGTCCCAGTCCGAGTCGTCCTCGTCCCAGTCGGAGTCGTCGTCGTCACTCCAGTCCGCGTCGTCCGCGGCCTGGTGCCAACGCTGGACCTGCTGGACGTCGAACCGGTCGAACGCCGCCGGGTTCAGCTTCGTGGGCAGCTCGGCGGAGCCGGTCAGCTGCGAGAGCAGCCCGGAGACGGAGACCCCGCCGGGGAGACCGGGGAGCTGGGCAGTGCCGAGCAGACCGTCGAGGTCGGGGAGCCCGAAGGTGCTGGGCGCGTTGTCGCCGACGGAGGAGTCGCCGTTGTCGTCGAGCAGCGGGGCGGCCCCGGCCGGGCCGGACGCGGCGAACATCGCCAGCGGGGCACCGAGCGCGCCGATGGCGACCCGACCGGCGATCCGACCGGACCTGCTCGGGGCGGCATGCCTGGGTCGGTACTTCTTCGTCATGCGTGTCCTCTGAGTTCTCGGGGAGCGGCGCCGTGGGGCGACACACCTTTCGACATCACCAGCGACATCACGGGGAGCGACGACGCGGGGACAACCTTGGGGGTTACGGGTGGTTCGCGCCACTCGTTCGGCCGCGTGTCGAGACGAACGGGCGCAGATCATCGACGAAATGCATACCCGAACGGTCCAGGGCCACTCAGTCGGCGGAAGGAACGATGACCTCACCCGCGACGGCACGCGCCGCGATGTCGGTGCGGTGGTGGGAACCGGCCAGATGCACGCCCTCGAGCCGTCCGTAGGCATCGGCGCGCGCCGCCGCAAGATCCGCGCCGGTACCGACGACCGACAGCACCCGACCGCCCGCCGACACCACAGCGCCGTCGTCGCGGCGTCGAGTGCCGGCGTGCAGCACGCCGTCGGCGTCCGAACCGGTGATCACGTCACCCACCCGGGGGGTACCCGGATAGCCCTCGGCGGCCACGACCACCGTCACGGCGGAGCCGTCGGCCCAGTCGATGGGTGCCTCGCCGGAGAGCTTGCCCGTGGCGGTGGCGCGCAGCAGGCGCGCCAGCGGGGTGCGCAGCAGCGCCAGCACGACCTGGGTCTCGGGGTCGCCGAACCGGCAGTTGAACTCGATCACGGCCGGTCCGTTCGAGGTCAGCACGAGCCCTGCGTAGAGCAGGCCCTGGAACGGCACACCGCGCCGGACCATCTCGGCTGCGACCGGCGCGACGACCTCGGTGACCAGTTGCCCGGCCAGCCCGTCCGGCGCCCACGGCAGCGGTGCGTAGGCACCCATACCGCCGGTGTTGGGGCCGGCATCGCCGTCACCGACCCGCTTGAAGTCCTGGGCCGGCAGCAGGGGCACCACCGTCTCCCCGTCGACCAGGCAGAACAGCGACACCTCGGGCCCGTCGAGGAAGTCCTCCAGCAGCACCGGGTGCCCACCGTCGAGCAACGAGGCAGCGTGCGCGCGAGCGATGTCGACGTCGGTCGACACCACGACGCCCTTGCCGGCCGCGAGCCCGTCGTCCTTGACGACGTACGGCGGCGCGAACCTCGCCAGCGCCGCGTCGAGCCGAGCCGGGGTGTCGACGATCTCGCTGCCCGCGGTGCGCACGCCCGCAGCAGCCATCACGTCCTTGGCGAAACTCTTCGAGCCCTCGATGCGGGCTGCAGCCGCGGACGGGCCGAAGCAGTCGATCCCCGCCGTGCGGACGGCGTCGGCGATGCCGGCCACCAGCGGCACCTCGGGTCCGATCACCACCAGATCCGCCCGCCACTCCCGGGCCAGATCCGCCGTGGCATTCGGGTCGATGACGTCGAGCCCGTGCAACTCGGCGACCGCGGCGATACCCGCGTTGCCGGGTGCGCAGGCAAGCGCCGTCACCTCGGGGTCCTGGGCCAATGCCAGGACGATGGAGTGCTCTCGGGCACCTGAGCCCACCA
>Ga0307513_10004970_pt1 | contig 17622 bp, 18 predicted proteins | sample 15_EM_MG_FD_202174 | JGI IMG/M metagenome (GOLD analysis project Ga0307513, IMG submission 202174) | Populus trichocarpa ectomycorrhiza microbial communities from riparian zone in the Pacific Northwest, United States - 15_EM | ecosystem: Host-associated > Plants > Roots > Unclassified | place... | reverse complement strand
CGTTACCAATACTTCGACGATCTATATCGAAGCAAGTTATTATATCCAGCCTACATTACTCGTATCTTCTTAACGAATTCTCCGATATAATTACGATTAAGGTCCTAGCTGTCGGAACACCTCACGCAGAAGCTACCACCTAACAGCACTATACCAATGCCAGTACGGTGAAAACTTTATCTATCATACCCCCTCGGCGAAATCCACTCCATTTGGTACACCCCGTACCCTGACAGTGACCAGCGCTCAAGTCAGCATTTTGAGATACCGGAAGCTTGGGGGGGAAATAAAAAATAAGTCTCCCATTAAGAAGTCGAATCAATGGCTTCTGACCCGAAAGCGCCTGAGGTGATGGAGTAGCAACAGTCAGAAGAAGGAGGAGGACAAGACGAATTGTCTCAGGACACAGCACCAAGTGTGGAAACCGATAGCACACGATTACTCTGGTCACACTCTGGTGGTCCCACACCCCGGTCCCCAAGCCTCTCAATAGGCTTCTTGGTCAAACAAGGCTGTAGATGGACAAGAGGCCCAAAAAGCCCAGCCCCTACCAGCGATCCCGTCATGACAGGTCGGATCAAAGGCTTGGACCGAATTCTTGGCCAATTCAATGCACATCTCAAAGAAAGCAGCGATGTACGCAATCTGTCTTTCAGCTCCCTACCAACCGAGGTGCTACTCATGGCCCAGGAACTGCTAAAAGTCAAATCGCAGTTAACATCTGGCGCCCAGATTGTCAGTCGGGAACTTGACCAAATTGATAATCAAGTACAAATTCTAGACCAAGAATCCCAGTAGGTCCAGGAAAGGTTGGCATCCACAGTAGCTAGAAGGCTGGAAGAAACCAACGAGAGAGGAGCCAGGCACGTGGCTGTCACATCCCAGCTTCACGAGACAGTGCACGGAACGGAGGGTTAGTCAATACAAGGGAACCTACTCCTGGACCAAGAAATTGTGCGGATCAACGAGTAGCACAAGCGGGAGCTGGAAGATCATAAGATATGTCTTAATCTCATGAAACAGGAGATGTTAGCGCACCAGGAAGATCAGCTCGCACAAGATGGTCAGATCTCAGAGCTAAAGGCAATGGTGCAAACCTTGATGGAACAGATCAAAGGAAAAGGCAAGGCGTCAGAACCGACGCCAGAAGAGGCGGGGGCAGGAGGCGGAAACCCACCGCCACTACGACGAAGAAGAGCGGCAGGGGCTCCAGGAGGGGACGGCGAAGGAGACTCTGATGATGAGGGAGAAGGATATGGGAGGAAGCCAGATGAGAGCAAGAAAGGAAGACGGGACGAGAGACCTGCACCCCAGCCAGAAAACAACAATGACGCCGAGGACAAGCAACAGTTCAACCTGTTTTCTCGAGTCATGGCCAACGCCTTGGGACAACGTACGAGAGTCCCAGGAGCACCCCCTGCCATGTGCAGGAATGAAAAACACCAAGATATACACATGCGGCTAGTGAAATGCAGGGATTATTTTCGCAGAAACAGTTGGCAGTGGCAAGACGAGGCATAAGGAATCCGATACGCCATAAGCCTAATGGAAGGGAAAGCGGTTGCAACATTTGCATTGACCTACCGGCGACAAAGGACCGGAGAATTAGGTTTCACTAGATAAGCGGGATACGAGTTCTGGCAGGTCTAGGGAGAACAAGCGGGGGGATGGTTTGGCCCTAACCATGAAGCCGAAAAATCCCTTACCCAAATGGGCTGTGTCAAATATCACGGTGATAGCGCTAAATTCTTGCTAGCAATGGAAAATCTGAATATGCACCCAAGGGTTACCGGGATAGCCTGGAGAACAATGATTGAAGAGCAAATCCACAAAGATGCGTTACGACGCCTCTCATTAGGAGAGGTGGTGACGACGGGGAATGGTCGGAAGCAGTCATGACCGTCACCGGAGCAGAAGAAGACTTTAGGGAGAGGAAAAGTCTTGGAGGGGGCGGTCACTCCAGGACAACACCGGCGGAAAAAAGGAAATTCAAGGATTCGAAGCCAACGGTCACCTCAATGCGTGTAAAAAAGCAGTAAACGGCTAAGGAAAAGGCGGACTATCAGAAGAAAAAGGCTGGGGAAAAAAAGGTGAAAAAGGAAGGGTCGGTGGCACCGGCGGGAGAGGTTAAACACACGGTGTGGGCAGAAGCCCACAAGGGGGTCAATCCAAAAGTTGTCGGTAAACGGAAATCTGACAACAAAGACACGCGATGCGGAATGAAAAACCACGATTGCAAATACTGACCAAAGCTGGTACAAGTAGCGGCTGTATATCGAGGGCAAGCAAAGCCCAAACCACAGTCCGCATTCGCACAGCGACGCCCCCAGGTACCCACTGTGGCCGTGGATGGCCAGGGAGGAGGCTCAAGTCGAGCTGTTCAAAGGCCCCCAGCCTGGGCTCTTGAGGACGACGAGAGATTGTGAAAACAGTCGTCCAGGTACCAGCAACGACAGTGACTGGGTAGTGAGGTTGCCGCCTCAAATCGAAAGACCTGCAGCTTAGTCGGTGAACGAATCTCATGGGAAGGGTAAAAAACCCAAACAGGATACCGGCTGCCATTTTACGACCAAAGATGGGTAGTCCATGCTCATCACGGGAACCATAAAACGTCACAATTGAAGAAAGCGGTTGACGAGACTAAAGGGAAAGAGAAGATAACTGTTCGTCAGAACAGGCCTTGAGTTGCAGGACACACGAAGGGGGGTCGAAATCCAGGGCAACCTGACATTCCCTCCAGGTACAACAGCCAGGCAAATGGAAGCCAGGGGCACGTCTATGTTGCACAAGATTCATGCTTGACGAATGGTGTTGGAGAGGGTCTCGGGCGTGAGACCAACTCGAAGGTGAAGGTACGGTGGACTTCTCGAAGATGACAGCCTCACATCAGGGATAAGTGGATGATAAATGGCGGTGCACCCTTGTTGCGAACTCGAGGGGTACTCTAGTGTACCATCACCCCTCTAATATGGGAACTCCTCGGCAGGAGGTAAAAACCGCTAGTAGTGGGCTGCCCGATATTCAAAAATAAGACACTTATTGTAAATGTTTGTCTGAGTAGGGTTTAAGAGCAAAAACTGCGCAGGCGCGGTAACAAACCCCCACGTTACATATAGCCATTACGATGAAATGATTTCATCAAGAACCGAGCGAAAGCTCAAGACCGATTAAAAAACCAAAGCATTATGCCTGTCCAGAAGGAAAAGCAATCATTGAAACGAGAGGACAAAAACACAACATACTCGTCCTTTCAGATTCTGGTTCAAACATCTTTCTCATGAACCAAGATCCCGGACGATGGCTTGAGATCCCGACCGAAGCTCGGGATTCACCCTTAATAATCACGACTGTCGATGGCGAGACTGCACCCACCAGAGGAACATTTTATACCCACCCCATTCTATTGGAAATCGGTGCCAACGGTCACTGGAGCATGATATCCTACGAAATAGCAAACGCAGGAAGATATGATTTCATCATACCCTTTGGGTGGTGGAATGATGAACACCCCCCAAAAAATATCACAAACCCAAGCAAATGGTTCATCGAAGAAGAAAGTGCCACGCTCACATCGAAGATGAAGCGGTGGCGGATTTGTTTGTGTGGGATGAAACTGTGGCTTACGACGAAAAAGCACAGTACATGGGAAGGATTGAACGGGAAGAAGAGGGGGGATGTAGAACTTGAGACTCGGCCAAAGCCGTACTGGCAGTATAAGGAGCTTTTTGAGGAGAAAAAAGCTAAGATGTTGGCACCTCGAAGAACCTTCGACCACGCCATCAACCTTAAGGAAGAGGCTGAACCCGGTTGGGGTCCGATTTACCCAATGTCGGCCCACGCGTTGAACGAGCTGGACAAATACATTAAGAAAATACTCGCTGAGGGCAAAATCATGGAACGCAAATCCCCTTACGGCCCTCCAATCCTCTTCTTTCCACAACCAGAGGGAAGTCTACAGTTGTGGGTAGACTATAGAATCCTCAATAAACTGATGATCCTGAAAAAATACCCCCTACCGCTCATGGATGAACTCTGAGACCGTGTTGCAGGCGCAAAAGTGTTCACGATGCTTGACTTAAAAGACGGATATGATCTTATTCGAATGAGGAAAGGTGACGAACATAAGACAGCTTTTCGTACAAGATATGGCCAGTACGAATATAAAGTTATGCCTTTCGGGCTCGTTAACACCCCCGCCACGTTTCAGACAATGATGAACAAAATCCTAAGAGAATTCTTAGCCCAGGGAGTAGTCGTCTACCCAGAAGATATCCTAATATACTCCGAAAATATGGACGATCTTATCAAACTGGTGCAAAAAGTGCTGGATCGGCTCACACAACACGACTTAGCAGTCTCATTAAAGAAGTCGGTGTTCCACCAGGAGGAGGTCTAATTCCTGGGATACATTGTCAAGACAAGCGGAGTCACTATGAGTGAAAGAAAAGTGAAAAGCGTTCAAAATTGGGCCCATCCGAGGTGAGTTAAGGAAATCCAAATCTTCATTGGATTCGCAAACTTTTATCGACGGTTCATCAAAGATGTCTCAAAAGTTTGCAAGCCAATAACCTAGACGTTGAGAGGAAGCCGAAAGGATTTTCACTGGGGAAGAGAACAGGAGGAGGCTTTTGAGGAGTTGAAAAGGAGGTTTACAACCGCGCCAATTTTATTGCATTGCTACCCAGGAAGGAGAACGGTGGTCGAGACCGACACGGGCGATTTCGCGCTTGGATCCCTATTGTCTCAATACCAAGGAAGACGGCTCCACCCTGTGGCGTTCCATTCTCGGAAGCTAAATAGCGCCAAAACAAATTACGAGATACACGATAAGGAGTTACTCGCAATAATGGAAGCGTTCAAAGAATGGAAATGATACCAGTAGGGTGAAGAAGAACCTGTGACGTTATATACCGACCACCAAAATGTACAGGCCATCTTATCCAAAAAAGGCTGGAACCAATGACAAATCCGATAGGGACAGGAGTAGACAAACTACAACTTCAAAATAGTCTACGGACTGGGAAGTCGGGGCGGAAAGCCTGACGAGTTAAGTAGATGGCCGGAGTACCATCCTGAGGAGGGAGCTCGTCACACAGAACAGTCAATTTTGAAATCAGAACACTTTCCAAGTTCGGTAGTTCATCAAAAACGAAGTGCAGAAACTGCCCTCACCCCAGAAAGACGCGAATCCCCAAGCCTCGGAATAATGAAGCTTTCGGACAAGGCTACAATCCCGACAAAAGGATCACGATTTGCGGCCGGTCATGACCTTTATGCCCTGACAGATGGACTGGTACCAGCAAAAGGACAAACAATTGTGGAAACGCGTATTGGGATAGGGTTGCCGGAGGGACCCTACGGAAGGCTAGCTGCAAGAAGTGGTATGGCTAGCCAGATGGGAATAGCAGTAGGCAGTGGTGTAATAGATGCGGATTACCCCTGAGAAGACAAGGTCATACTTTGAAATCATGGACAAGTGGACTGCTCGTTTAGAGCAGGGGATCGCATAGCGCAACTCATAATAGAGAGAATTGCCAATGGTGACGCCATGGCAGTAGACGATCTAGGAATTGCCGAGCGAGGAAAACTGGGGTTCAGCTCAAGCGACCTAAACCCCAAGCGATCCATCACGGCTAAAGAGGAAGACGTCAAAATATGTTTCCTTCACGCAGACAGATGCGGAAACAAATTCTTTAGTGCAGCAGATATCGGCTATCACCCTCGCTTGATCAGAGAAAAAGGAATGTTATCAAGCGCTCACCTCAATGCAGCCATGACGCAAACGATGAACGATTCATTTGTAGAAAAGATTAGAGTGGGTGGCAAAGAAGATGAGAAGTGGCATGAACGAGGCCCTGAACTGGTTAGGTTGAGAGAAATTGGAAAGAAAATGCCAGACGAATGGATAGAAAAGGATGGGTTACTTTTCTACAAAAATCGATTGTACATTCCCGAAGACAAATTCCTTCAACTCGAGATAGCACAAGGCTGCCTTGACTTATTAGTAGCGGGGCACTTCGGACAGGAAAAGACGATTGAGATAGTAACAAGGGATTTCTACTGGAAAGGACTCGCAAATTGGATCACAGACTATGTACGATCTTACGACGAATGTCAACACAGTAAATCCCCGGAGCATGCCAAGTACGGATTACCTCAACCTTTAGAAGTACCTTATGCCACTGGGAGCTCCATTTCAACGGACTTCATCATGGGACTACGAGAATCGCAGGGGAAGACCCAGATAATTGTAGTTGTAGACCGGTTCACAAAAATGGCCCACTTTACTGGCCTCCAAGAAAATGCAAGCGCAAAAGATTTTGCGGATACCATCCTTCGGGAAGTTTGGAAACTTCACGGATTACCAACCGAAATTATATCCAACATCGACTGGAGGTTTTCCGGCGAATTTTGGGAATCATTGTCCAAGATACGAGGAGTTAAGCACCGCATGTCAACAGCGTACCACCCTCAGACTGACAGACAAACGGAAAGAACCACCAAGTGCTGGAATGTTACTTACCAACATTTGTCAATTACAATCCGGACAACTGGGACCAACTATTGCCACTAGCCGACCATGCCTATAACAACTTGGCAACCAACCCACATAAAATGACCCCATTCTTCGCCAACTACGGCTTTCACCCACAGACGGAATGCAGGAAAGAAAGGGAAGCTCATCACCCCGGAGCGACAATGTATGCTCATTGGATGCAGGACATACATCGACAAGCAAGCCAGACTCTAGAGAATAGACGAGCATCGATGAAGAAATAGTGTGACCAGAAAGCGAAGGAACAACCCAGCATAGAGGTCGGAAACTTGGTAATGTTCAAGGCGAAGAACATACGTACAAAACCACCGTCGAAGAAGCTAAGCCCGAAACTGTATTGCCCATTCAATGGCTTAGAGAAGAATGGAAGGCGGGCATCTAAGTTAGAAATATTCCCACGGTGGAAAATTCATTCCGTATTCCATGTTTCCCTGTTTGAATCCTATCCAGCCTGGAACCGACGAAATCACGAACAACCACCCCGAGATCCCGAATACATGGAGGGAGATTTAGGGTGGGAGGTAGAAAGGATTGCCAAGAGTGTGATCATTTCTTATACGTGAAAGGATCAAGGAAGGAATAAACCGATGAAAGAGCTTGAGTACTTTGTGAAATGCAAAGGCTGCGCGGAGAATGAAAATACTTGGGAACCACCTGAAGGTATGCAGAACGCGCAGGAAGAGGTGGAAAGGTTTCAGAGAGAAAACCCGGAGATGCCGGGTCCGGGAGAGGTCGAATAACATAAGAAAGAGTTTCAATCAGTGGACAAGTAAACACCGATGGTTTTTACCCCCCAATGTGGAGCTTGATAAGGAAGATAGCTTGTGTAATAAACATAAGTGTATTCGGGACGAACACTTCGAAGAGCGGAGCTCGTGTTAGGCGCACGGACTCCCCGTAAGGATTTACCGGGCAAAGTTACCCTACCTTGACATGCACGAACTAGTGCAGTCGGAATAACACGCGACTTCTTTCGGAAGGTCTCATGTTCGACCCACACCCCTGTCATAGTTATTACAACTACACAACGGATCGTTATCAGTCTCTACGCAACCGCAGGGGCAATACGACCGATCGGTTCTTCGCCGATTACTATAGAAGAAATGTTTCTCTATCAGTAAGAAGTTGAAAGGCGAGGTGCGACCCGCTGGATAAGATGTTATGACGCTTCAAAGATTAAGCCGACCGACAGATGTAGTCTGATATGTAACACCTAAGCATATGATTACCCGGCATGAGAAATGTTGATCACAACATGACCGGAAGGAACGACTGGTATGATAGCGAGCCAGGCTGCATATACAGACCAAGTTCATATGGCATAAGAATCGAGAACCAGTAATTGAACGCAATTACTTGGGCAATGATTAAAGCCGAAGTGGGGTGCGGGAACTCAGGGTCAAACGGTGTTCGCACATTCACGGAAACTAGGAGAAGTTGGAAAAGTTACTTCGCTAGTATGATAGTTACATGGACCCCAGGAAAGGGTATAAGAGGCAGGCAAGAGCCCAGAGTAGATAGAGATTAGAGGAAGCACGGAGAAGAGATCTTATCAATATAATAAGTTTCTACTTTATAGTTACAAATACTTCGACGATCTATCCCAAAATACACTATTATATCTAGCCTACATTACTCATGTCTTCTTAACCAGTTCTCTGATATAAAATGATTCTGGTCCTAGCTGTCGGAATACCTCACGCCGAAGCTACCACCTAACACGGATAAGGACGACATTGGAGGCCAGAATCACGAAGCAGCGGGGAAAGTGGGTAGAGAGGACAGTGGGATATGACAATGATGAGGACGCATTGAGGCGAGAGTTTCCAAGTGATACGGAGCTGGATGAATTGGAAGCCACTGGCGGCCTCATCGACACAGGAGGAGGACATGGTCGGCACAAGCCGTTGTGAGAACATGGGCTGAATCCGGGCGGACTAGTTGGTGCAGCACAGTTCCAAGACCCTGGGGAGGCTGAATCGCATGTTGAAGAAACCGATCGAGAGGATCAGGAGAATGGTTTCATCACCACTGATTGATTGTGTACATATATGTAATAAAATTAAGTTAGATTACGGGTTCTAAAAAGGTCAGGAATGGTCAAACAATAGTAGGTTGCGAGTCGGTGGGTAGGAAAGGCATGAGAATGAATTGCGTGGATGGTTATAAGCCGCGCAAGTATGAGTAAGGTACCTAGCAGGCAATTGTAGGTTCGGAAGGTATGAGAATGTGTCGGATAGATGGTTATATACTGGGCAGGCTTGGGTAAGTCGTCTAGCGGGCACCTGTAGGTTGGCAGGCACGTGAATGAGTCTGGGGGGCTGTTAGCAGCCAGGGAAGATGGGGGAGCCCACGAGCGGACTGTAAGAGGCCAGGAAGGCGGCGCGAGGCATTGAGTCGACGAGATAGAATATGGAGACCTGAGGAGCGAGCCGCACAAAAGGAGCAGACAGGGAGGATGTCGGCCGGATATGGGAGAAGACGGGCTGGGATCTGAGGGTGGAGGAGGAAGGGCTGAAGGTGTTGGGAGGGAGGAAGGTGGAGGAAGGAATGAGTGGAAATGATCCTCGAATACACAAGAGGACTGAGGGAATCCAGGAGTGTGGAAGAAGCGGAAGTGATGTTCGTGGGGTTCCTGATGCGAAATGCATTCAGGCAGATGTTAGTGACAGGGTTAATGGAGAGGGGGTATCATGAAGGGAAGCTGGAGGGTGGGGGTATTGGGGGGGGAGGCCGGGAGGTGAGATGTCACAGCGGCAAGATGTCTGCAAAAGGCCTGCATGGGAGCGGGTGGATTCGGAGTGATTGGATAAAGAGGCTGGGCGCTGGGGGTCGCGTATCAGGGGGGTGGCTGCCCCAAGAGGGGTCAAATGCGTCCGGACGGAAAAGGGCTGGGTCCAATGCGACCGGATGCTGACCGGGTGGTCCGGACGGATTGGACGCAGCCCTTTCACTTCCGGACAGAATGAGCCTGGGCGGACGCATCCCGAACCGGAGTTTACGTTATAAGCGCCTGCAACGTCCGGCGCACTGCGTGAGCGGGGAGGGACAGAACGCAAGGTATTTCTTTTGCTGATAAACCCATTGGTCCGATCCCAAGAACAACTTATATAATGATTGAAGACAAGAATACGATATGTGGTCGCATAACAAATTCTCTACAGAACCACCCAGAGAAGAATGACCATGTTCTGTCTAGCAAGTTTGATTACATCCCCAAAGCACGGGGCAAGATAATTCGTAATCGGTGCTCTCAACGGATAAATGGATCAGCTGACACCTGACCTGGTCTCTACACTATTGGGAATAACGGGGCGCAGACCTACAAGTTGACCATGGGCGCAAGACGGTGTGGTCCGGAGTTTTCACGGTCTACCTCTGTTCGCACTCAGAAAGTGTTCAGAGTTATTAGCGAAATACCTAGTTAGTATAGAAATAGCCGGTATGCCGCGATTGCTCAGATGCGGAATATAAATATCGAAGCATCTTCGGTACTATTAGACAACAAGCACGCAGAAGAGATCTTATCCATATACTTAGTTTTCTACTTGATTGCTACCAATACTTTGACGATCTATACCACAGTTCCTGCATTGTATCCAGCCTAGATCACTAGTGTCCTCTTAACGAGTTCTCCGATTCAAAACGATCCAGGTACTTGCTGTCCGAATACCTCACACCGAAGCTACCTCCTAACTGAAGTCTTCTGTGACTGAATCATTGTGCTTATCAGCTATCTCACCACTTACCTTATTGACATCTGCAAACTCAAGCCCGGCATCAGATTCGAACCCTAGGTCCGTCATCTTTTCAAATTTATGACAAAATATGGAGGTCATCCTGTAATGGATGCCATGTCTCCAATCGCATTGGGTGACCGAACCATATCAAGATGCATTGTCTGCAGGTGTTTTCATATGCAGCGGCTTGTTGATAACTTCACGTGCAATCTGAACACTTGGTTGTCTTGGAGGTCATCCTGTGTGGTGTTTGTTTGTCTTTCATGTAGTCTGGAGGATGCGTGAGCTGATGGGCAGACGGACTGCAGTGGACTTACTATCTTTGAAAGTGAAAGATAGGTGTCTTGTAAGGGGAAACTCGGGGAAGCTTGAGGTTTGCTTAGTCGGATAACCAAGGGGTCTAGATATTCAAGCTGCCAACTGGTGTTCACAGTTTATCTTATGAAACCTATTCGTTGTTAAGAGAATGCTAACCCTATTGTGAGCAGACTGAAGAGGTTTGGAAGTTTCTTGGCTAGCGGCACGTGGCTCGCATGCAGCTCTGTTGCGGCTTAAAACCTTATCTGAAGCCTACCTAGGGTATCTCTTTGTGCCTAGATCACCTGACGTTTCACGATATCAATATTGAAGTTTGTACCGGGTAAAATCCTACGAACCACACTAAAACCGTCTTCTTGCCGCCTATATAAGCTCTCTCTTCCTCCCCTCTCCATCCTCTCACAACAACCCTTTCCCAATTCACAATCACATTTTGGTTTGCCAGCCCATCCTAACAGGACCCACAGAGCTCACCACAACCTCTCACTCATCCGCAGCACCACTAGTATATCCTTAGCTCATTTCAGAATTACCTATCTGCATTTCCCTAGCTAATAATCTTCTCTCGCACCCGTTTACCATCAGCAGAACTCCCTTTACCATCCGCTAGGCCCGCTCTATTTCCATTTTTGGCCCTTCCCCAATGCTTCATCCACCAACGTACCAGCTTCTGCTAGCGGTCACCTTTTACTCGCTCAGGGACCTTTTTTCTTTAAACAAAGCCTGATTCTGATGCAGTAACCACCCCCAACCCCGGCCTGTATTACAAGGGCAGCCTCAAAGGTTGACTTCACTTTTGAAACCTCGGTGGCCTTCAAAACTGCCAGCAATGTTAACTGGTGTAAGCACATTTGTGACTTCACCCACTCACAAACCTCTGGTCAGTGGTATGAGGCCTGGCAAAATGCCATGAAATGTAAAATGGAGCAAGGCAGGATCCCGGGGTGGGAGCACAGTAGAGCCACCCAATGGGCGGCAATCCAGGCATATGCTATTACCCTCCAGCCCGTTTGCTGGAGGTCATGACTCAGGCAAGCTAATAACCTCTCCGGTGAATGTTTTACTGAATGCCTTGACTTTTTCTTAAAGGATATAGCAAAAAAACATCACCCTATCTTTACAGACAAGTTGAACGTGCAGCCTGTTGCCGCTGTTGTCGTTGCGGACCCCGCCCACACCAGAAATGATCGTAGGTTAGACCCAAGCGCCAGCATTAATGTATCATATATGCTGATACAGCTCCTGCAGGTCTCACCTGTCCGTGCTCTGTGCATCTCTGGGTCTATCAGCCATCCGAAGTCAGCCCAAGCAGCCCACTTCCTGCCGGAATCGACAAAGTCCCGTGTCAAACCAAAGAACATGTTTACTGAATGGAGCTAACTGAACACACCTATCCGACCCTCCTTGGAGACATAAACAGAATGTTGTCAAGTGGATTCGGATATCATATGCTTGTTGCTGCAACGGGACAGGGTACACATTTGCCATGAGAGAATCCTCAGGAGCCGCTGCCGTTTGCGGAAATGATGTGAATCACAAATCGCAGGCATGTCCACATATTGTGGTCCTTGAATCCACCAAGGGAACCAATGGATCTGCTCTTCTGTAGCCATCACAGCACCAATAAGGAAGATAGCACCCCTGCTTGTGGTGACCTCGGGTTTCACACAGGTGATAACCAGGGCACCGCTGCAGATCAGGCTGGTTCGGTAGAGATAAGAGGCTGAAGTCTGACCGCCACCAGCGAGAGTCGTCCGCTGTGGCTGCAAAGCGAACCATCTCATCGTCGACCACCAGGAGCGTTAATACCACAAAAAAGACTGGGCGAACACACCACATCAAGTGGGTGGACTTTGGCGACTCCGGGTCAGAGTCCGATGTCGCACCTGATCGGGGCCTCAATTTCGGAAACGGGCCGATCTCTGCCCCCTGGATTCCACCGCTACATCATCTCCTGGTAAGTAAGCTTCTGTCCCGTCGGCTAACTTGGGCACTCTTGTTTTGAGTTCTAGTACACAATGAGGACAGGAGACTGACCTAAAGAACGCACCTCAGATGTCAGCAAATAACACTAGTAAAGGGAACCTGGCGGTCATGCAAGAGGTTGATGAGACTTAGAGTGCAGATGAAAGTCGGCAACCCTAGGGGAAGGTGGCCTGCCAGGCGGGGTAAATCAATGCCCGCATTGAGGTTGAACTAGACACCCTCGATTGGAAGCTTAATCTGAGCCCACGACCTCCTGACAGGCCTGTTGCACCAAACAATCCTCTGCCGTTGAATCCCAATCCGGGCCATGTGGTGTCCGCTCCCTCTGACCATGCAGCAGCCACAAGGTCAGATGAGCATGTAGGCTCCGGTTACGACTACCAGCTTTTTTATCCACTCTGTTGGCAAGGGCTACCTTAGTACCGCCTGCAGAAACTGGCGTTGGGAGCTCGCTCAAATCTGTTTCTCTTCTGGCTCATTAGCTCTGGCAACAAACCTCTCCTGCCCGGACCAATGTGGCTAATATCTTGCTGGCTGACGGTACAGGTCCATTTCAAGTAATATATATGTTCCAGGCCGGGATGGACCCTTTGAGTTTGCCTTTTGATGCTTTATTTTTGGTGTTTTCATTTTTGTTTCTAGAGTTGGCGTTTTTCTTGCTTTTTCCTGACTATTTTTGTTTAGATTAGCCCGCTACATCTGGGGAACTTGCACGGCTCAGTACACTTAAGTTAGACCTGTGACGATCTCCTGTGGACATTTCCTTGAGGTGTGTTTGATTTGGAGTTTAGCCTTTAGCGTTTTGCGAGCAATCATGGCATTTTTTCCCACACATTGCTTTTTTGGATTAGCCTGCTGCGGTTGCCCAAACCCAATGTAGTTAATGGGTGCTTTGTTTCACCGTCCATTTTGCGTTTACCGGGTCAGCTGCCACGACCTGCTCTTGGAATCCTCTCTGATCATTCTTGTTCTTTGCCTGCTCTTTTTCTTGTGGAATAAGGTTTCTCTTCAGGCACTAGAGATTTGTTCTTTGTATTTGTGCGGATCATTCTCATTCTTTTCTAGCCTGTTTTTCATTCGGGATTGCCCCTTTTATCGCTGTTCCTATCCTAGCTTTACACCTAATATCCCATCGGTTGAGCCTTTGCGGGACCTTTCAATTTCTGAGATTAGCCTCTGGGGTCCGAGCCCTCGGCTTATCCAGATTTGTTGCTCTCCAGTTGGCAGACCTACTCTAACAAGATTAGTCCGTAAATACTATTAAACCGTTTTTCATCACCCTCAGGAATATCAAGTACCAACCACTTGGGTTGCCCTAGTGAAATAGCGGCGCGGCCAAGTTGCAGCTGGATGCTTCTGCTGCAAAATCCGATATCAGGCATGATGTTGCAATTTGGATGTGTGTGTGTCTGCTGACACCAGCACACATAAAAGCAAGTGATGAACTATGAACATTCTTAGTTCTGGAGGAAGCTGGACGGACCATTTCTATCTTCCAAGTTCACCCCTCTTACCGTGCCCTTAGCTATATACAAACAGAGGCTTCCTGACACCACCTACTGCCCAACATCATATACAACAATTCTATTCTATCAGTATCCACCTGGATACTATGTCACAACAATAGCGGCGGGTTATGAGGGACTCAATGCGCTCATCTAGGCAGGGAAGGCAATGGCAAAGAGGGGTTCTCCGCCCACGTGTCCGGAGATCTGGGTCCTGGGATGGATTAACTATAATATAATTGCCCTGTGTAGAGTCTGTTACAGCTGGGTCCGCTGTAGGTAGGAGGAGGGATAGAGTGCTGGAGCTAGCATCTTTACGACTCAGTCTACTAGAGCTTGTACATAACCACCTGGAGCAGGTCTTTGAGTCAGCCAATGAGGGTCTTGACTCTAATGATGGAGAATATGAGGGCAATGATGGCCAGAGTGAAGAGAGTGAGGAGAGCAAGAAGGAGAATGAGTTGAGCCAGGATGGGGATGATACAGATCATTAATTGGCCTGGGGATCACAGAGACCAATTAGGCCTAAGCTTGTTAGCTCACAGCGCTAGATACTGACAATCACCCCAGGGAATACCCAGAGTTCCATCTGGAGGATTAGTTACCCCGGACAGAGAACACCTGCCACAGTACGTGATATCCAAAATTGTTATACATCTGCAATTCTCTCCCTTTCGCCCACAGTCTTAAATCCACTTGCGATGCTGGCTATAACTCCATGTTGCCCAGATCCAACAATCCTGGAATTTGATCGTCAAGGATGACAGTAGGCCAGCAGCAGGGAAGATATGGCAACAGGGCTTGAGCGTAACACTCTGGCGAAAGCCCATTTTCTGATATGGGACTGGATAATCTTTGTCAATTCATTTCCTGACCCAATTACCCTGACAGAAACAGTCTGCATATGTGGGAGTGAGGCCTGGAACCAATTCGGATTTCCCAACTTTGCTGATGCTACTCCGGCCTCAAGTGACCAGGTATGTTACCATTAATTGATAGCTGGAATCCAATCCCAGACTAAATGGAATCGCTGCAGGTCACTGAATTGCAAATGCAGGGAAAGCAGAGCGGATGCAGATTGCAGTACCTGCATACATTAAAGAAGGCTATAACAGAACTTTATAAGCTTAATGTTGTGGATCCTACAGCCTGCACACAAAGAGTGGAATACCTACTGGAGGGGGATAGGTCCATTTGCCCGCCTGGCACCTATGAGCTATCTTTATCAGATTTGGGGGGATTGTTTCTAATCGTAGTAGGACTAAATCAATCTGATCTGGTGGACAGCGAATCTCTCTTGAATTAGTAGCCCCGGAGAGTCCGGGTGCGATATTTGCTCAATATAACCCCGGCCTGAAAATGAAAGATAAGTGAGATGACTGTTTCCTAGATAAGATCAATGGCCCTTTTATCAGTCTTACAGCAGCCATATTATGTGATTCACTGTAATGTTGGTGGACATGCATCCTCATTGATAATGTGTCTTTCACACTACCGAGTTATGGGGGTAAGATAAACTATGAGTACTGGCAGGTTTAAAAAGTGTGCAGATTCCGCTACGGCCCTGGCATCAGCATACTTTTGAAAGCCAACCGTACTCGAATTGTGTGAAAGGTCAGCCAATGGATATATAGCCCTGCTTGAACGTCAGACACCATTGTTTGGCAAAACAGGCAGAGTTTGTCTGCGGGGAATAATCTGGTGGACAAGGACCACATTGGAGTCTGAAATCACCAAAGAGCGGGGAAAAGGGCTGGAGAGGACGGTGATATATGACAATGATAAGAATGCATTGAGGCAGGAGTTTGGTAGTGATACGGACCTGAATGAATGAGAGACGGCTGCTAGCCATGCGGATTCAGGCATACACAGTCACCGTGAGCCACTGTGAGCACATGGTGCCAGCCCAAAAGCACTGGTTGGTGCAGCACAGTTCTGAGAACCTGGGCACAAGCCCTCGCAAGTTGAGGAAACGGATCGAGAGGATAGGGAGACTGACTATATCCCCAGTCGCTGATCATGTATATATATGTAATAAAATAAAGGTGGATTATGCGTGTTAAAACATCAGAAAAAATTAATCTTGCACATGAGGGGCGGGAGCCGCGTCCGGACACATCCGAGGTCATTTTTCCGTCTTCTGCGTCCCCTCCCTCCTGACGCCATTCCCAATGCCGATTGAATCCTGACCAGACGTCACGCTATACGGACATCCCACCGCTTCCCCACATCTCGTCCACTTCTCCCCGGCAATTATCTGACGTCCTGACGTCCCTTTTCCTGCCTCCCATCTCCGCAGCATCCCGTCGCCTCCCCCAAATACCCCCTTTTTCTTCTGATTCTGGGTGTGCTCATAACAACATGCCGCGGATATCACGCTAGTCATTCCTGCTTGTGTGCCTCCTACTACTATACTACAAGGCACGTGCCTAATTTGTTTCTTTCTACTAAATCTTTCTATTCATCTATGTCTATCTCTTTATATACCTGTCTATTATACAGGTTTATGCTGTAGTCGTAATCGTGTGGCTACATCTCCGTTGGGGAGCGATAGAGCCCTCAGGTTGTCTAGGTCGCTCCCCAAGTTTATTTTATCAAGCCCCGTCCGTGATTCTAATAGATGTCGTTAAACATGTGTAAATCGATCTGACCGTTGACAAGCCAGCGCCAGTCTGTCTCCGGTATGTGAAGTGCCAGGCTTAAGATGCTCCCGATACCCACAATTGTCAGCTCTCGGGTAACGTCTCTGAGCTGAAGGTTACCAGACCAGGTACATCCGATGGATGTCCGGAGTCTACCATGCTCATGAATTGAACCCTGGTGAGGCGATAGACCGTATGCTGCTGCATATAGCCCGACCTGATTTTGAACAGAGCTAGGAGCCTGGCCGGGAGACGACGCCTGAGCGCACCATACGTATTCTCTTCACTAGGCAGTATCCAAACGCAATTGTTCTGACTAGTCAGGTTACGGAAGAGCAGAGAACCCGTGCATCGGGCCCTGTAAATGTCGTAAACACCAGACTCTGGAAAGCAAGAACGGGAATCTCCAGTGGCGTCACTAGTTCCACCGTCAAAGTTCTAAGTATCGCTGGATTTTCCGGCAGTCGGCTGGATTGTATCAATTCCTGACACATTGTCTCCGGGGATATAACCCATGCTCTGCAAAAATCAATGACGGCGTGGATATTATCCCGACGTCCATTCAGAATCCTACGATGGGCTGGTGGGGTTGGCGCGGGTCTTGTCTTCTCTAAAATTTCCAGTACCTGTTACGGTGTGGCTAACACGGTAGGATTCCGGGCTAACTAGGCCGGGGATATTCGAGACAATGGATTATAGGTCAGAAAGGCTCAAGAAGAATTTCTCGATAAAGTAATAGGAGAATATCATAATAACTTATAATATTGTTAAGGTCTCTTCTCCGTTGCTTGATGATGTTCTCAACCATCGGGGAGAGCCCTACTATTTATACTAATGTTCACGCTACTTTGACTTCTCTAGTAAAGAAGTATCTT
>Ga0307513_10004969_pt1 | contig 17626 bp, 16 predicted proteins | sample 15_EM_MG_FD_202174 | JGI IMG/M metagenome (GOLD analysis project Ga0307513, IMG submission 202174) | Populus trichocarpa ectomycorrhiza microbial communities from riparian zone in the Pacific Northwest, United States - 15_EM | ecosystem: Host-associated > Plants > Roots > Unclassified | place... | reverse complement strand
AACAGTAACTTCACTATTCCCTCATGGCCATTCCTGGCAGCCCACGAGAGCGGTGTTTGGCCAAACTTTGTGTCTGGGGTGTCGGGATTAACATCTTCCCGCCCCAACAGTAACTTCACTATTCCCTCATAGCCATTCTGGGCGGCCCACGAGAGCGGTGTTTTGCCAAACATCGTGTCTGGGGTGTCGGGATTAACATCTTCCCGCCCCAACAGTAGCTTCACTATTCCCTCATGGCCATTCGCGGCAGCCAACCAGAGCGGTGTTTGGCCATACTGCGTGTCTGGGGTGTCGGGATTAACACCTTCACGCCCCAACAGTAGCTTCACTATTCCCTCGTGGCCTTTCTCTGCAGCCCACGACAGCGGCGTTCGGCCTGAACCACTTGAACTATCGGGGTCGACGTATCTCCTGCCAACCAGCAGACCCGCTACTCGCCGTGCCTCCCCCCACCTACGACCAATGTTCACAGGATTGACAAAACGCGTTCCAAGAAATAACCTCACCACTCCCTCATGCCCATTCCCGGCAGCCCATGAGAGCGCCGTTCGGCCAGAATCCGTATCATGCTGATCTGGTTGAGTCTCTTTTTTTCGCAGGAGCAACCTCACTACCTCTTCATGCCCCTCCCTTGCAGCCCAAATGAGTGGCGTCATCCCCGCACCATCTATTTGGTTCACGTCCCACCTGCTCATTTTTATCAAGGCATTTGTAACATCAGCGATGCCGAAGTACGAGACACAGTGCAGCACAGAAAACCCCGCACGATCAGGAGGACCCCAGCTATAATCCTTTCTGAGCTGCTTCCCACTGATCGAGTCCCAAAGGAATTTAGTGGAGATGTGGCTATCGAATTGATCAAGAAGCTTGAGCGCAAATGTTTTTGCGAGATCTGAATGCTCCATTCGCATGTGGGTTCCCCAATATAAAGAAGAATATTGAAGGAAGGGTGTGTTTCGGGGGTTGGGGTACGGGCTAGTTGGAAGATCCTTGACGTGCGGTAAATTGAGGTACGTTAAGCATGTTTCTGCCATCGTTGCGTGGACTCTGTCGAAGAGGTCGGGATGTGTGCAAAGGTACTCTTGGAGAGTAAAATGGATCAACCTAACAGTCGAGGTACCCTTTTCTATGGTGGCAAGTCCTTCACAACAGCCTATCAGAGTCGATGCCGCAGGGGTATCATCGTTATCGAAGTTATTTGACCCTATCCGGATCGCTAAGGCGTGACATAGCTCATCCACCTTCAAAGGTCGCCTCGAATGGGAGATCCACATCAGAGTGGCCATCCCGAGTCTTGCTTTTTCTCCACCTTGAGCCTTTATCCTTCCTAACGTTACCTCGTACGCTCCGCCCAGGTCTAGGCCATTCTCCATCGCTCTAAGCTTTTGTCTCCTTCGATATATAGTCGTCTCTCGTAGAATCGTCTCGATGCTTAGGAAGACAAGCAGAAATCTAGGCATTGTATTTCAGCATATAGCTTTAGGTATTTTTTGGAGTGCTCCCTTCCTACTTACATTTCTGGAATTGTTTCGCCAATAGTCTTTACAATTTCCTCCCCTAAACCATCGTCCATCGCCCCCGGCATCGTATCCTCTTTCAGTTTCGCCAGGAGGAATCTGGTGATGTCGTCCTTGGTGGGTGTTATGGATCTAGTCGCTGCCCTCCCAGAAAGATGCTTCTCAACTTCACTCTGGATATGTGGCCTCCCGGTCAGAAATAGCCGAGCACCGGGGGACCTCTGGACAATTTGGTTGAGTGAATCAAGAAGCTTCACCCGATGTCCTGGCGAACACTCATCCAGGGCATCAATGCATATAAATGTGGGCAGAGAGGATGAGATATCCTGCAAGAACCCGACAATTTCTGAGAGGGCTAGGTTATGACCACCAATGACCCTCTCTTGGTCCCGAAATGCTTTGACTATCTTTTCCGGAACCTCTTCCAGCCCACCAACAACTTGTTTCAACACCGAACTCAGAATCGAAACCGGAGATTGATCGTCGTGACTAACGAAGTCGAAGTAGAAGCACGCAACGGTAGAGTTTCCCCCCACAGCTTTCGTGCATAACGTATCTATCACAAGGGAGCTAGCATCACAGATTGTCAGCAATACATTGCTTTCCCGGAGTATCCCCCCCTCACCTAATGTAGGTCTTTCCAACCCCCGGACCCCCGTAGCAAAACAAGGCCGAACCCGCAGATTCACCCCCACCAATACCACCAAACCAATTTCGATATTCCTCAGTTTGTAAGATCCAGTCTCCCACGTTGTCAATTCGGCGAGTTCGAATGTCGTTGTGTCGTCTCTGGGGTCCAAGTGGAGATAGCCAGGTCAAAATTTTGGACTTCTCGTCAGCCACCGAATAGTTAAACACATTGTTAAAAGAGTTGGTAGGATTAAAAGAGTTGATATTTCCACCGGTATGATGAGACATTTTTGATATTTAGCTGTTTAGAAGGTTGCAGAGGTGGGTTCTTGAGTAATTTTATGTGGTAGAGTGGGTTGGTATGATTTCCGGAGGTGAAGAAAAGCGGGGGTGATGGTGATTTTGAAGCCTTGTGGGCGGAGTCCTGGTCCAACCAATCGACCCGATACTCGTGGACCCCTTGTGAAACCATACTCGAGTACTCGTAGCGATCGGGGAGCCAATAAATGGGCAACCCGAAGGTGCCAAGCCGGGCGACGCAATTTGTTATTGGAGAAAAATTATGTGGATATTTTTCTATATGTGGGTATGTGATTCTCGCCTACTGTACTCGAGTACTCATCGATAGGCAATGCCGAGCTATGGTTTTTCTTGTGTCGCATTTGATTATTAATTATGGTGCCGGGCATGCGCTTGATACTGGCTCCCCAATCACTACTCTATGGACGTCCAACAGCAACCCGGCTGCGCGAGTACGGTACATGGGGGAAAGTTTAATACGGTATTGAAAACAAAATAACCAGGCAACAGTATCTACTCTGCGGAATAGCAGAAGTACGGGCAAACAACTGTCACTTTTAGGAAATCTCAACTAGAAAGGAAAACCACACAAGTCACGATCAATTCAAGTCCACTAAACTACTTCACAAAACCAATCCAGAGAAGCGCACGAAAGAAAAAAATCCCACCACTCGAGAGCCCAACCTTACAGGTTGTCCGACTAACTAGGTACAGGACTAATTTTCCTTCCTCAAACCACAGTCCAACAGTTCCTCTGTTGTGCTGTGTCCCCTTCGCCACGATCATCGTTGTCGTGGTGGTCGTGGAGGGGGCAAAGCGTGAGAGAAGTCAACTTACATGGAACCCCCTGTCTGCCAAGACTAGGCAACCGCCACCCCTGCATAAATGTGACAACTCCCCAAACCAAGATCATGAAGCGCTGTCCATTCCGTCTAAGTTATTCGCAGATAAGCTAAAAAAACCGCATGTCAGGAAAGCCAAAGTTCAACCGTAACAGCATTGGAATGAAGTGACGGCCATAGTTGAACCATTGATATTGTGCGTGGACAAAATTAACCGATCAATGAACGCTCATAATTTTCGCCATGACGTTGTCAACCTCCTCGAGACAACCGCCCCAGCCCAACCAAGAGAAATTGGTGAAAACAATTTAAATATATGGCAGTACTCAGTACCGGTACTTGTATATCATCAGCCTTAATCAAGAGGAGGAGAAAGTATTATGAGGTGCCCGTTGTGTGGTAATGATTTTGGTGGGGTTCCGGAAACGATGCGTTGCCTAGCTCACCCGGGGGATAGGTTAATTTTGTCCACGAAACAATATCAATGTCATTTGATTCCAATTTCATATTTGTCTTTAAGTACCGGTATTATTCTCACAATGATTCTGGAAGAAGCCAGATTCTGCATACTTAGCGCACACAAAACAGCAAGGTGCGGAAAATTCAAGCCTTACCAGACTGTGGGATACTTGGTATGAGTAATAGCGCTCTTGAGTACGGTACAGTACTGTTCGTAACATACTCACCACATTCTTTGAACACAGAAAATATTTACGGGTATTCCAAGGGAGTTGGTACTGTACATAAATCCTTTTGCCCTCCCAATGCTGCTAGCCAAAGCTTATTCAGTTTAGCTTACAGTAGACTACTAGTCGAAACCAGGGTTTATTTTTTTCCTCCCCAGCCTGAATCGATTATTTGCCAAGCCGCAGGTGCCCATACTATTGATGGTTCGGTTGGGGTCTGGAATGCGTTCCGAAATGGCTACAGCAACCACACTCACTAATCTGCCCCTGAGGTATACAGCAAATATCAGGCCGTGGGAGTTGTTCAACAGAATCCGAAAGTCCTGAGTTGGTTCCGAGAGAAGCTTGAAAGCCGTGCTGAGATAGCCTACCCGTATTCTGTGGCGTAACGAAGTGGGGCAGCTTCTGGCCTCCGTATTGGTGCTTAATATCGCGGCACCGTAAACTTCAGTTTCTCCTCAGGTTCAGATTCTAGGCGACCCTTGCCGGGTATCAGCAATACCAGCCGGCATAGACCAAGTAATAATTCTGCTACTAAATATCGAACGCTGGACCCATTAAAGTACCTGAATGGATTGTAAATATAGAGGGGAATGTGTAGCTGGCCGGTGCACAATCCATTGTCAAGTATTTTTCTGCCCTATTGTTACTGGTGCAACTAGCACCCGACCTGCCTAACCACGAATTGGTATTTGAGGAGGAAACGAATATAGAGGTGTCGCGATTCGATCTTATGGAATTCGGATGTGGCAGACTACCAGCAAGCCACCACTCGAAGCAGGAGCTTATTTCTCTCGCTCCACCAGCCCGGATCGATCACTACAGTATGTGTTGGAAATGGGGCTGCTCGCCATACTCTCACAATACTTCCTTTGTTCAGATAGCCTCCGGGGGCCCGCTTGTTTGTGGATTCGGATATGGGTTGAGGATCTGGGCATAAGGCTTCTGCTTTGGGCGCTTGGTTTGTACGTTCGGAAAGCATTGCGAATGCAGGAATGCGCGATAGTTTTGGGATCGTGCTGCTTTCGGGAAAGCCTGGAGAGAAGCCGTGAGAAAAGCGGAAGAACTATACGGCCAGTGTGAGAGGCCTGGAAGCCCGGGAGTAGGAAAAGTGTTTGTTTTCCTTTCTGTTAGCCGGGAGTGCTCACGGGGGGAGGAGAGACTCACATGGAGTAGTGTGGTGCCTCATGGATGGATATGATGTCTTTGTGGTATATACTCCTGTGATCCTTAGTCAGTTAGAGAGTTGAGCATGGAGTCGTTGAGCGAGAGACTGTGGTTGTTAAGTTAGTGAAGAGTTTTTCCCCGCTCCCGAGTGCGATCGTTTTAGTTCCTTGGCGTTTTTCGTTTCGTTTCACCATTCGTCACTCGACATGAATCGTTTCGCCATCCAAGTGCAAAAGTATGGGACAGGGGTGGCGAAGTGGGTCAAGTTAGGGGAATGCGGTGAGTAATAGAAGCCGATAACCAACTCCAAACAATTGGCGAATTAATCGCCAGCAAATATTCCGTGAAATTATTAACTCGCGAACACCCACCCCGAAGTCACCAATGACCCCAAAACCCAGAACCGCTATCCATATGGTATTATAGCAAGCAGAGGGAAAAGGGAAGGAAGAGCTGTATTTTTTTCAGCATTTACTATGTCGAGATATTCAAATAAAGGTAGTACTCCTTATTGCGAATCACCGGAGCTTAGTGATGTGATTAATAGTATGACCTTAGCGCATCAAGGATAGCTGTCACAGCCAAATATGCGGAATTCATTACGCCTCCCATAAGGATAAACAAGCATAATCTCCGGGTTGGAGAATGAAGTACTTGTCGGTTTTAAGAGGCGACCGCTGAAGGGAGAAACGAAACAGCGACAGCGAAACGCTGAGGGCAAAACGAAACACTAAGAATCCACACAACGAAAACACGATCCCCCCGCTCAGGAGCGGGGGAAGTTCTCCTCCCGTTCAACAACACAGTCTAACTAACTGACTGGGTAACTAACCATAAAGATAGGAGTAGATATAACCACAATCAAGTCCTGCTATCCTTCCATGGATTGCCAGGCATGCCCGTGCTATTTCACCTATCTCCACCTCCCTCCTTGCTCACTCCCGTGCGAACAAACGAAAGACATGCTCCTATGATTCATACCCTCCCGGGATATAGCCTTCATTCGTCCGACTCTTTCACGCTTCCTTTACAGCCTTCCCGCTCTTCTTCCGGCGGCTGCATCGATCCAAAACTCAAGCGCATCCCTTAAATGCTTTCCCGAAAGCCAAAGCATTCACCAAGCCAAAGCGCGTTCTCGAAGCCACAAACAAGCGCGTTCCAAGAAACTATCTGAACAAAAAAGCGACTATCATGAGAGCATGCCGAGCAGCACCTCACGACTTCCAACAGTCGGGAGAGAAGGACAAAATATCAGGATGAAGAGGGGAGAATAGAAACGAAGGGAAGGGAGAGGAAGGGAAGGGAAGGGAATGCATGAGAAGAGATTAGGTGTGGTTGAATGGGAAGAGGAGGAGCGCGGCGGTTGTTGTTGTGAGAGAAGTGAAGATAGCAAGGGGAGAACGAATACCGAAGTCTTGCTAACTTATCGATTTAAGGATGCCTATTTCCCCACGGATGCGAAATGCGAATCGAGGTTAAGACATCCTCTGAGAGAGAGAGAGAGCTCCTGAGTGCGCGTAAATACCATAGACCGTTTCGATCAACACAACCTGGATCATTCATTCAATTCAGTGGATCAGAATTTTGGAGTAGAGATACTGTAGACAGAGGCGAGATCAGAGTCACCACCTATCACGCCTCCTAGCATCCCGGTTGTAAACGCTCTCACTTGTAGGTAGCAATACGCGTATGCACTCTTAGGACACGCAAGCATTCAAAGCATTCAAAATCTCCCTCTTATAAAATCACCTTCCTTCTTGTCTTTGCTTTACGTTCCCCTCCCTTCTTTTCTCGCGCTATCTTGCTACCCCTTAACCCCTTCATCCCAAACCACCCTAGCTCACTTGAACCACTTCGCTCCACTCAAAAAAAAAAATCCCTCGGTCCGATCATTACCTCCACTTTCAACACCCGGATTTTCACCAGTCCCCCGCCGTCCCGCGCCCCCTTGATTTTCTCATAGCATGGCCGCTTTTCATAACCCGTGAAAAGAACTGTCTCGCCCGACGAGGCCCACCGTCGAAGCCACTGACTACCGCCCTGGGATTTCGCTGCACTGGACACTTTGCGCACTTCCGTAAGTTAGGCATCACGAGTATGATAACAAGCTGACTTTTGGTGCCGGGTCCGAGCCCGGCCCCCGACACCTGAGCTCTTCCCCCCTCGGACTTCGGACTTCGGATATAGACAGGCTCCTGAAGTACTTCCCTTGTAGCGGAACCCTGCAAAGTCCGGGACGGGGCGCAAGTGGGACAGGGGATATATTTACCGCGAGTGTAGTAATCGGAATGTTTAAAGTGGGATAGGGAACCAAAATGCTAAGATGTTATTGCCAATAGTCGAGAGGGGGAGTCTATACCTACTATAGGAGCTCGAATAAGTAGACCATAATCTAGGACTTCGAGGTTGCATTCCCTAGTAAGTCTGATGGGTTTCTTTTTCTTTTTATTTGTCTTAGAGAGTAAGTTCATTAGTGTTTCCCCCCCCCCTTTTCCTAGAGAGGAAATTTTGCGCGACCTGGAACAAGGCTTGATTATTTAAGCTCGCATGATACTGTAAACAGGTGAGCAGCTATGGAGGTGCAGTAGAAGGGGGTCGGGGGAGGCGAGAGAAAAGAGAAAATATGAATTATGTGCTGTTAATCATGTAGTAGAAGAACTCCCTTCGTTGATTCGAGCCGGACGCCGGTCCATGCGAACAGTGTTTAATCTGATATACGTCTATATCTATGAAGTCTATATCCACCGCTCTGGTAGTACAGTAAGGTTTCTGCCTAAGTATCACAACAATGCAAGTAAATACAAGTCAGGTTATTGGTAGAAGGTGAATAACCCAACCCAATGGGAATGAGAGTAAAAGGAAAATCAAAAGAGTATATATATAGACGGGGGAACAAAAGACTTTAACTGGGGACTGACATAGACCGAATTAGTTAAACAAAAGCTATGTAATAAGACAACAAGCTATGGAGGGGGGGTGGGGACGATTTGGGGGAACAGAGGCGGCGGCTGTGCGTCTTAGGTCGACGTCCCAAGGGTTTGGCATCTTGACTAAAGTGTCAATCTATCATACCTGCAGAGGACTGCCTGTGCCTGTTGAGGGCGTAGGATCTTGTTTTGCCAAGTTTGTTCCTATGTCGAAAGGGTAGGTCAGGTAGGCGGAGATGGATAGAAGCTTTGGGCATTAGCCTTAGATATAATAGTGTGCTAGGACTCCCGGAAGGAGGCACAGACAGCTCTGACGGCTAGAAGGAGTGGATCACTATTGATTAGAGGCTTCCTGCACATTTGGTATCAATTCCGGCGGATCCGTTTACCCGGTTGGCCGGGACTGGCGTCTTTCCGCTTGAGCAGCATTCCTAAGACCCCCTGATGCCCATTCTGAGCAGCGAGCGAGCGCGGCCTCCGTCCGCACTTATACATTTTCCGGGGATCGGCGTCGTTACGTTCCAGCAACATCCTTACGACCCCTACTCGCCCATTGCTGGCAGCCTGCGGGACTGATGTTTGGCCCTAGTTATTCGCCCCATCAGGGCAGACGTCGTTCCCTTCCAGCAGCACCCCCGTGATCCCCTTATGTCCATTCGCGGCGGCCTGCAAGAGCGGTGTCCGGCCCCACTTGTTCGCTTCGTCAGGATCGACGTCATTCCGCTCCAGCAGTATCCTCACGATTCCCTCATGTCCTCCCTTGGCAGCACATATGAGCGGTGTTTGCCCCCATTCATCCGCTTGGTCAAGGTTAATGTACTTTCGTTGGAGTAGTATCCTCACGATCCCCTCGTGGCCACTCTGGATAGCCCGCAAGAACAGCGTTTGGCCGAGTCCTGTGTCAGTGGTGTTGGGATTGGCGCTGCCCCGTTCCAGTAGCACCCTCACAATTCCCTCATGCCCATAAGCAACAGCTTGGTACAGAGCTGTTTTTCTCCACTTATCGAATTTTTTGAGATTGACGTCGTCCCGCCCCAGCAGCATCCTCACGGTCCCCTCATGCCCATACTTGGCAGCCCACAGGAGCGGTGTTCGACCGCATATATCTGCTATGTCGGGATTGAGGTCATCAAGTTCCAGCAGCGTCCTCACGATCCCCTCATGCCCATTCTTAGCAGCCCACAAGAGTGCTGTTTGGCCCCAGTCATCCGCCTGATTGGGATTGATGTCGTTTCGTTCGAGCAGTATCCTCACGATCTCCTCGTGGCCATGCTCGGCAGCCCACAGGAACACTGTTTGGCCGAATACCGTGCCAGCTGTGTTGGGATTGACCCCACCCCGTTCCAGTAGCATCCTCACAACCCCCCCACGGCCATACACCACAGCCCCGCAGAGTGGTGTTATGCTCCACTTGTCGGCTTTTTCGGGATTGACCTCGTTCCGTTCCAGCAGCATTCTCACCACCCCCTCATGCCCATTCTGCGCAGCCCACAAGAGCGGTGTTCAGCCATATTTCGTGTCAGGTGTGTAGTGATGGGCACGATCAGATCATGATCGAGTTTTGCTCGATCAGTAGTCTGCTCGATCATGGGTACTGCATGCTCGATCATCATCGAGTATACTCGAGCATCTTGGCTCATGACCGATCACTCTACTAATCTTAATGATTGGGTGATGCGATCAACTTATATAAAGGGAGTCTACCTGCAAACTAGATGCCAATTCTTTTAGCCTGGCTTTACCTTGTTAGCTCCTCAACAAATTATCGAACAACAAACTATCATGACTGCTGACTTTATAATAGGGTCACCACTCCCATCGTTTCGAGTCTGTGGCAACTAGTCAATACCACCAATGACTTTCAATAAATTTATTCAACAATAAGTAGGGAGTCGAAACCTATCCGGGCTTCTACACACTCTGGATCAGCCACAAATTACCGTGATACATAAATGGACGATAGGGTATGGCTCTTCTATTCTTGTTATAACACGAGTGAAAATACTCAGAATCCATATTGAATGAATATTTAATCCCTGATGGGCACAAAATCGATCATACTCGATGATGCTCGAGCAGTGACCATGATCGATCACTCGATCAGGGCTCCCCAGTTTGATCGATCATTCGATCATAGGGTCCCCTCGATCAGATCATGATCGAGCATGGCCCCCATGATCTGCTCGATCATGATCGTGCCCATCACTACAGGTGTGTCGGGACTGACCTCGCTCCGCTCTAGCAGTACCCTCACCACCCCCTCGTGCCCCCTCCTAGCGGCCCAGGCAATTGCTGTGTGACCATGGAAATCTGTTGCTCGCATATCCCTTACATATTCGCCCAATAAAGAAACCGTTATCTCCACGCACCCAAGAAATGCGGCGCCGTGAAGCCCTGTGAATCCTTTAGGAGTCCCTTCTAGGTCAAATGGCTACTCCCCAGCTCTCAGACCACGCAATAGCACCACCTTCGAAGATATATGGCTATCGTACCTATGCAGTAGTTTCAATGCAAGGGTTTTCACATATTTAGTTGTTTCCTGCATAGCGTGTGCGCCCCAGTGGCAAGAAGAATATTCGATAAAAGGGGCGGTTGGCGGGACTGAACGAAGGGCAGGCGAAAAGCGCCTCACGTACGGAAAATTGAGGTATGTTAAGCAAACCTCTGCAATCTTTGCGTGCGGCCGAAGGAAGATGTTGGGGTTATGGGACAGGTACTCTTGTAGAGTGTAGTGGACAAGCCGGACGGTAGAGGAGGACTTCTCGACAGTGATAAGCCCCAGTGTGCATGCTAACAGTGTTTCTATCGCAGGGATGTTCCGGATATCCAAGTCGATAGACCCTTCTACCCCCAGGGCATGGCATAACTCGTCGACATGTAATGGCCGCTCCGAATGCGATACCCACATTAGAACTTCCATGCCGAGTTTTGACCTACCCCCTCGTAGGGACTTGATCCGTGATAGTGTTGCCGCATAAGCATCTCCCAGACTATCCCCTTTAGTCATTTCATCAAGTTTCCTTCTTCTCCGAGTGAGAGTAACCTCACCTAGGATCGCATCCATGTTCAGAGAAACGAGAAGGAAGCTAGACACCAGCCTTAGCGAATCATACCTCGGGCTTGTATCGGGAATGTATTTGATATTCTCGCTTATCTTTGCGAGACCTTCTCCGGAATAATTCTCATAATATCCACCCGCAATTCGTCGTCCATCGCATTAGGTATAGGGTCACCGTTTAGCCTCATCTCTAGATAGCTCATAATATCCCCATAGGTAGGACTGAGGGGTATCCGGAGGGCCTCTCCAAAACACCCTACAACTTCGTTGTCGATATGGGGCCTCCCGGTAAGGAATACTCGCGTATTTGGGGAAACCCGAACGATTTCTTGTAGTGACCCAAGGAGTTCTCGTCGGTGCTTTGAAGGGGACTCGTCTAAAGCATCGATGCATATAAATAACCGGGGAACCAATGCAACAGTCTTCTTCACAATTTCTACCATATCCGAGAGTAGGAGGCCCCGGCCGCCAAACTCTTTCTTCGCCTTCTGAAACGCCTCCCGCATATGCTGAGGTATTCCTCCTCTACTAACAAGTTGCTTGAGCATGGCGCCCAACATATTTGTTGCGGACTGTTCTTGTTCGGCAACGAAATCGCAATATAGTCCTACGATCGCAACGCCTTTGTCTCCACTCCGGTCGCACAGACTATCAATAATCAAAGAACTATTATTCACAGATTGTTAGCGATATTTACATGATCTCCCTCTAGATCAAAGTCCTTCCTACCTGACATAAGTCTTCCCCACCCCGGGATTCCCGTAACAAAACAACACCCGGCCTTCGCAACCATCTTCCGCATCACGCCATTTTCTGAACTCGATACTTTCTAGTATCCAGTTCCCCACACTATCCAGTCGGCCTGTTCGCACACCTTGGTGCCGTTTCTGTAGCTCAAGTGGTGATAGCCACCGTAGAATTTGATGCCCCTCCTCGTCTATTTGTGTAACGAAGTTGATATTGTTGAACGAGTTCACATTACCGGCGATCTGCTGGTACCTTGACATCTGTGCAATGGCCTATCGTCCAGATTCCGATTTTTTGTGGGAGTTAGAGAGGTATCGTGTTCAATGAGAATATGGCCTCTCTCTGAACTAACCAGGATCTGTAATGCCCGAAGAAAGAGGGGCGGTGCCTTGTAAGGTTCTAGCGTTGCACAAGCTTGTGGCGGTCCAATTGGTATCGGTAGTGTAGAAACTACTGACTCGGCCGGATTGAAGCCGGACCCCCTCTATTCCCGTATTAGTGATCGCCGGGGCAATACGCTGGCGTCTCCAAAGCATCAAGCCAAGTGATGAGATCCTATATATCGTGGACAAGGGCTTGTAGCAGATGGGGCAGAAACGGGCACTTGCGAGGACCTAGGAAACTCTTTCTCAAGCAGCGATTCACCAAAAGTGTTAAATAGTTCATGAGAACCTTTCAAGGGTAATGCCTTATAACGGAATAAATAATTTCAAGGGAAAGATACCATGTTATATGGGTACTGGATATTGGCCAGGTCACGTAAACCTCTTTTATTGTATGCGATTTTTAATCCTGTTGCCTTGGATGGGCTGACTACAGTACTGGCCAATCAATCACTACCATAAAAGAGTGTCTGGCTTTAATTCGGCCGCATGAGCACTCGCCCGACGCCAGCTTACAAATATGTTTTGCCCTGGCCAGCCTTGGATCCAGGGGTCAAAATCTTTGGCCGATACCGAGCCAAGAATGCCGTTGACCCCCATCTCACTCAGAGCTCGCATCCCACCATACTCGAGTACCGTAAAAACTTTTGCGATTCGCCGTCTCAGGATTTCTGGAGACCGAGTCATTAGCCCAAGATAGGTTTAGTTTGGAAAGCTGAGAAGATCAAACAAGGCCAAAGCACTCAGGCTATACCATGTTAGGAAAGTATTCATCCATCTCAAGAAACTTTGTCTCTGAATCCCGAGATTTGCAACCTAACCGAGATGGCGAATAGCCAAAGTTCTTACTGTACCACCACTTCCTGAGACGGCGAATCGCAAAAGTTTTTACGGTACTTGGTGTCATACAGCAAGGATTGGGGATATTCATGCTCCGCCCCGATGGGATGGTAACGAGGCCGGCGGGTGGCGAAGCTGAGTACCCGTAGATTTTGGGTAAACTCGACCCGCCGCCATACTTCTTAAGGTAGCCACTATTCCTCTTAAGGACTAACCCGTGGCGAATTCTTCGCCCTTCTAGGGATAGTAACTGCCAGACAGGTAATAGTGGCGGGTCGAGTTTGGCTAGAATTTACAAGTGCCATGGGTGATGTTTTCGCACACACCACTTTGTGACCTCACCAATTTTTACCATTTTTTTGCTGGTAAGCCACTTTGGTGTGTCCGAAAACATCACCCATGGCACTTGTACGGTAGTTCTGAATGCAGGTGTCTTGTCCACTGCGGCGCCCAATGAAAAACGCGAGCCCAAGAGTTTTGGTTTCACAAATTCCGTGGTCGATTAATAGGGTTGCGATTAGGTTCAAGTGGGGCTGGGAGATTGGCCCCGCTTTTCCTAAACTTACCCGAACTTTGTCAACAGGTCTAAAGGTCTTCAACACCCAATTCTCTACAGTATTTCGAGCAGCAAGAATCGAGGGATGTCTCGAGCCTTTACAGATATCACCAGTTCCTTCAATGTGTCAAATAACATTATCTTTACCGCTACCGATGATGAGCCTAAAATCCTGGCATGGTTGTCACCCTTAGACCCCCAGGTGCGACATCACGATATTTGCGAGCAACGGGTGGATGGTGTAGGGAACTGGCTACTGGAAACAGAAGAGTTTAGGGGTTGGTATAATGGTAGTGAGAATTGTGGATCTGAACAGGCGGGTTTGTTCTGCTATGGCGAGCCAGGGGTTGGCAAGAGCTACATCTGGTACTAGAGACTGTTAGCGAGGGAGAGAGACATGATTGCTGACTAGTCACGATGGTAGTTCTGTGGTTGTGGATTATTTATGTGACCAGGCCATAGAGCAGGATATGGCAGTCGCTTGCTTTTACTACGACTTCGCTTCCCAGGAGGCCCAGTCCCCGACAAATATGCTGGGCTCTCTGCTCAAACAGCTTCTGAGTGGGTTAGGAGCAATTCCGGTGGAAATCGTGCAGAAATTTCGGGGCCAGAAGAAGGCGATTGGTGGGCGGAGGCTTCAACTTCCCGAGATTGTGAAAATGTGCGCAGCTGTCACATCTTTACAACGCACATTCATCTGTGTTGACGCCCTCGACGAATGTGTTCCAAGGCATCGACTAGAAGTTCTCGGTGCATTGGGACAAATTCTCCGGGGGTCGCCGAGTACCCGGATCTTCATGACCGGAAGGTCGCATATCCGGGGAGTGGTTGAGAGAGAGTTAGATAGGAAAACAGGAAGTGTATCAATAGTGTCCCGAGAGGAGGATATCGTCACATATCTGCGCGCAAGGCTGGGGAAGGACACAACACCCGATGCGATGGATAGTCTCTTACAGAATGAGATTATGAAGAACATTCCAGAAGAGATCTCGGAAACGTGCGTAGCAGCGCAGATTCCCAGAAACAGTTAGTCGTATACTGATAGATGCAAATGCAGATTCCTCATGGCTTCACTGAAGGTCGAAACAATCCTGAGAGAAACGACGATCCACCGGAGACGAAATAGGCTGAATGCGATGGGGGATGGGTTAGGGTTAGGGATGCATACGAGACAACTCTGGGACGAATAAGGGCTCAAGAAGGGGAGAAAGCAAAGCTTGCTATGACCACACTGATGTGGATATGTCATTCGGAAAGGCCATTACGGGTAGACGAACTATGCCATGCGCTTGCTGTGGAAATCGGGTCTACATATTTCAACAGCGACAATGTCCCTGGGACAGAGACGGTGCTCGCTTGCTGTCAGGGCCTGGTAACTGTAGATAGGGAAGCCTCGACGGTCCGGTTGGCCCACCACACACTCCGCGAGTACCTCACTACTCATCGCAGCCTCTTCCCACGAGCTCACCTGGAGATGGCGGAAACGTGTTTGACTTATCTGAATTCGGACCAGGCCAAGGCCCTTCCTGCGAAACCCCAACCTGACCTCTCGAGTATGCCCTTCCTCAAATATTGTTCGCGATATTGGGGTACCCATGCAAAGAGAGAACTTTCAGACGGGGTTATAGTACTCACAATGGAGCTTTTGGACTAGTACGAGAACCACGCAGCTGCCAACTCACTTTTTGAACAAATATTAGATCCGGATGATTCCCAGGAAGACAATCCTCCTTCTGTGTTTGGCGGACTACACTGTGTATCATTTTTCGGAATCGTTGATGTTATGACTGGTCTGCTAGGTATGAAATGCTGTGATGCCGACAAGCGAGATTCTGCTGGCATAAGTCCAGTGGCATGGGCTGTGAGGGGGGGGCAGGGGGAGGCGGTGGAGTTATTGCTGAGACAGAAAGCCGTCGGCCCCGACAAGCCGGACAACTATGGTCGCACACCGCTTTGGTGGGCTGCGAGTGATGGGCAGGTGTCAGTAGTGAAGCAACTCTTAGGCCGGCGAGATGTCAACCCCGATAAACCAAACAATGCGGGCTTAACACCGCTTTCGCAGGCTGCGGGTCAAGGGCACGAGTTGGTGGTTAAGCAATTTTTAGACCGGCAAGACGTCAACTCTGACAAGCCAGACAACCGCGGCGGTACACCCCTCACCGGGGCTGCAGCTGGTGGGCACGAGTCAGTGGTAAAGCAGCTCTTAGACCGGCAAGATGTCAACCCCGATAAGTCGGACAACGAGGGTAATACGCCACTTTCGTTAGCTGCGGGTCAAGGGCACCAACTAGTGGTGAAGCAACTCTTAGATCGGCAAGACGTCAACCCCAACAAGCCAACTAACGAGGGCAAGACACCACTTTCGTGGGCTGCAATTAGCGGGCACGGGTTAGTGGTGAAGCAACTTTTGGACCGGCAAGACGTTATCCCCGAGAAGCTAGACAACACAGGCAGGACACCACTTTCGTGGGCTGCCATGTGCGGACATGAGTCAGTGGTAAAGCAATTTTTAGACCGGCAAGACGTGAACCCTGACAAGCCAGACAACCGTTACAGTACACCCCTCATTCTGGCTGCAGCTAATGGGCACGAGTCAGTGGTGAACCAGCTCTTAGGCCGACAAGACGTCAAACCTAATACGCCAGACAACGAGGGCAAGACACCACTTTCGTTTGCTGCAGATGAAGGCTATGAATCAGTGGTAAAGCATCTCTTAAACCGGCAAGATGTGGACCCCGATAAGTCGGACAACGAGGGTAATACGCCACTTTCGTTAGCTGCAGGTCAAGGGCACCAACTAGTGGTGAAGCAACTCTTAGATCGGCAAGACGTCAACCCCAACAAGCCAAATAACGAGGGCAAGACACCACTTTCGTGGGCTGCAATTAGCGGGCACGGGTTAGTGGTGAAGCAGCTTTTGGACCGGCAAGACGTTAACCCCGAGAAGCTAGACAACGCAGGCAGGACACCACTTTTCTGGGCTGCAACGAAAGACCATGGGCCAGTGGTGAAGCAACTTTTGGACCGGCAAGACGTCAATCCTGACAAGCCAGACAACCGTGGCAGTACACCCCTCGCCGTGGCTGCAGCTGGTGGGCACGAGTCCGTGGTGAAGCAACTCTTAGACAGGCAAGATGTCAACCCCGATAAGCCAGACAATGAGGGCTGTACACCACTTTCGTTGGCTGCGGGTCAAGGGCACGAGTTGGTAGTCAAGCAACTCCTAGATCTCCAAGATATTAACCCCGAAGTGTCCGACTACATGGGCAGGACGCCACTTTTGCGGGCTGCAATGAATGGCCATGGCACAGTGGTGAAGCAACTTTTGGACCGGCAAGACGTCAATCCTGACAAGCCAGACAACCGTGGCAGTACACCCCTCGCCGTGGCTGCAGCTGGTGGGCACGAGTCAGTGGTGAAGCAACTCTTAGACAGGCAAGATGTCAACCCCGATAAGCCAGGAAATGAGGGCTGTACACCACTTTCGTTGGCCGCGGGTCAAGGGCACGAGTTGGTAGTCAAGCAACTCCTAGACCTCCAAGATATCAACCCTGAAATGCCCGACTACATGGGCAGGACCCCACTTTTGCGGGCTGCAATCAGTGTTCCCAACCGTCGCGTCCGGACTGCAGGGCCCTGGCGTCCAATAGTCCCGTCCGTCCCGGGCGGGGTTGGTATGGACGGCCGGGCAAGGCGTCCGTCCTCAACATTTCCAGAAAGACTGCAGGGCCCGGCCGTCAACCTACAGTCCTGCAGTTAATATCAAGTTCCGGTAGGGCCTCACCGTCTTTGGAATTGACGGGCGTCATCTGCAGGGCTCGGGCGTCCTGAGTCAGGACGGGCGTCACCTGTAGGTACCCGCCGTCACCTGCCCTCCTGAGTGAGGACGAGCGTTACCTGTAGGTATTTCATAAAAATATCGTAAAAATACTTTCGATTCGCTATTTCCGTCAGCTTAGAATAGGTTTAGTTC
>Ga0307513_10004968_pt1 | contig 17630 bp, 18 predicted proteins | sample 15_EM_MG_FD_202174 | JGI IMG/M metagenome (GOLD analysis project Ga0307513, IMG submission 202174) | Populus trichocarpa ectomycorrhiza microbial communities from riparian zone in the Pacific Northwest, United States - 15_EM | ecosystem: Host-associated > Plants > Roots > Unclassified | place... | reverse complement strand
CCACCCTTCTACGATGTGTAGAGATATCTCTAGTCTTACGGATAGTCACCCAATGAGTGACTATCCGTAGGCTTGTGAGAGGGAACTGTCAGGACCCCACCCGTTTCGCTGGGTCATGAATATTGTCTCCAAACCACCCACCTGGAATTACAAAGCTACGGCCGTTCCTCTCGGGGCCGACCAACCTTCCAAATTACCGGGGTCGGGAAGAACGACGGTTCCATCTGCTTCAGTCCAATCATGCGCTGGTGTCACCTTGACTGCGCGCGGTGAGAGAGTTCTCAGTCACCGAAGAGTAAACCTCGATTGATGGAACCCTTTTGACGCGGATGCGTATGTTTATGGTCTTACGGATAGTCGCTCAATGTAGATTGTACATCCCCAGTACAGTGCGGATTCTACTCGCACTGCGCAGTGGATGATTCGAGACCAGGAGCCCCCCTCCAGAGTCAAGAAAGGCCAGCTACCCAGTACGCCATTGACAGGGGATCCTGAGAACATGATACATGACTGCATACTTTTTAACGCCCTTTGCGAAACCGATGCAAAAAAGGAAGTGTGTAAGACCCAGGGCTCACGGCCCCGGGAAAAGCAGTAAGGTCCGTGAGTGAATTACGACCAAAATTGTCACCTATCCCCGCTTATAGATACATAACTAGCCAAGTCGGCCTGATAGCATCGCTCGTGTACACCACGAGCTCATCATAATCCAAATCGTCCCCAGTTCCACCATATACCTGAGAGAAGCCCAGAGATCAGGTTCCTCGTTCGTGAAAAGATCAGACCCGGAGCACTCACAGAATTATACCCTTGAGGAGGAGCTGTCAGTGTCGTATCGTCGCAGTACATCACACACTCATGTCCAGCGGCGACATTGTTCAGAAGCAACGCTTTCCAGGGTGACACTACGCTCCCACCGTTGACGGAGCAAGCGTCGGCCCTATGGAAAAGTCATGGAAGTCAGCATTCATACCGCCACGATAGCGTAGGTCATTCGAGAGAACGTACTTCGACGCCTTGGTAGAAGCGTATATCCCTGTTCCAAACCTCCCCACTGGCATATTTGTTACAAGCTTGGATATATCGAAAGACCCACGGATGATGGAGCACAGTGAACACTTAGGGAGCGTACAGGGATTGGTTTGGTCCATTTCTCCCAAGTTACAACCCCGACGAGTGCCGTGCCAGAGGATACGTTCGTTGCCCTTGAGTTTCCCCTGTGCGGTGAACTGACCATAGTACTCTAAAGTATCACTAACGAGCCAGGTGGTTATCAGTCGCGCGCTCCGTAGATTCTGGGAGGTCCGCGGAATACGAACCGATACCCAAGGTATGTATGCAAGTTGTATTGTGTCAACGCGACCTTGAACACCGCTTGGACGTCCGGGCATTGTGTTGGGTGAGTCCACGACTCGGTGAACTGGTCGACCACTGAACCACGGATTGGAATGAGTTGAGATCAATGCCCGGACATATACATGCGTCTCACCGCTCCAAAACGCATCGTGATCCTTTGGTACAGGGATGATCGTTGGGGCACGCTGCTTGAAGGCTTCGTCACATTCCTTACAAAGCTGCGTACCGTTCTGCTTGGCCTGGCGGCAATGTATACACCCTTTCCGCGCGAAACTGGGCAAACATTTGGGTAAGTGAAGGACCAGGAGGTCAAAGTATGGAACATACTATTCGTGTGACTCGCTACAGTAATTCCAGTAATGGCTCGCCGAATACATGACTGCGGGACGTGTGCAGCCTTGGTACCTGCAGGTCGCTGCAGAGTGTCAAACAACACTGACGGGGATTACGGGCAAAATATGGTACCTTGTTGTACTTGCGGGGCTGCAACAGTGACCGAGGCTTGGCAGACGTCCGAGCAGTAGGGCGACGTTTCTCCGGTGGTTGGATCGAGGTATTGAGGGTTCTTGTTGCAGGCCTACCAATTCACGATCACCTCAGAAACGCCAAACGCCAAACAGAGACATTCCAGCCTACCGAGCAGGGAGCAAGACCCGGAGTAACGGCTAGGGGTTGGTATCCAGAACTGTAGGGTCCAAAGTGATCTCCGTACGTGTAACTCGTGGGTCGGTCAGAATGGTTACTGGTTCTAGGATACTGACTACGGCCGGGGGTCGCCACGTCCTGCATACGGTTAGTGTCATAAGAGCGATTAGCGTCGCCGTAGGTTTGGATAGGAGGGTAAGGGGAAGTGATTGTGGTATTTGTGCAATTGTAGTCCGCGTAGTTTGGATTGTTGGAAAGACTGGTGTAGTTCGTGGTGTTGGGATTATTAGAAGGAGTGGCATAGTTCGTGGTGTTGGAAGGAATAGTGTAATTCGAGGTGCTGGGATTGTTGGAATGAATGGTGTAGTTCGAGGCATTTGTGGTAGTCGTGAGATCTGAAGTGAAGCTGGCGAAGGAGTCTCTGCCTCGTAGGTGGGCAACCTGCGGATAACTGCTGAACCTGGAGTGACCGGGGTTCTGGAAAACGATCAGTCAGCGAGAGAGAGTTGTAAGCTGTTCCACCGTACCTGGGGAAGACGTGGCCTATCCGGGCAAGTCGAGACAGAAGGGCGGTCGTGTCTCTTAGAGCGGAAGTTGGGTGGCTTCTTCACGAGGACCGCGCGTTGGCGTGGGCTCGCCGGTGGGACCAGGTGATCTTGTCCGGTGGCGGCGGGTTGTGCGGTGAGGTCCATTGTTGCCACGGAAAGCGGTCGCGTAGAGTTCAACGATATGACAGAAACGGGTCTTGATGTGGAGCTCGATGTCAGGACAGGGGTGGGCATGATAACAGGGCTCGACGATACGGTGGACATTGGCCGTGTAGGCTTTACCAGTTTACTTGGCCTGATGGTGGACTTGGGTTCCTCTCGTTCCTTGGGTTTTGGTTTTCCAAATCCAAAGAGTCTGGCGAAGAACCCTGGCTTCTCGACTTTCGGCTGCATAATAGTAGGTTGAGGATCACGATTATAACGAGGGAAATACTCACCGGAGGGAACTGGGTGGGGTTGTTATTCAACAACGACGAAGGTAGCGGGGTCTTCCTTGGCCGTAAACCAGGTATACTAGTGCCTAGTGTCGAGGTTGAAGCCATGAACGACGGATTCGGCATGGATTGTGGAGGTTCTACATTCTGCTTGTTGAGAGCGTGGTAATTCTTGGAGATAGCGAGGGTGCTGCCTGGTTTGTCGTCGATATACCCATCTGCGGGCGTTCAGTCAGTCTCAACTGTCACCCAAGCATGGCCACCGACACGTACTGAGCAAATTGGAGGCCGATTTCGATGGCTTCAGCCCACTCTGAGTGGATGGACCAGAGGAGGGGCCCAGAGTCGGAGGCTTTTGAGTGATCGAACTTGAGACCAGCGACGATTTCGTGAGGGATGGAGAAGACGAGGAGCTCTTGAGCCATGGTGATTCGGTCTTGGAAAGGAACGGAGGGGCCATCCCTTTAGGAAGTGGAGGCGGGATTTTAGGGACTATAGCAGGTGTCCATTTCGGCGGAGGGGACTCGACTCTCTCCGGTGGCGGGGGCTTCAACTTGGATGGTAGAGGCGGCGCTTGCGTCCTCTTGGGCTTGCTCTCGCCCTGTTTCAGCGGCCTGACTTTGACTGGGTCGGGCCTCTCAGGATTGACCTTGGCGGGCCTGAACTTGTCTGGATTCGTCTTCACGGGCGTCGACTTCGCGTGTACGGTGGTGGCCATGGGACCCTGATCGAAGCGGTGCCAACTCTGCGGATAGACACGACGGGAGTCCGGTATGAGGGGGCAGGAAAAGGGACGACGACAGCGGCAACATGTGCACGTTCGGATCGATGGCAGATAAAGCCAGGTGACGTGACAGGTTGGCTCAGACACCCCGGACCGATCCGCTGGAAGGCGAGAAATTGGTCGAGGATCCAAAGCACAGCCAGCCCGAGGCAGACGCCGACGGGGGATCTGCCGAATGGAAGCTTCTCGCCGGTGGGGGCCAAGGCAACGGCTGATGCAGGTGAATGGGTGGATCCCCCCGCCTCTACATACAAGCGTCGAACGTGGACGAGGCCCCTATAGAGCAGCGGGTGTCGCCAGCTTGGACAGATTACCGCCCCGGCTTAACGTCGATTAACCCCAATTATATCGTGGGTTTACCGCGGTGCAGACAAGGCCGCCCAGAATCCAAAAGCTTTTCCCCTCAGATCACGAACATTTTCGGTTCAACCGCGCCCCATGTACACAAATACCTGCACCCTCATTCACGGTCCCTGCGCGAGAGTTTACGCCCGAGGACCACAGCTACTGAGGGTCTGAATGCAGCACTGCCACAACAATGCACGAGAATAGGTCGCTTGATAGACCACTTGGCTAGAATGCAGGGTGGTAAGCTATGTTCATTAAGTCGCAACATGAACGAGTGCTCAATCAACATCACAGGTTGATGACCAGAATCCAGTTCTTTGACCAAGAGAAGTGCCTCTAAAGATCTCAGTGATCCCCGGGGTCGTGTCCTGCATACACATATCACAAGAGAAGCAGATCTCGGACGACATTAGCGGAGCCCCGTCGTGTATCGCTGAAATCGCATTCCTTGCTAAGCTTCCGAAATCTCGTCCACCCGAGGTTTTCAAGATATCTTCATGAAATGACGTAACAAAAATATAAAGTCCCGAACTTCCGCTCCGATCATCCGCCGTCTTCTTCCGTCATCCGCTGGCAACAAGCCTCCCGGCCACGCTAGCGAAGGGGTGGATGGGGTTATAAAGGGCAGCCGTTTGCGGTGAGGTAGTGCTGCACACCCCATCGTTACCCATCTCAGCGACTCGCACGGCCGATATGTTTTTCGCGGAATTATTCGGTTTTACTCGCAACCCCCTCGACCAACGTCCACTTCCTCCACATCCACCATACGAGGACAGAGCCAACGATGCAGGCGGTGCTGGATCTACTCGTGTGTTGAAAAAGCAGAGTCCCGTGAGGGGATCTGCCACGGACGCACGAGGCACGATAACACCCGTCAGTACCTCCATCTTTCGTTTTCGCTGGAAATGCGGATTTCTCAAAGATACCAAACAGCATGAGGTCTTTGAACGTGCCCAAGAACGGCGCGAGCAGCGCAAACTTAGAAGAACGACTGCCTCCGTGAGTCCCTCTCACCCATACATCTTTCTCGCACTGATCAATGTATTCAGAATTCTCCTGACCTAAAATCACCTCGGAACCCTCATGATCTGTCACCACACCCACCTCCCTACACTGTAGAAGACATCGCCAATCAACTAAATGCTCCAAACAAACTCACTCGGAAATCCTCCAACTACACTGTCCCAAACGCCCAGCACATGCACAGCCCCCGCACCTCTCTTGTGGCTCCTGCTGGTTCCCGCCGAACATCATTCATCTCCCCCGAATCTCAAACCCCCTATTCCGAGTCGCGTGGGGAGCTCCAACGCCAATTTGCCATCAGCAAACGCCTTCAGCGTAAGCACCAACCCGGGTCACCCAACCCAACCGAAGTTGGCGCCTACCTCGGCGGGCTTGAGCGGCTTCACGCCGAGGACGGTTGGGTTGACGGCTTCAGGCTCGAAGTCGAAAAGCCGCTTCAGCGAGTGTCTGCTCAGCGTTTGCAACGAGGCAGCCGGTGGAGCGTGATGCTTCCAGAGAAGCCCAAAAAAGTCCGATTCGCCCCCGTTGTAGAGTGCTTCGAGTTCTGACGTTGGCCCCGAGTCTCGACTTCATATGATTCCGCATCACATCTGTACTTATTCTATGCCAGTCCGCCACACACGCACCCAGGAGTCTCCATCATCACGTACTTATTCCGCATTTAATCATCTTATTGGGTTTCTGTATTCCACGACTCGCCCTCATGTTGTATTAGTATTGTATATCATATCCGTTGCCATAGTAGTTTATGGTCGCTTGTCCCTCGAAGCATATGTCCACGGGGGGGATAAATATTTACCGCAAAGGTAAGAAACAAGAACAAATGAACCCAGAATACAGGAAGAACGAATACGTCAACACGCAGGAAAAAGAAAAGTCCGCGGGGCTCATAAACTTCGACTGAGCCGCCTAGTCTCCTGAGGGGTGAATCTCAGAATGGTCGTCAGAATCCTCACAAGATTCGGCTGGGAGAAAAACAACCCCGAACATCAGTATGCGTGGCTTCCCCTCCACGAAAAGACGTACCCTCATCTCTTTATGCTCCAAGAACTGGAGGACGACGTTCCTGAGATATTCGAGGTTCACTTCCTCCTCCGCCTTGGACTCGTCCGTGAGCGATCCCACCCCAGACGGTCGATCCGAATTCGACGAGATCGATGTCCGGCTGTCCGCCCCATTGGCATCTTTCGACGCCCAATACCCGGCACCTGGGTTCCTCTGTTTCTCAAGCAACGCGGCAGAGGATTGAACCTTTCGAAGTTCCTCCCGGAGAGTCTAAGAAACAGGGGCTGAGCTTCGCCCTCTCCTAAATAGAGTCGGAGTTCCTCCACCCACCTTATTGCTGGCCCGTAGTTGTGTTTCCTTGTTCTTGAACTCTTGAATCTGGGCCTCGAGGGCGGCACCCCTCGCCGAGGACTCTGCTAGCTGCATTTGCAGGGCATCCTGCAGGGTTCGTTGTCAGCCTAAAAGAGGCTAGTAACATCGCTACTCCCTACCTCAGACTCCTTGATTCTTTCCACTTGTCTCTGGAACTCGATTTGTTGCCTCTGATACCCCCTCACCTCCTCCTTCAAAGCTGCAATCTCCCCTCTCAGCTTCTCCTCGACAACCTCGTGGTCAACTTCACTCTTCTGACTCTTCCCGATGACCTTCTTCAGCTCCTCCACCTCGAGAGCCTTAGCAGCGACTTTGGAGTTCCACTCGGTATCGGCCTCGTTTCTCTCCTTCTCAATCGTGTCCAATTGACCCCGTAACTCGGCCAGGCGGGCTTCATACTTGGCTTCGGCAGCAGAGATGAGGCGAGCGACTTCCTCAGCGGACATCCCAGTTCCATTCGCAGGGTTTGCCTCCCGCTGAGCATCAGTTAACTCGCCCTCCAACAGCGTAACGCGGTCGGTGAGCTCGCGGATCTGATACTGGTATTCCGTGGTTTGGCTTTGAAGAGTCTCCATATGAGTATTCGAAGACTCGAGTTCGGCCTGGCGCATCTCGAGCCGGTCGAACAACCTGTCTTTCTCCCTGGTCAGGTTAAGGTTTGCTGATTCAAAGGTGTATATCTTGTCGCTGAGGGCTTTGGCTTCCTGCGCATGTGAGTTCTAAACCACAATGATTCAATCAATAGAAATGCGTGGAAAGAGGGAAGATCACAAACTTTGAGCGCAGCTGTCTCCAGCTCGAACTGCCCCATCAACGCCTGGACGTCCTTCTCCTGCCTATCCTTCAGCAAGGAGATTTCTTTGTCGAATTGGATTCGGAGACCGGCGATGGCTTTCTCCCTCTCCAGGTTAGCCTGTTCGATCTCGCTCTGCATCCTAATCTTCTCCACCCTCTCTCTCGCCTTGTCCGTCTTTTCCCTCTCCTTGAGCTCATTCACCTCTCTGACCACATCATCCCTCTCCTTCTCCGCCTTGACCAACTTCTGCCTAACCGTCTTGAGCAGTGCAATCGCTTTCGTCCTCTTCTCCTCTTCATCCCTCACCGCACCCTGGTTTTTCTCCAACTCTGCTTTGAGGCTGCTTATTTCTGATTGGAGTTTCTGGGTGGACTCTTTGTTGGTCGTTTCGACAGAGTGCGAGGCTACGAGGAGAGCTTCCGTCTCTTCGGCTTGTTTGCGAAGACGATCAATTAGGTCGGATTGGGATTTGGATTCGAGGCGGTGGGTATCGCGGAGTTCTTCGATGCGTTCTTCTTGTCCTGTGCACGGTTGCGGTCAGTTGTATTTGGAGAGGTTGCGGGGAGCAGATACGTACGGATCAGCTTGTTGTTTAACCGTTTGATCTCGTCATGAGACATCTGCGAGGTTGTCAGGTACATCCATTCAGCCCAGCGAGGGTATAGTGTGGCGCACCTCAGTTTGAAGGTTGATGTTTTTGATATACTCCTGCAATCCCTCTGTATCCTGGATACTTTGAAGCGGCGTCAACTCTTGTAACAGTCTATCCGCAGCGAGCTTCTCTGCTTGGAGTCTCTTGAACGAGGAGGAGACATCTGCGTAATCCATTCAGTCAACTCGGATCAGTCAATATCTACGGTCTCGTTACCTGTAAACCGTTCTTTGAACCTTTTCAGTTGTTGTCTTAATGCCTCTACGTCTGTTCCAGCGGCATCTCCATCGGTATTATTAGTGGAGGATGTCGTGGGGTCCGCCTCGGTACCTGGAGTGTTCTGGGATGGATCCGTGGTAGCCGGAGGCTCGAGGTTAGATGTCAGAGGATCGACTTCAGGGAGCTTGGTGGATTCTGGTGGCGGCGTGGGTGGGAGTGGCATTTGAGCTTCGGCGTATCTTCGGCCTTGGAATTCCTCGTCGTCATCCTCCAGTTCAACCACTCTTTCCAGCTTTTCTACAAGTGAGCCATCCGCTGAGTTTGACCGGTGGTGTACGGGAGTGGGTTGAGTTAATGGGACCTTGTCCTTGAGTGTGTGAAGGGTGATAACGGGAGGCCCCGGCCGGGATTGAGATTCGACTATTGGGGAAAGTGGATGGGAGGATGAACCTGCAGAGAACAAGGCCGAAGTCGCGCTCAACGGGTCCCCCAAGTTCAGCAGCGACGACAAGCCACCGGTTCCGTTCTCTGCAGTGGGAGAACCGATCGGGGAGTCTGGCAGCGGTGTCCGTGTGGGTGAGAGAGGCGCTGTTTCGGTCCCGGGTAATGGCGTCGGGGCAGTCGTAGATATCGGGGTATTGGTAGCGCTAGTCGGGACTCCTGTAGATGGATTTGACAGTTCACCAATCCCGAAGGAAAGGGAGGCGCGCAACCTCTCTTCCAACCGAGACCGGGGTTTGTTAGGGTCATACGCTCCTGGGTTAACCGTGCCGTTTGTGCCAGGTCGAGCAGGGCTAGACGGGCGCTGCGCTTGTAACGACCTGCGAATACTCGAAAGTGCAGAATCCGCCAGCTGAGTGGGAGACGTGACCCCGCCCTCGCTGGAATTCGTGCGCGACATGATACTGGAGGTGTCGCTGTCTTGTGAGGTGGAACGGCGCATTGGTTGTACGGCCAGATGTTCGACCGCGTTTCGGAATTGGGAGAACATGCTTCGCGGCGAGAGCCTCGATGCACGGGTTCGAACGTATGACGGGGTGGCTAAGCGCTACCAATTAACCGAGGTGATGCTGATACCCCTGCCACGTGGAACGGAGACGGAAAGGGGGCATCTCGCAAAGTAGGGACACAGGAGATGGTTTTGGTAAATATATATATGTAAGAACGAAAGGGTGAATACTACGGAACTGGGGCGTCGGGTGCGTCACTCAGGTCCACCTCCTTCCCTTTGCCGTTCGGGCTCGGGGAGAGGGCTTGAACTGGGGGACTCGATGATCGACTGTCACCCGGAGCCAATTGCCAGGCAGGTATTGACGGTTTAGAGTAGCCGGAGAAGCTGGGGATGGTCGGTGTCGAAGGCGTCGGAGGACCTCGACTTAATAGGAGCGCTTTCAGTGACTTAAGCTCTTGTTGTAGCTCCCCAAGAGACTGTGACTGCGCCTCTTTGTTCTTCTCAATCATCTGAATCACGAGTGAGTTCGTGCACAACACGTAGTGTTCGACCAAACGAACCTTTGGAAGCATCTCATGAATGTTAGTGACCTCCGACCGGATCTCCCGCATCTCATCCCGAGTCTTAATCTCGCTTTCACGCATCTCCTTGACCGCGGCCTCAACGTCCTGAGTCACCCTCTCGACGTGGGTCCTCTGTTCCTCAACAGCAACCTTAACCGCCACGGTTTCGGCCTGGATCTCCTTGAGAAGAGCCTCGGCAGCGTCGAACTGAGCAGTCAATGCGTCCCTGTCGGACTCATATGCAGTCACACCTGGAGGTTGAAGGTGGGGTGAGACGTATTTCTGTACCATGTCAGTAAGGTCGCAAAACCACATGCACGTAACTCACCCTGAATAAGGATACGGCTCCGTATGTGATTGCCCCAGAAACTACGGCGGTGATCTAGTGTTACGAGATTAGCCACGGCTATGTGAGGTATGGAGATAGGTTTGTCGTACGAAGTAGTCTCGCCAATCCCACTGCCCCGGAGGTGGTTGGGCAAGTTGGTAAGGCATCGGGCCATAGAACGGTTGTGGATGCGAGGCATTAGCCCGAGCTGCGTTGCTGAGAGAAGCCTGCCGGAGTGCATCTTCGACCTCAGCAGAGGTCAGACCTTTTGCCTCGAGAAACTGGATCTTCTGTGCGAGAGATGAGCCCTGCGACTAAACACAGGATGTCAGATACTTCAGAATCGAGAAAATAAAGACAATGCTCTACCGAAGGGTCGGAGAGGAATGCGACGGCGTTTCTGACCAGGTCGTGTCGATCCATGAGAATATGAGTTGGCACGTGTCTGTTAATCCCTTTCCTCCTTCACCCGCAACTCATCCGACCTTTCTTCCATCCTCCGCCTCTTTACCATGTTGCGTCCCCAGTTTCTCGCTCAGTCTTCCAGGACTGCTGCCCGCAGACTTTACAGTTCAAGAGGTCCGGTTTTTCTTCAGAGACTATGTCGGAACAAGCGACTCACACCTCACAGCGCCCCAGTCACTCCTTACATGCACCCGGTTTGCCCCACGCGCCGCTGTCCCTCTCCAAGCCTTGAAGAGGCCAAACCTTTCTTGGGGTACGCGATTATATCCAATTTACGCGGGCTGAAAACTCAAGCAAGGCGTCAAGTGCAAACCAGAGGTTATGCCGAGGCTGCCAAATACACGCGGTCAAAGCCCCATATGAATATCGGTACCATTGGTGTGTAAATTTGTTCGTTCCGTGACAAGTTCCGGCCAACCTCCTACATAGGTCACGTCGATCACGGTAAAACCACTTTGACCGCCGCAATCACCAAGGTCCTTTCCAGCAAGGGTGGTGCCAAGTTCACCGGCTACGCAGAAATTGACAAGGCTCCGGAAGAGAAGGCTCGTGGTATCACTATCAACTCCGCTCACGTCGAGTACGAGACCGATAACAGGCACTATGGCCACATCGACTGTCCCGGACACGCTGATTGTATGCACCTATTTCTTGTTTCTGTGTCGCTACTGAACAATTCGCAGATATCAAGAACATGATTACCGGTGCTGCTCAGATGGACGGTGGTATCATTGTCGTCTCTGCCACCGACGGTCAGATGCCCCAAACCCGTGAACACTTGCTTCTTGCCCGTCAGGTCGGAATCAAGAAACTCGTTGTCTTTATTAACAAAGTCGACATGGTTTCTGATCCAGAGATGTTGGAACTCGTCGATATGGAAATGAGGGATCTCCTGTCCACCTACAATTTCGATGGTGAGGAGACCCCCATCGTCATGGGCTCAGCTCTCGCCGCTCTTGAGGGCCGTGACCACGAGATTGGTGAGAAGAAGATTGTTGAGCTCATCGAGGCTTGCGACGCCTGGCTCGACCTCCCTCCCCGTAAGTCCATGTCAGCAGTTTCTCCCGCCACATTTCTGACGCGTTTTCGTGTGATCAGGTGACCTCGAGAAGCCGTTCTTGATGCCTGTCGAAGGTAACGATCCAAAAACCCCATCACCGTCATTGGGCCGGTCTTCTGATTGCCTTTATTGCAGATGTCTTCTCCATCTCTGGTCGTGGTACCGTTGCCACCGGACGTGTTGAGCGAGGCGTTATCACCAAGGGGTCTGATGTTGAGATTGTTGGTCTTGGTGCTAACTTCAAGACCACATTGACTGGTGTCGAGATGTTCCATAAGGAGCTTGAACGTGGTGAAGCCGGAGACAACATGGGTGCTTTGCTGCGTGGTGTGAAGCGTGAACAAATCCGACGAGGAATGGTTATCGTCGCCCCCGGATCCATAAAGCCTGTCCGCAAGTTCCAGGCCCAGATCTACGTGAGTGATCCTAGTCGTGGTTAGCCGTCATTTCCGTGCTGACGTTGTGTATCCCTAGATCCTTACGAAAGAGGAGGGTGGTCGCTACACTCCTTTCATGGATAACTATCGCCCTCAGCTGTTCCTACGCACAGCCGACATCACTGTTGGTCTTCATTGGCCAGAGGGTACTCCTGACGCTGCTGATAAGATGGTCATGCCCGGTGACAACGTCGAGATGGTTTGTGATCTCGTCCATGATGCCGCTGCCGAGGTCGGAACTAGGTTCACCCTTCGTGAGGGTGGCAAGACCAGTAAGTATTCATATCATATCACCCCAACCTGCGGTTCTCACAGATACCCTCAGTTGGAACTGGTATTGTCACAAAGCTTCTTGAGGTGGTTTAAACCTCTCGTGTCCTATCGGTCCCCTCTTTGTTTTATCCCGTCGGTTATTCGCGCGAGAGCACGATATAAAAGTTGTTGTCGCTTACCACCGCTAATGCTTTCCTCTCTCGCCCTTTGTCACTCCCCACTCATGAAAAGTAGAAACATTGCTTCCCATGCATACGTGCATAGCTTACATACATTACGCCTAGCCCCAGTTACTTACGCTTTGCTCGCAATGCGATCCCCAGTAATCCCCGGAATCCCCTCGTGATGTTCATGAACTAATGTTTGCTCGTTTGCCAGAGCGAGTGCGTCCAGTCTGATGGATTCGCTGTCCGTCGGGGCCAGAAACGGCGGCTAATGGTGAGGGAACGATATGCGTGACCTCGGCTTGAGTACACCTCGCACTCGATCAACGGATCAACAATCTCTCTGACCGGACGTCCATGTCTCTGGCGGACCTCACCAGGAACTCGTTCCAAAGTGGTATCTCGCCGACAAAAGTATTTCTAAACTATTCCTTACGGTTGAATATCCACTGACGCGCATCTAGTGGATCCAACTGGTGAAGCTGTTCCTCAGTAGCAACCAGTATGTGGCGGACGTTCAACGCGAACTAACTGGTGGGCATTCGAGTCATCCCTTGCTTATGAAGTTCATTCATCGCCGCGACTCACCGTAGACTCTATCTTGATCCTGTTCGGATCGTATCCGGGCGAGCCTACGCTCGGCCGCTATCTTCGAATTGCGATCGAGCAACAAGTACTTTCGATCCCGACATTCGTCACAACATTCTTGCAGGCCGCTCGTTCTGCAACATTCCATAGCCCTGCGACCCTCGATATCCTGTGCAAAGTCGTCCTAGATGCTCACGACGCGTCAGACAGTCCTACTCTTGGCTCAATACTATCGAGCAAGATGCCCCCTCTCAGTATATTCGCCACCATCCACGACGCGGTTGTGCTGCTTAAAACTGCGTTCACTTTCCCTGCTTCGGGGTTCCACGAGCTCACAACTTCCGCTTCGGAACTCCTCATCCTACTTGTATCATGTGCCTCGGATTTCTCACAGCTTTCGACCGGTCAGGCGATGAACTACTGGAACGACATCACTGAACTTCAGCAAATGCCGCTGGAGTCGCATGTCCGGCAGACGCTGGATAATTTCACTTTCTCTCTCAGCCTTGTGCTCGGAGATGATGCGAAAATAAATCGGGAAGCCCAAATGATGCACTCTATACAAATGTCGTTGGGCAACAAGACTGATTCTTTGGCACCAACATCGGAATACGAAACGACAACCTTCTGTCTGTTTTTCGATAATCTGGTCCGTCTCATTGCATCTTATTGTGGAATTCAATGTGTCTGAGTGCCCTCCCAGATACTAAAACGAGTCCACCCATATGGAAGTGGAGACGGCGTTCGTCCTGCAGCAACCCTGGTGGCTCTCCTCAGGTGGTTAACCTGGCCACCTTCAGTTTTCTACACACAGATGCTCCTCTCGTGCTTGACCTCACTCGCGCACGTGAACTTCATCCCCGACGCTCGAAAATCTCTCCTATGGCGCGCGTTTATTATCGGTCGTGTGTGGGAGTCTCTTGAACCGTTCATTGAGTGTGCCTGACCTGGGTTAACAGCTGCCACGACTGTTAGCGATTCTTGAGAAGGGGTTAGAATCCGAGGGCCTTGCTCACAATGACATTGTATGGAACCTTTGGTGACTGATCCTTTTTTCCCCTTGTTGAAAACGCCTTCAGAAACAGATAATCAAGGCTGCGCTCTCATCCGTAGCAACGCGGGTCGATGTCCTTGTAAGGTGTGATACTCGGCCGCCCACGGAGTCAGGGGATTCCATGGATGGGGATGTCGAAACGTACGTATATACATTCTCCCGTGGACCCGACTTGCTGATCTTGCCGTAGTCACAAATCTATCTTCCAAGAGCTCCTGGAACGCCTTATCTCCCTAAACTTGATTGACCAAAGTTTCGCCCAGTCCCTGGACGCCCTGGTGGGGACAGAGAACCAGTCAAAAGCGACTTTGGAGGCCCAGGAGGCTGGGGTGTCACTAGAGGTATTTGACTATCAGGGATCATTTTTTTATTTCTGCTGAGATCTTGGGCCGCAGTCCTATTTTGATGGCAAATTATCATCCGACACATCGCTTGAAGATGCCCTCTCGTTCCTTGATCAGACGAAGACCGATTATGCGGTTCACGAGCAGCTTGCCATCATTATCCACAAGGTTAGTGTGATGCTACTATGTTACCGCCACCGACAACTCACGGATATCTAGCGATTTATCTCGCTCGTCGGGAACCAAGACGTCGAGGGTTTGAGTCACCTCTGCAAGCTTCTGTACACCCACGAAGGATTATTCGATAGGATATCCTTACACATCCGGGCGTTCGATATTATCGGAGCAGGATTGGCGTTTTTGGACGACTATGACTGTGAAACTGTTGGTTAGTGGTTTGTCACCACCGTGATACAATAACCTATGGCTAAACTTGCCTATCCGGTGATGATAAGGGGACCCCCAAACTGCCGTAGGGCACCTCGGAGACGTGGTTCTCTTTCTACAGTGGGTGATCGCAACATATCAGGTAAGTTATGATCTCCACCCACGGCATTGCATTCCCGACATACGTTTCGCCTCCGCAGTTGCACAGGTGTTCATTCACCTGGGAACAAAAGGTTGTTGACCCAGCCATCGTGAAAAATGTGGCCGCTCGACCACACGAAGTCCCACAAGACGAGGTTCCGTCGTTCCTCGCGTGGTTCAAGGCCTTGTTCGACCAAAACAGTGACGGCATTGAGGACACGATTCTGAGGTGCCTTACCACAGAATCCTGGTCAATGGAGTATACTGACGAGAACTCAGGTCGACTAAACCCAAAATTCTCTTGTTCTTTACCCCAGCTTTGTTCATGCACGCGATCCAACTTTTGGTCCAACAAAAGATTGACGGGGATGTTTTTAAGAATGGGGTTTCATACTTCCTTGGTCCTTTGCTCAACTGGACGCTCGTGGGGGTGATCAAATCGTTGGTGAGGGATATGCAAGCTAGGGGGTCAGGTCATTTCGGGGCTGGTCGTTTTGGAACTTGCTGACAGGCGAGCCTAGGTTTTCCCATGCCGGTCCATTTTTGGACATCATTTCGACGTTGCTTTCATCGAGTTTGTGTCCGAAACCGGTGATGAGTTTGTGTGCACAGGCGTTGGTGAGAGCGTTTTCGGATCCGAGGGCGAGAGGGAATGGGGGAACACCGCCTCAGCCGCTGGTCAACCTGTGGAACACGGTGAATAAGGGACTTGGTTTCCCAGAAAGTATGGGTCTTCTTTCCTATCCCCTCTACCGCATAGTACTTGGGCTGACTAGCTATGAAGAACCAGCCACAGATCTCGTCCAACAAACGCCATGGGTGAACCCCCTCCCTCACACTCGTCAAGTAATACGGGAGGCTTTACGCAGGGACAAACCGGCCTCTCTAGACATCGACGCCATTCTTCTCCACACACCGCCGACGAAATTCCTTCACCTATTCTGGTCCGAACTGAGTGTGGCGGCGAGCATGGGGAATGTGGATCAATGTAAACGGCTCGCCACGCACGTGTTGGTCATCGTTCCTTCGACGTCGTCGTCAGGAGGATCCGTTCCCCCTTTGATGCCGGTTTTCTTGCACTCGATTTTGCCGAGCGTGATCGCGAAGATGGATGGAGAATTTTCTTCTAACGGTTCCTCTTCGGGAGGTCACCTAAACAACCCAGGAGGAGAGCTGAATAGCGCAACCGCACCCACAAACCCCGAACATACGGTCCAAATCGAACTCCTCGCTTCGGTCTTGTCCTCTTCCCTCCTCGCTGCGTTCCACGCCGAGTGGGCGTGGAGATCGATATGCGGTGAACAAAAGTATCTGCTCGGCCAGAGTAGTAGGCTGATGGCGAGAGGATTGGCTGAGAAGTTGAAGGTGAAGGCGACCAGCCAGACGAGCAGGTTGGTCGGGCAGCGGTTGGCTGCTGCGCCCGGGTTTAATTCGATGGTAATGGGTGAAGTTTAGTTTGTTTTGTCTCCGTTGTTCTGTTTGTAGTGAGTGGTGTGTTGACGTTGGGACGGGTGTCGTTTTATTGGAGTGTCAGTGTCGAGCGAGACGTCCAACACGCGGTCAGACCTAACTCGAGCGAGGTATTTACGAACACAAAATTATAGTACTGTATCTACTGCGCTCCCAACCCGGAAGCCAGAACGAACAGAGGAGCGGGAATGGGTGGATGATACCAATTAGACTCTCTTTTGGCATTGCGAACCGTAAAATATGCCGTGTGGCTTGGACAGAAATAGGAAGTGAGAAGCAGAGACGATTCAGGGAGGGGTGACTGCGTATGGGGACCAAGGAAACGGGCCCCACGAAAGTGAGGATAGGAAGATAGAAGTTGAGATTACGCGACACCCGGATTGCATGGTGATACATGATATGATGTAGATGGCTAGGATATCGAGATGGATGGTGTCCAGGTAGATGCCCGAATCGCGGCGTCCTACCCACCACTCAGACGGCAACAGGTGGAGGTGCTGTGAGGAGAATTTCAGTCCGCCAAGCCCACAGTGGAAAAGAATCCCGAAAGTAGGACGCACGACAACAGGTATTATCCGGACTGCACATTTGATCAGGTGGGCAATTAATCAAACACAACGAGGATGGCTATGCGTTGCAAATTGGAATCAGTCTCCTAATTCGAACTTGAAAGGATTTATGAAAGGTTCCAGACACACCTTCCTGACAAGCGCACTTCCTGGTGTTGTGTACTCCGGTTGGATCGTCGTCGAATGGATCCCGCAATTGTGCAGCGCCTCTTGGATCTGAGCCGCCACATGCATGAAATCGTAGTCCCTCGACGCGGAGATGTGTACTGAGGCGACGACTTTGGTTTCTGATAATTGCCAGACGTGGAGCTCGTGCAAGTCCAGGACGCCCTTGACCTGAAGAATCGCCTTACGGACTTCGCCGAGAGCAATGTTGGAAGGAACACCCTGGAGGAGGATGTACGCTGTACTTCGGACTGCAGTGCGGTACATGTAAGATTTCGTGTGGGTGATGTCAGGAGCAAATGAAATCAACACAAATGATGGAAACAACCGATCAGTAAAATAACCTCAACGAGTGACTCCGAGAGAGAAAATGACTGACCTAACGGCATGGCAGAGGAGAAAATGATCGCGGTAATGACAAGGGAAATGATTGGATCGAAGTAGTACTTGAATGACCATGTCGTCTGCCAGATTATAAGACCGGTAGC